>C688J35102_120989459_pt1 | contig 11418 bp, 10 predicted proteins | sample HopSoiMetagenom2_FD_35102 | JGI IMG/M metagenome (IMG submission 35102)
ATCTGCGGCAGAGGTGACAGCCGCCGCGGTCTGCATACTTTCTCCTGGCAGCCGCTGTGAGCCACCGTCACCACCCGCTACCCCGTTTCAGCCACACCACCACAGCCGCAGCGCTGCGGCCCCTGTGGTGCCTGTGGCTGCCGTGGCCGAGACCGGCGACGTTCGGCACCTCGAGCGCCGCCACGCCGACCGTCTCAGCGCCCGGGAGAGCGGTGACGAGCCGGACCGAGCCCCGTCACCCGATGTAACGTGTCCGGCATGGGCCACGGGGATGGGCATGGCCACGCCCACCATCATGCCGGCTCCCGGCAGGCGAGCGGCCGCGGCCTCGCCGCCGCGCTCGCGCTGACGTGCGCCGTGTTCGCCGTCCAGGTGGCGGGCGGGGTGATCGGCGGAAGCCTCGCGCTGCTGGCCGACGCCGGCCACCTGCTGGCCGACGCCAGCTCCCTGGCGCTTGCCCTGGTCGCCGTCCGCGTCGCGGCCCGCCCTCCCAGCGGCCGGCACACGTTCGGCTGGCAGCGGGCCGAGATCCTGGCGGCGCTCGCAAACGGCGCTGCGCTGGTGGTGATCGCGCTCGTCACCGTGTGGGCGGCGTTGGGACGTCTGTCCGACCCGCCGGCGGTGGACGGCGGGATCACCCTCGCCGTCGCGGCGGTCGGCCTGGCTGCGAACCTCGCCTCTGCGGCCATCCTGATGCGCTCGGGCGGAGGCCTGAACGTGCGAGCCGCGCTCAGCCACGTCCTCGCCGATGCAGCGTCGTCGGTGGGCGTCATCGTCGCTGCAACCGTCATCGTCCTGACCGGCTGGGAGCTGGCCGACCCCCTCGCCAGCCTGGGCATCGCCGCCCTGATCCTGCTCGGCGGAATCGGGATCGTGCGCGAGGCGGCCGACGTGCTGATGGAGGCCGCGCCGCCCGACGTCGACGTCGGCGCCATGGGCGCGGCGATCGCCCGGGTGGTCGGTGTCTGCGAGGTGCACGATCTCCACGTCTGGACGGTCACGTCGGGGTTCCTCGCCGTGGCGGCCCACATCACGGTTCGCGCAGACGCGGAGCCCTGGCTGGTCCGCACCCGCACCGCCGAGATGCTCCGCCGCCACTTTGGCGTGGAGCACACCACCCTTCAGGTCGAACGGGAGGGCGAGGAGCACGTGCTCCACCAGATCCGAGGCCCCCGACCGAGCTAGCGCCCACCGAGCCCGGTGTCCGGCTCCGTGTCTGGCTCGAGTCGACACCCCCCGAGCGCCGACCAGGATGGAGACGAGCGTGCCAGACTCGGTGCCGGCCACATGAACGCCGACCCCCGGCCAGCAACGACCCCCTGCCCCCCGGCCGGAACGCCTACCTGTGCGCGACCTCGCGCACGACCGCGTCGTCTTCGCCCGGGAGGTAGCCGCGCCGGGCGTAGAAGTCCCGAGCGCGGACGTTCTCGGGCTCGACGACGATACGGACGGCGCGGAGCTCCCTGCTGACGCCGTAGCCCTCGACCCAGTCGAGCAGGCGTCCGCCGACGCCGCTGCCCTCGTCGGTGGGGGCGACCACGATCTGGTCGAGCTGCAGCACGTCGCCCTGCTGCGACACGGCCGCGTAGCCGGCGAGGTGGCTGTCCCGCTCGGCGACGAAGACCACGTCGCCTGCGATCACCCGCTCGGTGCGGGGCGTCTCGAGCCCGCCGCCGGCTGCCACCATGTGGGGAGCAAGAGCCTCGGCTGCCATCCGGCGCAGCTCCTCGGCCTCATCCGCGGTCGCCTCACGGATCGTCAGCTCAGACACGCTCACCCCCGGCTGGGCGGCGGCTCTGCGCCGGCCGCCTCGACCGCGCGCCGCTCCTCCGGAGCGAGCTCGAGATCGGCATTACCGTCGCGAAGCTCCTTGACGTACATCCGCGCATAGTCACGATCCTGGATCGCAGTGACGACGACCCCGGCGCCGGACGCATCGAGCAGCGCCACCGATACCGACTGCCGGCCCCCGGTTCCTTCGAGGGCATCGTACCTCACCAGCCCCACCCGCTGGATGGCCGAATCCAGCCGCCTACCGGCCGCCGCGACCTGCTCGGCGACCTCCGTGGAGCGGCCCTCCACCTGCTCGACGCGGGCCAGCAGGCCGACGGCGTACTCGACCAGATCGTGCTGATCGGTGCCCAGCAGCAGCCTCTGCCCCCGGCGCAGCCGCCGCAACTGCACGGCCAGCCAGATGATCAGGAGGAGCAGGAGCGCCGCCGCGACAGCCGCACCGATCGCGACGGCCAGAGCGGTGTCGGCGGTGCTCACGTCTTGACCAGGAACGCGATGGTGTAGACGGCCTTGTTGTTCGACGCGTTCTTCTCACCCGGCACGGGGCCCACGGAGACGGTGAGCTTCACGTCGGAGCCGAACTTGAGCGACGTCGCATCGGTGGTGACGCCGGTCACCTCGACGGTCGCAGTCTGCCCCGGGCCGACCTGGTCGATCTGGGCGGTCTTGGAAACCGCATCCTTCCCGGTGCCGAGCGTGATCTTGACCGGAACGTTGAACTCCTGGAAGTTGCCGCCGTTCTTCGCCGAGACGACGAACACCAGGTCGGTCGACGCCGGCACCTGATTGACGTCACCGCCGGGGCGCAGCGTGATGCTCTTGCCGCCGGTCTGCACGATCACCGTCTCGAGGCTCATGCCGTGCAGGCCCCTGACCGCGCCCGGCTTCAGACGCTGGAGCACGAGGCCCATGCCGGCAGGGGTGACCGTGCCCTGCAGCTTGGGCGGCAGGAAGACCGACGTCGGAACCCGGGCGTCCACCCCGGCGTCGGCGAGCGCATTGTTGAGCCGCGCGGCATAGGAGTCGGCGTAGACGACGTCGGAGGCGAGCAGCCGCTGAGTGCAGGGGACGAGCAGCTTGCCGCCTGCCGCAGCCGGCTTCTCCTTGTACGCCTGCGGCAGCCCCTTCGCGAGGCATTCCAGCCCGGTGATGCGGAACTGCAGCGCTTGCAGCAGGGACGGGTGATAGGGCTCCGCCTGCTTCGTCGGCTCGATGTCCCGGGCCTGGGACAGGCTCTGCTCCTCGAGTTGGAGCGCCTGCTCCATCTTTGCGACGGCTGCCGTCGCCTTGACCGGTTTCGGCGCCTCGAACAGGTCCTGCACGATTCTCGACGCCTGGTCGGACTTTGCGAGCGCCTTCTTGACGGAGTCGACGTAGGCCTGGTTCTTGCTCGCCGTCGAGTCTCCGCCGCACGAGCGCACGAGGAAGACGAACACCAGCAGAAGCACCAGCACCCCAACCGCAAGCATGGCCAGCCGGCCGAGCTCGAGGTTGTGCATGCCCGACGGTCGTGGGATCGTGGGCCCGCCGCCCCCTCCCCCTCCGGGGCGCGCGGGCCGGCGGCGGCGCGACGGCGCGGGCACCGGCTCGGTGGGCGCTGGGTCCCCGACCGGTGCCCGGCGTGGCTGCGGCTCCCCGACCGGGCGTGTTGGAGCCGTGTCCTGTGTGCGGCTCGGCTCTTCCCACTGGTCGTCGAAGAAATCTTCCGGCGCCACCGGCTGACCCTATCACCGCACCCGGATGCGAACTGCGAGTCCCGGCAGCCGGAATGGCCCGCCCGGTGCGGGATCGCGAGCACTCGGCGGGCTCCGATGAAGGAGTCTCGGCGGCCAGGGCAAATCAGGTGTCCGTGGCGCAGCCCGCAGCAGCAGCACAGAGCAGTGGCCGGATGTCGGGCAGGACGATCGCGGGCCGCTACCTGCTGCGCGACCAGGTCGGGCGGGGCGGGTTCGGCGTCGTCTACGGCGGAGTCGACCTCACCGCCGGGGGCGAGGTCGCGGTCAAGATCTTCAGCCGCTCCGAGGGATTCGCACCGCGGGCGGCGCGCGAGGCCCGCACGGCGTCGAAGCTCGACCACCCCTGCATCCACCAGGTGCTGGGGGTCGAGCAGGACGACGACCACGCCTACCTGATCTCGCGACTCGTCGTCGGCAAGCGGCTCGACAAGAGCGAGCTCTCGGACGAGGAGGCGGTCCGGGCCATCGCCGCCGTCTGCGACGCGCTCGCGCACGCGCACAGCCGAAACGTGATCCACCGCGACGTCAAGCCATCGAACATCCTGGTGGCGGACGACGGCTCGGTGGTGCTCACCGACTTCGGCATCGCCCGCGACCGCGACGCGCTCGACCAGACGATGGACGAGAAGGTGCTCGGCACGCTGTCCTACATGGCGCCGGAGCAGGCGCGCGGCGAGGGCGCCACCGGCAAGACCGACGTCTGGGCGGCCGCCCTCACGCTGTACGAGGCGCTCACGGGCATCAACCCGTTCCGTACCAAGTCGCTGTCGGACCTTCTCGACCGCCTCTCGAAGGGGGCACCTCCGCTCGCGCACTCGCGCCCCGACCTTCCACCCGCTCTGGGGAAGACCCTGCGCAGCGCGCTCGACGAGAATCCCGACCGGCGGCCCTCGGCAACCGAGTTGCGAGACCGGCTGATCGCCGCGCTTCGCCCCGATCCTCAGCCGGAGCAGCGGCCGCTGGCCACGCTTCCGGCACCTGCGAAGGCCGGACAGCTCGGCGCCGCCGCGGTGACCGCAGCCGGGGGTGCCTGGCTCCTCACCGCGTTCCCCGTCTACCCCCCGTCCTGGACCGTGCCGCTCGCCCTGGTGCTCGGCCTCATCGCCTGGCGCTCGCCGTTCGCCGCCCTCTGCGCCGGCGCGCTGCTCGGCCTGCCCGCCGTGTGGAACTTCGGCGAGGCCGGAGCGATGATCTATGCCGTGCTCGCTGTCGCCTGGCTGCGCGCCGCCCGCCCCTGGGGTGCTCGCGCCGCCCTGCCGCTGATCGCCGCGCCGCTCGGCATGCTCGGCCTGGGGCCGGCCTACGTGCTGATCGCCGCGGGGGCGCCGACGGCCAGGCGCCGCCTCGCGGAGGGCGCTGCCGGCGGGCTGGTGGCGGTGGTGGCAGGTACCCTCTTGCCGGGACCGGTTCGCGCGCCGCTTGCCGGGGCGGACAACCCGGTCGCCTACGTCACCGCACTTGGACAGGCGCCCGGCGTCGTCGTGATCTGGGCCGCGGTGGCGGTGTTCGCCCCCCTGATGGCCCTTGCGCTGGCGCAGGAGCCCGGCAGGCGGGGCCAGGCGCTCGCGCTCTGGGCGCTCGCGTTCGCCCTCGTCACCGTGGCGCTTCCGCACGCCATCGCGGAGCAGCCGGGGTCGCTCGTTCCAGCGGCGGGAGCCGCGATGCTCGTGGCTATACTGGCCTGCGTCAAAGCGCTCGCCGGGCCGCGACTTGCCTTCGGCGGCTAGGTATGCGGGCGTCGTCCGGAGCAACTTCTTGACCAAGCTCCCTTGAGCGTCCTTCGCAACATCGAACGCAAGATCGGCGGCCTGTTCGAGGGCGTGTTCAACCGCACCTTCCGCTCGTCTGTGCAGCCGGTGGAGCTGGCGCGCAAGCTGGCGAAGGAGATGGACGAGAACAAGACGATCTCGATCCATCGCGTGTACGTCCCGGACGAGTACACGATCTACCTGAACCCGCAGGACCGGGAGCAGTTCGCTGCCTTCGAGACCCAGATGCGAAACGAGCTGGCTGAGTACCTGGTGGAGCATGCCCGCCGTGAGGGATACTCCCTGCCCGCCCGGCCGCTCGTCCTGATCGAGACGGAGCCCGAGCTCGTCGTCGGCACGTTCGGCATCGCCGTCGCGACGCAGGAGGGATCGGGCCAGGCGAACGGGCGCACCTCCGCCCCGCCGCCGGCCGCACCGGCGCCTTCAGCGCCGCTGGCCGAACCACAGCTTCCCGAGCCGCCGCCGGCGCCGCCCGAGCCGCCGGCCGCCGCGGCAACCATGGTGTACACGCCTCCCGAGCCGGCGGGAGAGGAGACAGCCACGCTCCAGTGGGCCGGCAACCGCTTCACGATCGAGAACAGGGTCACCGTCATCGGCCGCTCGAGCGAGTGTGAGATCTCGCTGTCCGACTCGAACGTCTCCCGCCGCCACGCCGAGGTCCGCCGCATCGGCGACGGGTACTCGCTGGTGGACCTCGGCTCCACCAACGGCACCGAGGTGAACGGCCAGCGAATCCAGGAGACCGCGCTCATGAGCGGCGACGTGATCGGTGTGGGCCAGACCGAGATCACCTTCGAACGTCACCTTGGTTGACCAGCTTCTGCTCGTCCTTCAGGTCGCGTTCGTCGTCCTGCTCTACCTGTTCATCTGGCGGGTGATCCGCGTCGCGTCGCGCGACGTCACCGTGGGGCAGGAGAGCATGATCCTGACGCCGGTGCGCCCGGCCGACGTCCGCCAGCGCCCGCTCGGGCGGCTGGTCGTCCGCCAGAGCCCCGAGCTGCCGGTCGGATCCGCGTTCGAGCTGGACATCGAGCTGCTGGCAGGAAGGGCGGAGGACGCACAGATCCGGTTGGGATCGGATGGGTATGCTTCCGGCCGCCACGCGCGCTTCATGCGCGGTGCGGAGCGTGACATGGTCGAGGACATGGGCTCGACGAACGGGACGTTCGTGAATGGCGAGCAGCTTCGCGGCTCGCGGCCGCTGCGCCCCGGCGACACCGTGACGATCGGCGAGACCGAGCTCGCCTACGAGGTGGACGGCCGGTGATCGGGATCGTCGACAGCGCCGGCCAGAGCCAGACCGGGCACGTCCGCACGTCCAACGAGGACTCCTACCTGATGCGCGGCCCGCTGTTCATGGTCGCCGACGGGGTGGGCGGAGCGGCCGCCGGGGAGATCGCCTCGACGATGTGCGCAGAGGCGTTCGCCGAGATCGACCTGATCCGGCAGCGGGGCGCAGACGCCCTGCGAAGCGCGATCGGGACGGCGAACACCAGGATCTTCGAGCGCGCCGCACAGGAGCCCGAGCTGTCCGGCATGGGCACCACGGTGACGGCGGCGCTGGTTGGGGACAGCGGGCACATCGACTTCGCCAACGTCGGTGACAGCCGCGCGTACCTCCTCCGCGACGGCAACCTCCAGCGGCTGTCGGAAGACCACTCGGTGGTCGCGGAGCTGGTCGCAGCGGGCCAGATCACCGAGGACGAGGCGTGGCGTCACCCGCAGCGAAACGTCGTCACGCGGGTGCTCGGCCCCGAGCCGGCGGTGAAGATCGACACGTTCGCGCTCGAAGCACGGCCGGGGGACACGGTGCTGCTCTGCAGCGACGGTCTCACCGACATGGTCACCGAGGAGGACGTGGCCGCAGTGCTGACGTCGGACGAGAGCTGTGAGCAGGTCGTGCGCAAGCTGATCCGATCGGCGCTCGCCGGCGGAGGCGAGGACAACGTCACGGCCCTGGCCTTCCGGATCGGCGAGGTGGTCGACGACGACGACCGCACGGCCGCCGCACGGCAGATCCTCACCGTCGACCCCGACCTCGACGACCGGGATGACGACGGCAGATCGATCCACTGGCGGCGCGTCGGCCTGTGGTCGGCCATCGCGCTGGTGGTCATCGCCCTGCTCGGCGCCGGCGCCGTGGTCGGCCTGCGGGAGAGCCACTTCGTCGGGGCCAACGAGACGACCGGCCGGATCGAGATCTACCAGGGGGTCCCCATCGACCTGGTCGCCGGCGTCAAGCTCTACCACGCGGTGTACGCGTCGCCGGTGACGTATGCCGCCCTGGATCCGCAGACGCGCAAGGACCTGTTCGACCACCGGCTCCGGTCGCTCGAAAGCGCCCGCGCCGCCGTGAAGCGGATCGAGCAGGGCAGCCCATGAGATCGGCTCGAGTCCGCGAGCTGTGGAACCTCGTCTTCGTCGCGATGCTGACCGGGGTCGGCTTCCTCAGCGTGTACACCGCCCGCCAGCAGGAGATCGGCTCGACCTCGCTGATCTATGCCGGGTTCTTCTTCGCGCTCTACGCCGTCGCCCACATCGGCCTCCGTGCCGGCCTTCCCGATGCCGACCCCTGGCTGCTGCCGCTCGCGGCGCTCCTGACCGCCGTCGGCCTGACCGAGATCTACCGGCTGAACCCGGTGCTCTCACGCGACCAGTCGATCTGGATCGTGGTCGGGCTGGTCGGCTTCCTTGCGTTGATCCTGGGAGTCGGCGACGTGCGCAAGCTGGAGGACTACAAGTACACGCTGGGCGCCGTTGCGGTGATCCTCCTCCTGCTGACGATGGTGCTGGGCACGGAGATCAACGGCGCCAAGCTCTGGATCCGCGTCGGCGGCGTCCAGGTGCAGCCGGGGGAGTTCTCCAAGCTGCTGCTCGTGATCTTCCTCGCCGGCTACCTCCGTGAGAAGCACGAGCTCCTGGCGATGACCCACCGGCGCATCCTCGGCATCGGATTCCCGGCGGCCCGCCATCTCGGCCCGCTGATCACGATGACGGGGATCGCCCTGGCCGTCGTGGCGGTGATGAACGACATGGGCACCGCGCTGCTCCTGTTCGGCATCTTCCTGTCCATGCTCTACGTGGCGACCGGGCGGCACCTCTACACGGTCGTCGGCCTCGGGCTGTTCGCGGCCGGCTCCTGGTTCGTGTACCAGACGACCGCTCATGTGCAGGAACGGTTCAGCATCTGGCTCGACCCCTGGAAGGTGCCGAGGACCACGGGCTACCAGCTGATCCAGACCATCGAGTCGATCGCCGACGGCGGCATCTTCGGCGCCGGCCTGGGGAGAAGCTTTCAGCTGCTCGACAACGGCAACACGATCATCCCGGCAGCGCAGACCGACGGCATCTACGCGGTCTGGGCGAACGAGACGGGGCTCGCCGGAGCCGCCGGCCTTCTGCTGATCTACCTGCTGTTCGCATACCGCGGCTTCAAGGTGGCGACGCTGGCGCCCGACTCCTTCTCGAAGCTGCTCGCCGCCGGCCTGACGTTCGCCTTCTCGTTCCAGGCGTTCCTGATCGTCGGCGGAGTGACGCGCGTCATCCCGCTCACCGGCATCACGCTCCCCTTCGTCAGCTACGGCGGCTCGTCGATCGTCTCCAACTTCATGCTGCTGGCGCTGCTGCTGATGGTGTCCGACCGCACGAGAAAGGCCATGCGGTGAACGCCCGCATCGGAGGCCTGTTCCGGTTGGCGGCGATCGGCACCCTGGTGCTGGTGTCGATGACGGCGTACTGGCAGATCTGGGCGGCGCCCGACCTTGCCGCCCGGGAGGACAATGCGCGCCTGGTCTACCGCCAGCTCGCGGTGAAGCGAGGGCTGATCTACGCGGCGGACGGCCGCACGGTGCTGGCCACGAACCGCAAGCGGGAGAAGAACGGCATCACGCTCTACCTGCGCCGCTACCCGTTTGGGCCGCTGTTCGCGCACCCGGTTGGGTACAACACCGTCGGTGAGGGCCGCACCGGGCTGGAGCTCTCGTACAACGACTACCTGACCTCGTCCAACAGCGACCTGGCGACGTTGTTCGACAAGCTCGGCGACAAGCTCCAGGGCCAGACCGTCACCGGCAACGATCTCGTCACGAGCCTCTCCATGCCGGCACAGCGGGCGGCAAGCCGCGGCCTCGCCGGCCTGCGCGGCGCCGTGGTGGCCCTCGAGCCGCAGACCGGCCGGGTGCTGGCCATGGCGTCCTCGCCCAGCTACAACCCCAACGACGTCGCCGCGGCGATCAAGCGGTCGTCCTCGCCGGCTGCGGGCACGTCGCTCCTGAACCGCGGCACCCAGGGCCTGTACGCGCCCGGCTCGACGTTCAAGGTCGTGACGACGACGGCCGCACTCGAGAGCGGCAAGTTCACCCCCGACACGGTGATCGACGGCAAGGGCACATGCATCACGATTCAGACGGTGCCGCTGTGCAACGCCAGTGGCGAGTCCGCCGGCCAGGTGTCGCTGTCCCAGGCGCTCACGTTCTCGTACAACACCGTGTTCGCACAGGTCGGCGAGGCGGTGGGCAAGTCCCGGCTTTACGACGCGATGCGCGACTACGGGTTTTTCCAGCGGCCCCCGGCCGACTACCCGTCGGACGAGCTCTCCCCCAGCGGGCTCTACAGGCACGGGAAGCTGCTCGGTCAGAACGCGCCGGTCGACGTGGCACGCGTCGCCATCGGCCAGGAACGACTGCTTGCCACGCCGCTGCAGATGGCGACGGTGGCCGCGACCATTGCAAACGGCGGGGTTCGCATGGCGCCGCGCTTCGTCGACAAGGCGATCTCGCCCAGCGGGAAGGTCGTCTACCAGGGCAGGGACGAGCAGATCCAGCGGGTGATGTCGCCCCGAACGGCGCAGGAGTTGACCGCAATGATGCGCCGTGTCGTGGAGGAGGGCACCGGTACGGCGGCGAATCTTGGGAATCTATCGGTGGCCGGCAAGACGGGCACCGCCGAAACAGGGACCGCTGGACTGAACAACGCCTGGTTCATCGCCTTCGCACCAGCCGAGCGGCCGCGCATCGCCGTGGCCGTCGTCGTCGAGCGCACCCCGGACTTCGGCGGCACGATCGCAGCCCCGATCGCCCGCGACGTGATTGAGGCCTATCTGGCCTCCGGCGTGGCAAAGTAGGCGGTCGTGGGTTTCGAGCACCGGATCGGAGAGCTGTTCGACGGACGCTACCGACTCGAGCGGCAGATCGGATCGGGCGGGATGGCGGACGTCTACCTGGCGGCCGACGAGACCCTCGGCCGCTCCGTGGCCATCAAGCTGCTGGCCGACCGCTACACGCGCGACGACGGCTTCATCGAGCGATTTCGCCGCGAGGCGACGGCGGCGGCCGGCCTGACGCACGCCAACATCGTGGGGATCTACGACCGCGGCCAGGCCGACGGCCAGTACTACATCGCCATGGAGTACGTCGAGGGCGAGACGCTCAAGGACGAGATCAACGCCCACGCGCCGCTGCCGGCCGAGGAGGCCATCTCCTACGCGCAGCAGGCGCTGCAGGCCCTCGAGTTCGCGCACAAGCGCGGGGTGATCCACCGCGACGTGAAGCCCCACAACATGATGATCAACGGCGACGGGGTCCTGAAGATGACCGACTTCGGCATCGCCCGAGCCGCCAACATGACGGACATGACGGAGGTCGGCTCGATCGTCGGCACCGCGCAGTACCTCTCGCCCGAGCAGGCGCGCGGCCAGGCGGTGGGACCACAGTCGGACATCTACGCGATGGGCATCGTCCTCTACGAGATGCTGACCGGTGAGCTGCCGTTCACCGGCGGGTCGGCGGTGGAGATCGCCATGAAGCAGGTGCAGGACGCGCCTGAGCCGCCCAGCCGCAGGAACCGCCTGATCTCGCCCGCACTCGAGCAGGTCGTGATGCGCGCGCTGGCCAAGGATCCGCAGTACCGCTACCGCTCGGCCCGCGAGATGGCGGACGACCTCGAGCGAGTGCGCCGCGGCCTCGCCGTGTCCCAGGACACGCAGCAGGCCACCCGCGTGATGGCTCCCGTCGCCGCGCCGGCCACGCAGGTGATGGACTCCTACCGGCAGGCGCCGCCGCCGCAGCCGCCGCCGCAATCGCGGCGAAGCTTCCTTCCCTGGTTCCTCGTGCTGCTGTTCC
>C688J35102_120989458_pt1 | contig 11416 bp, 12 predicted proteins | sample HopSoiMetagenom2_FD_35102 | JGI IMG/M metagenome (IMG submission 35102)
AAGCAAGTTTAAAATTATAATTTGATAAATAAAATTATAAAAAAAATTGTTTTTGAGTGTAAAATATAATTATAGAATTAATATTATGACAGATGCAAGAACAATATTATTAATCGGCAAAACAGGAAATGGTAAATCAGCACTTGCCAACATTCTAACAGGAACTAGTAAGTTTACTGAAAATTCTTTGAATGATAGCAAAGATATTCAAATTGAAGAGTTTTTTTTAAATCTAGCAAAAAGTGATGGAAAATCAGTCGAAAGAATTAAATACCAGGTTATTGAAGCAGTAAGCATTAGTAATCCACATTCATCGAACCAACAAACTCTTTACAAATTGGCTGAATTAATTAATTCGGTTAAATGTGGTATTAACCAAATTTTTTTTGTAAATAATGGTCGACTTACCGAAAAAGAGATTGATGTCTATAAATTGTTAGAAAATGTTCTTTTTAATAAAAATAAAATCAACCTTGCCATCTCACGCCAGCTCCCCTCTTAACAAATTAGTTAAAAATTTCTTAAATGCTAACGGAAAAACAATATCTCTATGGCGAAGTTAACTATACCTCACTAGTTAAAGCACGCAATTTCTTAGCCGAAATTGTCCGAAATGCTCGCAATGATTACGAGAAAACCGGAGCTGTGCAAGCTTTTGAATTTTGCTACGAATTATCTTGGAGAACATTGAGAAAAATATTAAGGTTTCATGGCCTCGAAGTTGAAACAGTGAGGGATAGTTTTCGAGAAGGTGCCAAATTAAAACTTTTAAAAGATGCCGAAAAGTGATTTGAATACTTAAAGAAAAGAAACATCACTGTTCATACTTATCGGAAAGAAATTTTGGATGATCTATTTGCTAACACTGCTCAGGAATTTCTTTTAGATCTAGATTATTTTCTTAATCAATTAGAAAAACAAGCCTCCAACTATGATTCAACTAAAAAATAAGCACCAAGCAATAATTAACACAATCTTAGCAAAGTATCCTTACAAGTTTTATGCTTATGGTTCACGAACAAAAAACCAAGCCAAAGAATACTCCGATTTAGATCTTTGTTATTATGAAGAAATACCTTGGAACATTCTCAGTCACCTTAGCGAAGATTTCGAGCAGTCAAATTTACCCTTTAAAGTAGATTTAGTGGCTTGAAAATGAATGAGTCCAGAGTTTCAAGAAATAATTAAAAAAGATTTGGTGTTGGTTGTTTAAAGAATTTAGTAAAGAAAATGCCGGTTAGTAAGAAATATATACTTTTAATATGAGAAAAGAGAGTATTGGGAGTAAAAAGTTAATGTTAGAACTATTCATGGTTATTTATTAAGGTTAAAAGGTGGAGTAGTAGGTTGGAGGATTTGGGGTTGTTGAACTTGAAGAGCTACTAATTGTGACTCTAATTGCGAAACTTTGGATTGTAGCTGTTTTATTTGCAGAGCATGTTGAGCAATTTTTACTTTTTCAGGATTAACTTTTTTTCAGGCTGGAAGAAGGCTAGCAAAATTTTCATCTTCTGATTCGCCAAATTTTCTTAATTCTTGTTCAATGACTTTTACTTTTTTGCTTTCTGGTCTTTGTTTCTCAGGAAAACAATAAAAAGTTTCAACACTATCCGGTAAATACTCCAAGCCAAAATCTATATCAGTATCAGAAATACCCAACCACTTTAAACTTCGGCAACTATTCAGTGGTTCTAAAGAACCATATAAAGAACTATTATTTATTTCTAGATACTCTAGCCTAGCAAACCTACTAAGCATATTTAAATCTTGCTGACACTCTTCATTATTACCCATTTGTAAGTGGATTAACTTCTCTGGTTCAAGTTTATTTAAGAAGTCTAAATTAGCAAGTTGATTGCCAGAACAAATAAGTCGCGAAAGGTTAGGACAAGCAGAAATTTCCAAACTAGTTAACTGATTAGCATGACAATTTATTTCTGAAAGTTGAGGACAGTTGAGAACAACTAGGCTAGTAAAACTGTTACATACGCAATTAATTTCTTTTAACTGAGGAAAATCTTGGATAATTAAAGTACCGCGAAGATTTAAATGACTGCCAATATATACTGCTTCGGTTGTTTTTCTTTCTTCTACTGGATACCATTCGTTCAGCCAATAAGTATTATATTTCTTTATTAATTGTTCTAGGTCATCTTTAGCTTGGGAAGGAGTTAATTTTTTTTGTCGAAAGTAAGAAGCTAGTTCCTCTTCGTGTTTTACTAAACCTATTGATAATCATTCCCAAGTTTGCTCAGCCGTAAAGCCTTGGTTCCTTCAATTAACTAATCAGTCATAGTCTTCTGGTACAAAATCAGCTTGAATCCAAGTTTGAGCTTCTTCTTTGGTAAAACCTTTTGCTTCTCATAATTGCTGGTAAGTTAAACCATCTCCATAAATATCTACATCGCCAGTCTTGGCAAAATCTTCATGTATCTCTTTTCAATCTTTAGTCATAATAGTTATAATTTTATAAAAAACTTGTCAAGCATTCGCTTTATATTTATCTTTACGAAAGGAAATTCAATGACTAACTAACTCGTCAATTTGAAATCAGGTGCCATTTACTACCGGAAAAAATGTTTGAATTTTTTACACTTTGTTGACAAAGGACAGGGGTTAGGTCAAAATTTATTTATTAAAAATGAAAGAAATCTACCCGGATAATCAGGGGTTCTCGGAAAGAAAAAAAAACTATTAGTAAACCAAAATGGTAAAAGCAACTAAGTAACAAATTATTTAATTATAAAATTGGTAAACAAAAAAAGCCTAATAGCGAATGTTAGAAAATAGAGAAATTGGTTTAATTCTTAATGTTGGAAAGGGTAAATTACCCGTAGGAATTAATTGGGAACGGAGAAACAAGACCAGCAGGATTGTTTGGGCGAAAAATGCTCATAACCATTGCTTAAAAACTTTAAAAACTTTTATTATGTTAGGAATTAGCCAAATAAGTAAAGAAGTAAACAAAAAAAGTAAGATCAACAGTGAAGATACCACGAAAAAAATCTTAACTGCTTTTCTCGAAATCGCCAAAGAAAAACTAATCCAAGGAGAAAGCCTTAATTTTAAAGGTTATTTCACCATTAAAAGAAACACCACCCCAGCCAAGGGTAGTAAGAATTGTGATGAGCACCAAAAAGAATTAGATAAGTTTAAACAAGCCAATCAAGGAAAAGGAGTGCAATTTTACGCTAAATCAAATACTTTTCGCAATTTAGTAACTAAGACCAGAAATTGCAGTAAATGTAAAGCTAAAAAACAGCAATTAGCTAAAAGTGTTAAGTTGACTAATCGGATTAGTTTTAAAGTGAGTAAAAATTTTTGAACAGTGGCTAAATCGCCAAATAAGAAAAAATAAAAACAACACTATTTTCTACTTTCATATTCTGCTAAAACTCTATAATCTAAAATTCATTTAACTTTGCTTCGTTCTTCTCATTCAGCAAATTTAGCTTGAACATAAATCATACCTTGTTCTCCGGTTCATTTATTCACTTTGATTAAATGGTCAAAGGCTATTTGTTGTTTGCCAATAATCGAAGCATAACCCATATGTTGAGCTAAATGACAAAGCCGACAAATTGCTTCTAATCTAACTAAGATTTGTTTATTATCTTGATAATCTCAGACTTCGTTACAGTCTAAACGAACATTTTTAGCCTGACAAATCTCACACGTGTAGTTAGCCTGTTGGTAGACTTTTCTTCGAATAGTATCTCACTGACTTTTAGGAATTTTACTGCGAGCATTTTTTCATCAGGAAGTAGCTGGGATAAGGTTCAAAGGTAATTTAGGAAACTTCACTTTTATTAGTTTTTATGAGAACAGTTAAATCGGCTTAAACTTCACCAAATTACTTAAATCGCTATCTTTAATATATAAAGCAGTAGTAGAAATCTTACTATGTCCTAACACCTTCTGCAACACCGGCAACGGCATTCCATTAATAGCATTATAAGTAGCAAAACATCTTCTTAAAGTATGGGGAGTTAATTCGATATTTTCAATAATATTTAATTCTTTTTTAATTTGTTGAAGAAAATAAAAAAAATTAATTCGATTAGCCGAATTAGGTTTCCAGTCTCGCTTTTTTAATTCTTTAATGATTTCTGGACTGATATAAACTCATCTATCTTTTTGTCTTTTGCCTCTTAATAAATAAAGTCCTTTATATTCAGTTTCTTGATGCTCTAAACTTAAATCAAAGTTAATCGCTTCGGTAATTCTTAATCCGGCTTTTCAACAAAGTAAATATAAACATTCTCATTGGTTTTTTTTAGTTTCTCCTTTTTTATTTGGCCGGCTAATAATGTAATCTCAAACTTGTTGGAGAAGTTGATTAGTGGGAAGGATGGTGAGGGGTTTTTTAAGTTTGGGCATGATTATTTAATTTCTAATTCAAAGTCCATGGGGATTATGGTCATCGAATCAGAAAAACAACACATAGGGGGCTTATCTTGGTGAAAAACTTCTCACTCATAAGGTTCATGGTTGCCTTCATATTTCATTGGTTTCAAAATTTCTCCATTCATTTTAGTCAATAACTTTAAAATCAGTTCGTTAGTAATCATTTCCCGACCAGGTTTCTTTCGGCAATGATCGGTAATCGTTATCTGATCAATTGTTCTTTGATTGAACTTGTATTCTATTAAGCAAGAGTAAGTTCACCTTCATTCTTGATCTTTTTCATCAAACTTCGTTAAATGGTTGAGACATGAGAAAGTTTATTAGGTCTAATATTAACTTCTATTTCACAAGGAGCAAATAATTTACTCGCATACTCAGTCAAACGATCCAAAGTAAACTTTTCAATTTCACAGAACAAAATATCCTCGATTTCGGCTTTACTTAACATTATCTTTTTGGCCACCTGTTCGCGAGTTAGGTTATTATCTTGCTTATAAACTAATATTCGCTTACAAAGTTTATATTTTGCTACTTGTAAAGCAGTAGCATTAGGCGGCAAACTACGATTAATTTCTCTTTGGTAATTAGGATCTTCTACTTTTTTTAAGAATTCTTTAAATTTCTTTCGTTCTCGGTCGGAATAATTTTCTTGTTCTGTTTTGTTCATATATTCTTTTTTTATAACTTCTTAACCATTTTTTATTACTTTTTATCTTGGGTTAGTTATAATTAGATGATTGTTTTCTGTTTTATTATTACATAAGAGGCAATTTTGTATTGCTTCGATCTTTAAAATTTCTTTCATTATAAGGAATTGGAGACATAAGTGATTTCTTCTTAAAATCATCGGTAGAAATAGAAAGATCTAGTTTTTTTGAGCAACTAAAGATTTCCCCGAAGCAGTTGGTTCACCTATGAGGATTAAGATGAGTTTTTACTCAACGCTTTTTTGGAAAATAATTTTTTAATCATGGTGGTTACTTGCTTACTCCTAGAGTGCCGTAAGGCAAATCTGCTTGTTGGACTTTAGCTTGCATTTCGATTTCTTCTTGCTGTAGCTGAGATTTGTTTAGGAGATTAGCTTGAGAATTATTAAGAGATTGATTGGCTTCAAGTTTGTCCAGGTCAATTGTTATTTCAGATTGATTTTGAATAATCATTGTCCTTTTTGACTTATCTTCTAAATTTTTGGCTTCGGATTTACGATAACTACTTACTTCAATACGTAACTTTTCGATAGTCTCCTTAATATCTTTTAATTCATCTCTTTTTTCTACCCAGTTATTTTGTCAATCTTTTGGAAATTTTTCTTTGGCTAATTTTAGCTCTTCATCATCGATTTTACCATCATTATTAATGTCGTATTTTTCTCAAAATTTATTTACTTTGCTAATCAAATCTTTCAAAGCATCCTTTATATTTTTGTTTTCTTCACTAAATAAAGAAATTCAATCAGAATCAAGAATAGCTTTATCTCTTAATTCATTATAGTTATCTCAAACATTTTCTGTATCATCAGCAAAAATAGTCTGTTTTAGTTTATTGCTTTCATATTTTTCTTGAAGATTAGAAATAAATACTTCCACAAAAGGAGAGATTAAAGTAGTCCAATCGCTCATGCTAGAATCACCTCTGATTAATTGAATCCCACTAGCTACCAAAACTCCCCGATTAGCTCACTTGACAGTTCTAATTGTATAATTAAATCTTTCAACTAATTGCAAGTTAGGTAATCTATCTTCTCATCTATTAAGAAACTTATCCATGCTTCGACGGGTAGCATATAACTTTTCCACTGGAATAAGTAATGTTATAACTCTTCTTTCTTCGGCCTGGCGACGAGTTTCTTCATTTTCCTCTTTTAGATCTTGAATTTTTTCTCCTGCTTTAATTAATTCGATCTCTAATTCTTTCTTTAATTCTTTTGCACTTTCAATGACCTCATCTGTAATTAACATTAGTTCTTCTGTTCTTCCCTGGTCAGACAAACTACCTTTTCTTTTTATTTCTCTATCTAATTTATCTATCAAATCCTTTTTTGCTTCCTGAGAAAGCAAGGTCAAAGTTCTTCTAAGAAAACCTTTTAATTCATTATATTTTTGCTGAGAAATTAAATTTTTATCTTTTTCTTCTCGTAAATCTGAAATTGTTTTCAGCAACTTCTGAGGATTTTTTTTAGCCAGCTCTGCTATTCGACAAGCTTTTCAATCACCTTGGTAAGGTTTCAGAATTTCAATTAAACTAGTATTACCATCTATTTTCAACTCTTCTAACTTGTCCAAATCTGCTAGGAACTCTAAACCAGTTAATTGAGGGCAATTTTCAATAACTAAACTTTGTATCTTACATTCTCGGATATTAAACTCTTGCAACTGAGGCAAACTTTTGAAGATTAATTTATCCATGCCTTCAATATCATATAAACTAATCTCTTCTAACCCTAGATAATCTTCGACAATTAATTGTTCTTCAAAACTTTCGTGTTTAATTTCTATTTCCTTTGCTTCTTTAGGAAATTCTTTATTGAATCATTCTTGGTTCTTCATTATATTTAATTTTTAGAAAGCGGGTTAGTAGGTTGGATGATCTGAGCTTGTTGTTCCCGAATTTGTAAATTCTCTAACTCTATCTGCAATTTAATTAATTCAGTTTGAGTTTGGCAAAGATTATCTAATTCTTCAACAGTTAATTTCTTACTTAAATTTTGCCTAGCATTTTGCAATAATCAACTTTGAGTAGCAATCAATCCCCCGCCAACTACTGAATTCTCTAAACGAATAATTTTTTCTTGGGTTTGCAAAAGCTTGTTGAGAAGCTCTTCTCGCTCTTTGGTTCTTTTTTCTCTTTCTTTTTCAGAAATTAATGACTTTTTGCTTTTTAGATTATTTTTGGCAGGAACGATTAATTGCTCTAATTCGGTTTTTTTGTTCTCTATTTGCTTTAATAAATCTTCTTTTTGTTGACTTTGATTTTGACTGTTTTCTTTTTGTTCTAGTTTTGCTTCTCTAGACCACTCGGTAACTATTGATTCATCAAGATTTTTGGAGCTATGTTCAATTTCTTGCTTTTCTTGCTCAGTGATTTGTTTAATAATGACTGGTTCAGCTTCTTGATCTTTAAGCTTTGACTCATTAACTAGATCGTTTTCTTTTACTAAATTGACTTCTTCGCAGCAAAGAATGATTTCCTTTATATCTTTCTTTAAAAAATTTTCTTCTTCTAGTTTTCCTTTAAGTTTGTTTTCTGATTCCTTGACATTATTTCTTGCTTCTTCGCTTTTCTCTTTTAATGATTTCTGATTAGTTATAATAAAGTTTTTTACTAATTCTTTCAATTCATTGTTAAAAGATAAGTTTAGTTTTTCTTCGATTTTTTCTATTTCTTTATTTAAATCAGTTTGTTCAAAAGCTAGTAATTGATCACAGAAACCAAAATTCAGTAACCGACTAGAAAGTTTTTCCGTAGGATGAATTTTATATGATACTTTCTGAGATGTCTGGTTATATTCCTTTTCGTCTTTTCTAAATTGTTGATAGAACTCAGAATCTTCCTCGTTAATTTCACTTAGTCAACTATTTAAAGTTTTTTCTAGTTCGTTGGCGGTTGGTCTTTTTCGTGGATTAGCATCCCAACATCGTTCGATTAATTCTTTTAACGATAATGGTATATTAATGCTTTTTAAATTTGGTCTTAAACTTTTGTATACTATATCAGATGCTAAGGAACTATCATATTTTCGATTAAAATAAGGACTGGTGCCAGCAAATAACTCGTAAGCAATTACTCCAAATGAATAGACATCCGAAGCTTGAGTGTAAGATCTTTGTTGCAAAACTTCCGGAGCGACGTAAGGAAGAATACCATAACTTTTTCCTTGGTCAGTTTCATTTACTGGTCGACAGAGACCTAAATCAGTAATATAAAGTCCATCGTAACCACTTAATATATTTCCTGAATGTAAGTCTCGATGAACTAATCCTTGTTTATGAATTTGATTTAAACCTTGGGTAATACGGAATAACTGCTTAATTTTATTATTGAGTTCTAATCTATCTTTTTGAGAAGAATGTTGCTGATTCCTACCATAAATCCTTGGTTCATCATCACTATCATCTTCCTGGCTGTTTTGTAAATAATTTCGCAAGTTACCATCTTTAATATAGTCCATAACCATGAGATAATTCTTAGTTTGAGGATCTTGAGATATACCAAAACATGAAACAATCATGTCACTTTCTACTAATTTATGACTAGCAATTTCTTGGAGAAAATCAGCAGTAATATTTTGGGAATTATTAAGACTTTTTAGGGCAATAAATCTTTCATTAGGATAATGTCTAAATTCTGCACTTTGGAAATAAGGACTTCAAGTATCTCACCATGAGTAACTTTCTCCATGCCCTCATTTATCATCTATTAATACTACTTCTACATATGAGCCATGTCTACCAATTGCATCCACTAATCCCTTATCATTTATCATATTCTCAATTAAATTTTTATTTATTATCTTTCCATGATTTTTTCTATTATCTACTATTCTCTCAATTATTCTATTCTTATTCCAATTCCATTTTGTAATTAGATTAGCACCATCATTACCAGCAGGTCATTTAGCCTTATAAACCTTACCAAAACCACCATCCGCTAAGTGCTCAACCTCGCTAAATTGCTCGTAAGGAATTCACTCCAAAGTTTTGTCCGCATTCATCGCTTCTTGTTGGTTTTTTTGGATATGCTTATCGATATCTTCATTGCCACTGGTTCAGTTTTTAAAACGCATTTTTAAGTATTGAGAATTACAAGACCGGCATCAGCCTCTTCCAGTATTAGGTTGGTTACACTCAAAACATAAGTTATATTTTTCACATCTTTCATTTAATACTTGGTATTCTTCTTTTAGCACTTGACATTTTTCTTTGTGGTTTAGAATCCATTCTGAACTATATCCTTTAACCTCTATTAATCATTTAATAAATCCATAGTCATCAAGTCTAAATTCGACATCGTTCGTTTTACTTATTTCCTGCTCAGCAAAATTAAGACCAAGTTTTTTTCATTGTTCTATTTTTTGTTTAATTTCTTTAATTTTTTGAGGAAGGTCTTCTATACCTCTTGAGTAGTATCTTCTTAATCTTTGCCTATTGATCAGTTCATTAAAAACTAACTTATTAGTCAATAAATCGTAGATAGCTTTTACTTGGGCATCTTTTCTATAATTTACTGAGCAATCAAATTCTTTAATATTCTCCAGTAAATATTCTAGACCACCATCAATATCAGTATCGCTAACATTTAAACTTTCTAGCTTAGTCAAGCTTTTTAAATTCTTTAATGAGTCATTAATTTTTGTATTGCTAATATCAAGTTTTTCTAACTTCTCCATATCCTGCAAATACTCTAAACTACCAGTAAAAGAATTACTTTGTAATTCTAATGATCTTAAATTCGTCAAATGGCTAACAAAAGATAAATCTTGTTCAGGAAAATTATTATTGCTTAAATTTAATCTCTTCAATTTTTTTTCCTTCGACAGTTTAATTTGAGCAAGTTGCTGATTGTTTCCGCAATAAATTTCTTCTAAATTAGCACAATCAGTTAAATCTAAACTGGTTAACTGACTCCTAAGTAACCACAAATTTTTTAAATTATCAAATCCCTCTAATTTTAAAGAGCCTACAAATTTTTTATTTTGAATATCTAGCCAAGTTATTTGTCTGCGAGTTTTACCGAAATTATCACTATTGTTACCTTCTTTCATAATGCAAGTTCCTTTTCTAGGATATCAAAAATCTAATCAATTTTGAGCTTGATAGTATTCTTTTTTTAGCCCTTCTAAATCACTAATTTGCTCTGGACGATAACCATTTTTTTTTAAATAGAAGGCAAATTCAGATTCATAAGGAGTTAAACCTTTTTCGATTCAGGATTTAGTTGTTGATAAATGAAAACCATAGCCTTCTCATTCTTTTTGTAAGTATTCAGCAAAATTCTTATGAATAAAAGTCCAATCACCAATTTCCAGGGCATATTCACCTTTTAATCTTTCCAGATTATTATTTACTAATAATGGCTGTGGCAAATGGTTATTTTTTTGAAGATAAGTAGCAAAATCATATTGCTTAGGCTTTAAACCAATACCTATCCATTCTTTAGTTTGTTGGTAATCAAATCCATTTATCATTCATGTCAATGCTCAACCTGATTTAAAATCTTCATGAATATTTCCTCATTCTTGATATAACTTTTCTAGATATTTTTTAAATGTTTTTTTTGATTCTTCAACGTTTAAGTTTGGATCAAAAGTTTGATTTTGTATGTTTATTAGTCATCAAACATGATTAAGTTCGTCTGGAATAAAGCCAATACTCATTCATTTTTTAGCTTGTTTATAGGTAAATCCTTTATCTTCTCATTGCTTTTGCAACTTAGAAGTAAAACTTGAATGAATATTTTCTCAATTCTTTTTAAACATCTTAATAATTATTATTTTTAACTATTTTCTTCTTCCAAATAAAAACCAGTAGCCAGAAAAGCCGCTGGTTCTCTTTTTCCTCAACCACCTTTTAAACTTACTTCATCGCCTCCTTTTAATTCTTCCAAACGATAACTTAAATCATAATCCGGATTAAAGAAAAAAAAAAGATACTGAACACCATCATCGTTACAGTCTAATTTTCCATAATAATAATCATTGCCATTTTTATCTACTTTTTTACCTATTTCTCCTAAAATAGTGCCTCTAATTTCGATTGAGTTCATTATTTATTACAATAAAATCTGATGCCAAACTGAGTTTTTCTCCAAGAATTAAGAAATTAATTATTTTGTTTTAATTCAGAAGTTTTCCATAAAGGATTTTTTGCTTTTATTTTTTTTATAAGAGAAAGCATCCAAGGCATTTAGGAGTAAACTAAGTTCCCATACTTATAATTTTCTAAAAAAAGAAAACATTCGTAAAAGAAAAAAAAAAGTAAAATTCCAAACTCAGCTAAAATTTTTATTTATA
>C688J35102_120989457_pt1 | contig 11415 bp, 7 predicted proteins | sample HopSoiMetagenom2_FD_35102 | JGI IMG/M metagenome (IMG submission 35102)
CACCCTTGGGAACGTATTCGCCCGCCGCGACTCCGCGTGGGCGTTCCAGGAGCAGTTGTTCACGCTGCGGGATTCGCTGATGGATCCCCTGCACGGCGGGAAGCGGATCCACTTCGCCGGGGGCGGCACGTTCCAGTGGACGTTGAGCAGCCCGACCGCTGCAGTCTGGACGAACACCGCTGGATTACCCGACACCATCACCAACGCGACCAACCGTTCCAAGGCCGGCTTCTCCCACCAGGGGGATTCCACGGTCACGCTGACGGTGACAAAGTCCTCCCCCGCCGCCACTCAGGAAAACTTCAACGTGTTTGTCAACGGGTCACAAATCGCCACCGTCGTCGGTCCGCTGGTCCAGCCGGCCCAGGCACGGAATCGCCAGTGTATCCGGTGGCCCGTGACCGAGACACAGTCAATGTGCTCCTACAACATCTACGCGACCTCGTACCGGGACAGCCTGACCACGACCGCCACCGTGGCCTACTCTCCGGCGGGAGACACCGTGGTCCTGGCGATCGCGCGTGACTCCTTCGCGTACAACATCGGCGGGATCGTAACCGACGCCACCGATGAATACCTGCTCAACGGACCGCTGTACAAGTCGATCCAGTCTCTCATCTACTTCATCCCGGTGCGAGGCGGCACCGTCCGCGGCCCCGTCACACGCACCACGCGCGTCGAGCGGGTCGGCCTGTCGGAAGACGGCGCCTTCATCGTCATGCAGGAGCGGAACCTGTTCTTCGAATCCGTCAACCAGATCTCCGGCGCGCCCATCGTTTCCAAGATCAACGCGTGCGGAGTGGCATTCCTGCGGAACGACGGGTCGCTGTCGATCTTCGTTCCAACCTACAGCTACACGTTCCCCGCGGACCGCCGCCCATGCTGGGCGGGTAGCACGTTCGCACCGTGAACGACGTGCCGAGCCCCTCGCATTCGAGGGGCTCGGCCGGCACCCCGCGCAGCCACCGACGGAGAAGGGTCGCAAGAAAGAACGAGCGGCCGCCCGCGATGGGTGCCCACCCCTGCAGGAAAAGTGGAAATGCGATCGAATGCGACCATTGTGGCTCGCTGGCTGTGGGTGGGGCTGCTTGCTTGGGGAGCGGCAGCCTGCTACCCACCACCTTCAGCCGCGCAGCGGCCGAAGGTTCCCCCGGTGGCGCCCACCTCGGCTCCCCGGGAGCTGTGGAGCCCCGCCAACTACGCCCGGGATTCGACGTATACCCGAGGAACGTTCCTGCGGGACATCGCCGTAATCCTCTTCAAACGAGATGCGAGCCAGGCCGAACGCCAGGCCGCGGTCGATGCGGTGGCGGGCACCGTGGTCGGAGGGAGGTCGTTGGGCAACGGCGACGGGTACTATCTCGTGCGCGTACCTGGCGACGGAACTGCGCGGCCGCTCTTCGAGGCGCTCCACAAGCTCAGGTCGATGCCCCAGGTCGAAGACGCCGCACCACAGTACGTCGGCGTCCTCTCCCCCTGACTTTCAGGAGGTGTGGCCGCAGAGCAGCGGTGGTGGCGCAACCTCTCGTCTGCGCCTCTGCGTGAGACGTTCTGTTTACCTGACCGCCGGCACGCCGCTCTGCTGGATCAGCTTCGCCACCAGCGCCGTCCACCCGGTCTGGTGGCTGGCGCCGAGGCCCGCGCCGTCGTCGCCGTGGAAGTACTCGTGGAAAGGCACCAGGTCGCGCCAGTGCGGGTCGCGCTGGAGGCGCTCCGTCCCCCCGAACACCGCCCGCCGCCCCTCGTGGCGCACGAAGATCGAGATCAGCCGCCGCGAGAGCTCCACCGACACCTCCCAGAGCGTCAGCATCCGCCCCGAGCCGGCCGGGTGCTCCACGGTGAAGGTGTCGCCGTAGTACCAGTCGAACTTCTGCAGCGCCTCGATGATCAGGAAGTTGAGCGGGAACCAGATCGGCCCGCGCCAGTTGGAGTTCCCGCCGAAGAGCCCGCTGCGCGACTCGGCCGGCTCGTAGTCGACCTCGCCCACTGTCTGGCCGTCGACCACGAGCCGGAAGGGGTGCTCGGCGTGCCGGCGCGACACCGAGCGGATCCCGTAGGGCGAGAGGAACTCGCCCTCGTCCAGCATGCGCGAGAGGATGGCCCTGAGCCGCGGCGCGCTGACGATGGCGAAGAGCCGCCGGTCGTGCTCCCCCGTCTCGGTGACGGAGGCGGCGTCGCCCACCAGGTCGGCGCGGTTGCGGAGGAACCACTCCAGCCGCGTGCGGAAGCCGGGGAGCATCGCCAGCAGTTCGGCGTCGATCGTCTCCACCGCCAGCAGCGGCACCAGCCCCACCATCGACCGCACCTTCAGGTAGGTGCTCCCGCCGCCGGGAAGGTGCAGCAGGTCGTAGTAGAAGCCGTCGTCGTTGCACCAGAGGTCGTCGTCCTCCTCGCCGCGCGCGCCCGGGTGGTCGTTGATGGCGTGCGCGATCTCGAAGTAGTGCTCCAGGAACTTGGTGGCCACGTCTTCGTAGGCGACATCCTGCCGCGCCAGCTCCAGGGCGATGGCGAGCATGTTCAGGCAGAACGTCGCCATCCAGCTGGTGCCGTCGCTCTGGTCCAGGCGCGCGCCGCCGGGGAGCTCCTCGCTGCGGTTGAACACGCCGATGTTGTCGAGCCCCAGGAATCCCCCCTGGAACACGTTCCGCCCCTCGGCGTCCTTGCGGTTCACCCACCAGGTGAAGTTGATCAGCAGCTTGTGGAAGACGCGCTCCAGGAAGCGCACGTCGCCGGTGTCGGTGGCGCGCCGCTCCACCTGGTAGACGCGCATGGCCGCCCAGGCGTGCACCGGCGGGTTCACGTCGCCGAAGTTCCACTCGTAGGCGGGGAGCTGCCCGTTGGGGTGCATGTACCACTCGCGCAAGAGCAGCACCAGCTGGTCCTTGGCGAAGGCGGGGTCCACCACCGCCAGGGCCACGGCGTGGAAGGCCAGGTCCCACGCCGCGTACCAGGGATACTCCCAGGTGTCGGGCATGGAGATCACGTCGTGGTTGTTGAGGTGCATCCACCCGTGGTTCCGGCCCTTCCAGCGCGCGTCCGGGGGCGGGGGCTCCGCCGCGTCGCCCGCCAGCCAGCGCCGCACGTCGTAGTGGTAGAACTGCTTGCTCCAGAGCAGCCCCGCGAAGGCCTGCCGCTGCACCATCCGCTCGTCGTCCGACACTTCCGGCGCCGCGAGCGGGGCGTAGAAGGCGTCGGCCTCGGCGATGCGCGCCGCGAAGAGCGCGTCGAACTCCGCGCCGAACGCCGCCGCGCCGCTCACCTCCGCCGAGAGCCGCAGGCGGAGGACGCGCTCGCCGCCCGCGGGGACGGCCAGCCGGTAGCGCGCCGCCGCCTTCGTCCCCTCGCGCGCCGGGTTCACCGCCGCCGCGTCTCCCTCCACCACGCAGCGGTGGAAGGCGTCCTTCACGTACGGCGTGGCGTTGGGCGAGCCGAAGAGGCGCTCGGTGTTGCTCTCGTTCTCGGTGAACAGCAGGTCGGGCGCGCCCTCGCAGGTGAGGTGGTAGCGCCCCAGCGTCTCGTGCTCCGCCAGCACCTGCACCGACCCGTCGTGCGTCTCCAGCGCGGTGAGCGAGGGGCGGTAGCCGCGCGCGCCCCACGACCAGTTGTTGCGGTACCAGAGGGTGGGGAGCACGTCGACGGCGGCGTCGTCCGGCGCGCGGTTGGCCACGGTGATGCGCGCCAGCAGGTCCGTCGGCGAGCCCTTCGCGTACTCCACCGTCACGTCGAAGTAGCGGTCTTCGTCGAAGACGCCGGTGTCGAGCAACTCGAACTCGGGGTCGCCGTAGCCGCGCGCGCGGTTCTCCTCCACCAGCCGCCGGTAGGGGAAGGCGCGCTGCGGATACTTGTAGAGCGCCTTCAGGTAGGCGTGGCTGGGGAGACTGTCGAGGTAGAACCAGTAGTCCTTCGCGTCTTCGCCGTGGTTCCCCTCGGGGCCGGCGAGGCCGAACGCGCGTTCCTTGAGGATGAGGTCGGCGCCGTTCCAGAGCGCCAGCGCCAGGCAGAGGCGCTGCCCCTCGTCGCAGATGCCGAGCAGGCCGTCCTCGTTCCAGCGATAGGCGCGGCTGCGGGCGTGGTCGTGCGGAAAGAAGCCCCAGGCGTCGCCGCCGGCGCTGTAGTCCTCGCGCACCGTGCCCCAGGCGCGCTCGGCCAGGTAGGGGCCCCAGAGCCGCCACGGCGCGCGCCCCGCCTGCGCGTCCGCAAGCCGCCGCGCCTCGGCCTGGGCGGCGGCCACGTCCGGTTCGGACATCGGCGCCTCCCTCAGTAGAGCGTGACCTGCTGCGTCAGCCCGCCGTCGACGTAGTAGGTGCTGCCGGTGACGTACGCGGCCTCGTCGCTCGCCAGGAACACGGCCACGGAGGCGACCTCCTCCGGCTTGCCGAAGCGCCCCAGCGGGATCTCGGTGATGGCGTTCTTGAGGGCGATGGGGTCGTCGAGCACCGACTGGTTGATGGGGGTGGCGATGGCGCCGGGCGCGATGTTGTTGACGGTGATCCCCTGCGGCGCCAGCTCGATGCAGAGGTTGCGCATCATCATGCGGATGGCCCCCTTGCTGGCGCAGTACGAAGTGTAGCCGGGGAAGGGGATGTCCTCGTGCACGCTCGACACGTAGATCAGCCGCCCTCCCCCGCCCTGCCGTACCATCTCCCGCGCGGCCGCCTGGCTCACCGCGAACGAGCCGTAGAGGTTCACGCCGAGGACGCGGTTCCACTCCTCGTCGGTGGTCTCCAGGAAGGCGCGCTTGATCTCGATCCCCGCGTTGTTCACGGCGATGTCGATGCGCCCGAACTCGCGGACCACCGTCGCGACCATCGCCTCCACCTGCTCGCGGTTGGACACGTCCGCCTCGACGGCGATCGCCCGCGTGCCGCACGCCTCGACCGCCGCCACGGCCGCATCGCGGTCCTTCGGGCTGTTCGGGCGATAGTTGACGGCCACGTGCGCGCCCTCCGCGGCGAACCGCGCCGCGATCCCCGCACCGATCCCGCTGCTCGCGCCCGTGACGAGCGCGACTTTGTCCCTGAGACGCATGGAGCCCTCCCGTGCGAGCGTTCCGCTGGTATGGATGCGCGCGAAGCCGGCACGGCTCCACGCGCCGGCGCGGGTGGGCGGCCGGTATGGGATATGGCGAAGGAGAGTACGCGCGCCGGCGGCGAACCGCAAACCGCGCGGGGAGCCGCGGGCGGACCACGATCACATCCGTGTCTGGGAAAGCGGCCAGGGATGGAAGCCCCACTGCATGCCTGGGTGGTCATCCGCCAGCCGACGATTGACACACAATCAGACATAAATTATTGTATGAAGGCAAAACATTTGTCTCCGCAAAATCCCGCAAACCCTTGGCCTCCAGGAGGCTTCGGATTCGGTGTGGGGCCGCGGCGTGAGATGATGATGGTGCCGCCCCTCCCCGGTTGGGACTCCGTTCCCAACTCGCACTCACCTGATCGGAGGACGTCATGCAGTTGAAGGGAAGGATCGCCGCCCTGCTCGCCGCGGCCGCCCTGGCAGCGTGCTCGGACCGCTCGCCCCTCTCGCCGGCGCCGTCGGAGCCCACCACCGGACCCGCGAGCGCCGCCCGCACGGTCGCCCAGGGAATCGCGCTGGCGCTCGCGAACCCGGAGATCCGTGCCGACGTCCGCGATGCCATGCGCGCCTCGCGGTACACCGACCACAAGCTGGAGCTGCGCGAGTTCACCGCCACCCCGGCGGGGGAGCGCCTGCTGCAGGCTGCCTCACAGGCGCTCGGCACGCATCGCGCGGACTTCGACGCCGCCCTCGCCTCGCTTCCGGCGATGGACTTCTACGCCCCGTTCCGCAAGCATCGTCAGACGTGGAAGGCCACCGGCGACATCGTGGTCACCTACAGCGGGTCCGACGAGTTCTCGTCGCTGTCCGGCTTCGCCACCGACGGGACGCAGCTCTCCTTCAACGTCCGCACCGGAACGCCTTCGCGTCCCCTGCTGGTGATCCATCCCGCCGAGGAAAAGACCCTTCGTCTCGACCAGGCATCGAAGGGCGCCGGCGCGGTGATCCAGGACGCCGGCGAGGGGAACCTCGGGATCGCCCTGGTCCAGGATCCGATGCAGCCCCGGGCCATGATGGTGGACTGCGGCCCGGACGCGATCACCAGTTGCGACACCGGCGGTGGCAGCGGGGGCGGCACGTCCACGGCACCGGCGGACACCACCTTCGTCGACTACCTGCAGGTGAACTACAACGACGGCTGCGGCGCCTGCTCCGTCGAGGTGGAGCTCCGCTCCTCGTACTGGGAGAACGGCGTGCAGGTGGATTCGCGCACCTACCGCATCACCGGCGTGTACCAGTTCGACGATCTCTACCCGCACCAGCCCCTGATCTTCCGCCGCATCACCGAGGGGAGCAGCGCCTATATCCGCATCCACGTGGTGGAGACGGACACTTTCTCGGACGACGACAAGGGGACGCGCGACTTCTACGGCTCCGACCGCGCGCAGACCCGCTCGATCATGGCCGGCAGCAGTGCCACCAACGTGGAGCTGGACTGGACCCCGAAGTATTGAGACGGGCACCGCAATCGAAAGGCGCCGGCCGCAAATGCGGCCGGCGCCTTTTCACACTACAGCGCCCCGCCCCCCGCCGTAGCCGACCACAGGCAGGCACCGCCCTCCGCCTATCGTGAGGTCGCCTTCCGCCCGCGCCGCGGCTTCGGGTCGACGGCGGGGGCCAGGCGGCCATTCAGCATGTGCGCCAGGAACTGGCCGGTGAACGAGTCTGGCACCGTCGCCACGGCCTCGGGAGGGCCTTCGGCGACGATGCGGCCGCCGGCGGGGCCGCCCTCGGGGCCCAGGTCGATCACCCAGTCGGCGGTCTTGATCACGTCCAGGTTGTGCTCGATCACCAGCACGGTGTTGCCGCGGTCCACCAGCTTGTGCAGCACGTGCAGCAGCATCCGCACGTCCTCGAAGTGCAGCCCCGTGGTCGGCTCGTCGAGGATGTAAAAGGTCTGGCCGGTGGCGATCTTCGAGAGTTCGCTGGCCAGCTTCACCCGCTGCGCTTCGCCACCGGACAGCGTCGTCGCCGACTGGCCCAGGTGGATGTAGCCGAGGCCCACGTCGCTGAGCGTCTGCAGGTGGCGGCGCAGGCGGGGGACGGCCTCGAAGAGCTCCAGCGCGTCGTCCACCGTGAGCTCCAGCACGTCGGCGATGGAGTGGCCCTTGTAGAACACCTCCAGCGTCTCGCGGTTGTAGCGCTTCCCCCGGCACACGTCGCAGGGCACGTAGACGTCGGGGAGGAAGTGCATCTCGATCTTCACCAGCCCGTCGCCCTGGCACGCCTCGCACCGCCCGCCCTTCACGTTGAAGGAGAAGCGCCCCGGCGAGTAGCCGCGCATCTTGCTCTCCGGCAGCTCGGCGAAGAGGTCGCGGATGATGGTGAAGAGCCCCGTGTAGGTGGCGGGGTTCGAGCGCGGCGTGCGGCCGATGGGGCTCTGGTCGATGTCCACCACCTTGTCCAGCCGCTCCATCCCGTCGATCCCCGAATGCAGCCCGGGGATGGTGCGCGCGCGGTAGAAGCGCCGCCCCAGCGCGTTCCAGAGGATGTCGTTCACCAGCGTGCTCTTCCCCGACCCCGACACCCCGGTGACCGCCACGAAGCACCCCAGCGGGATGCGCACGTCCAGATTGCGCAGGTTGTGCTCGCGCGCGCCGCGGATCAGCAGCTCGTGGCCCGCCCGCGGCTCCTTGCGCCGCTCGGGGATCTCGATCTTCTGCTCGCCGCGCAGGAAGGCGCCGGTGAGCGACGCGGGGGCGGCCAGGATGTCGTCCACCGTCCCCTCGGCCACGATCTCGCCGCCGTGGCGCCCCGCGCGGGGGCCCAGGTCCACCACGTGGTCGGCGGCGCGGATGGTCTCCTCGTCGTGCTCCACCACCAGCACGGTGTTGCCCAGGTCGCGGAGCTGCTGCAGGGTGCCCAGCAGCCGCTGGTTGTCGCGCTGGTGCAGGCCGATGGAGGGTTCGTCGAGGATGTAGAGCACGCCGCAGAGCCGCGAGCCGATCTGCGTGGCCAGCCGGATGCGCTGCGCCTCGCCGCCGGAGAGCGTCTCGGCCGAGCGGCCCAGCGTGAGGTACTCGAGCCCCACGTTCACGAGGAAGGAGAGGCGTTCGCGCACCTCCTTCAGGATCGGCCCTGCGATCTCGCGCGAGAGGTTGGGAAGCGCGTCCACCCGGTCGAAGAAGCCGAGCGCGTCGGAGACGGCCATCGCCGTCACGTCGCCCATCGACCGTCCGTCCACCGTCACCGCCAGCGACTCCGGGCGCAGCCGCGCCCCGCCGCAGGTATTGCACGGCAGGGTGGACATGTACTCCTCCAGCGTCTCGCGCGTCGCCTCGCTGGTGGAGTCCTTGTAGCGCTGCCCCACGTCCTTGATGATCCCGCCCCAGCGCAGCTTCGGCACCCCCTTCTTCGCCTCGCCGGCGGGGGCGCCGTAGAGCAGCACCTGGCGCGCCTCGTCGGGGAGCTGGCGCCAGGGGGTGTTCAGGTCGAAGCCGAGCGCGTCGGCCAGCCCGCCCAGGATGGTCCCGCGCAGGTGCCCGCGCGGCACCCCCCAGGGGAGGACCACGCCCTCGAGGATGGAGAGCGAGGTGTCGGCCAGCACCAGCTCGGGGTTGGGCTCCTTGCGGGTGCCCAGGCCGCCGCAGTCGGGGCAGGCGCCGTAGGGCGAGTTGAAGGAGAACTGGCGCGGCTCCAGCTCGGGGATGCTGATCCCGCAGACGGGGCAGGCGTACGCCTCGCTGAACATCTGCCGGTCGGGCTCGGCGCCGGGGGCGTGGGCGATCACCTCCACCACCCCCTCTGCGTTCCTGAGCCCCTGCTCCACCGCGTCGGCGATGCGCGTCCGGTTCTCCTCGTTCACCTCCACCTTGCGCTCCACGAAGATGGAGATGTCGTGGTTGGCGCGGCGGGCGAGCGCGGGCGGCTCCTCCAGGCGGTATTCCTCGCCGTCGATGCGGGCGCGGGTGAAGCCCTTGCGCCGCATCTCCTCGAACAGGTCGCGGAACTCGCCCTTGCGGCCGCGCACGGCGGGGGCGAGCACCTCCAGCCAGCTGCCCTCGGGGAGCGCCATCAGCCGCTCCACGATCTGCGAGGCGCTCTGCCGCTCGACCGGGCGGCCGCAGTCGGGGCAGTGGGGAACGCCGACCCGCGCCCAGAGCAGGCGCAGGTAGTCGTAGACCTCGGTGACGGTGCCCACGGTGGAGCGCGGGTTGCGCCCGGCGGTCTTCTGCTCGATGGAGATGGCCGGCGACAACCCCTCGATGGAGTCGACGTCAGGCTTCTCCATCATCCCCAGGAACTGGCGGGCGTACGCGGAGAGGCTCTCCACGTAGCGCCGCTGTCCCTCGGCGTAGATGGTGTCGAAGGCGAGCGAGCTCTTGCCGCTGCCGGACAGCCCCGTGATCACGGTCAGCCGGTCGCGGGGGATCTCGACGTCGACGTTCTTGAGGTTGTGCTCGCGGGCTCCGCGTACGATCAGGCTCTCTTCAGGCATCCAGGGAAGTTACCGCCGAGCGCCCCTTCATTCAACCGTCCCCCACCCGTCCGCAGGAGGAACGGCAGCGTGGAATCCACGTCTACACCCACATGTAGGTATACCCCATGTGGTAATACTCACATGTAGGTACACTCACATGCGGGCGGAGAAAATTGTGCGACGAATTGCCGGGTCGGCCGTCAGACGGTGGGATCGGCAGTCACGAGCCGCTCGGCCGTCGCGGCCCTGTTCAATTTTTCGTCGGCGCTGACGAAGACGAGCGGGTCGTTCAGGCGCGCCTGCACCGCCAGGGCAGTCGCGAGATGTACGGCGTCATAGCCGCGAAGTCCGTGCGTGGCCACCAGGAATGCCGCATTGCCGACGACGGTCTCCGTGGGATCGATGATCGCGTAAGGGGGCGCGCTATCCAGGAAATCCGATGCTACCGCGCTCCATAACCCGCCGACGGCACGGGGTGCGCGCCGGTCGTTTCGGCGGCGGGTGATGGCCGACATCGTCTCGGGGAACACCAGCCGCGACACGTAGATCTGAACATCGGGCAAGAAGCCCAACCGCCGGTCTCCGACCCAGGCGACCATTCGACGCGAGCCCGGCTCCCGAACGTAGAGCTTTACCAGCGCGCTGGTATCGAGGTAGTACGACCGGGGGGAAGGCGGCGGCATGGAGCGGTCCGGAGGCGGTGCTCGTCAGGCGCGTCCGTACCGCTCTTCGAGCACGGCTTCGGCCAGCGAGAAGCCGAGATCGACGGGGATCGGAAGCTTGTGAGGTCCGACCGTGGCGGGTGTCACGGTGATCCCATCCTCTCGCAGCCGCTCTACCACCTCGAGCATGTCCGGCCGGATCGGGGTCGGCGGCTGGCGCAGTCCCTTCGCGATTGCGTCGTGCAGCGCGGCGCGGAGGAGCGGATCGGGGGCGACGTGCTCCAGGGAGGCGCCGAACAGCTTGCGCACCCTCGCCTGCACGAGCTCCTCCAGGTGCTCCGGGTCGAGCTCGGCGCAGGGCGGGTCCTGCCGGCCCACGGTGCGGCGGGTTGCGGGCCCCTCGGCCGGGTTCCGGCGGTACCGCCGCCGGACGTAACGCCTGGTCGTTTTCATTTTTGTCCATTCTGTAGCGTTTATCAATCATCGCGCATTTCCGGCGCTCACGCAAGTGTCTCGTGCCGACGGAGTCTGCGCCTCTGCGTCTCTGCGTGAGACGCTGTTCGTACGATTCGCGCGGCGGCGCGGGCCGGCGTAGAATTGGCGCCCGCGGCCGGGTGCCGCCGCACCGCAATCGCCCGGGAGACGCGCGTTGAAGGTCACCGCCTACGTCAGCCATGAGAGCTGTTCGCTCCACGACACCGGCTGGAGCCACCCCGACCACCAGGGGCGGCTGCCGGCGATCACGCGCGCCGTCTACCGGGACATGGTGGCGTTGTACGAGCCGCTGCTGCAGGTGGAGGGGGGCCCCGCCACCGAGCCGCAGCTGCTGCGCGTCCACACCCGGCGCTACGTGGACGACGTGCGCCGCACCGCGATCGCCGCCGCGGCCGAGGGGCGGCCGCTGGAGCTGGGCGGCGTCCCCGTCTCGGGCGCGTCGTGGGAGGCGGCGCTCGCGGCCGCCGGGAGCGCGATCACCGCCGTCGACGTGGTGATGCGCGCCGAGGTGCGGAACGCGTTCGCCGCCGTGCGGCCGCCGGGGCGCGGCGCGGGGGCCGACGCGCCGGGCGAGCACTCGCTCTTCAACAACGTCGCCGTCGCCGCGCGCCACCTGCGCGAGGTGCACGGCTCCGCGCGGGTGCTGGTCGTCGCCTGGGGCGTGCACCCGGCGGGCGCGATCCGGCAGGTGCTGGCGGGCGACCCCGGCGTCGGCATGCTCTCCATCCACCGGCAGCCGGAGGCGCCCGCGGAGCC
>C688J35102_120989456_pt1 | contig 11413 bp, 8 predicted proteins | sample HopSoiMetagenom2_FD_35102 | JGI IMG/M metagenome (IMG submission 35102)
GCCCCGACGAGCTGCCGCGCGGCGTGCTGACCACGGACGTGGACGCATTCCTCCGCGCCGACGCGGCGGTGTGGGTGGAGGCGATCGGCGGACGCGACCCTGCGCTGCGCATCGCGCGGTCGGTGCTCGGCGCGGGGCGGCGGCTGGTGACGGCGAACAAGGCGCTGCTGGCGGAGCACGGGCCGGAGCTGGCGGAGCTGGCGCGGCGGTCCGGCGCGCGCCTGGACTTCGAGAGCGCCGTCGCCGGCGGCATCCCCGTCGTCCGCGCGCTGCGCGACTCGCTGGGGATGACGGGGATCGAGTCGGTCCGCGGGGTGCTGAACGGGACGACCAACTACGTCCTCTCGCGCCTCGCCGAAGGCTGGCGCTACGCCGACGCCCTGGCCGACGCGCAGGCGAAAGGGTTCGCTGAGGCCAGCCCCGCGCGCGACCTCTCCGGCGAAGACGCGGCGGACAAGCTGCGCATCCTGGCGTGGCTCGCGTTCGGCGTGGCGCCCGGCAGCCTGGTGCTGCGCCGCCGCGGCATCGTCCCCCACCCCGAGCGCCTCGCGGCCGACGCGGCGCTGCTCGGCGGCGCCCCCCGCCTGGTCGCGGAAGTGGTGGACACCGGAGAAGGGATCGCGGCCGCGGTGGAGCCGGTGATCGTCGCCCCCGGTTCCGACCTGGGGCGCACGCGCGACGAGGAGAACGCGGTGGTGATCGAGAGCCGCTGGAACGGCCGCGTGCGCCTCTCCGGCCCCGGCGCGGGCGGCGCCCCGACGGCGAGCGCGCTCCTCGGCGACATGCTCCGCTCCGCCGGCCGCACCGGGCGAACCCACGCCGCCCCGCGCCCGCCGGTGGAAGACGGCCGCGAGCACCGCTGGGTGATCAGCGTCCTGCGCGAGCCGCGGGCCGGTGGCGTGCTCGAACGCGCCCTGCAGCGCGCCGGCGTCCGCGCCTCGGACGTGCTCACCGAGTCGGACCGCCGCGTCGCCATCACCCATCCCTCTCCCTGGCGCCGCGTCGACCTCGCCACGCGCGTGCTGGAGACGGCACACCTCGCCCCCGTCGTCTCCCGGTGCGAGGTGCGGGTATAGACGATCAGCAAGGTAAATTTGATTACTGTAATCGCAATTACCTTATTTGAAATTACGCACCCAGCAGATCGGCCGGTGTCAGCAGGTGGAGCCGATCGGACCGGCGCTCCTTGAGCTCCGGCGTGAAGCCGCTCCTGGCGAAGACGAGGAAGACCGGGTCGCCGCCGGCGTAGTAGCGGTTCTGCGCTGACTCGTTCGTCAGGTCGGTCAGGACGTTGCCGCCCGCAGGCTTCTTCCACCACTTGCACTCGCCGGCGATGCGGCGTCCGTCCAGCAGCTCGCCGGCCACGTCCACGTCGTAGTTCCTCGACCAGATCTTTCCCACGACCTTTGCGGGGACGCCGAGCCGCTCCTGTCCATAGAGCGTCACCCACGCGCGGCAGATCTCCTCGAACCGCGCCCCCATGTTCTCGTCGAGGTACGGCTCGATGCTGAGTCGGTACACCGACCCGGCGTGCCCCGCCTGCAGCGCGGACGCATTGGGGAGCACGAACCGGAAGTAGAAGGCGAGGAATGGATCGTTGAGGAAGTACCGCGTGTTGCGGCTCTTCTCCGGCGCCGCCACGTCGAGCGAGTACATGCGGCGCAGCAGCCGCATCCGCTCGAGCCGGTCGATGTAGGGGTTGATCCCCGCGCTCTGCTCCTCCTTCTGCATCACCCGGTTCACGATCTCGCCGCGCACCGTCATCCCGTCGGCCACTGCCCGGAGGATGCTCGCGTAGCGCGCGGGCGCGTTCAGCTCGGCCTGCAGCAGGTGCAGGGGCTCCTCACGCAACGGTGCCCCCTCCTCCAGCACCAGGCGCTGGACGTTGCCGGCAAGGTCGTCGGCAGGATCCACGAGGGCCAGGTAGTACGGCATCCCCCCGAACACTCCGAAGGCCCGGAGCGCGGCCTCGGGCTTCCACCCGGGCAGCAGCTCCGCCGCCTCCCGGAACGAGAGCGGCCCCACCTCCAGGTCGCGCGTCTGGCGCCCGTGCAGGGGATTTCGCTCGGCGAGCAATTCCTCCATGAAGGCCACGTGCGACCCGCACAGCACCAGCTTCAACGGGATCGCGTCCCTCCCAACCTGGTCCCACACCTTCTGCACGATCGACGGGAGCGCACGGTTGTCGTCGCACAGGTAGGGAAATTCGTCCAGCGCCACCACCAGGCTGCCTCCGGACACGGCTGCCGCGCGCAGGTATGCGAAGATCCCCTCCCATCCCGATACGGCTTCCAGGAGGGGATCGGGCCCGAGCGCCCGCGCGATGGCCGCCTTGAACAGCGCCTGGGAATCGGCGTCGGAGACGCGCGTCGCCTGGTAGTAGACGTGCCTGCGCCCCTCCAGCGCCTTCTGGAGCAGGGTAGACTTTCCGACCCGCCGGCGGCCATAGATGACCGCGAGCGACGGCTTGTCGCGGTTGAATTCACCCTGCAACGCGGCGAGCTCTCTCGCCCGACCGACGAACATGGGCATGCTCCTTTCAACAAGATAATTTAGAATACCGTAAAATAGATTACCTTATTAAAGGCGGGAAGTCAACTATCCCCGTACAGCGCGGAAGGGATATCGACTCCTCTCTGGTGTGAGCCAGCTTCATGCGCAATGGTGTGTGCGTCCGCATCCGTACCTCCGACGCCACGACCAGCCATGTCCTTCACCCAGACGCCGCCGACGCTCGGCAACCAGTACGACGACGACGCGGCGCTCCGCTCGCTGCTGTCGCGCCTCCTCCCCGCGGAGGTGCTCGCGGAGGTCGAGCCGTCGCTGCGGGAGATGGGGCGGCTCTCGGCCGAGCTGTACCCGGCGCAGCTCGCGGACCTGCCGAACGAGCCGCGGCTGGTGCAGTGGGACGCGTGGGGAAACCGCGTCGACCGCATCGAGCTCACGCCGCTCTGGCTGCGGGCCGAGCGCATCGCGGCGGAGCACGGGGTGGTCGCCACGGCGTACGAGCGCGAGCACGGCTGCTTCTCGCGCGTGCACCAGTTCGCGCTCGCGTACCTCTTCACCCCGTCCACCGACATCTACTCCTGCCCGCTGGCGATGACCGACGGCGCCGCGCGCGCACTGCTGGCGTCGGAGAACCGCGAGCTGATCGACCGCGCCGTACCGCGCCTGACCTCGCGCGACCCCGCCCAGTTCTGGACCAGCGGCCAGTGGATGACGGAGACGCCGGGCGGGTCGGACGTGGGGCAGACCGAGACGGTCGCCCGCCGCGGCGAAGACGGGGGCTGGCGGCTGCACGGGCGGAAGTGGTTCACCTCCGCCGCCACCGCGCAGATGGCACTCACCCTCGCGCGCCCGGAGGGGAACCCCGGCGGCGGCCGCGGCCTCGCCCTCTTCTACCTGGAGACGCGCGACGCGGACGGCCGGATGAACGGCATCCGCATCGACCGGCTGAAGGAGAAGCTGGGGACGCGGAAGCTCCCGACCGCGGAGCTGACGCTGGACGGCGCCGCCGCCATCCCCGTGCGCGGCCTGGACGGCGGGGTGCGCGGCATCGCGCCGATGCTGAACGTCACCCGCACTTGGAACGCGGTGAGCGCCGCCGCGCTGATGCGGCGGGGGATGGCGCTCGCCGGCGCCTACGCGCGCGAGCGGCGGGCGTTCGGCGCCGCGCTGGCGGAGCTGCCGCTGCACGCCGACACGCTCGCCGGGCTGCGGGCGGAGAGCGAAGGCGCGCTGCACCTCACCTTTCGCGTGGTCGAGCTGCTCGGCCGCGCCGAGGCCGGCGAGCTGGACGACGACGGACGCGCGCTGCTCCGCATCCTCACCCCGCTCGCCAAGCTGACCACCGCGCGCCAGTCCGTAACCGTCGCCAGCGAGGTGCTGGAGGCGTTCGGAGGCGCGGGGTACGTGGAAGACACGGGGCTCCCCACGCTCCTCCGCGACGCGCAGGTGCTCACCATCTGGGAGGGGACCACGAACGTCCTCTCGCTCGACGTGCTGCGCGCGCTGCACGACGCCGGCGGGGTGGACCCGGTGGTCCGCGAGGCCGCTCGCTGCGCCGCCGAGGTGCGCGACCCCGCCCTGAGCGCCCCCGTGCGCGCCGCCCTCCGCGCGGCCGAGCGCGCCGCCGAGTGGCTGCGGCAGGCCACCCGCGCGGGTGAGGCGGCGCTCCAGGCGGGGGCGCGGCGCTTCTCGCTCACCCTCGGGCGCGCGGTGGAGGCCGCCCTGCTCGCCTCGCACGCGCAGTGGGCGCTCGACCGCGGCGACGCGCTCCCCGCCGCCGCCGCACGCCGCCTCGCCGCCAGCGGAATCGACCTGGTCGCGGCCGTGGACGCCGAGGATTCCCGGCTGCTCGTGGCTGGACGTCTCGACACGGCGGAGGCAGATCGCACCGACGTTGCCACCGCCGCGGTCGTGCCAGTATAGGCGTAATCGCCATGCAGGGTGCACTGTCACCCGCACGGGACGGTGGGGGAACCTCCTCTCCCGGATTTTCGGTGCCGCGCCTGGATCGGCACGCATAAACAATTGCAGGCACCACAGTTGCAAAGGAATGACGCCACGGCCGGAGCACCCCTGGCTCCGGCGCGGTGAAGACGCCCTGAAGCAGGAGGTTTCGATGAAGAAGATGGCAGCCTTGCTCGCGGTGGTGGCGGCGGTGGGCCTGGCGCCCCGGCACGCCTCCGCGCAAACGGTGATCACCTGCGAGTCGGCGAGCGGCCGCAAGGAGGTCTGTCCCGTGAACACCGCGGGCGGCGTGACCCTTTACCGGCAGCTCAGCTCGACGGCGTGCGTGCAGGGGCGGAACTGGAACATCAATCCCTCCGTGATCTGGGTGAGCGGCGGGTGCCGCGCGCAGTTCATGGTGGGGAACAGCCGTGGGCGGTACAACGACGGCCGCTACAACGGCGGCTACAACAACGGTAGCTACAACAACGGGTACAACAACGGCTACAACAACAATCGCGGCGCGAACAACACCGAGGGGCTCTGCCGCCGCGCCGTGCGCGAGCAGGTGGGCCGCAGGGTGGAGGTCTCCACCTGGGCGATGAACAACTCTCGCAACAACGCCCGCGTGGGCTGGCGCCTCGCCAACGGCGCCTCGGGCGAGTGCCGCATCGACCGCAACGGCAACGTCTCGGTCCTGGCGAACCGCGGCCGCTAGTACCCGGCCCGGCATGATCGGCCTCACGTAACTGCGCGAGCCGCGGAGAGAGAGCTACCACTCTCTCCGCGGCTCCGCGTTTTACGACGTTGCCGCGAATCTTTCCGGTTCCCCGGCTTCAACGGAAGAACTCATATCACACGGAGTCAACGGAGTCAGCGGAGTCGTTCTCCGGTGACTCCGTTGACTCCGTGTGAGGCATTCGGTTTGGAGGACGTGATCCTGATCGAAGCTCTGGAACGTGGGGTGAGCTTGCCGATCCAGCGGATCAGGCGGGGTTCTCGAGCACCACGCGGTACCCCTGGTTCCGGTCCAGGCGCATCCCGTCCGCAGCGCCCCAGAGGTAGAGCTGGAACTTGCGGTAGAGCGCCTTCCCCCAGCGCTGCTCCACCTCGGCCCGCCCCCGGTCCAGGTTCTCGGCCCACGCGCGCAGCGTCAGGTAGTAGCTGTGCCGGTCGTCCCACACCCCGCGCAGGTAGAAGGGGCTCTTCGCCACCTCTGCCAGGTACTCGTGCAGGCACATCAGCGACCCGTTGCCGGGGTAGATGTACTTCTCCAGGAACGCGGTGTGGCCGCCCCTCTTCCGCGTCGCGCTCGCGTCCAGGTAGATCTTGCCGCCGGGCTTCAGCAGCGCCGAGTATTTCTTGAGGGTGGCCGCGTAGTCCGGCAGGTGCTCGGTGACGCCCAGGTTCACGATGGCGTCGTAGCGCTCCGCGGGCTGGTGCTCGAAGAGGTGCTCGCGCCGCACCTCGCAGGGGATGCGCTCGCGCTCGATCAGCGCCTTCAGGAACGCCTCGGACTCCTTCGAGATGGTGAGCGAGGTGAGGCGGATGCCGCGCTTCCCCGCGTGCTCCGTCATCGCCCCCCACCCGCCGCCGATGTCGAGCACGCGGTCTCCGGGCCTGGCGCCCACGGCGTCGAGCGCGAAGTCGAGCTTGCGCGTCATCGCGTCTTCCAGCGGCTCGTCGTCGCGCTCGAAGATCCCATGCGAGTAGCAGCGGTGCCGGCGGTCCAGGAAGAGGAGGTAGAAGTCCTGGTCGTAGTCGTAGTGCTGGGCGATCCACTTCTTGTCGCTCTTCACCTGGCCCCAGAGCAGCGGCTGCACGAAGCGCCAGGCGTACTGCAGCGGGTGCCGGTCGGAGAAGAAGTCGCGGACGTTGATGGCCGCCAGGAAGTCGCCCTCGAGGTCCACGTCGCCGTTCAGGTACGCGGTGGTGACGCCGAGCAGGTCCAGGCTGGCGAGCGACGCAACGCCCCGCGGCGTGTTGGCCACCAGCGTGAACCGGGGCTCGCCCGGCCCGAAGCCGTGCGCCGTGCCGTTGCCGGCGGCGCGCACCGCGAACGGCACCTCCTCGCCGGGGGAGAAGAACTCCCGGTAGCGTCGCTCCATGGCCCGCACGGCGGGTTCCAGCGCGAGAGTCATCGGTCGGCGGGTTCAGGGGTATGGATGCGGGGCGCCACGGCGGCGTCATCCGTGCGGATATGTGTAACGGCAGGGGAAGGGCTACGAAAGAGCGGCGGGTTCGGCCAGGCACGTTGCTCCAGCCGTGTGCGGTGAGTAAGTTTCGGGGTTTCCGAGCCATGCGCGCGCGGAACGGGACGTGCGGTCCGGCGACCGGCGCCCCGGGCCGGTCGTCGCGTCTTTCGATGGCTGACGCACGAGATCCGTGGGCGGCGCCGCCGCCGCCCGGGAGATGGAGGATATGAGCACCCAGGCACCCGAGGTCCCGGCCATCGGCGGCTACGCGCCGCAGGGAAAGGACAACGGGGTGGTCAAGAGCAAGGGCACGGTGAACCTGCCGCGCGCCCAAGGGAGCGAGCCGGTGGTGCACCGCGCGCGCAAGCCCGAGTGGCTGAAGGTGCGCGCGCCCGGCGGACCCAACTACCTGCGGCTGAAGCAGCTGATGCGCTCGCAGGGCCTCCACACGGTGTGCGAGGAGGCCCACTGCCCCAACATCGGCGAGTGCTGGGAGAGCGGCACCGCCACCTTCATGATCCTGGGCGACGTCTGCACCCGCGCCTGCAAGTACTGCGCGGTCGCCCACGGGATGCCCACCGAGCTCGACTGGGACGAGCCGCGCCGCGTGGCCGACTCGGTGGCGGCCATGGGGCTGGAGCACGCGGTGATCACCTCGGTGAACCGCGACGAGCTGGCCGACGGCGGCGCGGCCATCTACGCCGAGACCATCCGCCAGGTGCGCGAGCGCGTGCCCGGCTGCACGGTGGAGGTGCTGATCCCCGACTTCAAGGGGAACGAGGCGGCGCTGGCCGCGGTGGTGGAGGCGCGCCCCGAGATCCTGGCGCACAACCTCGACACCGTGGAGCGGCTTTCGCGGTGGGTGCGCCCGGGCGGCCGCTACTGGCGCTCCATCTCCGTGCTGGGCGCGGCCAAGCGGCTCGACCCGCGGCAGCTCACCAAGAGCGCCATCATCCTGGGGATGGGCGAGACCGAGGACGAGGTCTACCAGTCGATGCGCGACCTGCGCGAGGCGGCGGTCGACGTGCTCACCCTGGGCCAGTACCTGCGCCCCAGCGAGCACCACGTGCCGCTGGACCGCTGGGTGACCCCCGACGAGTTCCGCCGCTGGAAGGAGATCGGCGAGCGCGAGCTGGGCTTCGGGCACGTGGAGAGCGGGCCGCTGGTGCGGTCGTCGTACCATGCCCGCGAGCAGGCGCGCACCATCGACCCCGACGGCCCCGGCCGGATCACCGAGATCCTCGAGGCCGACGCGGAAACCGGCGCGCGCATCGACGCCGACGAGGCCGCGGCCCGCGCCCAGCTCGCAGGCCCCCCCGCGCGGCGGCTGGTGCAGATCGGCGGGCTGTGAGCCCGCGGCGGAAGGGCGGCTGGGGAAGCCGCGACCCCCGCGACGAGCCACGGACGGTGCACGAGATCTACGAGCGCTGGGTCGCCGAGCGCGACCTGCTGAAAGCGGAGCGAAGAGAACTCGAAAGGGAGAGCGGCGAAGAGGCCGACGCAGCGTTGCCCTTTTCACCCTCGTCCGATGAGGCGGCCGTGCCGGACACCACGCACACCCAGCCCCCGTTGCGGCCGTACCGCTACACGCCGCGCCAGTACCTGGTGCGCGAACGGCGGGCCGAGTACCGGAGCGAGTACTTCGACGGCGAGATCGTGGCCATGGCCGGCGCCTCCGAGCGCCACGTGGCCATCGCCCAGAACATCTCCGCGCACCTCTACTTCCGGATGCGCGGGGGATGCCGCGTCTACCAGAGCGACCTGAAGGTGCAGCTCGACGTGGGCACCGGCTACGCCTATCCCGACGTGATGGTGCTCTGCGGCGAGCCGCGGTTCATCGACCGCGTTCGCGACGTGGTGACCAACCCCACGCTGGTGTTCGAGGTGCTCTCGCACGGCACCGAGCGCCACGACCGCAGCACCAAGGCGCAGGCGTACCGGCGCGTGGAGTCGCTGGCCGCGTACGTGCTGGTGTCGCAGCGGGAGCCGCGCGTGGAGGTGTACGTCCGCGGCGCCGGCGGCGAGTGGCCCTGCACCCTGTACCAGCGCCTCGACGCCGCGGTGGAGCTCCCTGGGGCGGGATGCACGCTCACGGTGGCCGAGATCTACCGGAACCTGTTCCCCGCCCCCGCCTGAGGCGGCCGCACCCGGCAAACGCCCGAACCCGAGGAAGCGAGACGGTTCGAGAGATGGATACGATGACCGAGACCAAGACGCGGAAGGCGGAGGCTCGTGCGGCCAAGCCGGAGACCGCCCCCGCGCCCGAGCAGAAGCCCCGGAGCGACGAGGAGCGCCTGGAAGGCTTCGAGCGCGACCAGCTGCGGCAGATGATGCACGACATGCTGCTGGCGCGGCGCTTCGAGGAGAAGGCGGCCGAGGCCTACGCGCTGGGCAAGATCGGCGGCTTCTGCCACCTCTACATCGGCCAGGAGGCCGTCGCCGTGGGGGCGATCCACGCCCTGCGGAAGGACGACTACGTGATGACGGCCTACCGCGAGCACGTGCACGCGCTGCAGACCGGCATCGAGGCCGGGGCGGTGATGGCCGAGCTCTACGGCCGCGCCGACGGCTGCAGCGGCGGCAAGGGCGGCTCCATGCACATGTTCAGCGCCGAGAAGAACTACCTGGGCGGCCACGGCATCGTGGGCGGCCAGATCCCGCTGGCGCTGGGCGTGGCCTGGAAGATCAGGTACAAGGAGGAAGACCGCGTCATCCAGGTGTACTGCGGCGAGGCGGCGGTGAACCAGGGGGCCTTCCACGAGTCGCTGAACATGGCCGCGCTCTGGAAGCTGCCGATGATCCTGATCGTGGAGAACAACCGCTTCGGGATGGGCACCGCCTGGGAGCGCGCGGCCTCTCTCTACGACATCTGGCAGAAGGCCAGCGCCTACGCCATGCCCAGCGCCGTGGGCGACGGGATGGACGTGCTCGACATGTACCGGGTGGCGAAAGAGGCCGCCGACCGCGCCCGCGCCGGCGAGGGCCCCACGCTGATCGAGGCGCGCACCTACCGCTACGTGGGCCACTCCATGTCCGACCCCGTCTCCGGCGTCTACCGCACCAAGGAAGACGTGGAGAAGGAGAAGGCGAACGACCCCATCACCATCTTCGCCGAGCTGCTGGCGCGCAACGACATCCTGAGCCAGAAGGAGCTGGAGGAGATGGACGCCGGGGCCAAGCGCATCTCCGAAGCGGCCGCCGATTTCGCCGACAAGTCTCCCGAGCCCTCCGTCGATGGAGTCTACCAGGACATCTACGCCCAGGAGGACGTGAACGGGCGCCTGTACTTCGACATGAGGGAGCGCTGAGATGGCGGTCGTGACGTATCGCGAGGCCTTGAACCAGGCGCTCGACGAGGAGATGAAGCGCGACCCCGACGTCTTCCTGATGGGGGAGGAGGTCGGGGTCTACAACGGCGCCTACAAGGTGTCGAAGGGGCTGCTGGACAAGTACGGCGAGATGCGCGTGGTCGACACGCCGATCACCGAGCTCGGCTTCGCGGGGCTCGGCGTGGGCGCGGCGATGACGGGGATCCGGCCGGTGATCGAGTTCATGACCTGGAACTTCGCCATCCTGGCCTTCGACCAGATCTTCAACTCGGCCGCCAAGATGCGCTCCATGAGCAGCGGCCAGTTCAAGATGCCGATCACCTTCCGCGGGCCCACGGGCGCGGCGCTGCAGCTCGCCGCGCAGCACTCGCAGTCGCTGGAGTCGCAGGTGGCGCACTACCCGGGGATCAAGGTGGTGGTCCCCGGCACCCCGGCGGACGCCAAGGGGCTGCTGAAGGCCGCCATCCGCGACGACGACCCGGTGGCGGTGTTCGAGGGCGAGATGCTCTACAACCTGAAGGGCGAGGTGCCCGACGACGACGACTTCGTGATCCCGCTCGGCGTGGCCGACGTGAAGCGCGAGGGGAGCGACGTCTCCATCATCACCCATGGCAAGATGGTCCACGTGGCGCTCCAGGCCGCCGGCGTGCTGGAGAAGGACGGGGTGAGCGCCGAGGTGCTGGACCTGCGCTCCATCCGCCCGCTCGACGTGGACGCGATCCTGGCCACGGTGGCGAAGACCAACCGGGTGGTGCTGGTGGAGGAGGGATGGCCCTACGGCGGCATCACCGCGACGGTGGCGGCGCTGATCCAGGAGGAGGCGTTCGACATGCTCGACGCCCCGGTGCTGCGCGTCACCCAGGCCGACGTGCCCATGCCGTACGCCAAGCAGCTCGAGAAGGTCGTGAAGCCCAGCGCCGAGCTGGTGGTGGAGAAGGTGAACCGGGTTCTTTACCGATAGTGCGGAAGTGCGGGAGTGCGTGAGTGCGCAACGGCACCCACGCACTTCCACACTCCCGCACTCCCGCACTTTCCAGGATTGCCGATGGCAACGAAAGTCTACATGGAAGCGCTCTCGCCCACGATGGAGGAGGGGCGCCTGGCCAGCTGGCTGAAGAACGAGGGCGACGAGGTCAAGGAGGGCGACGTACTGGCCGAGGTGGAGACCGACAAGGCCACCATGGAGCTCGTCGCCCGCGGCTCCGGCGTGCTGCGCAAGCGCCTGATCGGCGATGGCGACACCGCCAACGTGGGCACCGTGATCGCCGTGATCGCCAGGGCCGACGAAGACGTCTCCGGGCTCACCGGCGGCGCCGAGGTGCAGGCGGAGCAGGCGCCCTCCACGGCCGAGGCGCCCGCGCAGGAGAAGGCGGCGCAGGCCGCCGGCTCCGACGTGGGCAAGGGCGCGGCCGCCGTCGCCGCGGCGGGCGAGACCGA
>C688J35102_120989453_pt1 | contig 11390 bp, 12 predicted proteins | sample HopSoiMetagenom2_FD_35102 | JGI IMG/M metagenome (IMG submission 35102)
ACGTGCTGCCGATGACGCCCGTGATGCTGGCGGAATATGTCCCAGCCGATTTCGACGTTCAGCAGCGCCAGACGTCCGAGGAAGCCCTCGCCATCGTGGCGCGAGAATCCGGCCTCGAGCCATCCCGGATTTCAAGCATTGTACGGCAAGGCGGCATCTACCACGAGATTCTGCAGGAGGCGGCGTCGTTCCATGCCGACCTGATAGTGATGACATCGCACCGCCCAGCCATGCGCACGTATTTTCTCGGCTCAAACGCGGGGCATGTGGTTCGCTACGCCAAATGCTCGGTGCTGGTGGTGCGGCACTAGGCAAATACCGAGAACGGCGTTCCAGCGAGATTCCCGGACACGGCCCTTGTCCAATCCGTGATCAGCGCCCCGAACCGGACTCTCACTCCGGCCAGTCCACAATAAAACCCTTTGCCTTGTAAGGTTCGATCTTCTCCCATTCGCTCATCATCAGGTCGCGAAGATCGGGATGCGTGTGCCAGAGCGAGCGCGGAGTATTGAATGTATCCACCGTCACCAGCATCTTTTCGACGTCCGGCCAGTAGCGGTGCAGTGTCATTGGGTAGCGGCGGGCAGTCCAGGTGTTGCCGAGACAAATCACGCTGCGGATGTTGTTGAGCCCAAGGGCTGCTTCAATTATCGGGAGCGAGAAGACAACGTTCTCGCCGGTATTGGTCGCGCGATGTTCTTCGAGGATCACTTCAGACGGGATGCCGTGTGCAACCATGGCTTCCTTGATGATCTCGCATTCTGAACGCGAGGAGCCGGGCGTCACGCCGCCGCTGACGATGGAATAGCAGAAGAACCCTTCGCGCCAGAGCCGGATGGCTTCCTCAACACGCCGCCCCACCTCTTCGCGTGTGCCGAATACGAAAAGAAGATCGGCAGGCTTCACTGGCGTGCTGATCAGATGTCTCGCGTTGATCTCAGCGATCTCTCGCTCGGTTGGTGCTCGAGTGCTACGATCGTTCACGGCGGCGTCCTTTAAACTCTCGCCCGTGCGCTACGGCAGCAACTGTTTGGGCAACTGTTCGAAGTTGTAGACAGTCGGGCGGTTGCGCAAAATAAAACCGCCGATCTGCCAGGCGAACAGCACAGCGAAGCCGACCAGAAACAGCCCGCCCGCGAACTCACCTGTCTGTATCGCGCGCACAAGGAGACCGGCGATCGCGATTCCGACGAGTCCCAGCAGCACCACGCCGGCGCCATAGGTTTTCGGACCGATGCCGCCAATCAGCGCGGCCTTGCTTCCCGCCCGCTGCATGTGGGCATGCAGCGATCTGACAAACTCCCGGTACTCGCGGTCCTGGGGGGCCATCAAAGCGACCGTCTGCCAACTTGTGGAAAGAACGACGATTCGCTGACCGCCATTGGATTCGATGTCGGCGCGAAATCGTCGCGATTGCATCGAGACCGGCCGGTACGACAGGCGAATTGCGCAGATATCGGTGTACCGCCAGACGCCGGACCTGCCGCCTGCGTGCCATGATAGGCCATCGTCGGTCAGTTCGAATTGATGCGCGGCCCCGATCAGTGAAGCCTTGTAGGCGTACTGACTGCCAGACTCGCTCGAGCCTGACGTCGTCACCTCGTCCAGCTGTGAAATAGGCAAATCAGTCGATCCGGTCACTCAAAGGCCTTCGCTTGCAGACAGCGCCAGCTTTACCTTACAAGCGCATCATGGCCGAGACGACCTATTTTCCACGACGCCTGATCCTTGCAGGCGCGATGTTTTCCGGAGTGCTGCTCGCGCTCGCCGTTCATATGCTGGGCGCCCGCTTTGGCCTGGATCTTGGAGGGCTGTGGCGATCGGATAGTACCGACTTCATGCCCGCAGGCGCAGCAGTCGCATGGTGGCTGATCGCCACGGTCGGGTTCTGCGGGGGCTATTTCACCGCCAGCTTCATGGACAGCGCTGTGTCGGGACAAATCCCGCCCCGCATGCGGCAGTTCCTGATCGCCGTCGGTGTGCTGGTGCTCGCCGGCGCGGGACAAGCGGCTTCCGCGCCTAGTCCATTGCCCACCGTCTCAGGCGTGTTGGCCGGCCTTGCTGCACTGTGCCTTGGTGCGGCAATGGCGTTTTGCGGCGCGCATTTTGCGGTGCGCAAGGCGTAGCACCGGTGTCCGGCCTTCCCGGTGAACCGGGCAAAAAAGTTGCGCGGAACACCGCGCAACTTACTTTTGATGGTCTCGTCGTGCTGATTAGCTCGCGGCGCGAAGGTTGACCTTGCTCTCGGCCATCTGGGTGAGCTTTTGGTCGGTCGCCTTTTCCTCATCGAGGGTCTTTTGCAGAACGCTGGCGCAGTCGTTGCGGCCAAGTTGCTTCGCCCATGCAATCAAGCTGCCGTATCGAGTGATTTCGTAGTGCTCGGCTGCCTGCGCTGCGTTGATCAGGGCGGCGTCAAGAACAGATTTGTCCGCAACTTCGCCCGCAAGCTCGTTCGCCTCCTTGATGATGCCGTCGATCGCGGGGCAGTTGACAGCTTTTACCTCCGCTCCATGCATCTGGAACACCTGTTCGAGCCGTTGCACATGGGTCTTGGTTTCGTCGAGGTGGGTCAGAAAGCCCTGCTTGAGCTGCTTATCGCTGGCCTTTTCAGCCATCTTAGGCAGCGCTTTAACAAGCTGCGTCTCCGCATAGTAGATGTCTTGCATCTGGTGAACGAAGAGGTCGTCCATGGTCTTGATGTCTTTCGTAAAGAGTCCCATCGCTCGCATCCTCTCTTGGAACACAGCCGCGCGGCCTCGCTGCCGCCGTGCCTGGATGTTCAATTTCGCTGTCAAGGCTAACGGGGGAACTGGGTCGTTGTTCCTGGGAAGGCTGAAAACCGGGGTGGAACAAGGGAACAGCGTAGACGATGAAACCCTTTCCCAAGGCCATCGTTGCCGGATCGCGATGCGGTTCATGCCGCTTTGTCAAGGGCTGCACAAGGAGTCGTTTTTGCCTTATGGCTCACCCGTAACTCGATGGACCACCAGGTTGTCTAAAGGCTTTGGTGGCTACGTTGCCGCCCGCCGGGAGGACTAATGCTGGGAATGCTGACCACGCTTTGGCGTGGGTTCAAGAAACGGATCGGCTGGAAACAGCTTGGAATCGCGGCAAGTCTCCTCATCGTCGCCTTTGCGGTTACCACCCTGCTTCGCACTCTTCGGGGTATTGACACCGGCGTGATCCTGACTGCGCTGACCGAATTGCGGCCGAGCCAAATAGGGGCCGCGGCGCTGTGCGTGACTGCTGCATTCTGCACGCTGACATTTTACGACTATTTCGCGCTGCGAAGTATCGGCAAGAAACACGTGCCCTACCGCATCGCTGCACTATCGAGCTTCACCAGCTACACGATAGGCCACAACATCGGCGCGACGGTGTTTACCGGTGGTGCGATCCGTTTCCGGATCTATTCGGAATACGGGCTAACCGCCATCGACGTCGCGAAAATCTGTTTCCTGTCCGGGCTCACGTTCTGGCTGGGCAATCTCGTCGTGCTTGGGGTTGGGATGGCCTGGCACCCCTGGGCTGCATCGGCCACTGATCTGTTACCGCCCACGATCAACAGGTTGATAGGGCTGGGCTGCCTGGCCGCCATCGCGGCGTATATCGTGTGGCTGATAATGGGCAACAATCGCCGCGAGCTAGGCCAGAACGGCTGGAAGGTGGTCCTGCCCTCCGCACGGCTGACTCTCCTGCAGATAATGATCGGAGTGGTCGATCTCGGGTTCTGCGCGACGGCAATGTATCTCCTGATGCCGGCGCAGCCGGGCGTCGATTTCATCTCCCTGGCGGTGGTGTTCATCCTGGCAACATTGCTGGGCTTCGCCAGTCATGCACCAGGCAGCCTCGGTGTGTTCGATGCTGCGATGCTGGTTGCGCTGCCCCAATTTGGCAGGGAACAGATGCTGGCGACGCTATTGGTGTTCCGCATCCTCTATTTCATTATCCCGTTTGGAATATCGATCAGCATCATGGGGACCCGCGAGCTTTGGCTCACTGTGGTTCTGCCCTGGCAGAAACGCCGCAGAATGAATGAACAGCGCTCGGTTTCGGTCAGCGTACCCATCAAAGGTCGACCGTCCCTGCAGCCTGTGACGACCCGGCAACCGCCCCCGCCCAGGAAAAGGCAGCAGTCTCGCCGCTCGCGCTGATCTTTTGCCGCGACCTCTTATTTCCGCCCCAACCGTAACGTCAAACGCGGCATGATCCGAATTGCTCTTCCTTCAATGCTGGCTTCCTCGCTGCTCGCGGGAGCGTTGATGCTGTCCGCCCAGCCGGCGGCGGCGCAGACGGGGCTCACGCCGCAAGACGCGCCGCTGCAGATTTCCTGGGAAGTCCGCAACCGCTTTCGGCTGTTCCGAGAAGAACGGGACTTCCTGCTGCATTCCGACACCGGACGCGGCCGAACCGTTCTCGCCTCGGAGCAGGCACTGGAGCTGCAAAGCGACGGCAGGGGTTGGGCGCGCAACACGGTGAACCGCCTGTGCATCGATCTGTTCGGCCGTGTCAACGAGCCCTGCACCCGCGATTCCGTCAAGGAAAGTTACCTCACGCCGCAGGACCATCCGATCACCGTTCGGTTGGCTGGTCCAATTCCGGTCGGAGCCACCTGTGCCTGGTCGTTCGATGATGGCGAGGTTCCGCAGCTATCCACTTTCGATTGCGCCGAACCGATCAATTTGAGGGTTCGCTATGGACGTACCACGCTTGCATCCGTCGACGTCTCCTCCGGCCCGGAGACGCCGCAGCGTGTCTCGACCGAGATCACGGTCCGCGACGTTTTGATCGCAGGGCTAGGCGATAGCATCGCCTCGGGCGAGGGTAATCCGGATCGCGCGATCGCTTTGGCCGACGAGGGCTTTTGTTTCCGCTCTTACCTCGGGACGGCGCGCTCGCAATATTATCGTCCGAGCCGAGCCGGATATAAGGGTGGACGAGCCTGCGAAGCACCGGACACGCTTCAGGCCTGGCAGCGCCATAGCGCGCTCTGGTTCAACTCCGCTTGCCACCGTTCGCTGTACAGCTATCAGACCCGCACCGCACTGGCGCTCGCGGTACAATACCCGCATATCGCGGTGACCTATCTTCCTCTCGCCTGTACCGGCGCGACGATTGCCGATGGCCTGTTCGGGACCCAACCGGCACGGGAGTGCCCGCAGACGAAATCCGCCGCCCCATGCCGGGCTACGATCAACGGCCAACTCGACGAACTGCGTGCCGCTCTCACCGCAGCGAAGAAGCGCCAGCCGGATCGCAAGCTCGATCTGGTTCTGCTGTCCATCGGCGCTAACGATACCTATTTTTCGGGTCTGGTGGGGGACGTGATTCTCGATACGACGACAGAGCGCACCCTGTTCAAGCGAAGCGGGGTGATCGGCTCTCTTAACGATTCGCGAGCCGCGCTGGCGCGGGAGCTGCCGCAAGGCTTCGCCAGGATGCGAGAGGCGATAAAGCCCTTGCTGGGTGGCGACCTATCCAGAGTGGTGTACGTGTCGTATGCCAATCCGACACTTGCCGCCGGGGGCACGGCCTGCCCTGGCGGCCGCGGCGGATTCGACATCCATCCCGCGTTCAATGCAGACCCGCAACGGCTGGCTAACGTTTCGGCCTATGTACAAAACGAATTCCTTCCGCAGTTGAGAGCGCTCGCGACCTGCCGCTCGGGCGTGCTGTGCAGGGATCCCGGCGCCGATCGCATGACCTTTGTCGACACCCATCAAGCGGCGTTCGCAAACCACGGATTCTGCGCGCGCGCTTCAACCGATCCGGAATTTGACCGCGAGTGTTTCTCAGCCACAGGCGACAGCTTCGATCCCGATATTGTCACTGGGGCGAGCCAGCCGATGCTGTGCGGCCGGAGCGCGGGCGAGTATCGCGCCTATCTTCCGCGGGCTCGCTGGATCCGCGACGCCAACGATAGTTATTTTTCAGCGATGACCTATCCGCAGGGTTTGCACTCTTCCAGCCAGCCCGCCGATATTCACGACGCCACCTGGGGCATTCTGTCGGCGGTGTACGGCGGCGCCGTTCACCCCTCGGCGGAAGGTCACGCGGCAATGGCAGACGCTGCCTTGCGTGCCGTGACATCGGTGTTGCAACTCAACGCCGCTCAGCCTGACTTCACAGAGGAATCAACCGCGCCTGGAGCGGAGAGCCGCTAGAAGCGCCGCGGTTGGAAACCGTAGCGAGCTGATCCCGATCCCACCTGTACCCGGCACCGCAGGCCGCTTTCCGGAGTACAGCCTTGTGATGCTCAGAATTTCCACATCAGCGCAGCTCGAACCGTGTGAGCCTTGAAGCCGATATTGTAGGTATCGCCGGGGGTGACGTTGAAATTCTTGTTTCCGTAATCGGCATAGAGATACTCGACGCGGCCCATCAGGTTCTTCGTAAAAGCCTGATCGACGCCGGCGCCGATGGTCCAACCCGTGAGCACCTGGCTGTTCTGGACCGGTCCGCTGTTTTCCCTGAACTTGACCTCCGCCAGCGCAAGCCCGCCCGCCGCGGAGATCAGCGTTGTCGGCATCACGGCCACTCCTATCCGAGCACGGATATTGCCGCTCAAATTCAGGTCATACTGGTTTGGTAGAAGAGGCGCAGGCGGTGGTGGTGCCGGTGGTGCCGGTGGTGCCGGCGGGGGTGGCGCCGGCGGCGGCGGTGCCGGGGGTCCCGGCGGCGGATTGGGCGCAGTGCCATGTGCGCGCAAACCGGAGACCCCGAAATCGCCCTCAAGCCCATAGACGAAAGAGCCGGCCTGCCAATTGATACCGGTCAGCAGCCCGCCGATTACTCCGTTCATCGGCACGGAGTTTTCGGTCACGACGCCGTTGTCGACGACGTGAGCGCGCCCCCAATCAAACCCAACATGCGCGCCGAGATAGAAGCCAGACCAATCGTAACCAACGGTCGCCAACGGCGCGGCCTTCGTATGGACTGGCGCGCGCGCGACGGAGAGATCGGCTGCGCCCGCAGGCGACGATAAACTCTGCGCGGACAGAGCAGCTACCGAACCCAATACGCTGTAAAAACGGCCTCTCATCGCATCCCCCCGATACCAGCCGGCGCAAGCGGCTTCCCTGCGGCAGCAATGTCGAGACCGACCGATTCGCCGAGTGAAGATTTGGTAAACGTGGGAGTAGTGCTTGTCGTCATTCGAACGCAGGATAATCCCCCGAGAATGGCGGAGGTAATCCTGGATCATCAGCTGCAGGGAGATTTAGGGCCGAAGGTGGGTTTTCACGTCCCACTTCGATCCCGATCAGCGAACCGGAGTGGCGGCTTTCTTCGTGCCAACCGGCGGCTTCACCGCGACCGCCTGCGCCGGCAGGTATTTCGCGATGATGCCGGGATCGAGCTGAGCTATCGAGGCGTCCGGCAAGCGAAACCAATTCTCATCCTTGCCGAGCAGCGAAATACCCCAATAGCCGCGCATCGTCAGCGTCTGGCCGTCGGGGCTCACGCTCATTTTGGCCTTGTAGATTTTGCCGTCTCGTGGATCGAGCACGTTGCCGTCCTCATACTTCAGGCCGTCGCGCTTCATGTTTCGGATAAAGGAAATCCCCAGCACCGGGGCATTCTTCCGGTCGTCGGTGCATTTAGCGCATACCTCGTTGGGATCATCCCCGGGCAGCGGAAAAAGCTTGGCGATCACTCCTTCAAAAACACCGTCGCGCTCGACAATGAGAAACCAAACGACTGGCTTGCCGTCCTCGATCTTCTGCCACAAGCCCGCTGCCGACGGTTCGGCTGTTCGCGCCGAAGAGACACTAACCAGCGACAGTGCAAGCCCCGCGATCAATACGAACGCCAACCGAATTCCGGATTTCGCAGTTAACATCCTCACCACCCGAACAATTGCTAAATCAATGAATGAGACCGAAAACAATGGCCCAGAAGTAAGGCCATTTCGCGAATAAACATTGGTGCGCCGCGCCCGCTCCCAGCCAAGGTGATGCAAAAAGTCCGGCGCTGGCCTGCTGAAGCGAGCTCCGGATTGTCAGTTTACCCCGAGCTTCTTCTGCAAACTGGATGACGACGTGGTGTACTGAAAAACCAGACGCTTGTCGGGATAAACGTAACGGTGCGCCTTTTGGGCCATGAGCGCACCTTCATGGAAACCGCAGAGGATCAGCTTCAGCTTGCCGGGATAGGTGTTGATGTCCCCGATCGCAAAAATTCCGGGCACGCTGGTTTCGAACGCCGACGTCTCGACAGGAACGAGATTGTTCTCGAGCGCGATGCCCCAATTCGCCACCGGCCCCAGCTTCATGGTAAGCCCGAAGAAGGGCAGCATCGTATCGCACGCCACGCTCGAAAGGGTGTTGTCGTTGGCCTTGACGGTAGCGCCAGCCAGCATGCCCGCCTCCCCTTCAAGCGCCGTCACCTGACCGATTTTCAGATCGATCTTCCCGCCAGCTACCAACGCGCGCATCTGCTCGACGCTGTGGGGCGCGGCGCGGAAATCATCGCGCCGGTGCAGTAGCGTCACGCGTTTTGCAATCGGATGCAGATTGAGCGTCCAGTCCAGCGCCGAGTCGCCGCCACCCACGATCAGCAGATTCTTGTCACGGAACTGCTCCATCTTCCGCACGGAATAGAAAACCGAGCTGCCTTCATAAGCCTCGATGCCCGGCACCGGCGGGCGCTTCGGCTGGAACGATCCGCCGCCGGCGGAGATCACGATGACCTTGCACTCGAATACCTGGCCGCCATCGGTGCTGACGCGAAAGCCGGGCTCACCGATCTTCTCGATCTTCTCCACCATTTCGTTGAGATGGAAGGTCGGGTTGAACGGCTTGATCTGCTCCATCAAGGCGTCCGTCAGTCCCTGGCCGGTGACGAAAGGAATGCCCGGAATGTCGTAGATCGGCTTTTCAGGATAGAGCTCGGCGCACTGCCCGCCTATCTTGTCGAGAATATCGACAAGATGCGCCTTGATATCCAGGAGTCCCAGTTCGAACACTGCAAACAGTCCGCATGGACCCGCCCCAACGATCAGCACATCGGTTTTGATTGGCTCGGTCATATTGCTTCTTTTCAGTTGAACCTTCGGGCGCAGGCGTCTTTGGCTGGGCCTGTCTAGCCAACACAGCGCAGCTAGGAAAGCCATAATATGGCCCGAGATGACCGCAACCCCTTGCCGCAATTCGACAACTGCGCTGTAACCGGATCAGTTTTCGGAGAGACCCTGTGAACGCGCCTGACCGTCTCGATTCAACACCCCGACTGGACGACTACCCGTATCGCCTGACCGACAACGTGCGCTTTGCCGATCTCGACCCCAATCAGCACGTCAACAATGCGGTTTATGCGACCTACTTCGAAACCGGCCGTGTCACGCTCATGAAAGACCCGGGATACGGCCTGACGCCCCCTGGGTTGGCATGGATCATGGTGCGGCTGGATATCCATTTCCGGGCCGAGCTGCGCTGGCCGGGAACCATTGAGATGGGGCTCGGGGTCGGGAAGTTCGGCCGAACATCGGTCACGTTCGATCAGGTCGTGTTTTCCGACGGCAAATGCGTCGCCTCGGCGCGATCCGTGTCGGTGCTGATCGGTGAGAACACGCGCAAGCCGACGCCCCTCACTGCGGAAATCGTCAGGAGTTTTCAGCCGTGGTTGCGCCGCGGCGTGGAGCTGGCTGCGCCAAAGTTGTAGATGATTTGCACAGGCAAACAGGTTTTGTTCGCCTCGGGAAAGCGTGCATCGAGCCCTCAGGCCTGACGCTCCGGCGTGGAGACCACAAGGCCATCCAGCTCGTCGCTCACCTTGATTTGGCACGACAACCGCGAGCTCGGGCGCACGTCGAACCCGAAGTCCAACATGTCTTCTTCCATTGGCGAGGGAGCTCCGACCTTCTCTCGCCATGCCTCGTCAACATAGACGTGGCATGTCGCACAGGCACAGGCTCCACCGCATTCGGCCTCGATGCCGGGAATCGCATTGCGGATCGCGGCTTCCATGACGGTCGCGCCGTTCTCGACCTCGATAGTACGGGTTTCGCCGGTATGATCCACAAAGGAAATCTTGGCCATGTTTGCTCGTGCTGCCGGATAAAGGGGGTCCGGCAGTCGTATAACGGGTCGATCCGCTCTGCGCTAGTGCGCGGGATTGCAAGCTCGGAGCTGCCTCCCGCTCCCGCCAAAAAGTGCTTAGCAGAGATCAGGAGCGGCGCAGGATCTCACTGGCGGTCGAGCGCGCCAGCTCGACGGCGTCCTTCAATTCCGTAAGCGTCCGTGAAGGATCGCTGCCATTCGCGAGGTGGGACTCCAGGCGGCCTGCGGCCTCGGCAACCTCAAAGGCGCCGATCGCGCGGGCCGAGCCCTTCAGCTTATGGGCTAACGCCCCCGCATCCTTCGGCAATGAGGCAATCGTGCCCACCAGATGTATCGCCTGCGACGAGAACATCGCCAGCACTTCGCGCTCAAGGGCGGCATCGCCCAGCGTCATGCGCCGGAGATGTTCGAGATCGATCGGGCCGTCATCGGGAGCGAGTGGCGGCGATGGCATCCAGTTGATCCGTTCCACATGAAGCGGCATGACGATACAGGTCACCTCGGTCCGGTAGCGGACCAGTTCAGCCAACACCCAAATGGTTAACGAAGCGTTTTGGCCGCCACTTTGCCTTGTTTTTGGCCCAGAGTTGCCTGATTCCCCGAATGCGAATGCGAATTGTGTGGATACCGCAAAGCGTTAGCACCCGACGCTGTTAACGATGATTAAGATTGTATTAATCGCGACCATTTCTTTCATATCGCCGGCCCAATAGGATGTTTCCAGGTGGAAGCGGACAAGCCGGCTGAGGGCTGCGGGTTCGGGACCAGGGCAGCTAATGATGCAGGCTTGAGCTTCGCGAAGGGATATTCGCGCAAGGCTCTCCGGCGTGCGTAAAAAGCAACACGAGGGGTCAGACTGAAAATGGCGAACCATCCCAAGAAGGCCAAAGACCCCACCGAAGTAGCGCTTTCTGCCATTCAGGAAGCCTTGAACATCAGCGATACGCCGCCGGCTGATGGCGCGAGGGGCTTGGTCCACAGCGACAGGGCGTCGGTTCACAACGACACCGCGACAAGTCCAGTTTCGACGTCGAGCTATGATGAAAGCGCGTTCGACGTCCGGCAGGGAGCCGACCGACAGGCGTTCGAACCGGCGGACGAGGCGCGTACGACCCGACGCGCCGCCAACGACGACCGCGAAACCATCGGGCAGATCTTGCAGGCTATCCAGAAGGGTCGTCCGGCCCGGAACGTTTATGCACTAGCTACCCTCTTTGCAGGCGTCTGGATTCTCGGCGCCGCGCTTCTAACCGTCAGCTTTCTACCCTCGTTGCAGGCGGCCATCGGCCAAGGCAGCGGCACGCTCGTGCTCGCCGGCCTCTCGGCATTGTT
>C688J35102_120989452_pt1 | contig 11386 bp, 10 predicted proteins | sample HopSoiMetagenom2_FD_35102 | JGI IMG/M metagenome (IMG submission 35102)
CGAGATCGACGCCCTCGTCATGACGAAAGAGGACGCCGAGGGCCGCCTCATCCTCTCCAAGAAGCGCGCCCGCTTCGAGATGGCGTGGAAGCGCATCGAGGAGGCCGCCGAGAGCGGCGAGCCCGTCGAGGGCACGGTCATCGAGGTCGTCAAGGGCGGCCTCATCCTCGACCTCGGGGTGCGCGGGTTCCTGCCCGCCTCCCTCGTCGACATCCGCCGCGTCCAGGACCTCGACGAGTTCATGGGGCAGACGCTGCGCTGCAAGGTGATCGAGCTGAACAGAAGCCGGAACAACGTCGTCCTCTCCCGCCGAGCGGTCCTGGAGGAGGAGCGCAAGGAGATGCGCCAGGCGATCCTCGACCGCCTTTCGCCCGGTGACGTCGTCACAGGGACGATCTCCAACATCGTCGACTTCGGTGCCTTCGTCGACCTCGAGGGGATCGACGGCCTCATCCACATCTCCGAGCTTTCCTGGAGCCACGTGAATCATCCGTCCGAGCTCCTCGAGATCGGCCAGGAGGTTCAGGTCAAGGTGCTCGACATCGACCGCGACCGCCAGCGCATCTCGCTCGGCCTCAAGCAGACCCAGTCCGATCCCTGGCAGCAGGTGATCGACAGCTACGACCAGGGCGACGTGATCGAGGGGCGCGTGACGAAGGTCGTCACCTTCGGCGCCTTCATCGAGGTCGTGCCCGGCGTCGAGGGTCTCGTGCACATCTCCGAGCTTGCGGACCATCACGTGGAGAACCCGCGGGAGGTCGTCTCCCAGGGTGAGACGGTGAAGGCCCGCATCATCGAGATGGACGCGGAGCGGCGGCGGCTCTCGCTCTCGCTCAAGCGCGTCGACGACGACTCGCACGGGGACGCGCCCGCGCTCGGCCTCTCCGAGGAGGTCTTCACGGACGACCTCTCCGACGCCGAGGAGGCGCCGGAGCTCGAGCCCATGTCCGAAGCGGTAGCCGACACGGCCGAGCCCACCGTCGAGGTGGACGCGCCCGCGCCCGAGGCGTTGGACGAGCCGTCGCCCGAAGAGCAGGGCGGCGACGAGTCCTAGCGGAAAGCCCGTGGCGGTTGCCGTCACGGGGGGGATCGGAGCGGGAAAGTCGGAGGCGCTCAAGGCCTTCGCGCGCCACGGTGCCGCCGTCGTCTCGAGCGACGAGATCGTCCACGAGCTGCTGCGCTCGGATCAGGAGGTCCAGAGCGCGGTGCGCGAGCGGTGGGGGGAGTCCGTCTTCGGACCAGAGGGCGGTGTCGACCGCGCCCGCGTCGCGGAGATCGTCTTCGCCGACGGGCGTGAGCTCGAGTGGCTCGAAGCGCTTCTCCATCCGCGCGTCGTCGCTACCTACCTGGCGTGGCGGGAGCGACTGGCCGAGCTGGACGACCCTCCCGCCGTCTGCGTCACCGAGGTGCCGCTGCTCTACGAAGTAGAGGGGGAGAGGCGCTTCGACGCGGTCCTGGTCGTCACGGCGTCTTCCGAGGTCCGCGTCTCCCGCCGGATCGGGCCCGTGGACACGCGGGAGCAGCGGTTGATCCCCGAGGATGAGAAAGTCGCGCGGGCCGACTTCTCGTACGTGAACGACGGCTCGCTCGAGGAGCTCGACGCGTTCGTCGCCGACGTGGTCGGCAAACTGAGCGCGTAGCCGTGACGAAGCTCTTCGCCGCTCTCCTCGTGCTCCTGGTCGCGGCCGGGGGCGCTTTCGCCTATATCCAGTCCGATCCGGACTGGTACGTGAAGCTCCGGTACCCGCTCTCCTACCAGGAGATCGTCACCGGCCACGCGAGGAATTACGACCTCGACCCGGCGCTTCTCGCCGCGGTCATCTACCGCGAGAGCAAGTTCGACGCGCACGCGCGATCGGCGTCCGGCGCGATGGGGCTCATGCAGCTCCTTCCCGACACGGCGAAGGGGATCGCCGTGCACACCGGCGGACGGAACTTCGAGATCGAGGACCTCTGGGATCCGGAGATCAACGTGCGCTACGGGGCGTACTACCTCCGGCGCCTGCTGAACAAGTACGGGAACGTCCGCCTCGCCCTCGCCGCCTACAACGCGGGGCAGGCGAACGTGGACGAGTGGCGCGCCGACCACCATGGCATCGCGTTCGCGGAGACGCGGCAGTACGTGGACGAGGTGCTCCACGCCCGCGACGTGTATGCGAAGACCTACGCCCACGAGCTCGGGCTCGACTAGCGCGCTCGCCCGTCCTCGGCGCGGCCAGGGCCCTGGCCGGCCGGGCTACGATGAGCCGATGGCGGAATTCAAGGTCTCCCAGGCCTACCGGCCGACAGGCGATCAGCCACGGGCGATCGATTCGCTTGCCAAGAGCCTGGGCGCGGGCGACCGCTACCAGACGCTGCTCGGCGCGACGGGCACCGGGAAGACGGCGACGATGGCCTGGCTCATCGAGCAGGTGCAAAAGCCGACGCTCGTCATCGCTCACAACAAGACGCTCGCCGCCCAGCTTTGCAACGAGTTCCGCGAATTCTTGCCGGGAAACGCGGTCGAGTACTTCGTCTCCTACTACGACTACTACCAGCCCGAGGCGTACGTCCCGCAGGCCGACCTGTACATCGAGAAGGACGCATCCATCAACGACGACATCGACCGGTTGCGGCACGCGGCCACGGCCGCGCTCCTCGCGCGGAAGGACGTGGTCATCGTGGCCTCGGTCTCCTGCATCTACGGGATCGGATCACCGGTCGAATACGAGGACAAGACCGTCGTCCTCGGAGTCGGCATGGAGGTCGATCGCGACGTCATGCTGCGCAAGCTCGTCGACATCCAGTACTCGAGGAACGACTCGTTCCTGGGCCGCGGGCGCTTCCGAGTGCGCGGCGACGTCGTCGAGGTGCAGCCGGCTCACATGGAGTCTGCCTACCGGATCTCCCTCTTCGGCGACGAGGTCGAGCAGATCACCCACTTCGACCCGCTCTCAGGCGAGATCTATGCCCGTCTCGAGCATCTCGCCATCTTCCCGGCGACCCAGTACGTCACCTCGCGGGAAACGATCGACCGGTCGGTCCACGAGATCCGCCACGAGCTCGAGGAGCAGGTCAAGCTCTTCGAATCTCAGGGGAAGCTGCTCGAGGCCCACCGCATCCGCCAGCGCACCGAGTACGACCTCGAGATGCTGCAGGAGCTCGGCTACTGCAACGGTATCGAGAACTACTCGCGGATCCTGGACGGCCGCGCCGCCGGCACGCCGCCGCACACGCTCCTCGACTACTTCAAGGGCGACTTCGTCGTCATGGTCGACGAGTCGCACCAGACGGTGCCTCAGATCGGCGGCATGTACGAGGGGGACCGCTCCCGGAAGGAGACGCTCGTCGACTTCGGCTTTCGCCTTCCGTCGGCGCTCGACAACAGGCCCCTTCGCTTCGACGAGTTCCTGGAGCGCGTCCCGCAGCTCGTCTTCGTCTCGGCGACGCCCGGGCCTTTCGAGCTGCGGAACTCGAGCAACATCGCGGAGCAGATCATCAGGCCGACCGGGATCGTCGACCCGGAGGTCGAGCTGCGCACGACCAAGAACCAGATCGACGACCTGCTGAACGAGACCCGCAGGCGTGAGGAGGTCGGCGAGCGAGTCCTCGTCACGACGCTGACGAAGAAGATGGCCGAAGACCTGACCGACTACCTGCTCGAGTCGGCGGTCAAGGCGCGCTATCTCCATTCGGAGATCGACACGCTCGAGCGGATCCAGATCATCCGCGAGCTCCGGCTCGGCGAGTACGACGTGCTCGTCGGCGTGAACCTCCTGCGGGAGGGTCTCGACTTACCGGAGGTCTCGCTCGTCGCCATCCTCGACGCCGACAAGGAGGGCTTCCTGCGCGGACAGACGGCGCTCATCCAGACCATCGGGCGCGCGGCGAGGAACGTGAACGGCAAGGTCGTGATGTACGCGGACAAGATGACCGAGGCGATCAAGGGCGCCCTCGAGGAGACGAACCGCCGGCGCGACATTCAGCTCCGTTACAACGAGGAGCACGGGATCACGCCGGAGTCGATCGTCAAGGGCGTCTCTGACATCGCGGAGTTTCTCGCGCTCGAGTCCCCGACGGTTCCGGGCCGGCGCCGCCGCGGGCGGAAGATCGAGGGGATGCAGCCGGAGGAGATCGAGAAGCTCGTCGTCACGCTCGAGGAAGAGATGTTTGCGGCCGCCGAGGAGCTGCGCTTCGAATACGCGGCCAAGCTGCGTGACGAAATCAAGGAGCTTCGCAGGGATCTGCAGGCTGCGGCGCCCGAGCCGGCGGCCTGATCGGCCGACCGGTCCGGCAGTCTGGGCATTTGGCCGAGCGCGAGAACATCCTCGGGATCGACAGCCGCAAGGCGCTCCTGACGCTGTTCGTCGCCCTCGCGCTCGTGGTCGGATGTGTGAGCCTGATCGGAAAGTTCGCCGACTTCGACGAGCTCACGGCGGCTCTCGAGCAGGCGAACCGCAAATGGTTCCCGATCGGCCTCGCCGGCCTCGTCTGCGCCTATGGCGGCTACATCCTCGGCTACCGCGAGGTCGCCCGCATGCACAACGGCCCCCGGCTGCCGCTCTGGACCGTCACGCGGGTCGTCGGCATCGGGTTCGGCGCCAACGTCCTCGGCTCTGCCGCCGGCGGTCTCGCCGTCGACTTCTGGGCGCTTCGGCGAGCCGGTGCCAGCGTCCATGACTCGGCGCGGCGCGTCCTCGGGTTCAACACGCTCGAATGGGCTCTCCTCGGCGCGTTCGCGTGCGTTGCGTCCATCCTCGTGCTTGCCGGCCGCGGCTCCGGGGCTCCGTTCGCCATGACGCTCTCCTGGCTCATCGTCTTCCCGACCTGCGTCGTCCTGGCGGCGATCGTCAGCTCGCCGAGGCGTGCGCGCCGCATTGCCCGCGCAGGGAACGAGCAGCCAGACGGGGCCATCTCCGGCCTCTGGACGAAGATGAAGAAGGGCGCCGCCGATGCCATCGGAGGAGTGGTCGTCGTACGCCACCTGGTCATGAGCCCGCGCGCCCATCCATCCGCCGTCCTCGGCTTCGCCGTCTACTGGTTCGGTCACCTGCTCACGCTCTATGCGGCCCTCCGCGCCTTTCAGCAGACCGTTGTGCTCGCCTCGCTCGTGCTCGCCTTCGCGACCGGCTACGTGGCCACGGCGCTCCCGCTTCCCGGCGGAGGTTCGGGAGGGATCGAGGCCGCGCTCGCCTTCAGCCTCCATGCGGTCGGAGTGCCGCTTGCGCCGGCCCTCCTCGGCGTCCTGGTCTACCGCTTCTTCACGTTCTGGCTGCCGCTGCTTCCCGCGCTCGCGCTGCTGCCCACGGTGAAGCAGCTGAACAACGAGCTGCCGCAGTTCGCCCGGCAACCCTCGGCCGCCTGAGCGGCTCGACCTACGTGCAGGTCGAGGCGGCGCTCCGGATCGTCACGGCCACGTCGCCGGAAAGCTGCTCGCCGCTACGGAGGGCGTCGTCGGCGGCCTTGAAGTCCTCGAACGGCACCCTCGCCTTGAGCTCGTCGTACATGCAGCCGCAGAATTGCTCGACCTTGTCGGAGTCGAGCGTCGAACCGCTCGTCGTGTCGGTGGCCGAGTCGACGCAGGACCTGAGGAAGTTCTCCCGCACCTGCCCCGAGTAGGTGGTCACCGAGGCGGAGTCGTCGCCGCCGCCGCCGCAGCCCGCGAGCGCCGCCGCGGAGAGAAGGGCAGCCGCAATCGGGCCCAGGATCGCGAGCCTGCTCATCGCCTGACGCGTACCCGCTTCGGCGAGCGGTTGAAACGCTTCAGCGCAGGCCCCCCGCCGCGCGTGGAAACCGGCGCTCGGCGATCCGGCACCAGTCCGAGCCTGTCCACGCATAGGTCAGCGCGGTCAACGTATGTTCGTCGGACTCGAAGACGTGGAGGCCTCGCGCCTCGCCGCGCCGCTTCGGTCGCGGTTGGCCCAGCCCCGGAGCGGTGACCACGGTCGTCCCGTGCATCTCCGCATCGGCGACCTCGAACTCGCGCCGCTCGGAGATCGCGCTCTGGTGCACGTGCCCGGAGACGATCAGCTCCGCGCCCGCGTCCACCAGCGCCCCCAGGACGGACGAGCGGTTCGCGATCGTGCGCTTGACCGTTCGCCAGGGCGCGCCCAGCAGGTGGTGATGAAGCGCGACCATCCGGAGCGCGCCGGGCGGGGAGGACGCGAACGTCTCGCGCACGCGCTGGAGCTGGGTCTCGCGAAGCGCGCCGCCCTGCTGCTTCCACGGGCGCACCGAGTTCAAGCCGCAGACGACGAGCCGCTCCGAGCGGTGGACGGGCTCGGTCTCCGGCCAGACCCGGAGGAATCCGTCAAAGGTCTTCGTGAAGCGGGCGGGTGGCCAGCGCGGGATGTCGTGGTTCCCCGGGATGACGAGGAGCGGAGACCCGAGAGAGCGCAGAAGCGCCGCGGCGCGCTCGTGTTGGGCCGGCGTATTGCGGTGTGTGAGGTCGCCGCTGACCACGACCAGCTCGGGGCTCAAATCGGCGACCAGAGCACGAAGGTCGTTCTCCACCTCGGGCTCCTCGCGCGTGCCGGCATGGAGGTCGGACACCTGCAGGACGCGTAAAGGCGCCATCGGGCGGGGACACTATAGTTTGGTCATGGTCGACGAACCCGCTGAGATCTTCGACGACATGTACCTCGGCCTGCGGGCGGGCGCTGCAGGACGCAAGCAGCGCCGTGGCGAGCCGCTCTCCGCCGATGAGCAAGAGGCTCTCGGGCACTGGCAGCGGCTGTCTCCATGGCGGAAGTCGCTGGCCGTCGGCGGATTCGCCGTGGGTACGTTCGGGCTCGGATTCACCCTCGGCGGCCTCGTCTTCGGCAAGTGGCGCAAGGCCTAGCTCCGCTTCCTTACCGACGCCCAGAGACGGAGGGCTAGGTCTCGCCTTCCTTGGCCGCGAAGAGCACGGCCGGGGTCTCCTCCTCCGCAGGGTTGCGGTGTCGGACGACCACGTCGATCAGCGTGGCCACGACGGCCGCGAACGGAATGGCGAGCAAGACGGCGAAGCCTCCGAAGAGGATGCCCATGGACGTGACCGCGACCAGCACCGAGAGCGGCGTGAGGCCGACCGCGTGGCCGAGCACTCGGGGGATGATCAGGTTGTCCTCGAGCAGACGCACACCCAGGACGGCGAGGCCCGCCTCGAGCGCCAGTTGCCACGACTCGGTCATGCCGACGCCGACCGCGACCGCGCCCGCCGTGAGGGGCCCGATCACAGGGACGATCTCGACGATGCCGGCGAAGATCCCGATCAGGAGCCAGAACGGAAGGCCGATCAAGTAGAAGACGAGCGACAGCAGCGAGGCGACGAAGGCGATCAGGATCATCTGTCCGCGGACGTACGCGCCGAGCTTCGCGTCGATCAGGTTCCAGGTGTCGCGAACGACCCGGCGTCGCTCCCTCGGCAGGAGGGACATCACCACCGTCTCCGCCCGGTCCCGCTCGAAGATCCAGTACGCCGCGCAGGCGAGCGTGAAGAAGATCGCCACGAACACCTCGAACGCGGTGAAGGTGACGGAGATCGCCGGGTCGAGGAGGTCCTTTCCCGACGGCAGCTCGTCCAGTCCCTTTTGCACGCGGTCGAGGATCTCGTGCTTGAAGCCGGTCGAGTGGGTCGTTTCACGCTGCAATTCCGAGCTCGACGTCGGGATTCCGCCGAGGGCCTTGTCCACCTGATCGATCGCGCGGGGGACGATCGCCCAGAGGAGGAGCGCGATGGCTCCGGCGAGGACGGCGTAGTGCGCGAGGATGCCTATCCCGCGTGGAATCCGGTGGCGCGCGAGCCATTCGACGCTCGGGCGCATCGCCGCAGCGATGATCAGCCCGAGGAAGAGCAGCGCGATCACGATGCGCAGCTTCCAGAGCGCGAGCGCGAGCGCGACGACGGCAACGACGACCAGAGCGGCGACGAGGGCTTTACGCGCGGTGTCCTGCATAGGTTCTAGCTCCCCAAGATAGCCCGCCGGAGAACGAGGATTTCAACGCGTCCGCGGAGAACTCCTGCGCGTGAAGGGTTACCTCGACCCGGGGGAGACCGTGCGCTTCGAAGCGCGCCCCCATCTGGCCGCGCTCGTGCGGCCGCTCCTGAGATCGGTCTTTCTCGCTCTCCTCGGCGGAGTGCTGGTGGGACTGGCCCCGCCCGCCCTTGGCGTCGCCGGTGCTCTTCTCCTCGCGCTCGCGGCGCTCTTCGCGCTCGCGGCGGTGCTTCGCTGGGACCGCACGCTCCTGGTCGTGACGACGGAGAAGCTCCTCGTCGTCTACGGCGTCGCCAGCCGGAGGGCCGCGGCCGTCCGGCTCGCACGGGTTGGCCCCGTCGAGGTCGAGCAGGGCATTCTCGGGCGTCTCCTCGGCTACGGCACGGTCATCGCGGGCGATCTGGAGGTCCCGTACGTTCCGGATCCGCGCAGGGTCGGGCGTCTCGCAAGCTGACGCTACGCTCATGGCGGGATGCGCCCGCTGCTCACCTGGCTCGTCGTCGGTTCTCTCCTCGTGGTCGGGCTCTTCGCCGCACGGGACGCGATCACGAAGGACTCGAAGACCGTCGTGACGAGCGCGCCGGAGACAGGGACGGAGGCGGAGACGCCGCCCATTTCCCAAGGCCCGCCTGCCATCCCGGGGCGCGAGCGGCTCGTCCCGGCCCTCGAAAGTCTCCACGCCCGTGGCGCTCTCTACCTGACCGACGTCCGCTGTCAGCGCTTCGTCCTCAGCCTCCCCGCTCTTCGGTGGGCTGAGTCGGGGCGCCAACCGACGGACTGCGGCCTGTGGGCGAGGCCTCCTGCCCAGGTGGATTCGGGGATCGCGGCGAAGCAGGTGAATGACGACACGATCGAAGTCACCTCCGGCGGCTGGAGCTATGCATTCGACGGTTCCGCGCCGGCCTTCAAGCCCGACGGCACGCTGACGTTCGTCCGCGACGGCCGCCTCTACGAGTGGACTGCGCGTTGTCCGGCGAAGGCGCAGATCATCCGCTTCCAGGAGCTGCACGACGTGCCGCGCTGTGTAGAGCCGATTACCGACGCCCCCCACGGGATCCGCGAGGTGGCCTGGCTCGCCGACGACCGCTATGCGGCCGTCGCGGGCCCGGACGGCGCGATGTCGGTGCTCGTAGTCGGAGACGGTGCTGAACGGCGCCTCTTCACGGGTGTCGGCACGCGGGTGGGAGCGCTCGAGGCCAGCCCGGCGGGACGGTACCTCGCAGCCCGTGTGGACGGGGCGTTCGCGCTCTTCTGCACCGCGGCGCCCGGGGTCCGGCCTCTTCCGCGGAGTGACGAGCTTGTGCGCGGCATCGCCTGGTCGCCCGACGACCGCCTGGCCGCGCTCGTCACGGAATCCTCGGTACGCGTCTTCCCAGTGGGGCGGCCGAAGCGCGCCGTCGCGCTGCCGCTGTCGGTCGCCGCCGCGCGCTGGCGTTAAGGGTCACGCCGACTCGCTCGATCTGTCCCGGTGCGAACACATGTTCGTCCGAGGGCCGGGGCTACACTGAGCTCATGGCGGCGGCAGACCAGCTGATCGTTCACGGAGCGCGCGAGCACAACCTCAAGGACGTCACCGTCCGGCTGCCGCGCAACTCACTGATCTGCGTGACCGGCCTCTCCGGATCGGGGAAGTCCTCGCTCGCATTCGACACGATCTACGCCGAAGGCCAGCGCCGCTACGTCGAGTCGCTCTCCGCGTATGCGCGGCAGTTCCTGCAGATGATGGAGAAGCCCGACGTCGACTCGATCGACGGCCTCTCGCCTGCGATCTCGATCGACCAGAAGACGACGTCGCGAAACCCGCGGTCGACCGTGGGCACCGTCACCGAGATCTACGACTACCTACGCCTGTTGTACGCGCGTGTCGGACGCCCGCACTGCCCGATCTGCGGTCGCCCGATCGCCGGACAAAGCGTCGAGTCGATCGTCGATCAGGTGCTCAGGCTTCCGGAGGGGACGAAGTTCACGGTCAACGCGCCGGTCGTTCGGGACCGCAAGGGCGAGTACAAGGATTTGCTCGAGCAGCTTCGGGGCGAGGGCTTCACGCGCGTTCGGATCGACGGGGACCAGCGCCTCCTGGACGAGGAGATCGAGCTCGACAAGAAGTTCAAGCACACGATCGAGGTGGTCGTCGACCGGCTCTCGATGAAGTCGGACCTGCGCCACCGGCTGACCGATTCGATCGAGACGGCGCTCGCGCTCGCGGAAGGGCTCGTCACCGTCGACATCCTCGACGGGGAGGAGCTGACGTTCTCCGAGCGCTTCGCCTGCCCCGAGCACGGCGTCGGGCTCCCCGAACTCCAGCCTCGCATCTTCAGCTTCAACTCGCCGCACGGCGCCTGTCCACGCTGTACAGGCCTCGGAGCGCAGCAGGAGATCGACCCCGACCTCCTGGTACCGGACCCCGAGCTCTCGATCGCGGAAGGCGCCCTCGTGCCGTGGTCGGTCGGCAACTCCACGTACTACGAGTCCGTCATCCAGGCGATCGCCGACCGCTACGAGATCGACATCGACAAGCCGTGGAGGGAGCTCTCGGAAGAGCAGCAGAACCTCTTCCTCTACGGGACCGGCGGCGACAAGGTCTACGTCACGTACAGAAACCGGATGGGGCGCCGGCGTGCGTACATGCTCGCCTTCGAAGGCATCGTGCCGAGTCTCGAGCGCCGTTACAAGGAGACCGACTCCGCCGGTCAGAGGGAGCGCATCGAGGAGTACATGAGCTTCCGCCCCTGCCCCGTCTGCAAGGGCGCACGCCTGAAGCCGGAAGTCCTCGCGGTCACCGTCGGCGAGCGGAACATCCACGAGTTCACGCAGATGTCGGTGACGCGCGCGATCGAGTTTCTCGACGGGCTCACGCTCTCGGAGACCGAGGAGCTGATCGGCAACCGGATCATCAAGGAGATCCGCGAGCGGCTCACCTTCCTCTCGGACGTCGGGGTCGGGTACCTGCAGCTCGACCGGGCCGCGGCGACTCTCTCCGGCGGCGAGGCGCAGCGCTTGCGGCTCGCCACGCAGATCGGGTCGCAGCTCGTCGGCGTCCTCTACATCCTCGACGAGCCTTCGATCGGCCTGCACCAGCGCGACAACTCCAAGCTGATCGCGACGCTCGAGCGACTGCAGCGGCTCGGCAACACCGTCCTCGTCGTCGAGCACGACGAGCAGATGATGCGCTCGGCCGACTGGCTGGTGGACATGGGGCCGGGCGCGGGCGAGCACGGCGGTCACGTCGTCGCCGAGGGGCCGGCGGACGAGGTGGAGCAGAACGTGGACTCCGTGACCGGCCAGTTCCTCTCCGGGCGACGCTCGATCGCCGTCCCCGATCGCCGAACCGAGGACTTCGGATCGTTCTTCGTGCGCGGTGCGAGCCAGCACAACCTGAAGGACATCGACGTCGAGTTCCCCGTCGGGAAGTTCATCTGCGTGACCGGCGT
>C688J35102_120989450_pt1 | contig 11382 bp, 8 predicted proteins | sample HopSoiMetagenom2_FD_35102 | JGI IMG/M metagenome (IMG submission 35102)
AGCTGGGTCGCCGCGTTGCCAGCGAACGTGGAAGCGAGCCGCCGTGACGCAGGAGCTCCGCCCCGTCTCGGTCATCACCGGCGCCTCGGCCGGCCTCGGCGCTGCGCTCGCACACGAGTTTGCGGCGCATGGGCACGAGATCGTTCTCGTCGCCCGTCGAGAGCAGGCGCTGAGCGCCGTCGCGGACGCAATTGCCGCCAAAGGAAGCGCACGACCGACCGTGCTGCGCCTCGATGTCGCTCGGGTCGATGCCGCCCGCGATCTCACCGAAGCGCTGGCACGTCGCGGCCTCGAGCCTGACATCATTGTCAACAATGCCGGTTTCGGCCTGCTCGGATCTGCCGATAAGCTCGACCGCGCGGCGCAACTGGCCATGATCGACTTGAATGTGCGCGCGCTCACCGATCTTTCGCTGGCTTTCATCGCAAGTCTCGAGCGTCGAAGAGGCGGCATCCTCAATGTCGCCTCCACGGCCGGCTTTCTCCCCGGCCCTGGTATGGCCGTCTATTACGCCACCAAAGCCTATGTGGTCTCGTTCAGTGAAGCGCTGCATCAGGAGCTCAAGTCCAAAGGCGTGCGCGTCACGGCACTTTGTCCGGGGCCGGTACCAACGGAGTTTCAGGCGCGCGCGGGAATGGTTGCGGGCGCGTTTCCGTCGTTTCTGGTTCGCTCCGCCGAATCCGTCGCCAAGGAGGCCTACCGCGGACTGAAGGAGGGGCGGCGGCTCGTGGTCCCGGGCTGGTCCAACAAGGTGGTGCCGGCGCTTGCGCCTTTGTCGCCGCGAGCACTCCTGCTCAAGGTCATCCACTCGCATCAGAAAGACCGGAGCGGCTGACGCTTACTCGATCGTGTATGGCGGCTTGCGCCCGATGACCCTTGTCTGAGCACCCAGATCCTTGAGCCTCAAGTTGTCTCATCCATTCGCATGCCACAACCCATTCTGATTGTGCTGCATCAGGAGACGTCAACGCCGGGTCGCATCGGGTATGCGCTGCGGCAGCGTGGCTACCAACTCGATACCCGGCGTCCCCGTTTCGGCGACCCGCTGCCGGCGAGCATGGCCGAGCACGCCGGCGCAATTATTTTCGGCGGACCGATGAGTGCCAACGATACGGATGATTTTATTCGCCGCGAGATCGATTGGCTCGAAGTGCCGCTGCGGCAGAAGAAGCCATACCTCGGCATTTGCCTCGGCGCACAGATGCTCGCGCACCACCTCGGCAGCCGCATTTACCGGCACCCGGATGGTCATGCCGAGGTCGGCTATTATCCCATTCGGCCGACTGAGCTGGGGCTGCGCGTCTGCGATCCTTGGCCGGAGAAAGTCTATCAATGGCATCGCGAGGGATTCGATCTCCCCTTGGGCGCGGACTTGCTCGCGCAAGGCGATTCTTTCCCGGTCCAAGCCTTTTGCTATGGTGGCGCGGCCTTCGCCTTGCAATTTCACCCCGATGTGACGCATGCCATGATGTGCCGCTGGACGACTCGGGGACATGATCGCATGCTCCTCCCCAACGCGAAGCCGAGAGCGGCACATTTTGCCGACCGTCCGGTCTATGATCCGGCTGGTCACGCGTGGTTGAGCGCATTTCTGAACCACTGGCTCGGAAAACCGGGCCCGCGATAACGCTAAGCGCTCGAGCTGCACCAGCGCCCTTAAATTCCGCTCCTATTGAATTTGCCCCTTCCGACCCTCAAATGCGGGTTGCAAAGCGGGTGCGACAATGGACCAGGGATTTCCTCGCAATTGGATGTGGTCGCAGGCATGCGAGATGCTGGCGCGCGCGGAGCGTTTGAATCGCGAGCTGTTTCGGCCGCTCGGCTTGATGGCACGGCTACCGGCCTGGGAGCCGCCGCTCGATATGCTGGAAACCGAACGTGAAGTGCTCGTGCTGATCGCCTTGCCTGGCGTCAAGCCGGAACGTGTGGAGGCTGTTCTCGACGGAGATGACCTCGTGGTCGCCGGCGTGCGGGTCCTTCCCGCGGAATTGCGCACCGCTGTCATCCATCGTCTCGAGCTGCCCCAGGGGCGATTCGAGCGCCGCGTGCGGCTTCCGGCGGGGAGCTATAGCGCGGTGCGCCACTCCGTATGCGACGGATGTCTCGTGTTTGCGCTGGAAAAAACGGGAGAGCTGCGTGACTGATGCCCAGTTCCTCGGCAAATCGGATGAGAGCGGGAATCGCGCTGCCGCATCCATTGCACCGTTGCCGCCGGACGCCCTGATTATCGTGCCAGTGCGCAATCTCGTCTTGTTTCCCGGCCTGGTGTTGCCGATCACCATCGGCCGGGGGCGTTCGATCGCGGCCGCGCAACAGGCGGTACGCGAGGAGCGGCAGATCGGCATTCTCATGCAGCGTGCCGCCGATGTCGCTGAGCCGGCTCCCATCGACATGCACCGGATGGGCACGGTCGCCAATATCATGCGCTACGTGACCGCGCCGGACGGCACGCATCATCTCGTTTGTCAGGGCGAGCAGCGTTTCCAGGTGATGGAATTTCTCAATGGCTGGCCATTCTTCGTGGCCCGCGTGTTTCGTATTCCCGAGCCGGAGCAGCGCTCCACCGAGATCGAGGCGCGTTTCGTCCATCTCAAGACCCAGACATTGGAGGCTGTTTCGCTGTTGCCGCAGGCGCCGCCCGAGCTCGCGGCCGCGATCCAGGGCGTGACGTCAGCCGCGGCAATCGCCGATCTGGCCGCGACCTACATGGATGTGACACCCGAGGAGAAGCAGGAGGTACTGGAGACCGTCGATCTTGCCGCGCGCATGGACAAGGTTTCCCGCATGCTCGCGCACCGCATTGAGATCCTGCGGCTATCGAACGAGATCGGCCAGCAAACAAAAGCGGCGCTCGACAAACGCCAGCGCGAGGCGCTATTGCGCGAGCAAATGGCGACGATCCAGCGCCAGCTCGGTGAAGGCGATGAGGGCAAGGCGGCCGAGATGGCTGAGCTCAACGAGGCCATTGCCAAAGCCAAAATGCCGGAGGAGGTGGAGCAGCAAGCGCGCAAGGAGCTTCGGCGACTGGAACGCATGCCCGAAGCGGCCGCTGAGTATGGGATGGTGCGCACTTATCTCGATTGGCTCATCGAGCTGCCTTGGGCGCTTCCCGAGCCGACGCCGATCAACCTCCCGCAGGCGCGGCGCATCCTCGATGAGGATCACTTCGGTCTCGATAAGATAAAACGTCGGATCATCGAATACCTCGCGGTACGCAAGCTGGCGCCGGAAGGCAAGGCGCCCATCCTATGCTTCGTTGGACCTCCGGGAGTGGGCAAGACCTCGCTCGGCCAATCCATCGCTCGTGCCATGAACCGCAAATTCGTGCGCGTGAGCCTCGGTGGTGTGCATGATGAGGCTGAGATTCGGGGGCACCGGCGCACCTACATCGGTGCTTTGCCCGGCAACATCATCCAGGCGATCCGCAAGGCGGGGGCGCGCGACTGCGTAATGATGCTCGACGAGATCGACAAGCTTGGGGCGGGCATTCAGGGCGATCCCGCCTCTGCGCTGCTGGAAGTGCTCGATCCAGAGCAGAACAACACGTTCCGGGACAACTATCTCGGCGTTCCGTTCGATCTCAGCCGCGTGGTCTTTATCACCACGGCGAATGTGCTCGACACGATACCCGGGCCGCTGCGCGATCGCATGGAGATCATAACGCTTGCCGGCTATACGGCGGATGAGAAGCTGCAGATCGCCCGGCGATACTTGTTACGGCGGCAAATGGAAGCGAATGGGATCCAGCCCGGGCAGGTTGAGATCGCCGACGAGGCGCTACGCGAAATCGTCCAGCACTATACGCGCGAATCAGGCGTGCGCAGCCTGGAGCGTGAGATAGGAAGGGTTTTGCGTCATGCGGCCGTGCGCCTTGCCGAAGGCCAAGCCGGACCAATTCATGTTGCGAGCACCGATCTCGGCGCCATTCTGGGACCGCGGCAGTTCGAGAGCGAGCTCGCGATGCGTACCAGCGTGCCCGGGGTGGCAACCGGTCTTGCCTGGACACCCGTGGGTGGCGACATCTTGTTCATCGAGGCGACCCGCATTCCCGGAAGCGGCAAGCTCATTCTGACCGGACAGCTCGGTGAGGTAATGCGGGAAAGCGCGCAGGCTGCTTTGAGCATTGTGAAAAACCGGGCCGCCTCGTTCGGGATCGAGGCCAATCGCTTTGAGAAGAGCGACATCCACGTCCATGTGCCGGCAGGCGCGATCCCGAAGGATGGGCCCAGCGCGGGGGTTTCCATGTTCATGGCGCTGGTTTCGCTCATGAGCGAGCGCACGGTGCGCAACGACACCGCCATGACCGGCGAGATCAGCCTGCGTGGCCTGGTGCTTCCCGTCGGCGGCATCAAGGAGAAGGTCGTCGCCGCGCATCGCGCCGGCATCCGGCGCGTGATGTTGCCGGCGCGCAATCGCAAGGACTTTGAGGACATTCCCGAGAAGGCGCGCACGGACCTCGAGTTCATCTGGCTCGAACGCGTCGACGATGCGGTCACCGCCGGCCTCGAATCGGATGCGCCGCGCAATACCCCTTCTGCCGGGAAGGCCGCCCGGCATTTGGCCGATATGGAGGCGTGAGATCGTCAGCCGCCGCCGGAGAATCCCGGTATCGGCAGCCCTAACGTTTGTACAATGAGGATGACGTTGAGGGATAACACGATGATGGTACCGAAAACCCCTATGAAGTTGGTCAGTCGGCTGTTGGCGAAGCGGCCCATGAGGTCGCTGCGTCTCGTGAACATGAGCAGGGCGATCATGGGCAGCGGCAACGCGATGCTGAGCACGACTTGACTCATGACGAGTGCATTTGTTGCATTCGCGCCGAGGCCTACTACAACGAAGGCCGGCAGCATCGTCACCAGGCGTCGCACCCAGATGGGGATGCGGAAGCCAACGAAGCCTTGCATGATCATCTGGCCGGCCATCGTTCCCACAGTCGAGCTCGACACCCCGGACGCCAGCAGGGACACCAGAAAAACGCCTGCCGCGGCAATGCCGAGCAACGGTGTCAATGTATGATAGGCGGTCTCGATCTCCGCCACGTCGCTGTGGCCGGCATGGAAGGCGCTGGACGCCATCATCACCATTGCCATGTTGACCATCCCGGCGATGGCAAGCGCGATGACCACTTCGGTATTTGAGATACGCACGATCATGCCCTTCTCTGCCAGATCACGCGCCGGTATGCGTGCCTGCGTGAGGCCGGAATGTAGGTAGACGGCGTGCGGCATGACAGTTGCGCCAATGATGCCGACAGCCAGCAGCAGTGCCCCGGCATCGGTTATCTGCGGCACGACGATATGCTGGGCCGCCGAGCGCCAATCAATCGGCGCAATAAGTATCTCGATGAGATAACAAACCGCGATCAGCGCAACCAAGTTGCCGATGATCAGCTCGACAGGGCGGAAACCGAATCTTTCGAACATCAAGATCGCGTAGACAATGATCCCGGTGACGATCATGCCGTAGAGGAGGGGAATGCCGAACAGAAGCGACAGACCGATGGCGCCGCCAAGAAATTCCGCCAGGTCGGTGGCCATCGCGGCGATCTCGCTGATCACCCACATCATCCACACCAGCGGGCGGGGAAAATTGTCGCGGCACATCTCCGCCAAGTTCTTCCCAGTCACGATCCCAAGCTTGGCGGAAAGCGCCTGGAACAGCATGGCAATCAAGTTGGCGAGCAGGACTACCCAGAGAAGTCCATACCCGTACTTCGCCCCGGCCTGAATGTTGGTGGCAAAATTGCCGGGGTCCATGTAGGCGATTGAGGCAACGACCGCAGGCCCTACGAAAACACCGTAGTTGCGCCACCCGCGCCGGCGTCCGGCAAGCAGGTCGCTTGCCACCGCCGCCGTACGCTCGGAGAGCGTTGGGTCTCGGGTTGCCGCATCTGACATGGGGCCGTGCTCGTTCATTTAGCCTTTGCACCAATATGTAGCTAATGCTACACAATAAGCGCGCATTACCTGTTGTCAATGCCGTGTCCGCGGCGACAATCCGTTGCGAGGTAGAGCCGATGGCGCGCAGGTCAGCGCAAGGCCGCACCGAACTTGCAAGCCCGCTTCCCGCCGAGCTCACGCAGGCACGCCGTTTTGGCAAGACCCGCTCGGCGCAATCGACCGCTTTGCTGGAGGATTACGTCGAGCTGATCGCCGACTTGCTGGCCAGCACCGGGGAAGCGCGTCCAACCGACATCGCCCGCCGCTTGGGCGTGTCGCATCCCACCGCCATCGGCACTATCGGCCGGCTCAAGCGCAACGAGCTGGCCACGGCGCGTCCTTACCGCGGGGTATTCCTGACCGAGAAGGGGGAAGCATTGGCCCGCCGGGTGCGCGCGCGCCATCGCCTGGTGGTCGGGATGCTGCGCGCGATCGGCGTTCCCGCCGAAGTTGCAGAGGCCGACGCCGAAGGCATCGAGCATCACGTCTCGGAGGTCACCCTGAAGGCTTTTGCCCGGTTCTTGCAGTCGCGTAAGCAGATGTAAGCCAGGCAGGGCCGCCCTTGTGCCGACTGACAGCGGCGCGTGTCACCTCGTCATCCAATGTGACGGACATCGCTTTAACAGATCGATAACCACGTCGGCGACATGCGAGCCTCGTGTTCAAAAAATTGAGAGGTTGCAGCTAATGATCATGACCCGTTTCGGTTGGAGACCCGAGAATGGGCCGGTCAACAAACGATCGATCAGCATTATTCCGTGCTTTGTTGCTCGCGGCGGCGACGCTGCTGTTTTTGGCGGTCGCCTTCCTTGTGATGCGCCCAGACTTCGTTGCCGCGCTCCTCGTCGCCGTGGCGTGCGCCCTGCCTGCCTTGGCTTGGTATCGACACCACAAAGTGCTGCGGCAAACGCTGACGAAGCTGCGGGAACAGAATCTGCGGCTCGATGGCGCCGTGAACAACATCACGCAAGCGCTCTTGCTGTTCGATTCGGACGCCCGGTTGGTGCTGTGCAACACCAGGTACCTAGAGATGTACGGGTTGTCCCCCGACATGGCGCTTGCCGGCACATCTCTGCGAAACCTTCTCGATCAGCGCAAGCAGCTGGGCAAATTTCCCGGCGACCCGAAACAGTATTGCACGGACATCCTGGCGGACCTCGCCACTGGCAAGACCACTACAAAGACCTGGGAATTGAGTGACGGCCGGGTCATTTCGGTCATCAATCGGCCCTTGCCTGGCGGCGCCTGGGTATCGACGCACCAGGACATCACGGAGCTGCATCGGGCGCAAAAGAAGGCGCAACAGGCGCACGAGCGCCTCACCGCTGTCATCGACGCCATGCCCGCGGGATTGATCTTCTACGACGAGCAGGACCGGCTGGTCCTTTCCAACAAGTATTTCAGTGAAATGCATGCTGCGACTGCCGACATACGGGTGAAAGGTGCCCGTTTCGCGGAGATCATGCGCGCAGTCGTTGCGCGCGAGGCGCCAGATGCGGCGGCGGGGCAGGCGGAGGAATGGATCGCAGCGCGGCTCGCCGCGCACGCGGCCGCGCATGACGTGTCGGAGCATTGTTATAACGATGGCCGCTGGCTCCAGGTGCAGACCTGCAGGACGGCAGACGGCGGATCCATTGGCATTCACATCGACATCACCGAGCTCAAGCGCCGCGAGCAACAGCTCAATATTCAGAACATGCGTTTCGAGGCGGCTCTGGAAAACATGACCCAGGGGCTTGCCATGTTCGACCGGCATCGTCGGCTAGTCATTTGCAACGCCCGCTTTGCCCAACTGTATGACCTGCCACCCGAACTGGTCACGCCCGGCACCGAGATCGAGAAAATCCTCAGATATCGCGTGGCGAGCGGCTCCCATAGCGGCGACATCGCGGATTTCGTGCAAAGTCGGATGGCGCATGCAATCAAAGGCGAGCCATCCGACAGCGTTCTTGAGCTCAGAGACGGACGCCTCATTGCCGTCGGACATCGGCCCATGGCGGACGGCGGTTGGGTATCCACCCATGAAGACGTGACGGAGCGCCGGCGCTCCGAGGATCGGATCGCGCATCTCGCTCGTCACGATACGCTCACCGGTCTGCCCAACCGGATGCGTTTCCGTGAATATATGGAGGGCGCATTGGCACGGGTGCGCCGGGGCGAGATGCTTGCGCTGCATTGCATCGATCTCGATCAGTTCAAGGGCATCAATGACGCGCTTGGGCACGTGGCCGGGGACGCCTTGCTGATGCAGGTTGCCACCCGAATCCGCGCGTGCGTGCGTGAAACCGATCTGATCGCGCGTTTTGGGGGCGACGAGTTCGCAGTCGTGCAAGTCGGTTTGCAAGGGCCGCAGGACGCCGGAACCCTGGCGGGGCGCATCGTGCGGGAGCTCAGCGAACCTTATGACTTCGACGGTCCGCTCGCTCCCATGAGCGCGAGCATCGGGATCGCGATGGCACCTGCCGACGGCTCCGATGCCGATGAGCTCCTGCGCAAGGCTGACATCGCGATGTACCGCGCCAAGGCGGATGGGCGGCGAACGTTCCGGCTGTTCGAGCCTGACATGGATGCGGCCCTGCAGGCGCGCCGGCTGCTCGCGCTCGATCTCGAGCGGGCGCTCAAAATGGAGGAGTTCGATGTCTTCTACCAGCCGGTGGTCAACATCGCGACCGAGGAAGTGACCGGGTTTGAGGCATTGATGCGCTGGCGGCATCCGCAACGCGGATTGGTGTTGCCGTCCGAGTTCATTCCAATCGCCGAGGAGAAAGGGCTTATCCTGGAAGTGGGTGAATGGGTGCTGCGCAGGGCGTGCCGCGACGCTGCAGGCTGGCCCCCCAATCTCACGGTTGCGGTCAATCTTTCGCCGCTGCAACTGCGAAGCCGAAAGTTGGTGCGCACGGTCGTGCATGTGCTCGCCGAATCCGGTCTCCCGGTGCGCCGGCTGGAGCTGGAGATCACGGAAAGCGTGCTGTTGCAGGAGGACAAGGACGCTGCCGCCAATCTTGCCCAGCTCAAGAATCTAGGGGTGGCGATCGCGATGGACGACTTTGGCACGGGCTATTCGAGCTTGAGTTCGTTGCACCGCTTCGCATTCGATAAGATAAAAATCGACCGGTCCTTCGTCAGCGACTTGTCCGATCAGTCGGGGGCGATTGCCATCGTGCGGGCGGTGATGAGCCTTGCCAACAGCCTCGGTATTGTCGTCACCGCCGAAGGCGTGGAGACCGAGGAGCAGCTCAAGCGCTTGCGCGCGGAAGGCTGTCATGAGGTGCAAGGCTATCTGTTCAGCCCACCGCGACCCTCAAACGAGATTGCAGACGTTTTGGCGCGATGCCGGCATCTGCTCGCGCAGGCTGCCTAACCGAAAGTGGTGAGCGCGCCGCGCAAGCGCGTCCAAGCGCTTTCATCTCCAGGCAGGCCGAATCTCAACCAATCCGGCTGCTCGGCAAAGCGGCGGACCAGGATGCCGGCGCGTCCGAGGTAATGGAACTGCGCGCTTGCGCTCGGTGACCGCACCAGCCGAAACAACGCGGTGCCGCCGACCGCTGCAAGCCCCGCCGTCGACAGCATTGCATCAAGCCGCTGCGCTTCCCGATGCAGCCGCTCGCGGGTGGCCTGCGCCCAGGGCGCATCCGCCAGCGCCGCTTCACCGATCGCGATTGCTGGTCCCGCAACCGCCCATGGTCCGAGCCAGTCATTGAGCCGCCCGATGATGTCGGGCGCGGCAATGGCAAAGCCGAGGCGCAGGCCGGCAAGCCCGAAGAATTTGCCGAACGACCGCAGCACGATGATGTTGCCGCACATGACCTCGCCCCCGAGACTCATGGGAGGCGAAGCAACGTCCATGAACGCCTCGTCGAGGACGAGCAGGCCGCCGCGGGAGCGCAGCCTGCCGGCAAGCGCGAGCAGCCGGCTTTGCTCGATCGCGCGTCCATCCGGATTGTTCGGGTTGACGACAACCGCGAGATCGGCGTCTTCCAGTTGCGCGATATCGTGCACTTGCGCGGCGCTTTGGCCGGCGAGCTCGGCAACCCTCAGATGCTCATTGTAGGTCGGCCCCAGCACCCTGACCCGGCCTGATTTCAACAGCGCGGCAATCGCGGGGAGCAAAATCTGCGTCCCCGGCGCCGCCACAACGTGTGCGGAGGAAGGGGCGCCGTAAGCCCTGGCAGCTACGGCGAGCAGGCGATCGAGCGCGTCCTGCTGCGGCAGCCGCGCAAACAAGCCGGATGGCAGTTGCGGCAACGGATAGGAATGAGGGTTGATCCCGCTGGACAAGTCGATGAATGGTTCCGGCGCTTGTGGAAATTGCCGCCGTGCGACGGTGAGGTCGCCGCCATGCAGGAGCGAAGCTGCACCCGTGCTCGGGCTGATCACGCTCACCTTCCTTGCGCTGCTGATCGAGGCCATGCTCGGTTATCCCGATTGGTTGGTGCGTACAATCGGCCATCCCGTAACATGGATGGGTCGCTTGATCGCCATGCTTGATCGCGTATTGAATCGGGAGAGCATGAGCGCCGCGAAACGGCGGGGCGCCGGCGCATTGGCGCTGGTCGTGATCATCTCCCTCGTAGGAGCGGCCGCGGCGACGCTCGAATACGCGCTTGTCCTGTTGCCTTTCGCATTGCCGGCCACTGCTCTCGCGGCGAGCTCGCTGCTGGCGCAGAGGAGCCTCTACGCACACGTGCGCTGCGTTGCCGATGCGCTGGAGCACGACGGTCTGACCGCCGCGCGCGCCGCGGTGTCGCATATTGTCGGACGCGATCCCGAGCCGCTCGACCAAGCCGGCGTTGCGCGCGCCGCGATCGAAAGCCTGGCTGAGAATTTTTCCGACGGGATCGTGGCGCCGGCGCTGTGGCTCACGGTTGCGGGGCTCGCAGGCGGCGCCGTCTACAAGGCGATCAATACCGCCGACAGCATGATCGGGCATCGCACGCCGCGGCATGAAGCCTTTGGCACCGCGGCGGCGCGTCTCGATGATCTCATCAATCTGCCGGCGTCGCGGCTCTCCGCGCTTCTCTTGATTGCAGCCGCCGCCGTGACGAAGGGTGCTTCGCCGGCAGGCGCATGGCGCGCCGTTCGCCGCGATGCTTCGCGCCACCGCTCGCCCAATGCAGGTTTTCCCGAGGCAGCGGTGGCCGGCGCGCTCGAGCTCGCGCTTGCAGGACCGCGGGTCTATGGCGGAATTGAGGTTGCCGACGCCCTGATGGGAAATGGCCGCCGTGACGTGAGCGCCGCGGACCTCCGTGCCGCGCTTGCGCTTTACGTCCGCGCCGACGCAATTCTGATAGGGCTCATGGGCGCGCTGGCGCTGCTGGTTGCCGTGCTAGGCTGAGCAACCGCTCGAGGTCGACATGAGCGCCGATATGGGCGGCGAGCCGATCGAGCGTATCCTCGATGAGCGTATCGTGGACGATAGCGCAGGCGCCCGCTTGCAGCC
>C688J35102_120989451_pt1 | contig 11382 bp, 15 predicted proteins | sample HopSoiMetagenom2_FD_35102 | JGI IMG/M metagenome (IMG submission 35102)
ATTCGGAGAAGGCGCTCTCGCGAGTCTGGAAAGCGGTTCGGTTCTCCTGGTGGATGACATCGATGCTGCACCGTTTCCCCGACACCGACGGCATCGGAGCGCGCATCCAGATTGCCGAGCTCGATTATCTCGTCAGCTCGAAGGCAGCCAGCACATCTCTGTCGGAGAACTACGTCGGCCTGCCGTACTAGGCGAGCTCACATGGCGGCATGGCGCTGGCTGTTGCGATTGGCGGGTATGACGCACGCCTTCGTCAGGTCAACGCATGTTGACGCTCTATTTCGCGCCGGGATCGAGTTCGATGGCCGTGCACATCGCGCTGTGCGAGCTCGGCGTGTCCTTTGAGCGCAAGCCGATGTCGTTTCGGAACAACGACCTGCGCTCGCCCGAATATCTCGCGCTCAACCCGGAGGGCAAGGTTCCGACGCTTGTCATCGACGGCCGGCCGCTCACCGAGGTCGGCGCCATTCTCTATTTTCTTGCGAAGCGCTTTCCCAAGGCCGAGCTGCTCCCGCCTGACGATATCGAGGCTGATGCGCGGGCGTTGTCCTGGATGTCCTTTGCCGCGTCCACGCTGCATCCCGCACGCCGGAAGGGCCTCGATCACGCGAACGAGGTTTGGGGCGTGGCCGACCGCCGGCTCGGAAACGGCTGGGCGATCGGCGGGTATTCCATTGGGACATCCACCTCTTTCGCCTGTACTGGCGTTTCGCCCTCTCGCTTAGACCGGCGGCGGAAGAGTTTGCAAACCTCACGCTGCATCACGCGCGCATGATGGCCCGACCGGCGGTACGACAAACCATAGAGATCGAAGCCGCGATAGGGTATGAATTGCCGGCGTGACTAGGTTGGCCGGACGCATCCTTTCAAACAGGCGAGCAAATCCCGTTTAAAACTTTGTAGGCGGTGTAGCGAGACACCGGTTGCCTTAAGTGGTGACTGGATCAGAACATGTGAGCTTCGCATGACCAGCATCGACACCGACATCCCCGAAGGCTTCGAGCGTCACTTCCGCCGAAGCCCCCTGACAGACCCGTGGGAGCCGCTCTATTCGAAGCGGACGGATAAGGCCGTGATCATCGCGTTGCGGCTCGCCAAGCCGCACACCAATGGCCGGGGGTTGATCCACGGCGGGTTGATTGCCGCCCTATCGGACAACGCAATGGGCCATAGCTGCGCGCATTTGATGGCCGGCGCATCCTCGCTTGTCACCATCGGGCTTGCGGTCGATTTCATCGGCACCGCCCAGATGGGTCAATGGCTCGCCGTCGAACCCGACGTTATCAGGACCGGCAGCACCATCTGCTTCGCGCAAAGTCTGATCAAGGCAGACGGCGTCACCATCGCGCGTGCCAATGCCACCTTCCGGGTGGTGCCCAAGAGAGAATGACGCGCTACTTCCGTCCGAAATGCCAGTCGCTGACCTCAGTCGCCAGATCAATGAAAGTCCGCACCTTGGCGGACAACAACCGCGATGTCGGATAGACGATGTGTATCGGTAGCGGCGGCGGCTCGAAGTCGACCAGCACAGGGCGGAGCCGCCCCGTTTTGATCGCCTCTGCGGCCTGATAAGCCAGCACGCGTGTCAAACCCCCGCCCTGCTCTGCGTATTGGATCGCCGCATCCGCGCTATTGGTCAGGAAGCGCGGCGCACAGCTGGCCCGAACCTCTCGGCCATCTTCGACAAAGCGCCAGTCGGGCGCGGTAGTCGTTGCGCCGAACTGTATCGTGTCATGCGATGCAATCGCCTCAGGCGTGGCAGGGACGCCGCGCCTCTTGAGGTAGCCCGGTGATGCAACCACGATCCGCCGCATCTCGCCAAGACGGCGGGCGACGAGGGGTGGAATCGGCAAGGTGACCAATTCTCACGCTGAGGTCGACGCCGTCTTCCACCAGGTTGACGATACGATCCGACAGCCGCAGTTCGGCTGACACTTCCGGGTAACGCTTCAGATACGCCGACATGACCGGACTGACGTGCAAGCGCCCGAACCCGACCGGCGCGGACACGACCAGTCGGCCACTCGGCCGTCGGCGTTCGCCCTCCGCGGCGCCCTCGGCTTCCTCTACATCGCTCAAGATGCGCCTGACACGTTCCAGATAGCGCGCGCCCGCATCGGTTAACGTCACTGATCGGGTCGTTCGCTGCAACAAGCGCGCGCCGAGACGTTCCTCCAACGCCGCGATCAGCCGCGTCACCCCCGAGGGCGACAGCCCAAGCTTCCGCGCCGCCGGCGCAAACCCCTGCAAATCGGCGACCGCAACAAAGGCCTGCATGGCGTCGATGCGATCCATTTGATTATTTCAAATATAGCAATGATAAAGTGTCAACTCGCGCGATTGCCTGTGTTTTGAAAGAGATCATCTTAGAGCGGAGTTCAGGTGAATTTCCCTGGGCAACTTGGAGATTTCGATGGCAGGCGCTCACTCGTATTCCAGCGACGTCGCGTTCACCCCCGCAGTAAAGGCCACCCAGACCCGGAAGGGCTCTCGCCAAGCGTATGCGCATGTGGAGCAGAACGGCGAGTGGCGGACCGAGATCGACGAGCAGCTCACGGCATTTCTTGGGATCCAGGACAGCATGTTCCTCGCGACGGCGAGCGCCGAGGGGCAGCCGTACATCCAGCACCGCGGCGGCCCGAAGGGTTTCATCAAGGTACTGGACAAGAACACGCTGGCGTTCGCCGACTACGGCGGCAACCGTCAATACATTACCCTCGGCAACCTCTCCGAAAACCCGAAGGCGAATATCTTCCTGCTCGACTATGCCCATCGCCGGCGGGTGAAAATATGGGGCAAAGCGTACGTGGTCGACGACGATCCGGCGCTGCTGAAATCCCTTATGCCGCATGGATACAAGGCGCGGCCCGAGCAGGTGATCGTGTTCAAGGTGTCTGCCTGGGATACCAACTGTCCGCAGCATATCCCGCAAAAGTTTGACGCCACTGACGTAGCCGCGGCGCTCGCCTCGCGAGACGGGCGGATTGCCGAGCTGGAAGCTGAATTGGCGAGCCTTAGAGGACGACTATCGGAGACGATCGGATCGGACTAAACCTCTGGACATGGAAGCTTCCACCCTCGCTCTCGATCCGACCAGCACCTGTCAGGCCTGCGGCGCCTGTTGTGCTTATTCGCGGAATTGGCCACGATTTACGACGGAGGACGATGCGGCCCTCGATCGGATCCCGGAACAATTCGTCAACGAAAGGATGTCGGGGATGCGATGCGAGGGCGACCGCTGCTCGGCGCTGTCCGGCAACATCGGGATATCGACATCGTGCGAAATCCACAGCGTGCGACCGGAAGTCTGCCGGATTTGCATGCCCGGAGATGTCGAGTGCGAAATGGCCCGCCGGCGGCATGGTCTGCCGTCGCTCAACATGTGGTCTGGGTAAGTCGAAACGCAGCTATGCCGTTACGGCCTCGACCAGATCTTCGTCGACGTCATCATCGACTGCGGCGAAGGTGGTAAGCGGCTTGGTCGAGAGCGTGATCGGCTTCCGGTTGCCGTAAGACGATGAGGGCGCGGCCCGCGTCGCCGGTTCCCGCGAGAGCGCATAGAGCGCCGAACCGACCCGTCCGCCGAAATGGATCAGTTCACGCTCGTCACAGCTCGTTGCAATCGAGAGCGCCAGCGTGTGCAGGTGGCTTCTGCGATAGCAAAACAGCGCGAGCATGGCACGGACATCGGACGATACGCTTTCCACCAACCGGGAAAGCCCGTTTTCGTTGGCGCGGTACATCTCACCAAGCAACTCATCTCGTACTGGGCAAAAATCATTTTCGAAGGCTTCGCGACTTGAAAACATTCTGAATATCTCCTGACCCGCAGGATGCAATGCAACTCTATAACGCTAGGTTAACCACGGTAGCGATCGTTGCTGCGAGCAAGGTTGAATGGACGCCTCGAATCAGACAGGCGCCGGATGAGCTATCGCGTGCAATCGTTGCGCGGATTAAGCGGTCAGTGTCAATCCGATTTGCCGTCTCAGCCGTTGGCGGCCAAGAAGAGAGACAGCCCGAAGCCGGTGAGATGGTGCAACGCCTGATCAATGCCGATCAGTGCCCAGAACCATGGGTGCTTGTTCTCCTGCGTCACCCCGAATGTCGCGGCACAGAACCCCTTGGCACGATCGATCGCGATATGGATCACGAAATCAATGACGGCCACGAACCAGAAGCGCGGCGCGATGATCAGGATCAGAAACAAGGCAACTACAAAGTGCACGAGGCAGTGCGCCAGCAGCGGCAGCGCCCAGTCTTTCTTCTGGTCTTTTCCGATTGCCATCCAGGCGGTCTGCAGCACGAAATCTGCGATGATGTGCTTGAACGTGAGCAGCAACATCCATCCGATCAGCGCACCGACCGGAACAGAGGAAGACAGTGGGGGAAACGACAAGCTGACGACCTCGTGGAACTGATTGGGGTGGCACGGGCAGTTGGAGGCGTTCAGCGCAACTTCTTCTCAATCTCCGGACAATTTCGAGCCGGTATGGGTCGGTTTATGACACCTCCCGGACAGGAATGCACCTCAAGGACATTAAAAAAACGTAGGACTCCGGCGCCCCGAGCTAATCCGGTCATCATTTGCCCTGGGAACCCCGACTTGCGCTCTAACTGACCTCGACCATGAGTACGAAAAAATTCCTTTATTTCTAAATGTTTAAGGTCGGATGGGCGAAGGCTTGGCAGGGTCGGGAGAGAACCCACAAGCGGGTCGGGTGTGAGCGCTGAGTGTGCGGTCCCAATTCTAAATCCGGACCAGCCGCCGTACGCATTGACGCTGCTGAAAGGTTGGTCTGCGGATTAACGGCGGGCGTCGGTTCAGCGTTAACGTGATCGTCTAGGAGTAGCGAGTTGTCCCTCATCCAGCCGCGGCTTCCGCGCCGATCGCGAGCGCCCGCGCCCTGATCTCCGCGATGGTTCGCTTCAGCGCGACCTGCCGCGGATCCGGAACTGCAGCAGCACGCGCCTCCGCTATGGCCCCGGCTAGATCGACCAGGGGCAACACGCCATCGAATGTCGGCTTGGCGAGACCGTCGATGATCGCGTGCCAGTCGGCCACGCCCTGCCGATAGGTGTCGCCGTAGCCGTCGATCATGGTTGCCGTTTGCACCAGCGCGGGGGCAGCGCTTGGCTGCTTGTCCAGGCTACGGCTGATCATGTGCAGCCAGCGTTCGACCCAGGCGCGCTCCTTGGCGTAACGCACCGAGAACAGGCGCCAACGCCGCAGCGAAGCTTCGATCTTCAAGCGGCGAACACCCCAGCGGGTTTTGGTGCTGAAGCGGATCGAGACCGGCATGTGCGTCCAGCCCAGCCACTGCAGAAGGTCGAGCAGCAGTTCGGCCACCGCCGCCGGCAACGCGCCTATCAACTCATCGATCCGGAATTTGCCGACAAGGTCACCGGATGCAATACCCTGAACGCCGGCCGCGTTCTCGAACTCCATAAGCTTCAACTGCGCGATCCGGATCGGGTCCTGATAGCTCATTCGAAGCGCCATCAACCGGGCAATTTCGCATAACGTCTTCTGATCCAGACCCGGCCGGCCGATGAACCGGCGCAACCTGTCCACATAAAGCTGCGCGTAGCTTGAGCCCTGATACTCCATCAAAAGGTAGATCCCTTGGGTGACCACCGGCACGGCGGCATCGGGCAAACCCTCGGGCAAAATCGGTGGCGGGCCATCGTCTTCGCCGATGAAGTCGGCGAGCAGGTAGCGAACCGAGGAAAGGACGCTTGCCACGTGCGGTCTGCTTCAATCAAGCCGGAGTCGGTGATGCCGACATTGCGGCGGTCGCTGATTGCTGCGCCAGACGCTGCTCCAGCTTGGCGATGTTCTCGAATAGCCGGGCACTCGAAAGGCGGAGGAAGTAAAAGCCGAACGCGGGGTTCTGCACGTAAAGTTCCTCAACCTTTCTGTAGCTGACGCTAAGGATGACGCCGGGTTCAACACATTCCAGGGTTTGCGTTCGCAGTTTCAGGGGCGACAGCATGCCGAGTTCGCCGACAATGGCTCCGACCGGCAATTCCATTCCGGATTCAACCAGCTTGAAGCGACCGCTGACGATATAGAGCATGTCCTCGGCCTTCTCGTCCTTGTAGAACAGCACCTCGCCTGCACCGTATTTCCGCTCGGTCATGAAAGGTTTGAGCCAGTCCATCGATAGATCGCTGCTGACCGATTTCTTGACGTCCCGCACCAATTGCAGCATCTGATGCAGCCGGTAGGAATTGAGGACGAGCACCAACGACTGCACGATGATGACCAGATAATTGCGGCTCGGTAACGCCGACACGATCAGCACAACGTTGGTGATGATCCCGAACACCCGCAGCGGAATCATCGTCCGCATCGTCGAGCTCGCAACAACGAAAACCGACGCGAACAGTGTGGTCACGGTGCCGGCGTGTTCTGTCAGATGAGAAGTATCCATCGGGGCTAACCAACTTTCGGGAGTGGAACGTTTCGTCGAGACTGTCCTGGGCGCTCTCCGGTCATCATAGTGCCGGAGCCCGCGATTGATATACGGGCGGCAAGCCGCGTTTCGGCCGGGATTCTATCTGATCTCCTGCGGAAAATTCCATGCCGCGCCGCGCTCGTGCGCAGCCTTGTGATCCGGCCTTTACCTTCCCGGGCGCGCGCCCCGGCCGCCGGCATGAAATCGCTGTTCACCGCATCTCGTTGACGATCTGCCCGTGCTTGGGCAATTTGCAGTGCCGGAAGCGGCCGTATCCGTAACACTTTCGTCCAACACAGGCCCGGCCTCATGCCCAAGCCCCTTGTTTCCTCCGCTCTGGCTGAATTCGGCACCGCTACCGCCGGCCGCGTGCTGATGAGCTTTCTGGTGAGAATTCCATGAAAACCCGGGAGTCCGTGACCAAGGTGCCATTTTTTGCGACGCTTGGCCCGGCGGCGATCGCGGACGTGACGCGCATGCTGCGCATCATGGACGTGTCGGCGCACACGATTATTATCCGCAAGGGTCAGGTCGGCGACTGCATGTACTTCATCGCGGCCGGCGAAGTCGAAGTCGATTTGCCGGGCAAAAAGGTGCGGCTAGGGCAAGGCGCTTTTTTCGGCGAGATGGCGCTACTCGGCAACAATTTGCGATCCGCCGATGTCACCACCACTGTGATGTCGCAATTGCTGGTGCTTGACCTTGTGGACTTCCGCACGCTGATGGCCCGGCATCCCGATCTTGCGGCCACCATCGACGCTGAAGCCAAGCGGCGCGCTTTGGAGAACAAGTGATGCAATCGCCGGACTCCGAAGTAACCCAGCCCAGCGTGCCGCTGCTGGCTATCCTTGGAGCGCGGGCCACCATCCGGCTGAACCGGCCGAAGCATTTGAACCGGTTGCAGCCTGACGATCTGGATGAACTGATGAAGCTGTTCGACCGGATCGAAGCCAATCCCGTGATCCGCGTCTTGGTGCTGACCGGCACGGGCCGTGCCTTCAGTGCCGGATATGATCTCGGTTCGATTGCCGAGCGCGCCGCCAACGCACAGGAGCAGACAGCCGGATCCGCCTTCGAAGTGATGGTCAACCGTCTTGAAGACCTCGGGGTACCGACGATCTGCCGTCTCAACGGCGGCGTCTATGGCGGCTCGACCGACATGGCGCTGGCCTGCGATTTCCGCATCGGTGTCGACACTTGCGAGATGTTCATGCCCGCGGCGCGGCTCGGACTACATTATTACAAGAGCGGCATCCAACGATACGTATCGCGCCTCGGTGTCGATAACGCCAAACGACTGTTCCTCACCGCGGAGCGTATCGGCGCCCCCGAGATGTTGCGCATCGGCTATCTCACCGGGATTGCGCCGCTTGAAAGGCTCGACGAGCAGGTCGATAAACTCGCGGCCGTTCTTGCCGGCAATGCGCCGATAGCGATGCGCGGCATGAAACGCGCCATCAACGAGATTGGGCGCGGCAAACTGGACCAAGAAGGCGCCGATCGCCGCCACCGCGAGAGCATGCGCGGTGCCGAGATCAAGGAAGGCATCAGGGCGTTTGCCGAAAAGCGGCCGCCCAAGTTCTAGTTTGCGCAGCCTGGCGCTATTTGCCGTTAACGACAATCCGACGTGTCGGCGTCCGCGAGCCAGGAAACACTCCGGAAACACGATTTTTCCCTGACCCGATTGAACGCACCCTCGCTGGGGCCCGACAGACGAGCAGGGACACAACAACGGCTTCGCGCCAAACCTGGAGATAGGACAATGTTTCGTAAATTGACCCTTGCATTGATTGCCGCGGCTTCGCTTTCCGTAGTTGCGCTGGCTCCCACATCCGCTTCCGCGCATGGCTTTCATGGTGGTTGGGGCCATGGCGGCTGGGGCCACGGTTTCGGCTTCCGCAGCGTCTACATCAACAGCGGCATCAGCAATTGCTATCGGCAGATGATGGTTCAGACCCGCCATGGCCTGCGTCTTCGCACCATCAACGTCTGCGCCTACGACACTTATTGATAGTTGGTTGCATGAAAGCCCCGACCGCCTTGGCGGCCGGGGGTTTCAAGCGGATCTATTCGTCTATGAAGGTGACGGTATCGGCTATGCCGGCGCGGCTGGTGCGGTAACTGTTGGCCTTGTGGTCGCGATCGGCAAATCCGAACGAGATACCGCACACCACCTTTCGGTCGTCGCCCAAACGAAAATGTTTGCGAACGATTTCGGAATGGAAGGCCAGCGCGGCCTGCGGCACGGTCGAAATCCCGAGTGCCTGCGCCGCCAGCATGAAGCTGGTGACATAGCCGCCGCAATCGATCGCGCCATAAACCCCAAGCGCCTCGTCGGTGTGAACGATCGCGACATGCGGGGCCCCGAAAAAATTGAAGTTCTCCAGCGCCTGTTTGCCGTAGGCGGCCTTGTCGCCACGCGCGATGCCGAGCGAGTTGTAAAGCTGGAAGCCGCTTTCGCGCCGCCGCTCAAGATAGACGCCCCGATACTCGCGCGGAAAGGGAAAATCTCCGCTGTTGGGCTTGCCGCTCGAAGCCGCGGCGTAGATCACGTCGCGGAATTTCCGCGTCGCCGCGCCGGATGCGATGGCGAGTTGCCATGGCTGGCTGTTGCACCATGATGCGGTCTTCTGCGAGGCCTGCAATATGCGTTCGATGGTGGCACGCGGGACCGGCTCCGGCCGAAACGCGCGGCACGAAAATCGCTCGCTCAGCAACTCCTCCAAGACACCGATGCGCTCCTCCACATTATGCCGGCGGGCCGGCGCGTTCGCATCCGCCATGTTCATCTGCCCTTTGTCGGGATCTTGTTGAACGGCACGTTTTTGTCGACGCGGATGTCGCCTGGCAGGCCGAGCACGCGCTCGGCGATGATATTGCGTAGAATCTCATCGGTGCCGCCCGCGATCCGGCTGGATGGCGAGGACATCAGCATCGCCTGGAACTGGCCGGCCGCCTCAGCCGTGTCAGCATCGGTAAGCATGCCGCTCGCGCCCTGCAGGTCCATGGCGTACATCGCAATGTCCTGCATCATCGAACCGGCGACCAGCTTGCCGATCGAATTTTCCGGCCCCGGCCGTTCCCCCTTCGATAGCGCCGAGACCGCCCGGTAGCTGGTGTATTTCAGGCCACTGTTCTTTACCGCCCAATTGGCGAGCCTGGAGCGCGTCGCGCGATCGTCGATCGCAAGCCCGTCATCCGTCATCAGGTTGCTGCAGAACTCGAACAGTTCGGGAAAGCCGGTCGCCACCCGCGAGCCAATCGACAGCCGCTCGTTCATCAGCGTGGTCAGCGAGACGTTCCAGCCATCCCCGACCTCACCCAGCCGCTGCGAATCCGGAACGCGCAGATCGGTGAAGAAGACTTCGTTGAATTCCTGCATCCCATTAGCTTGCCTGATCGGCTTGATCTCAACACCTCTGCTTTTCATATCGATATAGAACATCGTCAGGCCCTTGTGCTTGGGCACATTGGGATCGGTACGCGTGATGAGAATTCCGTAATCAGAGTAGTGCGCGCCCGATGTCCAGATCTTCTGGCCGTTGATGATCCAGTCATCGCCATCGCGCTCGGCACGGGTGCGCAGGCCCGCCACGTCGGAGCCACCGGCGGGCTCCGAGAAGAGCTGGCACCAGATTTCCTCGCCGGAAGCGATCTTGGGCAGGTAGCGCCGTTTGTCCGCTTCGCTGGCATAGGCCATCACCGTCGGCCCGCACATGCCTTCGCCGATCTGGAACGGGCTGGTCAGTTTCGAATAGACGCCCTCCTCCTGTTGCCAGATCACGCGTTCGACCGGGCTCGCGCCGCGACCGCCGTACTCCTTTGGCCAGTGCAGGCAGACCCAGCCGCCTTGGGCTTTCTTCTTCTGCCACGACCTGGAGACTTCGACGATATCGTGCTTCTGCAGCTTGATTCGCCCGAGCGACGATTTGGACAGCTCCGCCTCGAACTCCTTTGGCGCGTTCGCATCGATCCACTTGCGAGCCTCGGCGCGGAAAGCCGCCTCCTGCGGGGTGTCATCGAAGTTCATGGCGGCTCTCCTTCATCCCCGTCCCTTGGTGGGAATCTTGTTGAACGGAACATCCTTGTCGACCCGGATGTCGCCCGGCAGTCCCAGGACCCGTTCGGCGATGATGTTGCGCATGATCTCGTCCGTGCCGCCTTCGACGCGGGTACCCGGGGCACGCAACAGCATGGCCTGGAATTTGCCGGCCGCCTCCGCGTCCTCGGGTCCACTCAGCACGCCAGACGCGCCTTGGAGATCCAGCGCATAGGTGGCGACATCCTGAATCATCGAACCGGCAACCAGCTTGCCTATCGAGTTCTCCGGGCCCGGACGCTCGCCCTTCGAGAGCGCTGAGATCGCGCGCATGCTGGTGTATTTCAGCCCGCTTGCACGCACCGCCCAGTTGGCGAGTTTGGAGCGGACGTTGCGGTCGTCAATCGCGAGCCCCTCCCCCAGCATCAAATTGCTGCAGAACTCGAACAGCTCGGGAAATCCGGTCGAGACACCTGCTCCGATCGACATGCGCTCGTTCATCAGCGTGGTCAGCGAAACGTTCCATCCGTCATTCACCGCCCCTAGCCGCTGCGCGTCGGGTATCTTCACGTCGGTGAAGAACACCTCGTTGAAATCGGATTGCCCGCTGGCCTGCTTGATCGGCTTTACCTCGACACCCCTGCTTTTCATGTCCAGGAAGAACATGGTCAGGCCCTTGTGCTTGGGCACGTTCGGGTCGGTACGGGTGAGCAGAATGCCGTAATCGGAATAATGCGCGCCCGAGGTCCATATCTTCTGACCGTTGATGATCCAGTTGTCTCCGTCCCTTTCCGCGCGCGTTCGCAGGCCGGCAACGTCGGAGCCGCCCGCCGGCTCGGAGAACAACTGGCACCAGATGTTTTCGCCGGCGGCGAGCGGCGG
>C688J35102_120989449_pt1 | contig 11375 bp, 6 predicted proteins | sample HopSoiMetagenom2_FD_35102 | JGI IMG/M metagenome (IMG submission 35102)
CGGGCGGCTGTGGCTTGGGGGGCTGAACCTGGGCCGTAAGGCGAGTCTGGGCACCTGGGCGCCGGGGGAGCCCACGGTGCGGCCGGTCGGTACCATCCCCGCCGAGTTCACGCAGTCGGAGCCGCTGGCCGGGATCTACACGGGCGTGGAGGTCGCGGCGTGGGGCGACACGGTGCTCGCGGGCTACGAAGGCCTGAACCGCCTCACCCTGTTCCGCGGCGACGGGACGCCGATCCGCAGCTTTCGCGTGCCGGTCCGGACGCGGCGCGGAGAGCTGCCGAACATCGTGCAGGCGATGCAGCATCTCGACTTTCCGGCCCAGTTCAGCGCGAACTCCGTGCTCTTCCGGCTGGAGCGCCTGCCGAGCCGCAACTTCGCGCTGGTGCACTACGACCAGGCGATCGACGGCAGCCTGATTACCGCCCGGGTCTACCTCACCCTGCTCTCCTCGGATTTCTCCCGCGCATGCGTCGACCGCGAGATCCCCGTGTCGCGCGACGCGCAGCCCTACACCGCGTTCCGCGGCGACACGCTTTACGTGGTGCAGCAGGAGGTGAAGGAGGAGAGGGCGCGTACGTTCGTAGACCGGTACCTCATCGACGTGAACGCCTGCCCGGGGCTGGCGCCGCGCTGAGCAACAGACGGTCTCACGCAGAGGCGCAGAGCCGCGGCTAATGCTCCGCGGCTCCGCGGCTCTGCGTGAGATTTTCTTTTGAAGTTGGGAGGCCGTATCTTCCCGCTCGCCAGAGCTCCACCCCGGACCCGGACTGCACGTGGATCCCAACCGCATCCTGATCATCGACTACGGCTCGCAGTTCACGCAGCTCATCGCGCGGCGCATCCGCGAGGAGCGCGTGTACTGCGAGATCCAGCCGCCCACCCGCTCGCTGGACTGGATCCGCGCGTGGGCGCCGAAGGGGGTCGTGCTCTCCGGCGGCCCCTCCTCCGTCTACGGCGAAGACGTGCCGACGGCGGAGCCCGGGCTGCTGCGCATGGGGATCCCCGTCCTCGGCGTGTGCTACGGGATGCAGCTCATCACCCACCTGGAGGGCGGCGTGGTGGAGCGCGGGCGCCGCGAGTACGGCCGCGCGCAGGTCACGGTCGACGAGCCCACCGGGATCTTCGCGGGCTTCCAGGCGGGGGAGCGCACCCAGGTGTGGATGAGCCACGGCGACCACGTCGTCCAGCCGCCCCCCGGCTACCGCGGCCTCGCCAGCACCGAAGACCTCCCCTGGGCCGCCTTCGCCGCCGAAGACCGGCCGATCTACGGCGTGCAGTTCCACGTGGAGGTGGCGCACACCACGCGCGGCGCCGACATCGTCTCGAACTTCGTGTTCGGCGTCTGCGGGTGCCAGCCGACCTGGACGGCGGGGAGCTACATCGAGGGCGAGCTGCGCAAGATCCGCGAGCAGGTGGGCGGCGCGCGCGCCGTGTGCGGGCTCTCGGGCGGGGTGGACTCGTCGGTGGCGGCCACGCTGGTGCACCGCGCCATCGGCGACCGGCTCACCTGCATCTTCGTGGACACGGGGCTGCTGCGGCAGGGCGAGCGCGACGGCGTGGAGCGCACCTTCCGGCAGCACATGGGGATGACGCTGGAGGTGGTGGACGCCTCGGCGCTCTTCCTGGAGCGGCTGCAGGGGGTCGACGACCCCGAGCAGAAGCGGAAGATCATCGGCCATGCCTTCATCGACGTGTTCGAGGAGGCCGCGGCCAAGATCGGGGCCGACGCGCGCTTCCTGGTGCAGGGCACCCTCTACCCCGACGTGATCGAGTCGCTCTCGGTGAAGGGTCCCTCGGCCACCATCAAGACGCACCACAACGTGGGCGGGCTGAAGGAGGAGATGAGCTTCGCGCTGGTGGAGCCGCTGCGCGAGCTGTTCAAGGACGAGGTGCGGCAGGTGGGGCGCGAGCTGGGCCTTCCCGAGGAGATGGTGGGGCGGCACCCCTTCCCCGGTCCCGGACTGGCCATCCGCGTCCTCGGCGCGGTGGACGAGCGCGAGCTGGCGGTGCTGCGCCAGGCCGACGCCATCTACCTGGAAGAGATCCGCGCGGCCGGCCTGTACGACGACATCTGGCAGGCCTTCGCGGTGCTCCTCCCGGTGAGGTCCGTCGGGGTGATGGGCGACGAGCGGACCTACGAGAACGTCTGCGCGCTGCGCGCCGTCACCAGCCGCGACGGGATGACGGCCGACTGGTACCCCTTCCCGCACGACGTGCTGGCCCGCATCAGCACCCGCATCATCAACGAGGTCACCGGCATCAACCGCGTGGTTTACGACGTCTCGTCGAAGCCGCCGGCGACGATCGAGTGGGAGTGAGCACGGCGGCGTGAGAGGGAAACCGTCGGCCGTGGCACCCTCGTTTCAACTCCGAATCCTTTCGCGTCACCAGGGGCGGGGCAGAGGCTCGTACCCAGCAGTCGGTCCGCTCCCCGCCGGCCGTGATCTTCGGCCCGCTACCCCTCGAAAGACCTTCCCACGGGCGCCCATCCACGTGATATTGGAGCGTGATCGTTCGTCCGTAAATCAAGACGGGGCAGATAGATGCGCGCTCAGGCCACCTCCTTCTGCATCCTCACGCTGACACTGGCGCTGGCGCTCGGCGCTTGCGGCGACCCGCCGACGGCTTCGCCGGCGCCCGGCGACACACCGGCGCCCGCGCCCGCGCTGCTGGCGCGGATCGACTGCACCGCCGACGTCGCCGCGGGTACGATGTCGTGTTCGACCGCCACGGGGCCGGGCGCGAGCGCGGCCAGGAGTTCGCTGCTGACGGTCGGCGGCCAGAACATTTACGTGCGGCTGACCAGCACCGGGACCTCCAGCAACGCCGGCATCCTGACCAGCACCGTCACCGTCGAGAACCTCCTGGGCACTGTGATGGGGACGCTGGACGGGCACACCCCCGTGCCCACCGGCGTGGAGGTGTTCTTCGCGACGGGGCCCACCAACGGTGTGACCGTGGTGAACCCTACCGGGTACGGCACCTACACCGCCACGAACCAGCCTTTCTTCCGCTACGCGAACCAGGCGCTCGGCGCCGATTCCATCCTGAGCCCCCACGAGACGAGCAACGGCCTCGTGTGGCAGTTCGCCGGGAACGGCGCCGACCACTTCACCTTCACGGTGTTCGTGCAGACGCAGATCCCGGCCGCCCCGAACCCGGTGCACCTGGACCACCTCACCGCCGAGTTCCACGCCTGCGGGCTGGACGGCGCCGGGACTGCCTACTGTTGGGGCGACAACGTGGACGGACAGCTGGGACTCGGCCCCCTGGTGGGGAGCCCGGAGGTGCCGGGACCGGTGGTGATGCCGGCGGGGGTGCATTTTACCGCGATCCACGAAAGCAACCGCCACGCCTGCGCCCTCGGGTCCGACGGAAGGGCGTACTGCTGGGGTGCGACCCAGTACGGCGCGCTGGGGATCGGCCCGACTACGGATACCCGCGTAAAGCGGCCGGTCGGCGTGGTCATGCCCGCGGGCGTCTCCTTCGCCGAGATCGCTGCCGGCGGGTTGCCGGCGTTCACCCTCAACACCTCGGGACACAGCCACAGCTGCGCGCTCTCCATCGGCGGAATCGCCTACTGCTGGGGATCGAACCAGTATACGAAGCTGGGCGTGGGCGACACCGACACCGCCTCGTTCAGAAACGTCCCGACCCAGGTCGTGATGCCCGCGGGGGTGACCTTCAGCGGCCTGGATGCCGGCTGGCTTCACACCTGCGCGCTGGGTTCGGACGGAAAGGCATACTGCTGGGGCCATGGCGGGAACGGAGAGCTGGGCACGGGCGGCAAGGTGGACCGCGCCGCGCCGGCGGCCGTCAGCATGCCGGCCGGGGTGACCTTCACGGCCATCGCCGCCGGGGCGACGTCCACCTGCGCCCTGGGGAACGATCTCAATGCGTACTGCTGGGGCTCCAACCAGAATTACAAACTCGGGCTCGGCTCCACTTCCGTCACGGTCCAGCTGACTCCGGCGAAGGTCAAGCTCCCCGCCGGGGTGGTGTTCGCCGCGATCGACGTGGGTATGTACCACGCCTGCGGGCTGTCGCCGACCGGCGCGGCGGTGCCGCTCCAGCAGCCGGCGGCGGTGGTCGCGACCCATTGACGTGGCGATAGGCGGAGAACGCGCGCGTTCGGCGTGCCCCGGGCGCGGCTCCTTGCACGGAGCGCCCGCTTACGGACGGAAGGGTTGACGGGGCGGTGCCGCGGCCGAACTTGAGGAGCGGGGAAGCCGCGCTCGTCAACCTCAGCCAGGAGACGCGCCCATGCCGAAGCTGACGCTGAACCTCGACGGAATCCGGGTGGAGTCTTTCTCCCCCGGCTCCACCCGTTCCGTGGCGGAGATGATCCCGACCACGACGCAATCGCAGAACCCAAGCTGCTCCTGTCCGACGTTTTGCCCCTGCTGAGGCGTCCGCTACGAGCAACGTCGGAGAGTCAGCCGCGCGATCCGCCGCCGGACGTCCCGGGCGGCGGATCGCGCGACTATTTGCGAACCTGCATGAGGGAGTCGTGGAGGGAAGGCGGAAGGAGGTGTGGAGGGAAACGACAGCTTCGGGGTTCTCGTGAAGGGGACGGCTGGAGTGATGTGATACCATTTCTGATGATTGATCGTGCATTCAGGCAAACAGATGGGTCTCACCCAGAGAACCGGAGGACCAGAGGAAACATGCGCAGTTCTCTGATCCTCCGGTCCTCTGGGTGAGGCATTTTCCTCTTGTCAGAATGCACGACTGATCGGCGAAGATGGTATGAAAGGCGATGCCCCCGGCGGGATTCGAACCCGCGCACTCCCTTGCGAGAGTCAGACAGACCGGGATGACCCGCTTCCCTACTTGGGGCTCCACCCCGTTCGGTGCCTCTGGAACCCGCTGCCTGTGACCCGTTCCGTTCAAGTTTTACGGCGCTCTGTCCTTGCCTGAGCTACGGGGGCCCAACACCAGAGGAGGGTGGGGGAGTCGAACCCCCGCGGGCGCGTTACGCCCTCGCGGTTAGCACCCGCGCGCAATCGACCACTCTGCCAACCCTCCATCGTCCAGCAGTCGGGACGCACGGATTCGAACCGCGGGCCTCTGGTACCCGAAACCAGCGCTCTGGCCTGGCTGAGCTACGTCCCGTTCCTCCCTCCATGCCTCCGCCAGGATTCGAACCTGGGCCCTCCGGATCCGTAATCCGGCGCTCTCGTCCGCTGAGCTACGGGGGCCGACAGTGCAAGGGATGCGATGCCGTCGTCTTCGCCAAACCATCATCCGCCCAAACGTCGTCCTGAAGGCGCCGCTGCTCCATGCCAGAACTTGCGATGAGTTGTGGCGGCGCCTGAAGGATCTATAACCGCGTATGCGAATCGGCCGGCGGTATCGTGACCGATGGTATAGATCCTTCGGTCGCCGCCAGGCACCGTCGTGAGTGCAGGTTCGGCGTGGCGGCGACGCTCAGGATGACGACTTTTGGCCATGATGAATTTCGAAGAGTCGCGATGCAGCGGCGCTTCAGGCGAGTCTGCCGTTCCTCCACCGGGGCAGGAAAACCAGGGGACAGGGGATAGGGAACAGGGGACAGTCTGCCGATCGGGCGTGTTCCTGCTGGCTGTTCCCTGTCCCCTGTAACCTGTCCCCTGCAGTTCAGGGTGACGGACGGGGATCGAACCCGTGGCCTCCGGAGCCACATTCCGGCGCTCTGCCGACTGAGCTATCGTCACCATGGTGCCGCCTCCGTCCGGGAGGGCACGCCCTCCCGGACGGTTCGCCGGCCGGGCCGGCACGGCCCGCGTCAGGCCGCTTCGCTCTCGCTGAAGGCCAGCAGCTCGGCCACGTCGCCGTGGCGCGCGCGCACCAGCTCCCAGGCGGTGGGGGTGCGCGGCTCGGCGAGCAGCGGCATCCCGGCCTCGTCGGGGGTCCGGTCGGCCTTCAGGTTGTTGCACGGCTCGCAGGCGGTGGCGACGTTGCGCCACGCGTCGGGGCCGCCGCGCGACAGGGGCATCACGTGGTCACGGGTCAGCCGGTGCCCCGTGCGCCGAACCTGCGCCTCCGTCCGGCCGCAGTACAGGCAGCGGCGGCCGTCGCGGTCGAAGAGGTTGTGGTTGGAGCCGCCGAGCGGCGCCGCCCCGAACAGCCGGGCGGGCAGCCTGACGCCCGCGCGCAGGCGCAGCACGCGCGGCGCGGGCACGACCAGCTTCATCGAACGGAAGCGGCGCGTGGGGTGGGCCCGCTCGATCTCGGCCTTGCCGTCCACGTACAGCTGTACCGCGCGCTGCACGCTGACGGTGCCGACCGGCAGGTAACCCGGGCTGATGACCAGCGTCATGCTCATTGTCGCATCTCTCGCTCACCTTTCCGGGAATGGAGGATTCGCCCGCCCCGGCTCCCGAAACCGGGGTGCGTCGGCCCGCGCGCGCGGGCACATTTGTCGGATCGAAGTGGAACCGGGCGGATTCGAACCGCCAGCCATCCGCTTGCAGGGCGGGTGCTCTCCCGTTGAGCTACGGTCCCGGAAGGAAGTGCCTGACCTGGAGACGACCGTCCGACATGGTCAATCCGCCATAGAGCCGCAGCCCGGAATCGAACCGGGGGCCTCTCGCTTACGGGGCGAGCGCTCTTCCATCTGAGCTACAACGGCGACCAGCTGAAATCATCGGCACTCGGCACACAGCGCTCGTCGTCCAGAGGGAATGGCGGGGGTCGAACCCGCGGCCTTCGCGCTGGCGGCGCGACGCTCTAGCCGGCTGAGCTACATTCCCGGGGTGGTGCTGATAAGGGGGAGACGGGGGTCGAACCCGCGGCATCCTGCTTGGGAGGCAGGCGCTCTACCATTGAGCTACTCCCCCATGCGGCCGACGTTGAGATCGGCCGAGACCTCCCGCCGGGAATCGAACCCGGTCGCTGTCGGAGCTGCAGTCCGATGCCTTCCCACTTGGCCACGGGAGGAGAGGTGGCGTACAGTTGCCCGGGAGGGATTCGAACCCCCGACGCGCGGATCTTCAACCCGCCGCTCTACCCGCTGAGCTACCGAGCAATCAATCCACAGGAAGAGCTTGTCCTTACTGCACCTGCCAGGACGTCATCCCTGAGGCCGGCCACGCTGAATCGTTCGCCGGCGCTGAATCCGGCAGGCCGAAGGACCTGAAGTCGGCGCTCGGAACCCATCGTCCGAAGCGCCGGAATGCAGAGGGCAGGGTGGGATTCGAACCCACGCGCACCTGATTAACAGTCAGGCGCTCTACCGCTGAGCTACCCGCCCTGGTGACAATCATCCGCAGTGCCGGGTGAAGGATTTGAACCTCCGTGGCCCCGATAGGGCTCCTGATCTACAGTCAGGCGCGATCGACCGCTCCGCCAACCCGGCATCTCGTGACCTGGATCGGTTCGCCCGAGTACCAGCGGGCGGATTCGAACCGCCGACACCTCCAGTATGGGTGGAGTGCTCTACCGGCTGAGCTACGCTGGCGTGTGAGTAGTCCGGGAGGGATTCGAACCCCCGATCTCCTGCATGTGAGGCAGGCGCCCTCGGCCGCTGGGCTACCGGACAATGACGGACATAGACACGGGAGGATTCGAACCTCCGGCCCCTCGGGTATCAGCCGAGTGCTCTCACCGCTGAGCTACGTGTCTGTGGGCGATGCACGGACGCGCGGCGCTTCGGGTGCGCGGGTCCGGGCGCCGACATTAGATCCTTTGGCCTGCGGACGACGGTGCCGGGGGAAGGTGCGGCGTGGCCGGCAACAGGATGACGTCTTTTGGGGTTGCGCGATGACTCTGGTTTGGCGCGGTGACTCTGGTTCGCGAACGAACCGGCAGCGATTCGTCTGCCGCGGCGCGACATTTTGCAGGCCTTGCCCGGCACCGCAGCCGCTGTCCCTCTCCCGGTACGGGAGAGGGTTTGCGCTCTAAAGGCGCAGGGAGAGGGCGCCGCGGCCGCGGAGACGCAACGGAATCCGAACCTGAAAGCGACCCGCTCTGGTTCGCGATGAAGGGGGGGTGAAGTGGACAGCGGGATTCGAACCCGCGGCCTCGACCTTGGCACGGTCGCGCTCTGCCGGCTGAGCTATGTCCGCAGACGGAAAACAGGCGGTGCCACGGGGAATCGAACCCCGATCTCCGGAGAGACAATCCGGTATCCTTACCGTTGGAAGACGGCACCGTAACGCACTTCCGCACTTCCGCACTTCCGCACTTCCGCACTTCCGCACTTCCGCACTCCTCCCACGGAAGCGTTTCGATTCGCGAGGGAGAGGAGCGGACCTTCCTGCCGGGCCACGCCCCCGCCTACGGGAGTCGCGTGCCACGTGGTGGGTGCGGGCGCCAGCCGTCCGGCCCGCCCTCTCCGCTCGCGAATCGTTCACGAGAACCCATGACCCGAGTTGTCAAACACGCCGGGCCGCGTGGGCCCGCTGGTGCCGCTCATGCCGGCCGGTCCGTTTCACCGGAAGCGCCGGGATTGCCGCGGAGAGATGCCGAAACGCGAAGCGCCCCGCCTCCCACGTGCGGGAGGCGGGGCGCTTTCCAGAGCGCCAGGTCGGGTGCGGGTACCTACCCCCGCAACGGACCTCCTCCCGCGAGCTGTGCCTGATCCTGCGCGTACCACCCACTGCCGACGTCCGAGCGCGTAATCCCGCCGAACCGATCCCCGTGATTCGTACCGCCCAGCCGGCCCCCGAAGGCCGGCGCGCTGGTCCCACCGATGTCCAACCCGCCCCGATTCGCCCGGCGCATGGCCGACGGCGCGCACGCCTCCGCCCGGACCCCGGGCGCCACGGGCGCGGGGGCGGCCACGGATGCCGTATGCGGCACCCGGATGGCGGCGGCGGAGAGCGAGGTGGTCATCACGGGTTCTTTCGTTCGTCGGCCAGTGGCTCGGTTCGTCCTGCTTCGGTACGGCCGGTCGCCGGCCGCGGATTCAGTGCAAACGAAAACGGGAGGCGCGTCCGATCGCCCCGTTTCCGAGGCAATCCCGTCTCGCAGACCAGCCCTTGGGGGCGTGGTGCTGCGCCGACGGCTTGGGACGCGACTCCCGTTTCGTACGCCAACAGTAATCGCATCCCTCTCCCGCCGTCAAGGGGTTCGCCGGAGACGGTGCGTCGCTGCGCGGCGGCGGACGCGGCTGCAACCCGCGGGTTGAACGCCACGGCGGCGCGGAGTTGAGGAACATCCGCCATCTTCTCCCTGCCGAGCCCGAGCGAGCCGGAGAGGGCGCTGAGCAGCGGTCAGGCGCAGGATCCGCATCTGGATTGAACCGCAATCCGCTCCAGCAGGCTTGCGAGACCGCGCGCCCGGCGGGCAAGTTGAGCGGCCTTCCTGTCCGTCCCTCTTCCTTCTTCCACCTCCCCGTCATGCCTCGGCCCTTCCTCTTCCGCCGCCTCGCCGCCGCGCCGCTGGCGGCGCTCCTCGCCGCCGGCTGCGCGCCGCGAACGCAGGCCGGACCCGCGCCCGCGGGGATCTCGCTCGACAGCCTGTACCAGCTGGCGATCTCCGACGCGGCGGTGTACCGCGCCGACCACGTGCTCCCGCTGAACGCCGCCGCCGCCGATCCGGCGGGGAACGTGCGGGTGGTCACCTTCACCAGCTGGTCCGGCTACCACGCCGGCACCGACACCATCACCCGCGACATCTGGGTGACGCTGGTGCCCGAGGTGCGCGACTCGTGCGGCGGCTTCAGGGACGACCTGGCGCTGCGGCTCAACCAGCTCCTGGGCCTTCCCCCACGGGCGGGGTACACGCTGATGGTGGAGATGACGGTATCGCTCGGGGCGCTCTTCCGCCCCGTGGCCGACCCCGCCGTCACCACGCGCTACCCGTGCGGCAACACCCTCCAGGCCGGGTGCGGCGAATCGTTCCCCGCCGGGGTGGACGCCGCGCACGTGCGCTGGATGGCCGACCAGCTGCTCACCAAGTGGCGGGAGCCCGAGGGATATCCCTGGACACGGCTGGGCTACACCTACAACTGGCACCCGGGCTCGCCCCGCTACGGCGCCTCGGAGTACCTGGTGCGCGCCGGCACCGTGGCCACCGGCGTCGCGGTGCAGCCGGTGGGCGCGTACTGCGGCCGCTGACGCGCCGCTGACGCGGTGCGGGAGCGGCTCGGGCCATCACGCAGCGCAGGGCCCCGCCGACGATCGGCGGGGCCCCGCGCTGCTGCGTACCGCCCGCGCCGCGTCAGCGGAAGACGGGCACCGGCACCAGGCGGTCGGTGAGGGTCCCGTCGCCCAGCTGGCCGAAGTCGTTGTTGCCCCAGCAGTAGAGGTCGCCGCTCCCCTGGCGGAGCGCACAGGTGTGCTCCTGGGCCGAGGTGTCGCCCAGGAAGAGGGCGGCGCTCGACATCGCGACGCTCGAGAACAGTACGCCGGCGGGCTGCGTGACCGGCGCCAGGCTGTGCCCCGTGCGCGTGCCGTCGCCGAGCTGTCCGGACTGGTTGGCGCCCCCGCAGTAGAGCTGCCCGGTGGTCGCGACCGCGCAGAGGTCGAAGATGCCGCCCACCGCCAGGCTGCTGAACCGGATGCTCGGCGGCACGGAATCGTTCGGCACCGGGGCGTACTCCCCTGGCTGCCAGCACTGGATCTGCCCGATGTTGGAGACCGCGCAGCCCCGGGAGTCGTTGGTGTCGACCCACTGGAACGTCACCTCCGGCTGGCGTACCGCCAGGAGGCTGTCGGCGGTGAGTATGGTCGACTTGCAGTAGAGATTGCCGGCGACCGAGCGCACGCAGATCTCCCGGTCGCCCATGGCGATCTGCGCCACCGGCTCGGGAGCGGCCAGCGGTGTGACGGTGGGCTGGCTCGGGTGCCAGCACCAGACCTGTCCCGCGGCGTCCACCCCGCAGAACCCGGTGGAGTTGTTGGCGTTGGTGCCCACCGCCACCGACACGAAGGTCACCCCCGACGGGAGCTGGGCCGGCCACGGCGTGGTGCGGAACGCGATGCCCGTCGCCACCGGCACGTAGCCTCCCCAGCAGTACGGCTGCCCGGTGGTGGCCAGCGCGCAGGTGTAGCGGTCGCGGGTGGACACCTGGGTGAAGCTCACCCCGGCCGGCTGAAGGACCTTTCGCGGGGTGGCGAACGTCCGGGACGACACCGAGTCGCCGATGCCGAGGCTGCCCGAGAAGTCCTGGCCCCAGCACCAGCCCTGGCCGGCGGCGTCGATCGCGCAGGTCTGCTCCCGGCCGACGGCCACCGAGACCGCCTGCAGCGCCACCGCCGTGCGTGCGCCGGGGGTTCCGTGCTGCCCCGAGCCGTAGGTGGCGATCGACGGCGCCCAGTGGCTGCTGGCGCCGCTCAGCCAGGTGTTGTCGTTCTGCAGCGAGTCGAGCTCGAGCGACGAGCCGGTGGGCGGCGGCAGGGGCGCCTCGGCGGGCGCCGCGCCCCAGTCCACCGAGTCGGCGGTGAAGC
>C688J35102_120989446_pt1 | contig 11361 bp, 12 predicted proteins | sample HopSoiMetagenom2_FD_35102 | JGI IMG/M metagenome (IMG submission 35102)
AGCCCGGCGGCGAGGCGTTTCTCGAGCGGATGGGCGAGCCGATGGGTGGCTGGCTCGTCGAGTGGGCGTTCGGCGACGTCCACACCCGGCCCGGCCTCAATGCGCGCGAGCGCGAGCTGATCATCCTCGCCTGCCTGGTCACCCTCGGGGGGTGCGAGCCGCAGGTGGCCGCCCACGTGCGCGCGCTGCGTGCCATCGACGTGCCGTGGAGCGAGATCGAGGAGACGATCCTGCAGACCACGCCGTATGCTGGCGTGCCCCGCGCGATCAACGCGCTCAAGGTGCTGAGGACGGAGGAAGGTCGATGAAGGCAGTTCGCTACGAGGGGCCCGGCGGCGAGGCGCGGCTGGGACGGGTCGAGGGCGGCGAGATGGTCGACGCGGGAACGGCTCCGGCTGAGGGGTTCGTGCCCAGCGACGAGGCGTGGGCCTCGCTGGCGCAAGCGGACGGCGAGCGCCGGCCGCTCGACGGCGCGAGGCTCCTCCATCCGGTTGAGCCGTCCAAGATCCTCGCCATCGGGCTGAACTACCGCGACCACGCGGAGGAGTCCGAGCTCGATCTGCCCGTCGTGCCGGTGGTGTTCGCCAAGTGGCCGAGTGCGCTCACCGGCCACGACGCGCCGATCGTGATTCCGCGGGAGGAGAACCGGCCCGATTTCGAGGGCGAGGTCGCCGTTGTCCTCGGCCGCCGCGTCTACCGGGCGGACGAGGCGGAGGCGCGCGCGGCCGTCGGCGGCGTCAGCGCGATGCACGACGTGTCCGGCCGTCGAGCACAGCTGGAGACGCCGCTCCGGCAGTTCACGCTCGGCAAGAGCTTCGACACCTTCGCCCCCTTCGGCCCGGTGATCGCGCGGGCCGACGGCGTCGACCTCGCGGCCATCGACATCACCACCACGGTCTCCGGTGAGCAGATGCAGTCCTCCAACACCCGCAACCTGATCTTCTCGATCGTCGACCTGATCGTGTACCTGTCCAAGGGCATGACGCTCGAGGCCGGCGACGTGATCGCGACCGGCACGCCTGGAGGCGTCGGCGACTCGCGGAATCCCCGCCGCTATCTGCGCGAGGGCGACGTGGTCGAGATCACGGTCGGCGGCGTGGGGACGCTCCGAAACCCGGTCACCTTCGAGGCGTAAGCGCGGAACAACGGGGTTGGACCCCGTTGTTCCGCTCAGGCCAGGCGGTGCACGACCCGGCCACTCACCACCGTCATGGTGACGGGCAGCTGCGGCAGGTCGTCGGCCGGGCACTCGATCGGATCCTCGGCGAAGACCGTCAGGTCGGCGCGCATGCCGGGCGCGATCCGGCCGGCGATGTCCTCCTCGGCAACGGCCTTGGCCGCCTCGACCGTGTAGCCCTCCAGCGCCTCCACGGCGGTCAGACACTGGCGGGGGAAGTAGGAGTCGCGGTCGCGCCGCCCGGGGGCCCGCCGCAGCCTGGCCCATGCCATGCCCTCGCGCGGGCCGTAGCCCGCCACCGGCCAGTCCGAGCCGAGGGCGAGGATGGCGCCCGACCGGCGGATGTCGCTCAGCCGGAAGCCGCGCCGGCAACGCTCCGGGCCGAGCGTGCTGCTCCACGGATCGGTCATGTCCGGCTTCATCCACTGCAGGTGGATCGCCTGCTGGGATGCGGCCACGCCTTCGCCGGCGAAGCGGGGAAGCTCCGAGTCCTTCATCGTCTCGATGTGCTCGACGCGGTGCGGCCCCCGGGCAACGCGGCCCGCCGCGCGGTAGGCGTCGAGGGCGCAGCGGACGGCCCGGTCGCCGATGGCGTGGGTGATGGACGGAAAGCCCGCATCCGCAAATCGGCGGATCACCTCCGCATAGCGCTCGGGCCGCGGCCAGTTCGGCAGCCGGCCGCGGTCGTTGGAGTCGGGCTCGTCGAGCCAGGCGGTGCCGGTCTCGACGACGCCGTCGATGAAGAACTTCGCCCATCCGGATCGCCAGAGCGGGCCGCCGTCGGCGCCGGCGCGGATCGCCTCGTCGATCGCCTCGTCGCTCATCGTCGGCTCGACGGTGAACGGCACCACCTGACGCACCGTCAGCCGGCCCGATTCCTCGAGCTCCCGGCACACGCTCGGCGTGGCCAGCGTGCCGTCCATCATGTGACACGCCGTCAGGCCGGTCCTGTTCATCGCCGCCAGCGCCTCTGCGATGGCGGCGAGCTGCTGTTCGTGCGTCAGCTCGGGCATCACATCCGTGACCAGGCTCATCGCCGACGTCTCCCGCAGCTCCCCGGTCGGCTGCCCGCCGGCGTCGCAGACGATCTCGGAGGTGTCGCTGAACGTCCGCGGACCGTCGATGCCCGCCGCCGTCAGCGCCGCCGGGGTGACGAGCGCGGTGTGGAAGTCGAAGAAGGTGAGCATCGCGGGCGCGCCACCGACCGCGTCGGAGAAGAGCTGCCCGCTGGGCGGGTGCTGCTCGAAGACGCTGTAGGCGAGCGAGTGACCGGTGATCCAGCCGCCGTCGCCGCAGCGCCGGCGCTCGGCGGCCAGTCGGTCGCGGACGTCCTCGATCGTCTCCGCACCGGCCAGGTCGGCGCCGCGCGTCTCGAGCGCGCCCATGAAGGGATGGGAATGGCTGTCGACGAGACCGGGGACGACGGCCGCGCCCTCCAGGTCGATCACCTCCGTGGAGCGGCCGCACCTCCGGCGCACCTCCGCGTCGCTGCCCACGGCCACGATCCAGCCGTCGCGCATGGCGACCGCCGTCGCCAGCGGCTGGCCGGGGTGGAGGGTGCGGACGCGTGCGTTGACGACGGCGAGATCGGGGGCACCTGGCACGGGCCTATCGTACAAACCGGCGGCGCTCAACGCTCGACAGGCGGCCAGGCCTCCAGGTGCTCACGGGCAAGACGCTCGGCCAGCTCGGCGTCGCCCGCCTCCACGGCTTCGGTCATCCGATCGTGCTCGTCGGCCCACGCCAGCACGTGGGCCGGGTCGTCGGCCTGCATGGCGTAGATCAGCACGCCCAGCTGCGGAGCCCACAGCATCTCAGCGAACCGCAAGAGGTAGGGGTTGCCCGACGCGGCGACGAGGGCGAGGTGGAAGCCGCGGTTGACGTCGTAGCTCTCCGCCGGGTCGCCGCCCGCCGCCCGCTGGGCTGCGATGGCCTGCCGCATCGCCGCGATCGCGCCGGCGTCTCGTCGCTCAGCGGCGATCCGCGCTGCGCCTGGCTCGAGCGCCCGGCGGGCCAGCCAGGACTGGCGCTGGTCGGCGAAGTCGTGCTCGGCCACGGTCGCCCCCCGGTTTGCCTCGAGCTCCACCAGCCCCTCCGTTGCGAGTCGCCGCAGCGCCTCCCGCAACGGTGTGCGTGAGACGCCGAGCTCGTCGGCCAGAGCTGCTTGGCGCAGCCGGCTGCCGCGAGGCAGCTCGCCGGAGAGGATCCGCGCCCGGACGGCGGCGTAGACCTGGTCGACGACGCTTCGAATCTGCAGCGGTCCGGAGTTGGAAGCGGTTGTGCCCATTGTCCTTTGCATACATTACGCCGCCCGGCTTGAAGCCGTCCACCCCGGCCCCGCCCTGGGGGCGCTTCTCGTTGCCGGGTGAGTGGTATAAAGCAGCCACTCACTCGTAACAGGAGGCGCAAGCGCGTTGCAGGTGTCCGAGATCATGCAGACCGACCTCGTCACCTGCCCGCCGACCGCCACCGTGAGCGAAGCGGCCCGCACCATGCGCGACCGCAACGTCGGTGCCGTGCTGGTGATGGAGGGAAGCCGGCTGGCCGGCATCTTCACGGAGCGCGATCTGGTGCATCTCCAGGCGGACGGCGGCGACGTCGGCGAGCGGCGGCTCCGTGCGGTCATGACCCGCGACGTCGCCATGACGCCGCCCGACGCCGACGTGGTGTGGGCGGCCGACCAGATGAAGGAGCGGCGGATTCGCCACCTGCCGGTCGGCCAGGAGCGGATGGTGGTGGGGATGATCTCTGTCCGCGACCTGTTCGTCCTCGCCGAGGCGGTGCTCCGCCTCGACCCCGAGGGCTCGCGGCGGGCGCAGGACATGCTCAGGGCGGCAAGCGGGTAGCCGCCGGCGACCGAATGGAGGACGCATGTACGAGAGCGACGACTACGAGCGGCACGTGGCCATCGGCATTCTTGCCGTGGTGGCCACCCTTTCCTGGCCGGTCTGGGGTGTGATCATCTCGGGCAAGGACGAGTTCACGTGGGCTGTCGCCGCCTCGGCGCTGGTCCCGCTCGGCCTCACGATCGCGGTCGCCGCGTTCGCCCTGCGGGTGGGCAGGCGGGTGTCGCACAGCTATCACCAGACCACCCACACGATCGGCGAGCATCTCCACGGCGGCAGCCACCGCCACGCCTAGACGCGCCGGTTAGACCGGGGTGCGCTGCGCGACCGCGGCCAGCGCGTCCGCGAACACGTCTGCGATCGTCCGGATCTCCTCCTCGGAGATGACGAACGGGGGCGAGACCTGGAGCGAATGCCCGGCCAGGCCGCGCGTCAACACGCCCCGATCGCGGCAAGCAGCCACGAGCCGGTCGATGATCTTCGGATCCTCCGCTCGAGCAACATCGTCGATCTCGACGGCCGCGAGCAGGCCCACCCCCGCCCGAACGTCGCTGACCAAGGGCTGATCGCCGAGCGGAGACACCGCCTCGGCGAGCACCGGCTCCAGCTTCGCCACGCGGTCCAGCAGACGCTCTCGCTCGAGGATGTCGAGATTGGCCAGACCGGCGGCGCACGCCACCGGGTGGCCGCTGTAGGTGTAGCCATGGCGGAACATCGTGCCGGGCTCGCTCCAGAATGGCTCCTGGACGCGAGGCGACGCCAGCACCGCGCCCAGCGGCACGTATCCCGACGTGATGCCCTTCGCGCATGTGATCAGGTCGGGCGAGATGCCGAACCGGTGGCATCCGAACCAGGTGCCGAGCCTGCCGAACCCACAGATCACCTCGTCGGCGATCAGCAGCACGTCGTGGCGGCGGCACAGATCCTGGACGGCGTCCCAGTAGCCGGGAGCGGGATGGAAGATCCCCCCGGCGCCGATCACCGGCTCGCCGATGAACGCGGCGATTCGCTCGCCATGCGCGGCGAACAGGCGCTGGAGCGCGTCCGTGTCATCCTGGCCGACGCTTTGCGTGTCCGGTACGAGGGTGCCCAGTCCCTCGAGGTTGCCCGGGATCCCCGCCAGGCTGGTGCCGTAGGCGTTCATGCCGTGGTATGAGCGGTCGCGATGGACGATCATGCGCTTGTCAGGCCGGCCCTCGGCGCTCCAGTAGCGCAGCGCCAGCTTCCCCGCGGTGTCGACAGCGTCCGATCCGCCGCTGGTGAAGAACACGGCCGCCCCATCCATGGGCGCCAGTCCGGAAACGCGCTCGGCCAGGTCGAGCGCCGGCCGGTTGGCCGATCGATCGAAGGTGTCGTAGGCCTCCAGCTCCCGCATCTGCGCCGCGACGGCGTCGGCGATCTCCGGGCGCCCGTGACCGATCGCCGAATACCACAGGCCACCCTTCGCGTCGACGTACTCCCGGCCGTTCTCGTCCCACACCCGCGCGCCGCGGCCGCGGACGAGGACGACCTCGTCGTCCTTGACGACCGCCATGTCGGCGAACGGATGCCACAGGCGTGAGCTCATGCCACGGACGATACCAATGCCCGGAACAGCGGCGCGCCGTGCCCCTGCGGATCGGCATCGGGGTGCCAGAGCACGCCGACACAGAAGCGGCGAGCCGGGTCTTCGATGCCTTCGATCAGTCCGTCATCGGCCCGGGCGGTCACGACCAGGCCGTCGCCGAGGCGCTCGATGCCCTGGTGGTGGTGCGAATGGACCGTGCGGCGCTCGCCCATGATCGCGTGGAGCTTCGAGCCCGGCTCCATCGACACCTCGTGCAGTCCATAGGTCGCGTCGTCCTCGCGGTGGGGTCGCATCAGGACGTGCTCGTCGATGTGCTGGTGAAGCGTGCCTCCGTGGGCAACATTCATCAGCTGGATCCCACGGCAGATGCCGAGGACGGGCACGTCGTTCGCCAGGGCGTGGCGCATGAGCGCAAGCTCGACGGCGTCGCGGAGCTCGTGGCGCAGGCCGGTGGACGGGTGCCGCTCGGCGCCGTACAGCTCCGGCGCCACATCGTCACCGCCGACGAAGAGCATCCCGTCGAGCAGGTCGACGACGTCGCCCGGGTCGTCGACCAGGTGCGGGTCGGCCGGAATCACCAGGGGCCGGCCGCCGGCCAGCCTGATGCCCTCGATGTAGCCCTGCGCGACGACGACTGCATCGGTTGCCCAGTGGTTCATCCGGGCATGCGCCCAGTAGCTGGTCACTCCGATCGTCGGCCGCCCCATCGGGGGAATCCTTGCGGATCAGGCCGTGGCGCTCAAGAGCAGCGCGCTCAGCGTGGAGCTGCCGTGCGCCAGCGCGCCGGCCTCGATCTGGCTGATCCGTTCGGAGATCTCCTGCTCGAGCGCGTCAGCCCCGCGATCTGCCAGCTCCCGCCCTCGTGCCGTCAACTCCGTCGTGCCGTGCGACCCGCCGCGGACGACGAGGTCGCGGGCGGCCAGGCGAAGAGCGATCTGCTTCGCCTGGCTGGGGCTGGCGGAGAGCACCTCCGACAGCCGGCGCGTCGTCAGGGGCCCGCTGCTCAGCAGGAGCAGCGCATAGAGCTCCATCGGGCGCAGGTCGAGATCGCGCGCGACCTCCAGGACGCACCGATCGAGGGTTCGAAGCAGCCGCAGTCCCGCCGGCACACCGGTGGGCGCGCCCGGTGCAGCGGGAGGGGGATTGGTGACAAGCGCAAGCCTGACGGTGCTGCGGCTGCTCGAGTTGGTCACGCCCATTCCCGGCATCATCCCGGAAGAGCGCCGGATATTGCCTCGCCGATTTGAGGTATTTCTTCTCCTTGGAAAGCGGATTTTCCCAGTTCCGAGATCGGAGGGAGCGCTGTGGCCACGATTGCCAACATCACCTTCGCGGCAGACGACCCCAGGCGGGTCGCCGATTTCTGGATCGCAGCCCTCGGCTACGTCCGCCAGGAGGCTCCGCAGGAGTTCATCGACGCGTGGATCGCGGCAGGTCGCGATCCCGATGCAGCCGACGCAGCGATCGACCCGGACGAGCGCGGCCCGCGCCTGTTCTTCCAGCGGATGGAGCGCGACGCCTCGGCGCCCATGGCGATGCACCTCGACCTGCACGCGGACGACCCCGATGCCGAGGTGAGCCGCCTCGAAGCGCTCGGAGCCACCGTCGTTCAGCGCAAGGAGCGGGTCACCGGCGACTGGACCGAGCGCTGGACGGTGATGGCCGACCCGGAGGGGAACCGCTTCTGCGTGCAGTAGCGGCGAGGTAATCCGGTCAGGTTGTGGGGAGCGGGGCGGCTGAACCCGGCCGGGCCGCGCCGCAGATCACCACCGCCGTCATCGCGACGACGCCGTACACGACGGCGCGGTGCCAGTCGGTCATGACCCCGGTCCCGGCGGAGGAGTGAAGCAGGATCAGCCAGTAGGCGGGCAGGAGCGCCCATGCTGGTGAGAGCCGCGGCGAGACGAGCGCGATCGCAACGGCGAGCAGGATCAGGTAGTGCTGCCAGACGATCGGCGACGAGGCGATGGCCGCCAGGATCGCGAGCCCGAACGACGACTCTTGCCGGCGTGATCGTGCAGCCAGGCCCAGCAGGGTCACAGCGGCGAGCGGCCCGGCAATCTGGGCCAGCCTCTCGGGGCCGCCGGCAGCCATGACGGATGCGTAGAGCGACAGGCTTCTGGCGCCCCACCAGTGGGTGTGCACGTCGAGCAGTGCCGGATACCGCGCGAGCCCCTCGAAGCCGAGCAGTGCCCAGGGAACCAGGATGGCAGCAGCGCAGGCAAGGGCGGAGGCCAGCGCCGCCTTGAAGCGCCGCGTCACGAGCAGCCAGCCGATCAGCGGCCAGAGGAAGAGCTTCATGGCCACGAGCACCCCGACCATCAGTGCCGCGCGGCCGGCGCGGTCGCGCCACCGCCAGACGAGCACGACGCCCAGCACCAGCAGCAGCGACACGTTGCCGAAGGCAAGGCCCATCACCGCAGGCCAGGAGAACAGGGTCAGCGCATAGCACCGCCAGTCGCGAACGCCCAGCAGCCAGAGACCGCCGGCCACACCGGCAAGGAGCAGCCCGTCCCAGATCACCGAGGCCAGGCCGAATGGAAGCGCGGCCAGCGGCAGCCCCACCATGATGAACACCGGCGGGTAGAGCGCCTTGTCGCTCGCCAGCGGGTGGTCGAGATCGGCGACCCCATAGGGCGAAACCCCGTGCATCAGGTCGCGTCCCGCCTGCCACAGGCTGCGTTCGAAGTCCGTGTTCAACACGTCGCCGTGATGTGCGGAGACGAGGATGGCGACGGCAAAGAGCCCGGCAAGAGCGGCGGCGACGACGGGCGCAACGCGTCGCAGCGCCCGTCCGTACGTGCGGGCAGCAGGGATCGGTGCGGCGGATGCGCCGGAAGACATCTGGGATGCGAATCGGCCTGCCGGGCGCGCCCCTTTAGCTTCCGGTCCTACGCAAAGCAGGGCAGCGGGGGACGTTGGGCTACCCAATCGAGGCGGCCGGTTCCGTCCACGTCGGGGAGGCGGTGGAGGCCGCGCGCGGCCGACCCGACAAGGCATGAACACAACACCGCACGGGGGCCCGCGGGACGGCCACCCGATCACGACGCACGCAGCGCTGGCGCAGACGCTCCCGCCGCCTCCGGCACCGAGGACGAGATCCATTCCGGGCGGCGCAGCCGGCCGCTCATCCTGGCCATCGCGGTGGCCGTGCTCGCGCTCGTCGCATCGATCGCCCGGGCGGATGCCGCCCCGCCGTCGAACGTGGGGCAGGTCGAGTTCTTCGTGGTCTGCCCGTACTCGCACTCCCGGACCGCCGATCCCATCCTGTTTCCGGCTCCCGGCACCAACATGAGCCATATGCATGCCTTTCTCGGCAACACGACCACGAGCCCGGCCAGCACGTCGACCTCGCTTCGTGCCGGCGCGACCTGCCGGTCCACCTCGGACGACAGGTCGGCCTACTGGGTGCCGCAGCCCTATCTCGACGGCAAGCCCCTGAACCCGGATCACATCAGTGCGTACTACTCGAACTGGCCGAAGCAGGGCACGGTCGACTCGCCGAGCGTGTCGGCGTTCCCAGCCGACGCCCAGCTGATCGGCGGCGACGCCCGGGCGACCGCCCCACTGCCGACCTGGAAGGTGCGCTGGTCATGCGGCAACGCGAACGGCGTGACCGCTCCGGCCGCCTCGAAGCCGTACAACTGCTCGTCGCAGTTCGGCGCGTCCAAGGGGTTCGACGGCCTGGTCGCGTCGATCTTCATGCCGGCCTGCTGGAACGGCGTCTCGCCTGCTCGCACGAACGGCCCCGGTGCCACCGTCGTCTACTACGACGCCGTGACGGGACAGTGTCCTGCCGGGTACGGCGTCAAGCTCGTTCGGCTGTCGGTGCGGGTGCACTTCGGGGTGTTCGACGTGGTGCGGCCCGACGGCAGCATCCGGCTGACCTTCGCCGGCATGGACATGCTGACCGACGGCAGCATGCGGTTTGTGGCGACGCACCCCTACTGGACCCTCCACGCCGACTTCATGAACGGCTGGAACCAGACCCGGCTCGCCGGACTGGTCGCGACGTGCCTCAACGCCGGCGGCGACCAGGACTGTTCGAACCGGCTGAGCTGAGCGAGATCGAGGGCGGCTGAACGATGCAGCTCGCTGGGCGCCTTGCCCGGCGGGCTGCATCCGCGGCCTGCCGGGGCGGCCGCTTGCGGACGCTCCCGGTGAGACATACAGTCCGGCTGAACCGCGTTCCCCGCACGGTGGAACAACGGGGTCTGACCCCGTTGTTCGTTCCGCGCCCGGGAACGCACGTGGTCAACCTCATGTGCGAGACGAAAGGGGGCCAGATGAGGAAGGCATTCATCCGTTTCACCGTGGTGGCCGGCGCCGTGGCGGCGCTGCTTGGTCTGCCGGCCGGCGCCACGGCCATGGGAACGGGCGCGACGACCGTCGCGACGGACTTCGTGTCACCGCTGTTCGGCCTGAACGTGGTTCGCAACGGCCACATGGTCGTCGCCGATGCAGGCGCCGGCCCGACCCGTGTGCAGGCGGATGGGTCGACTCAGGTGCTGACCAGCCTGCCGGGGACGACGGATATCGAGCAGGCGGGGCCTGGCTCGCTCTGGGTCACGACCAGCAAGTTCGGTCCGGGGTCGAAGCGAGCGGTCTGGCGCGTGGAGAACGGCCACGCGACGATGGTCGCCAATCTGTGGGCCTTCGAGAAGGCGGTCGATCCGGCCAACGACGGCCCCGACTCCAACCCGTTCAACTCGGCACGCCTCGGTGACCACCAGCTGCTCGTCTCCGATGCCGCAGGAAACAGCATCGTGGTGGTCAGCGCCAACGGAGACATCGACTGGGTCGCCTCGCTGCCTCAGCATTCGGTGTTGACGCGGCCGGTCAAGGAGCTCGCCGGCTGCCCGGACGGCCCGGCCGACATCTGTGACCTGCCAAGCAGGTTCGACGCCGATCCGGTGGCGACCTCGGTCGCCGTGGGCGCCGACGGTGCCTATTACGCGGGCGAGCTCACCGGCTTCCCGGGGACACCGGGGACCTCGCGGATCTGGCGGATCGAGCCTGGCGCACGCCACACGCAGTGCGGCAACGGCGTGCTCGATGCCTGCCGGGTCGTCGGCAGAGGGTTCACCTCGATCGTCGATCTGACCGCCGGGCCGGGCGGGTGGCTCTACGTCACCGAGCTCGACGAGAACAGCTGGCTGTCCGTCGAGGGAGCGTTCCCGCAGCGCGGCGGCACCATCGACGCGTGCCGCCTGGTCGACGGCGCGCTGTCGTGCCACGAGGTGGCCACGGGGCTGAACATGGTCACGGGCACGGCGCTTCGGAACGGCAAGCTGTACGCAACCATCGACTCGCTGATCCCCGGCTCTGCCCGGGTGGTCCGCATCGACTGACACGCGGCGGCGGGGGACGGCGTCAGATCCGTCCCCCGCCGCGAGCTCAATCGTGCGTCGACTGCCGGACGGCGGGGTACCAGTGCATCAGCGGCGATCGCCGCGAGCTCCGATATGTCGATGCAGCGTTGGTCAATGCAGGCACGGGTCGCCCTGACGACGGCGGGCGCGCTGCTGATGCTGGCGATTGGCACGGCGCTCGGCGTCCGGCTCGGCGGCGGGGACGTGACGGCGGTGTTTCAGACCAGCACGGTGACCGTGCACGGCAAGCAGGGGAACTCAAGTCCGGCCGCGCAGACGGTGACGGTCGAGGCGGTGAACGCCTCGTCGTCGAGCCGGCAGCAGCCGGAGGTGAAGACGGTGACGGTGCCGACGACGGTGGCCACCACCGAGACGGTCACAGAGACGGAGACGGTGACG
>C688J35102_120989445_pt1 | contig 11356 bp, 7 predicted proteins | sample HopSoiMetagenom2_FD_35102 | JGI IMG/M metagenome (IMG submission 35102)
GGCGGGGATGGGGCTGGAGTCGCGCGCGGCGCACAAGCCGGCGCAGCTCTCGGGCGGCGAGCAGCAGCGGGTGGCGGTGGCGCGCGCGCTGGCCAACCGGCCGCTGGTGCTGCTGGCCGACGAGCCCTCGGGGAACCTGGACCCGGAGACGGCCGAGGGGCTGCACGACGAGTTCTTCCGCGTCTGCCGCGACGAGGGCGCGGCGCTGGTGCTGGTGACGCACGACCTGGCGCTGGCCGCCCGCGCGGGGCGGGTGCTGCGGCTGCACGGCGGGCACCTGGTCGCCGCGGGGCACGCGGACGACGCGGGACTGCTGGAATAGAAGGGACGAGAGCGATGTCGACACCGTGCGACCGCTGCGGCAACGCCGAGGCGGCGATCCACTTCACGCAGATCCAGAACAACGAGACCACCACGCGCCACCTCTGCGAGGGGTGCGCGGCCGCGCTCGGCCTGGACCCCGGCGCCGGCGCCACCGCGCCGCTGGCCGACTTCCTGGCGCAGATGGGGAAGACGATCGCGGGCGAGTCGGTGACCACCGCGGGCACCTGCCCGGCCTGCGGCCTCTCGCTGGCGGACTTCAAGCGTACGGGCCGGCTGGGGTGCGCCCGCTGCTGGGCGGTGTTCGAGCCGTCGCTGAAGGGGCTGCTGCGCAAGCTGCATGGCGGCACGCAGCACGTCGGCAAGGTCTACCTCCCCGCCGACCCCACCGCGGTGGACCGCACGGCGCGGGTGACGTCCTTGCGCCGCTCGCTCCAGCGTGCCGTCGACGAGGAGGACTTCGAGCGCGCGGCCGCGCTGCGCGACCAGATCCGGCGGTTGGAAACAGAAAGTGCCTAGTGCCTAGTCCCTAGTGCCCAGTGGCTTATCGCTGGGCAACTCGGGGGCGGTTCGGCTGCCTCTCGCGGGGGCGGCTGGCTCGGCGTCGCGGCACTGTAGCGTCGCAGTGCACTGCAGCCCATCGAAATTTTTTGGGGAGGCACGGTTCGGTGGGCACGCCGCGTGAGACATGACGGAGAGTCTGTAAACGGCGTCATCAGGAACCGTGCAGCCGCGGGTCCATCGCGGTCATGTCGGCCGAGGCGCGTCGGCAGCGGGTCAGGATCGGATTGGCGCGGATCCAGGGGCGACGACGACCTGATGACGCAGTTTGCGGTACGGGGTCGCGCGGAAGGCGGGGTGTGCGACGCGCTGCGGAAGCGATGTTGCGGAGCGCTTGTGGATCCTTCGGCCTGCCGGGCCGCCGTGTGGATTCAGGATGCGGCGCGGCCGGCTTCGCGATGACGTCAGTGCGGTAGAAGTCAGGGTGAGAGAGATGCGCTGGGATGATGCGGCTCGACCGCGGACGCGCCATCAGCACTTGGCACTTGGCACTAGGGACTAGGCACTTTCTTTCGATGCCCGAACCGCTCCTTCCCGGCGACCCCGAGGCCGGCCTCGGCTGGCTCCGGTCCGACGGGCCCAACAGCGACGTGGTGCTCTCCACCCGCATCCGCCTGGCGCGCAACCTCAAGGGGTTCCGCTTCGGGCAGCGGGCGGACGCCGCCGACCGCGCCGAGGTGCTGCGCCTGACCGTGGGCGCCGCCGAGGGCACCGACGCGCTCGGCGGCGCCACCACCCTGGTGGTGCCGAAGCTGAAGCCCGCCGGGCGCCAGCTCCTGCTGGAGCGCCACCTGGTGAGCCGCGAGCTGATCGGCTCCGAGGGCGCGCCGCCGCACTCCGACGCCGCCCTCCTGCTGGCCGCCGACGCGCCGGTGAGCGTGATGGTGAACGAGGAAGACCACCTGCGCCTGCAGTCGCTGCTCGGCGGCTTCCGGCTGCGCGACGCGTGGAGGGCCACCGAGCGGCTCGACGACGAGCTGGGCGCGCGCCTCCCCTTCGCCTACCACAGCGAGTTCGGCTACCTGACCAGCTGCCCCACCAACGTGGGGACGGGGCTGCGGGCCTCCGTGCTGATGCACCTCCCCGGGCTGGTGCTGACCCAGGAGATCAACAAGGTGCTGCAGGGGATCGCGCAGGTGGGGCTCACCTTCCGCGGGCTCTACGGCGAGGGGAGCGAGGTGGTGGGCAACTTCTTCCAGATCTCCAACCAGACCACGCTGGGGAAGACGGAGGAAGACCTGATCGACCACCTGCAGCGCATCGTGCAGCAGGTGGTGCAGTACGAGACGCAGGCCCGGGCGGTGCTCCTGCGCGACGCGCGCACCGTGATCGAGGACAAGGTGTGGCGCGCCTACGGGCTGCTGCGCCACGCCCGCAGCACCAGCTTCGAGGAGGTGATGAACCTCCTCTCGGGGGTGCGGCTGGGGGTGGGGCTGGAGCTGATCCCCGACGTGGACGTCTACACCCTCAACCGCATCATGATCTTCGCCCAGGCGGCGCACCTGGAGCTGGCGGGCGCGGAGGGCGACGACCTGGACGTGCGCCGCGCCGCCTACGTGCGCGAGGCGCTGGCGGCGGGAACAGGCCGACCCTCCACGGGGTCTTAACCGCCAGCAAAAGCCCCCGTCGCCCGCTCGGCATGGCCGATGCATCGCGCCGGAGTGGTTTCCCCCCTTTCCGCGGCCCGCCCGAACGCCGGCCGGGCCGCGGGCGGACTCATGTCGGGTATCCAGGGATGAACTACAACTTCACGGACAGAGTCCGCAAAGTGCTCGCGATGGCCCGCGAAGAGGCCATCCGCCTGCAGCACGACTACGTCGGCACCGAGCACATCCTCCTCGGCCTGATCCGCGAGGGCGAGGGGGTGGCGGCCGCGGTGCTGAACAACCTGGCCGTCGACCTGGAGCAGGTGCAGGAGAAGGTGGAGGAGAGCGTGCGCCGCGGGAAGGCCACCATCGCCCTGGGCGAGCTCCCCTATACCTCCCGCGCCAAGAAGGTGCTCGAGTTCGCCATGGCCGAGGCGCGCGAGCTGAACCACTCGTACGTGGGCACCGAGCACCTGCTGCTGGGGCTGCTGCGCGAGGAGAAGGGGATCGCCGCCGAGGTGCTGGGGCAGCTCGGCGTCTCGCTCGAGGACGCCCGCCGCGAGACGCTCAAGCTGCTCGGCAGCGAGCCCAGCGCCGCGCCGCAGGCCTCGTCCGGCGCCATCGGCGGCACCTCGGCCGCCACGCCCAAGGGGGAGAAGAAGAGCAAGACCCCCGCGCTCGACCACTTCTGCCGCGACCTGACGGAGCTGGCGCGCCAGGGCGAGCTCGACCCCACCATCGGCCGCGCGGAGGAGATCGAGCGGGTGATGGAGATCCTCTCGCGGCGCAAGAAGAACAACCCGGTGCTGATCGGCGAGCCGGGCGTGGGCAAGACGGCCATCGTGGAGGGGCTCGCGCAGATCATCGCCGAGAACAAGTGCCCCGAGAGCCTGCGCGACCACCGCGTGCTGGCGCTCGACATGGCGGCGGTGATCGCGGGGACCAAGTACCGCGGTCAGTTCGAGGAGCGGCTCAAGGCGGTGATGAACGAGATCAGCCAGAACAAGTCGATCATCCTCTTCATCGACGAGCTGCACACGCTGGTGGGCGCCGGCGCGGCCGAGGGGGCGATCGACGCCTCCAACATGCTGAAGCCCGCGCTGGCCCGGGGCGAGCTGCAGTGCGTGGGCGCTTCGACGCTGAACGAGTACCGCAAGTACATCGAGAAGGACGGCGCGCTGGAGCGGCGCTTCCAGACGGTGGCGGTCGACCCGCCCTCGATCGACGAGGCCATCGAGATCGTGAAGGGGCTCAGGACCCACTACGAGGACCACCACCGGGTGAAGATCTCCGACGAGGTGATCGAGCAGGCGGTGAAGCTCAGCGAGCGCTACATCACCGACCGCTTCCTCCCCGACAAGGCGATCGACGTGATCGACGAGGCGGGGGCGCGCGCGCGGCTGGCCACGCAGGTGCCGCCGGCGGACGTGAACGACCTCAAGCAGGAGATGGAGAAGGTCGGGCAGAAGAAGGACGAGGCCATCCGCGACCAGGACTTCGAGCGCGCGGCGGAGCTGCGCGACCACGAGCGCGAGCTGCAGCGCCGCATCCAGGACCGCGAGCGGGTGTGGGAGGAGGAGCGCCGCACCAACCGGCCCACCCTGGGCGAGGAGGACATCGCCTTCATCGTGAGCCGCTGGACGGGGATCCCGGTGACGCGGCTCAAGCAGGCCGAGAGCGCGCGCCTGGTGAACATGGAGGGCGAGCTGCACAAGCGGGTGGTGGGGCAGGACCGGGCGATCGGGGCCATCAGCAAGGCCATCCGCCGCTCGCGCGCGGGGCTCAAGGACCCGCGCCGGCCCATCGGCTCGTTCATCTTCGCCGGGCCCACCGGGGTGGGGAAGACGGAGCTGGCGCGCGCGCTGGCCGAGTTCCTCTTCGCCGACCGCAACGCGCTCATCCGCGTGGACATGAGCGAGTACATGGAGAAGTTCTCGGTGTCGCGGCTCATCGGCGCGCCTCCGGGGTACGTCGGCTACGAGGACAGCGGCACGCTCACCAAGTCGGTGCGGCGCAAGCCGTATTCGGTGGTGCTGCTGGACGAGATCGAGAAGGCGCATCCCGACGTGTTCAACATCCTGCTGCAGGTGCTCGACGAGGGGCACCTCACCGACAACTACGGCCGGGTGATCGACTTCAAGAACACGGTCATCATCATGACCTCCAACCTGGGCGCGCGCGACATCGGCAAGGGGAAGGGGCTGGGCTTCCACTCCCCCGACGCCAAGACCGAGTTCGACCGGATGGAGGAGAAGGTGAAGGAGGAGATCGAGCGCGCGTTCAACCCGGAGTTCCTGAACCGGCTGGACGACTCGATCATCTTCCACCCGCTCACCCGCGAGCAGATCGGCGAGATCATCCACAACCTCCTCGCCGACGTGGAGAAGCGGCTGGCGGAGGAGGAGATCCGGCTGAAACTCTCGCAGCAGGCGATCGACTTCCTGATCGAGAACGGGTACGACGAGAAGTTCGGCGCGCGGCCGATCCGCCGCGCCATCCAGCGCTACCTGGAGGATCCGCTCTCGGAGAAGATCCTGCTGGCGGAGTACGCGCCGGGCGACGAGGTCGAGGTCACCGTCGGCGAGGACAAGGCGTCGCTCGCCTTCCGGGTGCTCTCGAAATCATCCACGACCACGACCACCTAGACGAGCAGTGCTGCATAACTTGAACGGGGGACGGGCCGCCACGGCGGCCCTCCTCGCCCTCGCCCTCGGCGCCCTGGCCCCCCGCGCCGCCCACTCCCAGGACCCCTCCGCCACCGCTCCCCCCGCGCCCCCGGCGCAGGCGGGGATCCTGGTGGACTCGGTGGCGGTCGCGGGGAACGTGCGCATCCCCGCCGCGGGGGTGCGCTCCACCGCGGGGATCCAGGCGCGCTCCCTGGTCACGCCGGTGCAGGTGCAGGCGGCCATCCGGCGGCTGATGGCCAGCCAGGCCTACGCCAGCGCCGACGTGCTGGTGCACGAGACCGCGCCCGGCCACGGCATCGTCACCATCCGCGTGGCGGAGCGCCCCTGGGTGGCGGCGGTGGAGTTCCGCGGGCTGAAGAGCCTGGGGGCCAACGCCATCCGCGACTCGGCCGGCCTCAGGGAGGGCGCGCCGCTCAACCCGCAGCGGGTGATGGACGCCGAGCGGCTGGTGCGCGAGGGGCTGGCCAAGAAGGGGCTCCAGCTCACCTCCATCGACACCTCACTGGTGGCCATGCAGCGGCCGGCCGAGGGGTACCGGCTGGTGTTCGACGTGAAGGAGGGGAGCCGGCTCACCCTGGCCGCGGTGGACTTCCAGGGGAACCAGGCGTTCAGCGACGAGGAGCTCACCGGGGCGATGAAGACCCGGCCCGAGGGCTTCTGGTGGTTCCGCTCCGGGCACTTCGACCGCGAGGCCTTCGAGACCGACCTGAAGGAGAGCCTGCCGGGCTTCTACGCCGACCGCGGCTACATCGACTTCGCGGTGCTGGGCGACACCCTGGTGGTGGACCCGGGCACCGGCGCCGCCCGCCTGGTGGTGGACGTGCGCGAGGGGCCGCAGTACCGCCTGGGCGAGTTCATCATCCAGGGGGCCAGCCACTTCCCGCACGAGGAGCTGGAGCGCCTCTTCCTGGAGCAGCACCGCTCGGTGCTGGGGCTCCCGGTGGGCGGCACCAGCCAGCGCATGGCGGGCGAGGTGTTCGACCAGGGCGCCCTCGACGCGGCGGCCAAGCAGATCCAGCAGCTCTACCGCAACCAGGGGTACCTGTACGCGCAGGTGGTGCCGCAGGTGGAGCGCCTCCCCGCCGAGGCGGGGCAGCAGCCGCGGGTGAACGCCACCATCGCGGTGAGCGAGCGGCAGCCCTTCTACGTGCGCCACATCTCCTTCGACGGGAACAGCACCACGCACGAGCAGGTGCTGCGCGACCGGCTCTGGCTCCTCCCGGGCGACGTGTACGACGAGCAGCGGCTGATCCAGAGCTTCCAGGCGCTCTCCGGGCTGGGCTTCTTCGAGACCCCGATCCCCACCCCCGACATCCACGCCGACCCCGACTCGGGGGTGGTGGACATCACCTTCCACGTGAAGGAGAAGCAGACGGGGAACATCAACTTCGGCACGGTGATCGGCGGCGGCTACGCGGGGCGCGGCGGCGGCGTGTCGGGGTTCCTGGGGTACCAGCAGCCCAACCTCTTCGGGCAGGGGAAGAACGCGTCGCTCCGCCTGGAGTACGGCTACGGGCGCAGCACCATCGAGGCGAGCTACAGCGACCCGGCGCTGGGCGGCTCGCGCACCTCGGGGACCTTCTCGGTCTTCCGCACCGGCGACCGCTTCATCACCAGCAACAACGGGCGGCGGCTGCGCACGGGGGCCAGCACCTCGTTCGGCTTCCCCCTCCCGGGGGCGCCGCGTACCCGGGTGTTCCTGGGCTACACCCTGTCGAAGACCACCTACACGGCCTTCGAGGACCCCTGCCTGGGGCAGACCACAAACGTGTTCTGCCTCCCGGCGTCGACCGCCAGCCAGCTCTCGCTCTCGCTGGTGCGCGACACCAAGAACCACCCGCTCTTCCCCACGCAGGGCACGAAGCAGTCGCTGACCGTGTCGCAGACGGGCGGGCCGCTGGGCGGCGACGGGAGCTTCCAGAAGCTGCTGGCCGAGGCCGAGTGGTGGGTGCCCACGGGGCAGCTCGGCAGCGGGCCGCGCCCCATCCGCTTCACGCTGGGCTTCAACGTGCGCGGCGGCACGGTGTTCGGCGACGTGAGCCGCTTCCCCTTCGAGCGTTTCTACGTGGGCGGCGTGCAGCAGGGCGAGCCGCTGCGCGGCTACGGCGAGTTCACCGTGGGCCCGCGCGGCTACTCTCCCGGGTGCAAGAGCACGCTCACCACCGACTGCCTGGGCGACAGCTTCATCACCCTTTCGGCCGAGTACGCGGTGCGGCTGAACGACATGCTCTCGCTGCACGTGTTCGGCGACGCCGGCAACGTGTTCAACGACGTGGCCGAGTTCAACCCCACCCGGATGTTCCGCGGCGCCGGCGTGGGCGGCACCATCGTGACGCCCTTCCTGGGCGCCATCGGGGTGGACGCGGCGTACGGCTTCGACCGCCCGATCCCCGGGTGGGAGATCCACTTCAAGCTGGGGACCGGCTTCTGACCGGTTCTCCCGGCGGTCCTTCAACCTCCTTTCAAGCGAGCACACGGATGAAGCGTTTCCTGTCGGTTGGCGTTCTGGGCGCGGTGGCCGCGCTGGTGCTGGGGGCCGCTCCGGCGGCCGCGCAGATCAAGATCGGGTTCGTGAACTCGCAGAAGATCCTGGCCGAGGCGCCCGGTGTGCAGCAGGTGCAGCAGACGCTGCAGGCGGAGATGACGCGGCTGCGCGCCCCGCTGGACAGCATGGAGCAGCGCCTGAACGCGGCCAACACCGCCTTCCAGCAGCAGCAGGCCACGCTCACCCCGGCGGCGCGCGAGGCGCGCCAGAGCGAGCTGCAGCAGCAGTTCGCGGCGTACCAGGCGCGCGGCCAGCAGCTGCAGGAGCAGGCGCAGCAGCGGCAGCAGCAGCTGGTGCAGCCGGTGATGACGCAGATCAACGCGGCCATCGAGGCGCTGCGCCGCGAGGGCGGCTTCACCATGATCGTGGACAGCTCGCAGGGGGGGATCGTGACGGTGGACCCCACCCTGGACCTGACCGACCGCGTGCTGCAGCGCATGCGCGGCGGCGCCGCGGCCCCGCCGGCCGCGCCGCCCGCCGCCCCGCGCCCGTAAGCGGCGGAAGCACACGGAGTTTGCGCCACGGCGCGGCTCCCGGCTAAACTGAAGGCGCCCGCGACGATCTCCGTCGCGGGCGCCTTCGGCGTAGGACGAAGTGCCAAGTGCCAAGTGCCAAGTGCCAAGTGCCAAGTGCCAAGTGCCAAGTGCTGGAGGGGCCGGGCTCGGCGCAGTTGGGCAGCGTAGTTTGCTGCCCTACTGCGCGCGCAGCCCGGCCCGAGCGCAACGAGGGACACGTCCGAACCCGTAGTTCGCCGTTGCCGTGTGCCGTTGCCGTGTGCCGTTGCCGTTCTCCCGCACGAAATGCCCGGAAAAACCAGAGCGATCGGATGACATGCCCGAGCTGACCGTGGCCGAGGTGGCGCGCATCGCGCAGGGCGAGGTGGAGGGCGACGCGCAGCGCGTGGTGCGGGGGGTCAAGCCGCTGGACGAGGCCGGGCCGGGCGACCTCTCGTTCGTTGCAGAGCCCCGGTACTTCCCGTACATTGCGGCGTCGCGGGCCGGGGCCCTGCTGGTGGCGCGCGACTCGGCCGCGCCGCTGCCGGACGGCGCCACCGTGGTCCGCGTGGACGACCCGCGCCGCGCCCTGGTACCGCTCCTCGCCGCGCTCTACCCGGAGGCGCCCGCGGACCCGGGCGTGCACCCCACCGCCGTGATCGGCGAGGGTGCCCGGGTGGACGAGACGGCCTCGGTGGGCCCCTACGCGGTGATCGGCGCGGGGACGGCGATCGGCCCCCGCGCGCGGATCGGGGCGCACGTGGTGATCGGCCGCGGCTGCAACGTGGAGGCCGACGCGGTGATCCATCCGCAGGCCACGCTGTACGACGGCGTGAGCGTGGGCGAGCGCTCGATCGTGCACAGCGGGGCGCGGCTGGGGGCCGACGGCTTCGGCTACGTGCCCGAGGGCGGGGGCTTGCGCAAGGTGCCGCAGGTGGGCGCCTGCCGCCTGGAGGCCGACGTGGAGGTGGGGGCCAACACCACCATCGACCGCGGCTCCATCGGCGACACGGTGGTCGGGCGGGGGAGCAAGCTCGACAACCTGGTGCAGGTGGGCCACAACTGCCGCCTGGGCAGGAGCGTGATCGTGGTCTCGCAGGCCGGGATCTCGGGGTCCACCAGGATCGGCGACGGGGCGGTGCTGGGCGGGCAGTCGGGGTTCCAGGGGCACATCGAGGTGGGCGCGGGGGCCCGCGTGGGCGCGCAGGCGGGGGTCACGGCCTCGGTGGCCGCGGGCGAGACCGTTTCCGGCTACCCGGCGCGCCCCCACCGCGAGGCCATGCGCGCGCAGGCGGCGCTCTTCCGCCTCCCGGAGCTGCTGAAGCGGGTGAAGGCGATCGAGCGGGCGGTGTTCGGCGGCGGCGCCGCGGACCCGGGCGCATCCTGATTTCGAAGGACGTACTTTCCAGATAGATGGCGAACACGACTCCCAGACAGCAGACCATCGCCGAGCCGGCCGAGCTGGAGGGCGTGGGGCTGCACACCGGCGTGCCGGTGAGGATGCGCCTCGTCCCGGCCGGGGTGAACACCGGCGTGGTCTTCCGCCGCAGCGACCTGCAGGGCGCGCCCGAGGTGGCCGCACTGGTGGCCAACGTGAGCACCACCGACCGCGGCACCACCCTGGAGCAGGGCGCGGCCCGGGTGCACACCGTGGAGCACCTGCTGGCCGCCGTGGTGGCGCGGCAGATCGACAACCTGCTGATCGAGCTGGAAGGGCCCGAGCCGCCGGCCATGGACGGGAGCTCGCAGGGCTTCGACGCGGCGCTGGCGCGGTGCGGGGTGCGGGAGCAGGACGCCCCGGCGCGCTTCATCACCGTGGACGAGACCTTCTCCTTCTCCAAGGGCGCGGCGGAGTACGTGGTGGCGCCGGCGCAGGGGTACCGGCTCTCGACCACCATCGAGTTCGACCACCCCGCGGTGGGGCGCCAGTTCGCCAGCTTTCGCGTGGAGGACGGCGCGTTCAGCCGGGAGATGGCGCCGGCGCGCACCTTCTGCTTCGAGCGCGAGGTGGAGGAGCTGTACTCGCGCGGGCTGGCGCAGGGGGGCACGGCGCAGAACGCCATCGTGCTGGGCGAGGACGGCGGGATCGTGGCGGGGCTGGACCTGCGCTTTCCCGACGAGTTCGTGCGCCACAAGGCCCTGGACGTGGTGGGCGACCTGGCGCTGGTGGGGGCGCGGCTGAACGCGCACGTGGTGGCGGAGAAGCCGGGGCACAAGGGGAACGTGGCGCTGGCGCAGGAGCTGGTGGCGCGCAACGAGCGCAAGGCGCACACCCGGCCGGTGCTGGGGATCGAGCAGATCCTGCACTACCTCCCGCACCGCTACCCCTTCCTGCTGGTGGACCGCGTCGTCGAGTTCGAGGAGCGCAAGCGGATCGTGGGGCTCAAGAACGTGACCATCAACGAGCCCTTCTTCGTGGGGCACTTCCCCGGGCGGCCGGTGATGCCGGGGGTGCTGATCATCGAGGCGATGGCGCAGGTGGGCGGGCTGCTGGTGCTGGAGCAGATGGAGAACCTCGAGGAGAAGGTCATCTACTTCATGTCGCTCGACAACGTGAAGTGGCGCCGGCCGGTGGTGCCGGGCGACCAGATCCGCTTCGAGGTGGAGGTGCTGCAGATCCGCGGGGCCACCTGCCGCATGAAGGGGGTGGGGCGGGTGGACGGGTACGTGGTGGCCGAGGCCGAGATGATGGCCCGCGTGGTGGACCGCTGAGGTGTCGATGACGATTCCTGCCACGGCCGTTGCGCCGGAAGTGCACCCGACCGCCCTGATCGACCCCTCCGCCGAGCTGGCGCCCGGGGTGGTGGTGGGGCCCTACTCCATCGTGGGCCCGGGCGTGCGCGTGGGGGCGCGCACCCGCATCGGCAGCCACGTGCTGATCGAGCGCGACACCACCGTGGGCGAGGAGTGCACCATCCACCAGGGCGCGGTGCTGGGCACCGACCCCCAAGACCTGAAGTACATGGGCGAGCCCACCGTGCTGGTGGTGGGCGACCGCACCGTGATCCGCGAATATGCCACGCTCAACCGCGGCACCATCGCCAGCGGGGTCACGCGCGTGGGGAGCGACTGCATGCTGATGGCCTACACCCACGTGGCGCACGACTGCCACCTGGGGAACCACGTGATCCTCTCCAACGCCGTGAACATGGCGGGGCACGT
>C688J35102_120989443_pt1 | contig 11353 bp, 11 predicted proteins | sample HopSoiMetagenom2_FD_35102 | JGI IMG/M metagenome (IMG submission 35102)
TCGGACACCCCGCCGTGGCGGAAGCCGCCGTGATCGGCGTCTATCATCCGAAATGGGACGAGCGTCCGCTGCTGATCGTGCAATTGAAACAGGGGGAGAGCGCGACCGGCGAGGACATCCTGAAATTCATGGATGGGAAGATCGCGAAGTGGTGGATGCCCGACGACATCGTGTTCGTCGATGCCATCCCGCATACGGCGACCGGTAAGATCCTCAAGACCGCGCTACGCGAGCAGTTCAAGGCATACAGGTTTCCGAACGCCGCGGCCTGATCAAGGAAGTCGCCCTCAGGGAATTCACCCATCAGGAAAGCCTGCGGCCATCTGGCCGCGGGCTTCAATTATGTACGGACTGACAATTCCAGTCCGCCATCAAAGGGCAGTGTAATCGTTCGAAACCCTTTCGAAGGGTCATGGATGAATGCGAAATAGTCCGCGTAATCGGCGCGTGAGCGTTCGGTATTGTCGCAAACCACCATGGCGCCTGGGCGAAGATGCGGCGCAACCAGTTCAAGCGCCGGCCGGGCCATTGAAATCCAGATGTCGACAAGGACAAAATCCAGCGGCCCCTCCAGAGACAGAAGTGTCTCTCGCAAATCGCCTTCGCGCAGGTCAATGAGGTCACTGAGCCCGGCGTCGGCGAAGTGTTGGCGAGCGGCTTTGGCTTTTTCGGGCTCGTATTCGGTGCCGATCACCACGCCGTCACCGCCGCTGGCGCGGATATTATCCCGCAGAGCCGCGGCCAAATATATTGTCGAAACTCCATAGGAAGTACCTATCTCGACGATCCGACGGGCGTTGTTCGCCCGGCAAAGCAGATAGCAGAACTCCGCCTTGTCGCGATCCAGGGCGACGAGCTTATCGCTTCGAAACTGCTTGGTGCGGGCGGCATAGAGAGCAGACCCGTCATCTTCGTTGTCGAACCTCGCGAAGTGAGCGCTTAAGGCCTCGGTTTGCTCGTCGCTCCGAGCGTGTAGTCGCGCCAGCAGGCGCTCCAATCGTGGATCGTGAAGAATCTTCACGCGCAAAAACCTTTCTTGTGAACGGAACAGCATGGAGCAACGGAATGCAAGCAGCCCGCGCCGATCGATCCGTGCGCACGGCCCAGGGCAAGTTAATCGCCCGATCGACGGGGTCTAGCGCGGGCGGCCCTTCTTTCATGGCGCAAAGTCCCTTGAAATCGCCCCACGTCCGTGGTCTCAAGCGGACAGTTTGCAGGCTGGTCGATCCGCCCGGCCACGTTCCAACCCCGGCAGTTTTTGACCGATGGCCCGCAGTTTTTCTGCTCCCTACAAGTCGGAGCCCGTGTCCAGCCTCGCTTCATGGGCGCGCAACCTGGCTGTATTCTCCGCGGTGGCCGTACTGGTCTCGATCGCCATCGTCCGATTTGGCTTCCTCGAAATCAAACCAGCGCTCGCCACCTTCTTCGGCGCTCTCGCCTGCGCCGGGCTTTCCATCCTGGTCGGGCTCGCTGCATTCGTCGCAATTTGGCAGAACGGTTCACGGGGAATGAGCCGCGTCCTGTTGGCATTCTTGATCGATGCCGTGGTGCTGGCCTATCCCGCCTACCTCGCCACGCAATATCGCAAGCTGCCCGCCATCCACGACATCACCACCAATCCAATCGATCCACCGCGGTTCGACGCACTGGCGCGGCTGCGTACCGGCGAGGGAGCCAATCCCGCCGTCTATGCCGGGCTTTATTCTGCCGAACAGCAACGAACGGCGTATCCGGAAATCGACACTGTGGAGCTCGAGATACCGGCGCAACGGGCCTACGAAGTGACGCTGCAGGTCGTCAACAAGCGCAAATGGCTGGTTATCGACGAGCGTCCGCCTCAGTTGCCGCGCCGCGTGGGCCGGATCGAGGCAGTGGCTCGGACGCCGATCATGGGATTTCGCGAAGACGTATCGATCCGTATCGCGCCCGATCGAGACGGATCACGCGTCGATATCCGATCGGCATCGCGGTATTTCGAAAGCGATCTCGGCAGCAACGCCGCAAGGATAAGCAAACTTATCGACGACATCAACGCAGCCGCCGAGAACGCGAACACAAAGCCGGTCAAGAAACCGCCGGCGCCGATCAAGCCGCCGGCGAAGGAAGTGAAAAGGTAGGAACGTCCAGTTTCTGGTCCCGCGCCTCCACTGGCGCTTGGGATCGCACATCATGAGCGCGTTGTTCGCCATGGCAAGGAGCGCGCAACTGCCTGATCGACACGTGCGGTTCGCCTGTGCTTTTCGCCCTGCGCGCCTAGTTGGCCAAGCGGTAGCTTCCGCCGATTACGGGATCCCCGACGGTGGCAACGATCCCGCGTCCGACAAGATCCTCCAGGTGCGCCAGCACAGAGTAGCCGGCCGCGCCCGTAAGCCGCGGATCGATGCCGATGTAGATCGCGCGCACGATACTGGGAATATCCGCTTCACCTTTTGCCAGCCGGTGCAGGATCGACGCCTCGCGCGCCTCGCGATGCTGGATCAGGAATCGCACATAGCGCACCGCGTCTGGGATCTCCGGTCCATGGCCCGAGAAGTACAGGTCCTCGCCACGGCGGGTAAGTTTGTGCAGGGAAGCCATGTAGTCGACCATCGATCCATCCGGCGGGGCCACGATCGACGTCGACCACCCCATCACGTGATCGCCGACGAAAAGCGTCTTCCGCTCCCGCCAGGCGAATGCCAGATGATTGGCGGTGTGCCCGGGAGTCGCAACCGCCTCGACTGCCCAGTCGGCGCCTTCTACGGTATCACCGTCGCGGAGCTCAAAATCCGGCTTGAAGTCGCGGTCAGCGCCGGATTCCGAGGAGATGGTTTCGCTCTCGTAGCGCGGGCGCGATGCCCGGTGTGGACCCTCCGCATACACCGTCGCGCCGGTCGCCGCCTTGATCCGCGCCGTATTGGGCGAGTGGTCGCGATGAGTGTGGGTAACGAGAATGTGCGTCACGGTCTCGCCGCGCACCGCATTGAGCAGCGCCGCCGCGTGTTCCTCATTGTCCGGACCAGGATCGACAATCGCGACCTGCCCCTTCCCGATGATATAACTGACGGTGCCGCTGAAAGTGAACGGGCTGGGGTTGTTGCAGAGAACCCGCCGCACGCCGGGCCGAACTTCCTCGGGGACGCCTGGTTTGAGCGGAAAATCACGGTTGAACGAGATGTCGTCGTTGTCGGCCATCGGTCCCTATCTGGCGCTTGCGCGCGAAAACGGAAATATCGTCATACGCCGGGAAAGGGGGTTGCAGAAATTGTCCCTTGCCCTCGCGGTTGTCACCAGCGCCTCTGGAATACCGGATCGTCCACTCCCAGGGCCATGACAAAGGATGCCGAGCCGGGCCTCGGGCTCATCCGCAATTTACGAAAACGCCTGAATGCCCGTGATGGCGCGGCCGAGGATCAGCGCGTGCACATCGTGAGTGCCTTCATAGGTGTTGACGGTCTCCAGGTTCGCGGCGTGGCGCATGATATGATATTCAATTTGTATTCCGTTGCCGCCGTGCATGTCGCGCGACACGCGCGCGATGTCGAGCGCCTTCCCGCAGTTGTTGCGCTTGACGATGGATATCATCTCGGGGGCCATCTTGCCCTCGTCCATCAGGCGACCGACACGCAACGAGGCCTGCAGGCCCAGGGCGATATCGGTCTGCATGTCCGCAAGCTTCTTCTGCACCAGTTGCGTCGCCGCCAGCGGCCGTTTGAATTGCTTGCGGTCCAGCGTGTATTGCCGCGCGCGATGCATACAGTCCTCCGCCGCGCCCATGGCCCCCCACGAAATGCCGTATCTGGCGCGGTTCAGGCAGCCGAATGGCCCCTTCAGCCCGGAGACATTGGGCAGAAGCGCGCTTTCGGGCACCTCCACGCCTTCCATCACGACCTCGCCCGTAACGGATGCCCGGAGCGACAGCTTGCCGCCAATCTTGGGCGCGGAAAGCCCCTTCATGCCCTTTTCGAGAATGAAGCCACGAATCTGGTTGTTGTGCTCCGCCGATTTGGCCCAAACAACGAACACGTCGGCGATCGGGGCGTTCGAAATCCACATCTTGGTGCCGGTCAGACGATAGCCGTCCGCGGTCTTTTCAGCGCGGGTCTTCATTCCGCCGGGGTCCGAACCGGCATCGGGTTCGGTCAGTCCGAAGCAGCCAACCCACTCGCCGGTGGCAAGCTTGGGGAGATATTTCTTGCGTTGGTTCTCGTCGCCATAGGCATAAATCGGGTGCATCACCAGCGACGACTGCACCGAATTCATCGACCGATAACCTGAGTCCACGCGTTCGATCTCGCGCGCGACCAGGCCATAGGCGACGTAACTGGCATTTGCGCAGCCATATTCCTCCGGCAAGGTGATGCCGATCAGGCCGAGTTCGCCCATTTCGTGGAAGATGTCGCGGTCCACCTTTTCTTCCAGATAGGCCTTGGTGACACGCGGCAACAGCTTGTCCTGCGCATACGCGCGGGCCGTATCGCGGATCATGCGCTCGTCTTCGGTGAGCTGCTCGTCAAGCATGAACGGATCGTCCCACTGGAAATTCACGGGGGACGGCTTCTCCTTGGCCTGGGCGCGCACGCTCATAGACAATTCCTTTCGCATGACTGGTCGCGGAGATCAGCGCGACCCTATGAGGATAATTCTTTGCGGCCTAGCCTTCAAGCTGCTCGCTGGAGACGATCTCAATGCCAAAGCCGGACAGTCCCTTGTAGTCATGAACGGACGAAGTCAGGTTTCGGATGGAGCTGACGCCGAGATCGCGAAGGATTTGCGCTCCGACTCCGACCTCTCGCCATTGCCGGTTGCGGTCCGCCTCCGCCGATTTTTCTTCGGGCAGCGGAGTGACCGGCACGCCCGCCGCTCCGTCCCGCAAATAGATCAGCACGCCCCTGCCCGCCTTCTCGAAGCGCTCGAGCACGGCCTGCATGCGCTTCGGTCCGGTGAAGATGTCCTTGACGATATTGGGCTTGTGAAAGCGGGTCAGAACATTCTTGCCATCCCCGATCCCATTATAAACGAAAGCCACGTGCGCGATGGAATCGAAAGGCGAGCGATAGGCAAACCCCTGCAGCGGCCCGATCGGGCTTTCGGTGGTGAACGTCGACACCCGCTCGATCAGCTTCTCACGCGCCTGACGATAGGCGATCATGTCCGCAATGGTGACATGCTTGAGCTTATGGGCGGCCGCGAACCGCGCCACCTGCTCCCCTTTCATGACGGTCCCATCGTCATTCATCAATTCGCTGATCACCCCGACTGGCGGCAGCCCGCTCAGTTTGCACAGATCGACCGCAGCCTCGGTATGGCCTGAGCGCAGCAGCACCCCGCCGTCCCGCGCGATCAGCGGGAATACGTGGCCAGGCCGAGCAAAATCGTTGGCCCCGGCATTCGGGTTCGCAAGAGCGCGGCAACATGAGGCTCGTTCGTCCGCCGAAATCCCGGTGCCGCCGTCAGGCTTGTAGTCGATCGAAACCGTAAATGCCGTGGTGTGATTGGATTCGTTATGCGCCACCATCGGATCGAGCCGCAAGCGCCGCGCGTCTTCCGTGGTGATCGGTGCGCAGACGATGCCTGAGGTATGGCGAATGATAAACGCCATCTTTTCAGCGGTGCAGAGGGAGGCCGCGACAATCAGGTCGCCCTCGCCTTCCCGGTCGTCGTCATCGGTCACGACGACGAGTTCGCCATGGGCGAAGGCTTGCAAAACTTCCTGAATCGGATCGGCCATTCTACGCTCTCGCTTGCTGCAGGGAGCATTTAGCCGGACTCGCGAGCCCGCGCCAGCTTGATTAAGCACGCGTCCTCCCGTGGGTAGCGCGCGCGGGCGCCGATGCTGGGCTAGCGACAACGCTTCAGGACTTGTTTAGGATGACACCACGAGAACCAAGGACGACCGCATGACCTCAGCTACGTTCGACTTCGCTCCACTGCTGCCGTCCGGTTTACCCGCGCCGGCCGCGAAGTGGACGGGGCTTGCCAAGTACAGCTTCGTCGGCGGCAACAATGATCCCGACCAGGTTCCGGTGGATGGCCTGATCGAAGCCGTGAACTCCGTTCTCCGGCGCGAGGGAAACACGCTTGCCACCTATGGGCTGGCTAGCGGTCCACAGGGTTATCGTCCGCTGCGCGAATTTCTCGCGACCAAACTCAAGCGCGACGCCGGAATAGACAGCACGGCCGACGACATCATGATCGTGTCCGGGTCGCTGCAGGCCCTCGATCTCGTGAACGCGCTGCTGCTCGCCCGCGGCGACACGGTGATCGTCGAACGAGACACCTATCAGGGCGCGCTGAACCGGCTGACACGGCTTGGGGTCAATGTTGTCGGCATCCCGCTTGATCAGGATGGCATGCGGATGGAGGCGCTGGCCGCCGCGTTAGCCGATCTGAAGCGGCGAGGCATCACACCGAAATACATTTATACCATCCCCACGGTACAGAATCCGACCGGCACTATCCTGACCGAGGGGCGCCGTGCCGAACTGCTGAGACTTTCAGAACAATACGGCGTGCCCATTTTCGAAGACGACTGCTATGCGGACTTGATCTGGGACGGCAAACGCCCACCCTCGCTTTACGCCATGAGCAAGAACGGCGGCGTCATCCATATCGGGTCCTTCTCAAAGTCGATCGCGCCTGCGCTGCGGGTCGGCTTCATCGTCGCGCCCTGGGCCGTGCTGTCTCGAATACTGGCGCTGAAGACCGACGCCGGATCCGGCGCGCTGGAGCAGATGGTGCTCGCCGAATATTGCTCACCGCACTTCGCCGAGCATGTGCCCAAGCTGACGCGGGGCTTGCGCGCGAAGCTCGATACGCTGATGGATGCCATGGACCAGCAGTTCGGCACTTCTGCTGAATTCGAGGACCCAAAGGGCGGCATCTTTCTTTGGGTCAAGCTGCCCGACAATGTCGATGCGCTGAAGCTATACCAGGCGGCGCTTGCCGCCGGGGTCGCCATCAATCCGGGACCGGAGTGGTCGACTGACAAGGCGTACGCCGGAAGTCGATTGCGTCTGTGCTTCGCCAGCCCCTCGCATGATGAAATCCGCAAAGGGGTCGCTGTGCTCGCCGAGGTTTGCCGAAAACAATTCGGCGTGCCGGCGCGTATCGCCAATGTCGAGGCGCGTGCGCGCCAGCCGCTCTGAGATTGCGTCTCGGGATCGCGCCGGCCGGCCAAACCGGTATGACCAGCAGGACTTCCTAGTGGCGAGCACTCAGTCGCAGCATCGCCGAGGCATCACTCTCGTAGCCGCCGCCGCGGTTGCCTGGAGCACGGCTCCGCTCTTCACGCGGCTTCTGCCGTTCGACTCCTGGACCATATTGTTCTGGCGCGGGCTATTTGGCGGCGGCCTGATCGCGGTCCTTTTGGTGGCCACCCAAGGACGAGCGGGACTAAAGGATTTGACGACAATGGGAACAAGCGGCTGGTTGGTCGCATCCCTCTCGACCGTTGCCATGATCACCTTTATCCCGGCCCTGCAGCTAACTAGCGTGGCCAATGTTGCTGTGATCATCGCCACGGGACCATTTGTGGCCGCAGCGCTCGCGTGGGTATGGCTTCGGGAATCCGCCCGATGGCAGACAATGTTAGCCAGTCTCGCGGCCCTCTGCGGGGTGGCGATTATCGTTGGCAATGTGCAAGCCAATTCCGACATCCGAGGTATCGTTCTGACCTGCCTCATGACCGTGGCGATCGGGGCAATGACGGTGATCGTCCGGCGGCACAAGAACACGCCAATGATCGCTGCTGCCGCCTGGTCGAATGTTCTGGGCAGCATCGTCAGCATCCCTTTTGCGGATGGAATATCCGCGGTCGGCGCTACTGATCTCCTCATTCTGGCGATGTTCGGTTTTTTCCAGGTCGCATTGGGCCTGACGCTGTTCGTCGTCGGCTCGCGTCTGGTGCCATCCGGGCAGGCAGCCCTGATCGCTACACTGGAGACACCGCTGATGCCGTTTTGGGTGTGGCTGGCGTTTCAGGAGAGCCCTGCCCCGCGCGCGCTGTTTGGCGGTGCTTTGGTCATGGCGGCTGTGATCGCCGACATTGTCGGCGATACACGCAGGAAGCGATGACGGCTATCGCACGGCGAACGGCGATTGATATGGCCGTCCGAACGGCACCCCGTTGATCACGGTCTGGATCGGCTTCAGGTAGGCCTTGCCCTCGCGCTTGTTGTTGCGGGTGTCGAGGAACGAGACCGGCCCTTCCACCAATTCCATGATAGCGACGTCACCTGGCGCCCCGACCTGCAATGTGCCAATTTTCGGCGCTCGGTTGATGATCTTGGCAGGCGCCGTGGTCGCCATCGCGACCACCTGCTCCAGCGAATAGCCCAATATCATGAACTTGCTCATCACGTTTGGCAGGAACGGCATGCCCGGCGAGTTGCCGGAGAACACGTGAATATCCGACGAGATGGTGTCGGGCCCGCAGCCCGCGGGTATAGCGACCTCTGCAACGGTGAAATCAAAACTGCCGCCGCCATGTCCAACGTCGAACATCACGGCTCGCTGCTTCGCCGCTAGCGCCGCCGGCAATAATCTGCCGTCCTGCACGATGTTGGTGAAGGCGCCGCCGATGTTCGGCGCACCGGAATAGGAGTGGGTCAGTACGTCGCCGGGACGCAGCAGGTCGAGGATCTGCGACATCAATTCTGCAGTCTCCACGCCGCCGATATGAACCATCATCTTTGCCGGCCAGCCGCACATTTCGCACGCCTTGATCCCGCGCTTCAGCGGCTCCAGCCCATGCTTGAAGATCACATTCTCCGACATCCGCACTTTCACGCCGACCAGGAAATCCGGATTTTCCGCAAGCGCCATCGCGCAAGCTTCCATCTGCGCATTGTCGATGTTGTAGAGTTCGGCCACCGGGAAAGCGGACAGACCATTGTTTGCGATATGGACGAACGCATAGATCCGTGCGCGCGACTGCGCCACGATATAGCGACGCAACGCCGCGAGGTTGTTGACGCCGGCGTCACCCGCCGAGACCACCGTGGTGGTCCCCTGGAATTGCACCAATTCGTCCGCCGGAATCCCGATTGCAGAGCCATAGGGGTAAACGTGGCAATGCAGGTCGATGAGGCCAGGCGTAACCAGCTTCCCGGTTGCGTCGATGGTCTTCAGGGCGCGGGCTGCTGCAATCTCCGGCTCGATCGCCTCCACGACGCCCCAGCGGATGCCGATGTCGCGCTTGCCACGCAGCGATTGGCTCGGGTCGAGCACATCGCCGCCTTTGATGACCAGGTCGAATTTATCGGCAGGGCCCATCGCCGCATTAGCGGAGGTGGCGAAGGGTTGCGACATCACGGCGGCAGCGGCCGATCCGGTGAATTTTAGAAAATTGCGACGCGATACTGCGGACATGAAGGCGCTCCCCTGAGATCATTTTTTCTAAACTTGCAGCATGCTCCCGCCATCGTGCTTTCGCAAGCCGGTGCTGCGAATCACCCCTGCACCTGCGCAGGAGACGTTCGCGTTCACCGTAGCTGAACAACCGTTCAGAATTCTCTGCTCGCTTCTGACGGAACGTTTCCTGAGATGCGATGTTTATTTGTCATTCCATCGAGGAGGAAGACATGAAGAAGTTTGGCTACATCATTGCAGCGCTCGGCGCGATTGCCATCGCTGCCCCGTCGATTGCAAGCGCCGAAACAGTGATCATCAAGAAGCGTGGCTATCACCATCACGGCGATTTTCGCGATCACCGATTCGGTCCGCGTGCCGAATTTCGTGGCCACGATCGCGGCTGGCACCGAGGTCATGGTCATCACAACAAGGTGGTGATCATCAAGAAGCAGCGTCGAGACTACTGAGGACTGACACAGGAATGGCCCCGGGAGGGGCCATTCTTTTATTTCAATCCCATGCCGGGGCAAAGCCGGGATTTACACATCGCAGGTCTTTGGGCAGCGCCGCAATAGCTTTGCGGTCAGCGTCGTCCAGCCTCAACTTCAGCGCGTCGAGATTTGCCTTTTGGCTTTCGGGGCGGGAAGCTTTGGGGATCGCAGCTACCCCATCCTGATCGAGCAACCAGCGCAGCGCTACCTGGGCGGCGCTCCCGCCATGCTTCCGACCGATGGCCGTAAGCGTCTGGTCCTGGGCCACGCGGCCCTGCGCAAGGGGACAGTAGGCCACCAGTGGTATCGATTTCGACGTGAGATATTGCGCCAGCTTCGACTGGTCGAGCATCACATGATACTCGACCTGGTTGCAGGCGATAGGGGCCTTGATTTCCTCGACCACCGTCTTCATCAGAGCCACATTGAAATTGGCCACCCCGATGGCACGGGTGCGGCCCTCTGCCTTTAGCTTCATCAGCGTATCGAAGATCGCGGGCAGATCCATGCTCTTCGCCGGCCAGTGAACCAGGTACAGATCGACGTGGTCGAGCTTGAGCTTTTTCAGGCTGGCGTCGAACGCACGACGGATCGCATCGGGCGCAAGATTGTCGACCCAGACTTTGGTGGTGACATGCAGGTCATCGCGCCGGATGCGCGCTGCCGCGATGGCGGCGCCGATCGCTTCCTCGTTGCCATACATTTCCGCGGTGTCGATATGCCGATAGCCGAGACCGAGCGCGCTTTCGACCCCTTCGCGGCACGCATCGCCCTGCATCCGAAAGGTGCCGAGTCCGAGCTGGGGCAGCCTGATGCCCTGGGTTTGCAGATTTTCCATGATTTCCTCAAGCGCCGCGGATGATATGAGACAGCCTATCCGGCATTTGATAGTCTGACCGCGGGGACAAGTCCAAATCAAATCAGGCCAGGTAGCGGATGGTGAACGCGTTACGACGTTGGTTGGAAGCCAATGGAATGCTCAATATCGTCATCGGCGTGCTCGGTGCGGTCGTATTGTTATCGATGCTGCTTGTCTTCGCGTTTTATCTTATCGCGAAACCCTGAGCGCTTTGGGATGCAGATGCTGCCCGACCGCGCGCCCCACCTGGATTCAAGGAGTGCGGCGAGCGTTCCAGCGGCTTTCGGTGGTAGAGCGTAGCGTGTGGCCGGTGATCGAAATCAAAAGGCCGGCCAAAAACGGGCCGGCCTTTTTCGCTGAACTGGCGAACCGAGGCTTTCGACGTCCTGCCCCATGGACCAAGGACGCCAGCGCTCACTTCGCCGATCAGGCGGCCTGCCGCTGCTGCCGAGCGAGATATTCCATGGTCACCTTGCCTATGTTCGAATCGATCCAGTTAGCCATGCGTTCTTCTTCTCTCAACGACATCTCCAGTGGCGCCTTGGCGCTTTCCATGCCTGCGGCGGGGCAGAGCGCGAGAAGCGATTTGTAAGCGGCGATCTCGAAGTGTTCGAACGCATTGTTGGCGAACGTATTCTTCAGGATCTCATCGCCGGCCATCGCATGCATC
>C688J35102_120989442_pt1 | contig 11350 bp, 9 predicted proteins | sample HopSoiMetagenom2_FD_35102 | JGI IMG/M metagenome (IMG submission 35102)
CGGCTCATTCCCGGAGCCATCAGGCGTAACCATGAAGAAGCAGGCAGCTGGGGCCACGAATTCTCCGGACGTCCGGCCATTGTGGTCTGCTTGCGCGGTCAGAAGCTTGCACAGGGCACCGCGGCCTGGCTGAGACAGGCCGGTGTGATCGCCGAATCGCTTGAGGGCGGATTTGAGGGCTGGAAGTCAGCGAAGCAACCGTTGGTACCGGCATCGAAGCTGCCCGAGCGCGATAAGCAAGGCCGCACCGTCTGGGTCACGCGTGCACGGCCGAAGATCGACCGCATCGCCTGCCCCTGGCTGATCAGGCGCTTCGTAGATCCGCAAGCGGTATTTCTGTTCGTGGCCCCACCCGAAGTCCTCGGGGTCGCGGAGCGCTTCAATGCCGTGGCCTTCGATGTTGAAAACGTGTTCTGGAGTCATCGCGGCGAGCTCTGTACGTTCGACGTAATGGTTGAAGAGTTCGGCCTCGCGACCCCGCCGATGCTGCGGCTCGCCACGATGGTCCGCGCGGCCGATACCGGTCGTCTCGATCTGTCTCCCGAAGCGCCGGGCCTGCTCGCAGCCTCGCTTGGCCTGTCACGGATGTATGACGACGATCTCCAACAGCTCGAGGCCGGCATGACGCTTTACGATGCGTTCTACCGCTGGTGCCGTGATGCCACGGCGGAAACGCACAACTGGCCAAGCAACAAGGCGAAGCCGTGATCGATATCGCTACCAATGAGAAGACCAAAGCTGATGCCGGACACGGCGTCAGCTTTGGCGAGGCCTTCCGTGTCTGGTTGCGCGTGGCCCTTCTAAGCTTTGGAGGTCCGGCGGGGCAGATCGCGGTGATGCATCGCATACTCGTGGAAGAGAAGAACTGGATTTCCGAAAGCCGTTTCCTGCACGCGCTCAACTACTGCATGCTGCTTCCGGGCCCCGAGGCCCAGCAGCTTGCAACCTATATCGGCTGGCTGCTGCACCGGACTGCGGGCGGCATCATGGCCGGCGGGCTGTTCATCCTTCCGGGCGTCATCGCCATCATGGGGCTGAGCTACATCTACGCAGCCTTTGGCAATGTCGGCTTCGTGGAGGCGCTGTTCTTCGGCCTGAAAGCCGCGGTGCTCGCGATCGTGGTTGAAGCCGTGGTCCGGGTCGGCAAACGCGCGTTGCGCAACCGCATCATGATCGCGCTCGCCGCGATCGCCTTTATTGCAATCTTCTTTTTCAACGTCCCGTTTCCCATCATCATCATCGGCGCCGGCGTAATCGGATATTTCGGCGCCCGGAGCGGACGCCCCGAATTTGCCGCCGTGCCGCACGGCGCCGGCAAGAACAGTGCGGCGGTCGACAGCATGCTGGGTGATAAATTGCCGGACCACGTTCGCCCCAGCATTCCCCGCGCGCTGAGCGTAAGCGCAATATGGCTGCTGCTGTGGCTGGTCCCGGTCGGCGCCGTCCTGCTCGCATTGGGGCAGGCCAATGTGTTCAGCCAAATCGCGCTGTTCTTCAGCAAGATGGCGATGGTGACGTTCGGTGGTGCGTACGCGGTGCTGGCTTACGTCGCGCAGCAGGCGGTCGAGCACTATCACTGGCTAGGCCCACGCGAAATGCTGGATGGCCTCGGGATGGCCGAGACCACGCCGGGCCCACTGATCATGGTGCTCCAGTTCGTGGGTTTCATGGCTGCCTATCGCGATCCAGGTACGCTTTCGCCGATGGTGGCCGGTACGCTCGGCGGCTTACTCGCGACCTGGGTCACGTTTACCCCGTGCTTCCTCTGGATCTTTCTCGGCGCACCCTTCATCGAGGTGCTGCGCGGCAACAAGGGTCTTGCCGGCGCGCTCACCGCGATCACCGCCGCGGTGGTCGGCGTGATCCTCAATCTGTCAATCTGGTTTGCGCTGCACACCGTATTCCGCGAGACGACCGAGGTCCGATCTTACGGACTGTCTTTCGACATGCCGGTGGCGTCCAGCCTGGACTTGCCCGCGCTGATGCTGGCAATCGCGGCGGCGACCGCGATTTTTCATTTCAAGCTCGGCATGCTCACGGTGCTCGGAGCATCCTGCGCGGCAGGCATATTGCTGCGGCTTGCGGGGGTGGTCTGAACGATCGATCCGGGTCCGCTTACTCGACGCCTCGGTTGAACTTGTTCGACTTCGGCAGACCATGCGCGAGGCGGCCGGCGTCGGCACGATTGCCGCGCCAGTCGGACAATTCCTTCATCGTCATGCTCTGCTCGCGGCCGGCAGAATCCTTCCACGTCAGCCCCGCCTTGGAATCGAATACCGCAACGTCGGACAGCGTCGCGCTGGTGTACTTCTGCAGGCGGACGCCGCGGCCACGCGCCATTTCCGGCACCTGGTCGAGCGGGAACAGCACCATCTTGTGATTAGTGCCGATCACCGCCACGCTGTCGCCCATCACGGTTGCGATCGCCTTGGCCTCGTTCGGCATCTCGACGTTGAGGACCTGCTTGCCCTTGCGGGTGTTGCCGACGCAGTCATCCTCGTTGACGACGAACCCCTGCCCTTCGGCGCTCGCGATCAGAAATTTGCGGCCGCCCTTGTTGGTGAACAAGGAGACGATCGCCGCGTCCTGCTCCATGTCGATGAACATGCGGATCGGCTCGCCATGGCCGCGCCCGCCGGGGAGCTTTGCAACATCGAGGGAATAGAATTTGCCGTTGGTGGCAAACACCAGCAGCTTTGAGGTGCTCTCGGCAAAGAAAGAGTGTTCGAGCTTGTCGTCGGACTTGAAGGTAAGGCTCGAGAGATCCTCGACATGTCCTTTCAGCGTGCGCACCCAGCCCTTCTCGGACACCACCACGGTGACCGGCTCGCGCTCGACGAAAGCTTCTTCGATGGCGGCTAGATCGTGCTCGGGCGCGTCTGCGAACTGCGTGCGCCGCTTGCCCAGCGGCGTCTTTGGCCCAAACATATCCCGCACCTTTCGAACCTGATCGGCGACCTTGGACCATTGCTCGGGTTCCGAGGCGAGAAGCGCCTTGATGCCCTTCAGTTCGGTCCGAAGATTCTTTTCCTCAGTGCGGATTTCCATTTCCTCGAGCTTGCGCAAACTGCGCAGCCGCATATTGAGGATGGCGTCGGCCTGGATCTCCGTCAGCTTGAACGCCTTCATAAGCGCCGGCTTCGGTTCATCTTCGTTGCGGATGATCTTGATCACCTTGTCGATATTCAGGTAGGCGATCAGATAGCCGCCAAGCACTTCCAGTCGATGTTCGACCTGGCCCTTGCGGTAGTTGTAGCGACGCTGCAGCACGTCGCGCAGATGGTCGAGCCACTCCCGCAGACATTCGGCGAGGCCGAGCACCTTCGGAATGCGTCCTTTCACCAGCACGTTGAGGTTCAACGGAACCCGGGTTTCGAGTTCGGTCAGCCGGAACAAGGACTCCATCAACAATTCCGGATCGACCGCGCGCGACTTCGGCTCGATCACGAGGCGAACGTCTTCCGCCGATTCATCGCGGACATCGCCGACCAGCGGCAGCTTCTTGTCGTTGAGCAGTTCGGCAATCTTCTCGACAAGCCGCGACTTCTGCACCAGCCAGGGAATTTCGGTGATGACCACCACCCAGGTGCCACGCGCGCCCTCTTCCTGGATCCACTTGGCCCGGGTGCGGAACGAGCCCCGGCCAGTCACGTACGCTTCGGTAATGCTTTCCTTGGAATCGACGATGATGCCGCCGGTTGGAAAGTCCGGACCCCTGACCCACTTCAACAGCGCTTTCGACTTCGCCTCCGGCTTTTCGATAAGATGAAGCGCGGCGTCGCAGAGTTCGGCGGCGTTGTGCGGCGGAATCGACGTCGCCATGCCGACCGCGATGCCCTGCGCGCCATTTGCGAGCAGGTTGGGAAATCCGCCGGGAAGCACGACCGGCTCTTTTGTCGAGCCGTCGTAGTTGGCGCGGAACTCGACCCCATCCTCGTCGATGCCCTCCAGCAGAAGCCGCGCCACCTCGGTCATCCGCGCTTCGGTGTAGCGATACGCCGCGGCATTATCGCCGTCGATGTTGCCGAAATTGCCCTGCCCGTCGACCAGCGGATAACGCGACGCAAAATCCTGCGCCAGCCGCACCAGCGCGTCATAGATCGATTGGTCGCCATGGGGATGGAACGAGCCCATCACGTGGCCGACGATCTTGGCGGACTTGTTCAACGTTCCGCCCGGGTCGAGCCGCAATTGGCGCATGCCGTAGAGGATGCGGCGATGGACGGGCTTGAGACCGTCACGCGCGTCCGGCAGCGCCCGGTGCATGATCGTCGAGAGCGCGTAGGCGAGATAACGCTCCTCGAGCGCTTCTCGCAAAGTGACCTCGTGAATTTCGGCCGGCTCCGGCGGAATCAGTGGTTTACCCATGGCGAGGGGTTATCCCGTGCGGGGGTGATGGACAAGCCGCGAATCAGCAGCGGTAATTTAGGCCGTGCGCCGCGTTACGGGAACGCCGCTTTCGCCCGCGGCCTGATCACGGCGTTGATAAAACCGTCGCGAGAATCAGAATGGCCGTGGCCACGGGGTTCCAGCACATGACGAAGCAGGAACAATCCCGTGAGATGGAAACCGTCCTGCAGGTCCTGATCCGACCAGCCGTTCGCTCCGGCCTCGCCCGGTCGCAGAAACGCGGGCAGCCTCAGCAGCCGATCGCGCCAGGGCTCACCCGCCCGCCTCGACACCGCTCCACCGGATTTCGGCGAAACATAAATGAGGTCGGTCGTCTCGCCGGTCGCGGCGCAGGTATCCAGATCGAGGCCGAAGCCGAGTTCGGCCAGCATCGCCAGTTCGAATTTGAGCAGGTGAGCCGCCGCTTTGCCCGCATCGTCGAAATCGTCGAGGGTGTGCTCAAGCATCTCGTATATGTCTTGATGCGGGTCCCGTTCCGGCAACAGCCGCGCCAGCGAGGCCAGGTGGGTGACGCCATAAACCGCGTGCGAGGACGCCAGCAGGGTGGCCGCACGCAAGCGGATGCCTTCAACCTGATAGTAGCCGAGGTGCTCGTCCAGTCGCGCCCGCCATACCGCACTGACGCTATTGCCCGGCTGTAGCAGCGGCCGCATCCGGGAACTCGCGCCACCCCGCACCAGGCCCAGGTGGCGACCGTGACTGCGCGTCAGAAGTTCGACGATGGCGCTACTCTCGCCATGCCGCCGTACCCCCAGCACGATGCCTTCGTCAGTCCACTCCATGGTCGAAAGCTTACAGGATTCCGAGCCGAGGCGCAGCTAAGCGTTGAACCAACCCTTGGCGTCGCCTGTGAAGGAAAAATACAACCCGGCCGCGGTAAGGGCGCACGAGACGGCTTCGACGGCCGTGCTCAGTTGCAAGCCGGTCTCGCCAATAATCTGCATCAGCGAAATCACCGACAGCAGCAGAGCGGCCACGAGCACCCGACGGGGCCAGTTCTTGCGCCGCCGCGCCGCTAGCCGCACCAGAAACACCAAAAACAGGATCACGCCGCCCGCCATCATTGTCGCGAACATGATCGCCCGATCGGTCATCTCCCCGCTTGGGGTCCGATCCTGGAACGCGACCGATAGCGCATCGAGCGTCAGCGACAGATACAGCAGCACCTCAAACCAGATCACATTCCTTGGTACGTTCATCGCAGTTCCGGTCACTCCCTGGGGAATTCAAGTCCCATTTCACGGTATCGGTCAGGATCCTCGCCCCAGTTTTCACGAACCTTGACGAACAGAAACAGATGGACCGGCTGGCCGACGATCTCGGCGAGCTCCTTGCGGGACTCCGCGCCGATCGCCTTGATGGTCGCCCCGCCCTTGCCCAGCACAATCTTGCGCTGACTTTCACGCTCGACAAAAATCGTCTGCTCGATGCGGATCGATTTATCCTTGCGCTCGGTCCAGCTATCCGTCTCCACGGTGGATTGATAGGGCAGTTCCTGGTGCAGCTTGCGGAAAATTTTCTCGCGGGTGATCTCGGCTGCCAGATGCCGCATCGGAGCATCGGACATCTGATCTTCGGGATAATGAAACGGTCCAGGCGGCGCCATTTCCGCCAGCGTGTGCCTGAGATCGTCGACCCCGTCGCCGGATATTGCCGAAACCATGAAGGTGCTCGCAAACGTCATGCGATCGTTGGCGGCTTTGGCGAGGGCCAGCAGCTTCTCGCGCGGAACCAGATCGATCTTGTTCAGCACAAGGATCTTTTCGTGTTGCACCTTTTGCAGCGTGGCCAGGATCGACTCGGCTTCTTCGTCGATCCCTGCCTTGGCATCGAGCAGCACGCAAACCAGGTCGGCATCGTGAGCCCCGCTCCAGGCGGTCGACACCATGGCGCGATCGAGACGCCGCTTGGGTGAGAAGATTCCAGGCGTGTCCACCAGGATGATCTGCGCGTTGCTTTCGATTACGATGCCGCGGATCAGCGCACGCGTGGTCTGGACTTTCCGCGAGACGATCGTCACCTTGGAACCGACCAGCGCGTTCACCAGGGTGGACTTGCCTACATTGGGCGCGCCGATCAGCGCGACAAAGCCGCAGCGCGTGTCGCGCGCGGCGTGGCCTGAAGTTTCATCCGTCATTGCCGCCGCCACCGACGCCTTCGCGCGCGATCATCACCGATGCCGCGACCTTTTCGGCGGCACGCTTGCTGCCGCCGACTCCTTCGGCCGGCTCCAGCCCCGGCAAATCCACCGCGACTCGAAACTCCGGGTCATGGTGAGGTCCGGTCCGCTCCACTTCGCGATAGACCGGTGTTGGCAATCCTTTTCCCTGCGCCCATTCCTGGAGCACCGTCTTGGGATCGCGCAGCGGCCGACGCGGCTTGCGCATCCTCTCGGTCCAGTTGCGCTCGACAAATTGCGCTGCCGCGGCGTAACCGCCGTCGAGAAAAACCGCACCGATCACCGCCTCGCAGATGTCGCCGAGCACGGATTTGCGCAAGCGCGCACTGGCGCCGGCGCCCACAGCACCGAGTTTTATGTCATCGACCAGCCCAAGCGACTTCGCGACATCGGCGCAACTCTCGCGGCGCACCAGATCGGCAAGCCGCTTCGACAGCTCACCTTCGTTCGCTTTCGGAAACGCGCGGTAGAGCATGTCCGACACGACCAGACCGAGAACGTGATCACCCAGGAACTCGAGACGCTGATAACTGTCGCCGCGCTTACGTCCGGTTTTAAGCGCCGAGACGTGGGTGAAGGCGGTCATCAGGAGCTCGGGATTGGAAAATTTGTGTCCAACCCGCGCCTCGATCGCGGCAATGGCTGCCTTCGCGCTGATCTTGGTTCGCTTCTTCCTGCCTTCGGCGGGCACGCCACCGCCCTCAGGCGCTGGACTTGCGTCGTCGGAAGGCGACGCTGTCTGGGTATCAGGCGTTTTGTCGTTCATCGCACGATGTTGAATATGCGACTCCAGCGGACCGCGGTGGGCCAACGCCAGAACATCCAGGCGTGTTCGCCTTCCGCAATGGAGAAGAAGATCATCTGCGCCCGCCCAACGATATTCTCGAACGGCACGTAGCCTACGGCCGACAACACCCGGCTGTCGGTCGAGTTGTCGCGGTTGTCACCCATCATGAAGAAGTGACCGGGAGGCACAGTGTAGACGTTGGTGTTGTCGTAGAAGCCGTTATCGACGCAATCCAGTGATTCGTAGCTGACCCCGTTCGGCAGGGTTTCCTTCCAACGCTTGACCCGCGCCGTGGCATCCGACCCGCAAGGATCCTCACCGATGAAGTCGCTGAGGCGTTCGCGCTTCACCGGTGCGTCGTTGATGTGAAGCAGCCCCTCCCTCATCTGAATGCGGTCGCCTGGCAAGCCGATCACGCGTTTGATGTAGTCGGTGGTGTCATCCTTTGGTAGCCGGAACACGACGATGTCGCCCCGGGCCGGCTCGGAGCCGAACACCCGTCCGGAAAACAGCGGCGGCGACAACGGAATCGAGTAGTGGCTGTAACCGTACGAATATTTCGAGACAAAGAGATAGTCGCCAACCAGAAGCGTGGCTTTCATCGACCCCGAGGGGATGTTGAAAGGCTGAAACAGGAACGTGCGGATAACCAGCGCGATCAGCAGCGCGTGGATCACGACGCGAATCGTCTCGCCCAAGCCGCTTTCAGGTTTTGTTCCGGATGTCACGCTCATCGCTTTCCCAATTCCCGCTCCCGATTGCCGCGCGGTGGCAGAGCATTTTCCTTACGCGAATCGCTTTCGCATCGCGTCCTGGCGAGTGGCTCTGATGCTGAAGTTCCGAGCCAATCCCGGCACAAACCTGAACTCGCTCTTGGCTCGATCCAAACCTGCGGCGTTTTAGACCGTTGTTCGCAGCCGCGCAATCAACGCCCGGATCAAAACTTGCTAATCCGTTGGCGTATCTCGGATTTTTAGTTGAGGGCAGACCGGCGGTCGATCCGGGCAGCCACGTCATCGTATGGCTGGACTGACGGCCGAAATTATGACGAATGCCTGCGCCAGCGGCCAATCGTCGGTAATGCTCAGGTCAATGCGGGGCTCCTGCCCCTCCGGCGTCAGGAACTGGAGCCGGGCGAGCGCCCCGCCGGTCAGTTGCATGGTTGGACGGCCGCCGGGGAGATTGACCACCCCCATATCGCGCCACCAGACGCCACGACGGATTCCGGTACCCAGCGCCTTGGAACACGCTTCCTTGGCAGCGAACCGTTTGGCGTAGGTCGCAACCACCATCTTCTCGTTCTTTGCGCGCCGGCCCGCCCTGGCCCGCTCGGCTTCGGTGAAAATGCGTTCCAGGAAGCGGTCGCCATGTCGCTCGATGACCTTGGCCACCCGGCGGATGTCGATGAGATCGGAACCGATACCGATGATCATGCCTTGCTTGCCTGGTTCGGACCGCCGGCCGGGCGCACTGAAATTGCACGCCCACGGTCCATCGCCGCGCGCATGGTGCGCACCGCCTCGCCAAGGCCCACGAAGACCGCCTGCCCAACAAGATAATAGCCAATGTTCAGTTCGACGATCTCGGGCAGACCCGCGATCTTCTCTGCGGTCTCGTAATCAAGGCCGTGCCCGGCATGGACTTCCAGACCGACCGAGCGCCCAAGTGCCGCGCCCCTGATGATGCGCTGCCATTCGGCTTCCGCCTTTGGGACATCACCGTCGGTGATGGCGTCACACCACGCGCCGGTGTGGATTTCGACCACGGGGGCACGGAGCTTGGCGGCCATTTCGATCTGGCGGGGCTCGGCGGAAATGAATAGCGAGACGCGAATGCCGGCATCGTTCAATCGCGCAATGAAGGGGGCGAGCGCGTTATGCTGCCCGACCGCATCGAGCCCACCCTCGGTTGTGAGCTCTTCGCGGCGCTCGGGCACGAGGCACACCGCATGCGGCTTGGTCGCAAGCGCCAGTTCCAGCATATCTTTCGTCGCCGCCATCTCGAAGTTCAGCGGTTTCGAAATCTCGGCCTTGAGCCGAGCCATGTCCTCGTCCCGGATGTGGCGCCGATCTTCCCGCAAGTGAGCGGTGATGCCGTCGGCCCCCGCCTCGATCGCGAGCAGCGCCGCAGCTACGGGGTCGGGATTGCGGCCGGCCCTCGCGTTGCGAAGCGTGGCGACGTGATCGACATTGACTCCGAGGCGAAGCGGAGGATGGGGCATGCAGGACTCGCGAGGAGCTAGAAGGTGAAGCTATCCATTGACGCGCTCAACCCGAGCGACGACCGCTTTGGCGCGCAACTGGGCGATGATAGCGCTGAGATGCTTCAGGTCATAGACCTCAAGATCGATGGTTAGCTCGGTGAAGTCGGGCGAGCGCCTGAACATGCTGATATTGTCGATATTGCCGTCGTGCTCGGCAATGACGGTGGCGACCTGGGCGAGGCTTCCCGGCTCATTGACGTTGTCGACCATGATGCGCGCTGGGAACCGCTGCGGCGTCGATTCGTCGACATCCCAGCGGACGTCGAGCCAGCGCTCCGGTTCCTCCTCGAAATCTTTCAGCGCCGGCGACTGGATCGGGTAGATCGTTATGCCTTCACCCGGCGAAACGATGCCGACAATGCGGTCCCCGGGTACGGCGCCGCCGTTGGGGGCGAATTTGACCGGCAGGTCCGAATTGATGCCGCGTACAGGTATCGCCGACGGGCTGCGCGAGGGATCCGGCGGAGACTTCAGCTTCAATTTGACCGCAAGGCTTTTCTTGGCGCCGAAGCGCGCGACCCGCTCTTCCTTGTAGTCGGGATACATTGCCCGGGCGACGTCGGACGCCTTCATCTCCCCGCGCCCGACCGCGGCCATGACGTCCTCGACCGAGCTGCGCGCCAGGCGTGGCAGCGCGCCCCGGAGCTTGTCGTCGGCGTACTCGATCTTTGCGCGCACGAACAGACGCTCGACGATGCGCCGGCCAAGCCCGGCATATTGATCCCGTACGGCGGTGCGGGTCGCCCGCCGGATCGCCGCCCGCGCCTTGCCCGTGACGGCGAGCGACTCCCATGCCGACGGTGGCGCCGACTGGGCCTCCGATGTCAGGACCTCGACCTCGTCGCCGTTCTGAAGTTCCGAGGACAACGGCGCGAACTTGCCGTTTATCTTGCTGCCGACGGCGCTGTTGCCCACGTCCGTATGCACGGCGTAGGCAAAATCGATCACATTGGCATGGCGCGGCAGCGCGATCAGCTTACCCTTGGGCGTGAAGCAGAACACCTGGTCGTGGAACAGCTCAAGCTTGGTGTGTTCCAGAAACTCTTCCGGATTGGCGCTCTCGGAGAGGATGCCGATCGTATGGCGGAGCCATGCGAAGGCGTTGGATTCCCGCTTCAGCAGCTCGGTCGGAGAACCGACGCCATCCTTGTAGAAGGCGTGCGCGGCGATGCCGAACTCGGCGATCTGCTCCATTTCCTCGGTGCGAATCTGGAGTTCCACGCGCTGATTGCCGGGGCCAATCACGGTCGTATGGATAGAACGATAGTCGTTCTGCTTCGGGGTCGAAATGTAATCCTTGAACCGGCCGGGCACGACCGGCCATGTTGTATGCACCACGCCCAGCGCTCGGTAGCAGGACTCCAGGTCCTTCATCACCAGACGGAACCCGAAGATGTCGGACAACTGCTCGAAGCCGACCGACTTGCGCTCCATCTTGGTCCAGATCGAAAACGGCTGCTTGCGACGGCCGTATACACGCGCGACCACGCCGTTCTTCTGCAGATTCTTCGAAAGCTGGCTTTCGATTTCGCCGATCAAATTGCGATTCCGCTCCGCCAGCGAATCGAGCCGCTGCATCACTACGGTGTAAGCTTCCGGATCGAGCGAACGGAACGAAAGGTCTTCGAGTTCCTCCCGCATCTCCTGCATGCCCATCCGTCCGGCAAGCGGTGCGTAGATGTCGAGCGTCTCCTCGGCAATGCGATGGCGA
>C688J35102_120989441_pt1 | contig 11349 bp, 12 predicted proteins | sample HopSoiMetagenom2_FD_35102 | JGI IMG/M metagenome (IMG submission 35102)
GGAATCGGCTTGTCGGAATCGGCGTAAAACCGCTTGATCCCGAAGAAGTTGTAGCAATATTTGAGTCTTCCGTCCTTGGCGTAGAGGCTCCAGCCGTTGAAGGCGCCACCCTGTGCAATCACCACGCCTTGCGCGCCAGATTTCGGAACAGCGACCTCGGCCGTTACTGAGTGGGACTTGTTCTTGATGTTGACGATCGAGTTTTCACCTAATCGCCCCATGCCGCCAAACAGCATCTGCCGGTTGCCTTTGATCAATTGAGGCCGGCCGGCTAAGTCGGGGTTAAAGCGTTCGACCCTCCGGTCGTCAAGCGGGAGAACGCTGTACTTGGCCGCCTCGATCAGCCAGAGCCTTTGCAATTCGTGCAGCTTTTGCGGGTTCTCTTTCGCCAGGTCTTTCGATTGGCTCCAGTCTTTGTTCGTGTCATACAGTTCCCAGACATCATCATCAAAGGCCGGCAGCGGTTTCGACATGTCCCAGGGCGTGCTATGCCGAGTTACCGCGGTCCACCCCTTGTGGTAGATGCCGCGGTTGCAAAACATCTCGAAGTATTGCGTTTCGTGCCGATCGGCTGCCTTGGCGTCGTCGAACGAGTACAGCATGCTGACGCCCTCTATCGGGGCCTGCTGCACGCTGTTGACAATCACCGGGTGCGGCAGTCCGGCCGCTTCCAAGATCGTCGGAGCCACGTCGATCACGTGACAGAACTGGGTGCGGATCTCTCCTTTGGCTTTGATGCCCTTCGGCCAGTGCACAATCGTGCCGTTGCGCGTGCCGCCCCAGTGCGATGCGACTTGCTTGGTCCATCGGTAAGGAGTGTCCGTGGCATGCGCCCAACCGACAGCATAGTGGTTATACGCGTTCGGTCCTCCGAAATCGTTGATCTTGCTTTTCAGGAATTCGAGTGTTTCGATCCCCGCCATGCCATTCAGCATGCCCATCTCATTGAAGCAGCCCTGAAGCGAACCCTCCGCGGACGCGCCGTTGTCGCCGATCATCACGTAGATGAGAGTGTCTTGCAATTCCTCGAGATCCCTGGAGCGTGTCAATCAGCCGTCCAATGTGATGGTCAGTGTGCTCCATGAAAGCCGCGAACGCTTCCATCTGGCGGGCCAGGATCCGTTTCATCTCGGCGGGAAAGCTGTCCCAGGCGGGAATCTCAGGCGGGCGTTCGGTAAGCTGGCAGTCCTGCGGGATGACGCCGAGCTGTTTCTGACGGGCGAAGATCTCTTCGCGCAACTTGTCCCACCCCTGATCGAACTTGCCTTTATATTTGTCGATCCACTCCTTGCTCACTTGATGCGGGGCGTGCGCAGCTCCCGGAGCGAAATAAGTGAAAAATGGCTTGCCAGGCATCAACGCCTTTTGCTGGCGAATCCATTTGATCGCCTTATCGGTCATGTCTTCCGTGAAGTGATAGCCCTCTTCAGGCGTCTTGTCAGGTTCGACCGGTACGGTGCCTTCATAAATCGCCGGATGATATTGGTTTGTCTCGCCGCCGATGAATCCGTAGAAATATTCGAATCCACCGCCGCCCGTCGGCCACTGATCGAACGGTCCCATTGGGCTCGTTTCCCATACCGGGACTTCGTGACACTTGCCGAACTGGGCCGTGGCATAGCCATTGAGCTTGAGCGTCATCGCAAGGGGCGCCTTGTTCTTCGGCAGCACCGACGTGTAACCGGGGGCAGATGTCGCGATCTCGCAAATGCCGCCCATGTTGACCGAGTGATGATTGCGGCCCGTCAGCAGCGCCTGACGTGTGGGCGAACACAGCGCAGTCGTGTGAAACCGGTTGTAACGCAGGCCATCAGCCGCCAGCCTCTCTAAACTGGGTGTACGGCACGGACCGCCAAAGACACTGGATGCGCCAAACCCGACATCATCGAGCAGAATGACGAGAACATTGGGCGCGCCCGCTGGCGGTCGCAATTCCCGGATGGGTGGGAATTTGATGTCCGGATCTTTGGCATCGTGTCGTCAAGCCCACATGGGTCTGGTCCGGGATTGGGAGAACCGTTCGTTGAATGTTGTCTTGTGAACCCATGCGTTTTCCCTTCTTCGCTCGGTGGTTTTATTCCTAAGCCGCCGCTGGTGCCCCAACTGGAAGCACGCACACTTCGAGCCAGCCTTGCTCGTCAAGGACGGATGTGGTTCGCCGAATACAGGCTCAAAAGATTTGATGCCGAGCGCAGCGCCCAGAGGCTTCAGCGGACGGAAGATTTTGGCGCGTTCGACGTGCGATAGCGATCCAGAAGACAACTCATCTTGTTTTCTGAATCTCCTTCGCCAATGCCGCATCTTCACCTCCGCTTCGGATTGCCTACGAACACCGCGGAAGACGACCCGCCGACACAACCGGGGTAAACGCCTGCAGCAGTTAAAGAAAGGTGACAGATGCAGTAGTACAGCCGCGGACGGAGAACATCAGCGCCACGACGAAACTCGCCGTTGATCGTACTCGTATGGCCTATGAACGGACGCTGATGGCCTGGATTAGAAAGGCGACGTCATTGATTGCATTCGGATTTTCAATTTACAAGTTGTTTCAGATTGAGGGAGCTGAGAAACCAAAGCGCGTAGTCAGCGCAACCGACATTTCCGTGCTGATGATTGTTTTCGGGCTAATCTCTTTGTCTTTGGCCACGTTGCGGCACAGCCGAGATTTGAAGGCCCTAAGGGCGGAATACCCGGGATTCCGAGTTCATTGGCACGAGTGTTGGCAGGATGGATGTCGGTCCTTGGAATTGTTGCACTATCGAGGGTGATTCTACGGCGTTAATCAACCTTGTTCCTTGGCAGAGATTGTCTGGATCGCGCTCACGCCGAAATGCATCTCAACCTGCACTCACAACAACGATCGTCCACAGGTGCGGCAGATGGCTGTCGAGAAAAGACAAATGATCTAAAGCCGGCTATTAACGTATTACTTTTCTTTTGTTTCTCGGGCCTCGGATCGAGCTTGCAATTTAAACCTTCGCACTTAGGCCGTGCATTCTCAACAACATCGGAGTTTGGCGGATCCATTCATGGGGAGGTCGAATTCTGTTTCCGCTCTCTTCTATCGATCCGCAAACACTGAAGTGAGCCAGCCAACGCAGGACTCGCTAATTACACGGTTTTGCTTGTTTCACAATCGGAGGGGAATGATGAACAATATCGGTCGCAGGAGTCTTTTCAGACAGGCGTTCAGCGGGCTGGTCGTTACCGCTGTTTCGCGGGACGCGAAGGGCTATGCAGATACCTTCAAGATGCCGACTTCACCCAAGGAAGCAATGACCATGCTGACGCAAGGCAATGGACGCTTTCAAGCGAAGCAGCTCCCGTCTTTGCAAGAGGATCTGCAAATATTGCGAGCCAATACGGTTGAAGAACAGAAGCCATTCGCTGCCGTCCTGTCGTGTGCTGATTCCCGGGTACCTGTCGAGCTCATCTTCGATCAGACAATCGGCCATCTGTTTGTAGTGCGAGTAGCGGGGAATCTTGCAACGCCTCCGACCATCGCTAGTCTCGAATACGGAGCGGCTGTACTGGGAGTCAAGGTAATACTTGTGATCGGCCACCGGAATTGTGGTGCGGTGAAAGCCACGATGGGTGCAAGAGCCGTTCCGGGCCAGATCAGTTCGCTTTACCAATACATTCATCCAGCCTTAAAGAAAGGAGAAATGGATGCAAACGTCGCGAGCCGAGAGAATGCAAGGTTTCAGGCCGATTCACTCCGGGCTTCGTCTCCGGTCCTAGCTTCGCTGATCAAAGAAGGAAAAATGTCCCTCGATGCCGCTTACTACGATGTGGGGACTGGAAAAGTGGAAATTCTGGCGTGAGATCCGAAGTCAAGCTTTACGTGTTAGAGGCGAGTTGGAGTTCGAGGTCCACGCTGAACACATTCGGCACGGTATTTGCGTGGATGGCAGCCCGAGTCAGGTCCCGTCCCTCCGCCTGGTGTGACTAGAGAGGTCGCTAGCTCAAGGGCAGTGGCGCGCGAAGTTTAAAGGTCAGCCTGGTCTCTGCAGGAACTTTCTGTGTTTTGCCTTGTGCCATTGCCCCGGAGAGCGCGCCCAAACCAACGCCTGAGGCAGCGCTAATAGCGGCGCTACGCTTGACTCCTTATTGGTCTTACTAGTGCCCTCGGCCTCCTCTGAGCATAGTTCGCCGCTACGGCGTACGGTTTCCCGCTAACCATCACATCATAAAGCTTGACCGCTAAGTTCTTGTTCTCTTGCACCTTGACCACCTAGACCGTGCAGGTGGCGCCGCGCGGGATGACCAACTAGCTGCGAGCGACAACCGGATCGTCGTTGAAGGACAACTCTTGCGTCAATCCAAGGCCTTACGCGCACTAAGTCCTGATTGAAGCTGTCCGGGATCTGCTCTTTCTTTCTGTGCATGCAAGGTCTACAGGTCGAATACTCTTTTCACCGTTTCCGCCTGACGCCACATCGGGCCCGTGATCGAACGTAAGCGCCTGACAGTTACCCCGAGGGAAGTCGTTCAGTTCCGTCGAGGTCGAGCGCTGGCTTAAGTTTGAGCGGCAGCCCAGTCATGCGGTAGAAGTTTGGTGGTGCGGATAATGGGGTGATTGGGGATGCGAGCAAGGACGTCTTTAAGCCAGGCGAAGGGCTCGATACTCACGCATCGGTCCTTAGTTCAACTGGCAGATATTTACGGCCAGACGGAGACTGTGACATCGCGAAGGCGTTCAACATGGATGCACCTAAAAGTCAGCTTGGCCGAGGACCGCGTTCCGTAACGAGCCGGTTTCACCTCACTTCTCCTCTTGTGATTCAGGGAAGTTAAATTGCCATTCAGTTGGCGTAAGACTTTAAATAGCCGCATTGGGTGTAGCGGAAGCAACAGATTTCGCGTAACACGCGATCAGAAATCTTCACCCCGCTCCACCACCTCTTCTCCGGGATTCCTTCCACCCATTCAGCGGCTTTAAAGCTCCGTGAAAACATCCAGAACAAATCCGCGCTCCAAGGAACCACCGCATTCGTCTCGCAGGTTGTAACATGCAGTCCTGATATGCGCAATCAACAGAGGTGACAGTTCAGACCCCACCCGGTCTCAATTTTCCGGTAGACTCACCCCGCTCCCGGGGTGGGACCAAGCGAAGGCCGGTCTTTGCTGGGAGGCTATACGCCCAATGCAAAGCGCGGAGCGGCAAGTTGAGCAATCTGGCTAGGTTTTGAAAGTAGAGTACGGCAGCTCAGTTGTCGCGGTAGAGACAACCATCACTGATCCGCCCCCCGCAGAAATCCGTACGTGCGCTTTTACGCATACGGCTCCTATTGAGTGAGTGGCGTTGAAGCGAGCGTCAGGGTAAGGATGCAGAACTCGGGCTTGAGGAATCCATCGAGTCAGGATCGGGGTGAGCTGGTCCCAACCGACGCGTGCGCGCTGACTGCGACGAACTCACATTCCGCCACAGCCAGGCGACCCGTCGGCTGAAGACGCGCAACTGAGTTGCGTTGCCCGGAACAGCATGGTATTGGTAAGCCACGCACCGACTTCGGAAGTACGGCGATGCTTCCGGCGGCCGGCATTTTGGGCGAGTAGACATGCATGCGTTCAGACCTGACGCGTCAAAGCCACCAAGGCTGAACTTCAACGGCTGTGAACGGGCTGAGAGAGTTCTTGCAACTGGAACGAAAGCGGAGGCCCGGATATATTTTATTCGAAGGGGACACACTCGAATGTCAGCTTTTGCTAGCTACGATCCGAGCTTTGGTGGCGACGAACCTCCCGGTCTCTAAGCTTTGTTCGTGGCGCTCAGCTCGGTCAACGTGATTGGTAAACAGTTCCTGACTGCCGGCGGTCAATCAAAGGGTGCGTTCCGTCCGGGATTGCGGGCCGTCCGCTCACCTTGCAAGCGGCGAAACCGGTCTCGGACACAGTAATGCGCATATCGATCAAGAATCATCGGAACTAGGCAAAACCGTTGTACAGTCGAATTCATGTCGGGCACCGGCCTCGGATCTGTTCACGCTTGGATCGACGGTGAATACCGCCCCGGAGTGCAGGCTTGTGCAGTTCATATTCGCGAATGGTTTGAAGGGCGATACCAGATCGAGGAGTTCATTGGAGCTGGCCATACATCTGTTGTTTTCAAGGCCGTGGACACAAGGCTCGACCGTACGACGGCGCTTAAGCTTTGGCGAACGCGCGATTGGGATCTAAACCCAGCAATCCTCCTAAAAGAAGCTAAGTGTCTGGCGAAAATCGAACATCCCCGCGTCGTCCGGGTACTCGATTTCGGGACAGATGCCATTTCGAATCTTCCGTGGATGTCTCTCGAATTCTTGGGTAATCGCACGCTTCGCAGCGTTATCAACGAGACCAGAGGTCTTGCCGCAAGTTGGCCCGCAGTAGTTGCGTTTGGCATTCAGGTTTGCAGTGTTGTCGACTACATGCACAACTCCGTAGGCCTATTTCAACTGGATCTTAAGCCGGACAATTTCGCCGTGAACCCAGACAAGACGTTGAAGCTCATGGATCTCGGTTCCGCGGCCGATGATCGAAGTCGCTTCGATCGCTTCGGGACTCCAGGATACGTGGCACCCGAGCTTTTGGAATCTGAATCGGTAGACGCCAAGTGCGATATCTTCGCCATTGGAGTCCTACTCTATGAATTGCTTGCGGGCGATAATCCACTCCTGTCGGCCCAGGAGCAGTTGATCTCACGAAAGGGGCGATGGGCTGACTACGTAACCGCGGCACTTCCAATCGAACCACAGTTCTCCTCTGAAAAACCGTTTTCAAAATTAGTCAGGGAATTTGACCCTATACAGAGGCTGAATAGACAGGGCCCGCCAACGCCACTATTAGATTTATTGAAACAGATGTGTTCAGCAACTGCGAGCAACCGCCCGAGTGCGAGTGAATCGCACGCTGCGCTTCTGAGGATGGCGGAGTCCACGAAAAAGCGACAACTCCCTTCACTGTTCATATCGCACTCCCATTTGGACAAGGAAAGATTCGTTAGGGACTTCGCCCAATCGATGGGCCGGCGAGGCTTCAAAGTGTGGCTCGATGAAAGGAGCCTCAAGACCGGCGAGGCCTTTTGGGAAAAAATCGGAAGCGCCATCGAGTCTTGTGATTACGTAATTGTTGTGCTTTCCGAAGGTAGCTTGAAGTCGCATGGCGTCCTGGAAGAGTTGCGAACCGCGCAGATCTTCAGCTTGGACCAGGTTAAAGTCCTTCCCATCCGCATTGATCCTGTTAGCTACGGAACGATACCCGTATATCTGAGATCGCGACATATTCTGGACTTCGTAGGATGGGAAGATAAGAAGGTCTTCAACGCTCGAGTTGCCAAGCTGGCCGCCGATATCGTCTCGTTGTGGGAAGCGGGCGAAGTGCCAACCTAGATGCTGTTTCGAACGTTTGAGATGCATAATCGAATCGCTCATTAGCTCTCACTGCGCCCGGTCCGTTCGATTCCCGTCGTGGCCGTAACTTCGCCCCCATAACTTGGCCGACTTGAGCGTGATTGTAGGTGGGTCCGGGCAACCGGCAAGCGGAACTCAGTCCGACCCAAGCATCTCTCAAAACCTCGTCCATGATTCCTACTTCGAACTCCCTTGTAAAGGGAACGGGACGCTCGATCAGTGAAGCGGTGATCGACTTCACACGATACGCCGTACGAGCTATCCCCGTACGAACCGACTCCTACCGAGGGCTGAGAACTTTTCTGCTTACGCCACGTCCAGTACAGACTCAAGGCGGGTTTGCGGGCAATTGCTACTTTGGAGATGCGGCTCGCGCGCCATCTCCAGGTGTAGAAACGTGCTTCGCCATTCTGGTTGAAGCCCCCGGCCGCTTACGCTGCCTGGAGCGACAAGAACCTCAGCAGAGAACTGCGTTGCTTGCTGATGTGAACCCAGTCGTCGATTGAACGCCCGGCGAGGCATCGTAGGTGTTAGCAAAACACCGAAGCCTACGCATTCAAAACGGAGGAGCAAATCATGTATCTGAGCGTGTTACTCTCATCGGCTTCACCGGCAGCAGCCGAAGACCTTTGGCCACCCGAACGGGCGAAGAAATCACTTGCCTGTCTGTCGCAACAACCCGACGCTAACCAGGACGATTCGGATTGGAAGGAGAAGACGCCATGGGACGACTGCGTGCTGTATTTGTGCTATCTGGAAGTTTGCTGCCAGGCTTCCCAAAACGCTCGCATATTCTCATCGAAGGTGAGCTCACCTACAGGCACTTCGTCGGACCGAGACGGGCGCCATGAAGGTTCAATGGCCAGTAACCGAGATGGTCGTGGAATCGATAAAAACTCTTGATCGGAAGGAGAAAGACAGCACGGAAATAGAGTCAACCTCTTGGCGGCTCCTACTCTTCACTGTTAGGGGATGGATGACGTGAACGGCGCTTCATTTACCTATCCGGCAGCTCCGTCCGGATTGCTTGTCATCCATATAGACTAGGCAGCGTGACGACACTGGACTGGCTGTTGGATTCAGATCCTGCGATTTGCTGGCAGGTATTTCGCGATCTTGTTCACGCACCGGCTGAGGTTGTCATCAAGGAGCGAGGGCGTGTAGCCCTTGAGGGCTGGGGCGCGCGACTGCTGGCCTTGCAGGGTGAAGATGGTCTGTGGGCGGGAGGGGCGTGCTTTCCCGCACGACACCTGGATGACTGCGACGGGAACCAGGGCCAACCTTGGATTTCGACACTCCCTACACTTCAACTACTGCTTGATTTCGGACTGGACCCAAACTCTGAACGGGCCCGTCGGGCGGTTGCCCTCGTCAAAGATCACTGCCGTTGGGAGCACGCTGGACAGCCGTTCTTCAGCGGCGAGGTCGAACCGTGCATCAATGGTAGAACCGTCACGCTCGGCGCTTACTTCCATCAGGATGTGGAAGGGATCGTCGCGCGACTCCTGAGCGAGCAGCTAGAGGATGGAGGTTGGAATTGTGAAGCAGAGCGCGGGTCGGTGCGTTCGTCTTTCGACACGACGATCAACGTACTGGAAGGGCTCTTGGCATATGAGCGTGCAACCGCCAGTTCTGCAGACTTGGCTCGAGTTCGACGTCGAGGTGAAGAGTACCTCCTCGAACGCAAGCTATTCCGGCGAAAGAGTACCCGCGAGATTGTCAACCTTACATGGCTGCAATTTTCGTTTCCTGTTCACTGGCACTACGATGTATTGCGCGCGCTCGATTACTTCCGCTCGGTTGGGCATAAGCCCGATCCGCGTATTGATGAAGGCATCGCTTTGCTCCGCTCAAAGCAGCAGGCGGACGGGACTTGGCTGCTTGAGAACACGCATCCCGGCAAGGTCCACTTTCCGCTTGGGGACGCAGACGGCCGACCGAGCCGTTGGAATACGTTAAGGGCCTTGCGTGTCCTCAAATGGTACGAGAGATTTGCGACCTGAACAGCCTTGCATCTCAGGTCGGAATGAGGAATCGTGATCGTCAGTGCGGCGCGATATCTATGCGACGGGGCACAGAGCTTAGTAGCTTGTCCTGAAGATCCAGCGGCTCTCAGCGACGACCTCGCGGTCGTTAACCTCCCGAAGTTTGCTTACGCTCGACACCTGCACCCATAAGTGCCCGATGTGGTCAATTGCCTATTGAAGTGCGACAGAAGGATTCTCGCCGCACCGGGCATAGATGCGATCATTACCGACGCCGTCGAGTTGGATACAGGAGTCGCGTGGACGGACGGTTTGTTGGCTCTCAGGTGCGCGGGGTCGCCGCGCCTTTTCGGCCACCCTCTAATTCTCGACATGGTTCCCCGGAGGCAACTTTCACGTACCGCGTAACGGATCGCCTCCGCGTCACGCTGACTGTTCTGTTCTCGCGCGACACGCACGATCGCTTCTATGCGGAGGCGGCCTACGCTTGAAGGCGCGGGTCGGGATGACGCGGCGAAAGGAACGACCATTGCGCGTATGATGTCTCGCTTCATCCGATCGCTCCGGTTCCACGTATCTTTCTCCTGCCCGGAAAGAACAAGCGAGGCAATCTTCCGGGCCGCTAATTGGGATAGTCGTTTTCGACCAGATCCGCGCTTATTCCGTTCGCCACGCCGGCAATGTACGCCGAGGGAGGAGTTTGAGTGGCCAGTTTTCCGGAGACGCTCAGCCGATATACCCCTCGCCGACGGCCCAGGATGTATGTTTTTCCGTCAATCTGGAACGTTTTCGCAGACTTGATCGTGATGTCAAAGGTTGCGGTAAAGTAGCCGGTCGAGGTGTCGATCACGACCTGGTGCCGCAAAGTGAAGTTCTGGACGGGGACGCCCTTTCTGAACGTGTCCGGGTTCGCGAAATCAGAGTTTCCGGAATCGAGGAAGATCGTCCCCGTCCCGGTTCTGTCGATCACCCGAACGGGCCCGTTGTTGATCACGCGCTCGGTAGCCGTATCGTTATAAAACGTAAATAGCGCTGTCGCTTCGGAGACGGCAGCACCGGCTGTCGTCGTAATTCGGTCGAGGCCGTTTATGAAGTTCAAGTAGCCGTATTGCACAGACTGTTGCGCGGAAGGATTCAGAACCTGGCCGACAATCTCATAACCGATCTCCTTTGCCGACACCTCTCCCGGATGGGCGGTGAGGCAGCAAGGTAGCAGCAATGATCCTGCGCAGCCTATTAGTGTCGTCATTCGTCCCAAGGACGTTCGAATTTTCATTTGATTCTCTCCTGTCTGGACCTGCGCCGCTCTCGAGCGAGACAGCCGGTCGGACGCGATCAGCCTGGCAGGCATTGCAGGCGCGAGCAATGGAGACGATCTGAAGATTGTCTGAAGGCGTAGCTGCCTGTATAATCAGCCGGTTAAGGTCTCGCAGATCCGTGTCTATCCGGGATTACGAGTTCGACCAGTTCCGTTTAACCCCGGAAGCTTGCGAGTTAACGCGAGCGGGCCGACCGGTCCGGCTGGAGAAAATCCCGTTCGATCTGCTGGTGCTGCTCGTGGAGCGCCGCCATGAGTTGGTTTCGCGCGAGGCGATCACAAGCTCCCTGTGGGGCAATGGCGGTTTTCAGGATCAGGACCAGAGCCTTAACACGGCGATCCGCAAAGTACGTCTGGCATTGCGGGACAGCGCGGACGAACCTCGATTTATTCAGACGGTGGTCGGACGTGGATATCGGTTCCTCCCCGACGTGAGCGTCAAAGAACGCTCGGCTTCACCCGAGCAGGCCGCGGCAGCTCCGTCGCTCGTTGCGCCGCAACCTGCCGTGTTCCGTCGTGGTCGCGTTGCGCTGCTCGGTGCCGGCTTTGTGGCGCTGCTGATTATTGGCTGGCTGGTCGTGCGCGCGCCGCGCGACCCTGCCCTCATCGCTGTTCTGCCCTTCGAGGACCTGAACGGAGATCCCGCACAAGCCTA
>C688J35102_120989439_pt1 | contig 11346 bp, 8 predicted proteins | sample HopSoiMetagenom2_FD_35102 | JGI IMG/M metagenome (IMG submission 35102)
CATGGTCGAGAAGATGAAGGAGCTGATCCCGCCGCACATGTTCCAGATCCCGATCCAGGCCGCGATCGGCGGCAAGGTGATCGCCCGCGAAACGGTGCGTGCGCTGCGCAAGGACGTCACCGCCAAATGCTACGGCGGCGATATCACGCGCAAACGCAAGCTTCTGGAGAAACAGAAGGAAGGCAAGAAAAAGATGCGCCAGTTCGGGAAAGTGGACATCCCGCAGGAGGCGTTCATCGCGGCGTTGAAGGTGGATAGTTGAGGGTGGGGCCGGCTTGACGCAGGGCTGAGGACGGTGTTCTTCGACCGGAATGCACGAGGGCCATCATGAAGCCGACGGTCAAATACCACGCCGATGACAACGCCACTTATATCCGACTATCGGAAGGCGACATTCTGGAGAGTTCGGAGATCGCGCCGAACGTCATCTTCGACTACGACGTCGACGGCCGCATCGTCGGAATAGAATTGCTCGACGCCCGGGCGCAACTGTCCGCGCAGCTGCTGACGGACGCTGCTTAGCTGTTTGGCTATTTCGAGGACATGCGAAGAAACTGACGTTCGATCGCGCACTCGATCTGGCGCCGGACGGTTTCGATCGGCATCGAGTTGCTCAACGCGAATGTCCGCGCTCAGGGCTGCACGTCGGTCAGGGCTCGAGGTTTAAGCTCCCGCCTCCGCCAACCCCGCAGCCCATAGGGCGAACGCGTAGACGATGGCGATTTCGTCGAGGCGGTTGAAGCGGCCCGAGGCGCCGCCGTGACCGGCGCCCATGTTGGTGCGCAGCAGCACCGGGCCGCCGCCGGCCATGGTGGCGCGCAGCCGCGCGATCCATTTGGCCGGCTCCCAATAGGTGACGCGGGGATCGGTGAGGCCGCCCATCGCGAGGATCGCCGGATAGTCTTTCGCCGCGACATTGTCGTAAGGCGAATAGGACAGGATGGTGCGGAAATCCTTTTCGCTCTCGATCGGGTTGCCCCATTCCGGCCATTCCGGGGGCGTCAGCGGCAGCGTGTCGTCCAGCATGGTGTTGAGCACGTCGACGAACGGCACCTCGGCAACGATGCCGGCGAACAATTCGCCCGCGCGGTTGGCGACCGCGCCCATCAGCATGCCGCCGGCGCTGCCGCCGTGGCCGACGATGCGCCTGGCGGCGGTGTAGTTCGCCTCGATCAGCGCGCGGCCGCAAGCGGCGAAATCGTCAAAACTGTTGGTCTTGTGCTCGCGCTTGCCGTCGAGATACCAGCCCCAGCCCTTGTCGGCCCCCCCGCGGACATGGGCGATGGCGTAGACAAAGCCGCGGTCGACCAGTGAGAGCCGGTGCGCGGAGAACGACGCCGGGACGGCATGGCCGTAGGAGCCATAGCCATAGAGCAGCAGCGGCGCGGTGCCGTCGCGCTTGAGATCCCTGGCGTGCAGGATCGAGACCGGCACCAGCGCGCCGTCATGCGAGGGCGCCATGATGCGACTGGTGACATAGTCGGCCGGGTCATGTCCGGAAGGGATTTCCTGGCGCTTGCGCAGCTTCCGCTGCCGGGTCGCCATGTCGTAATCCCAGACCTCCGCAGGCGTCGTCATCGACGAATAGGAGAAGCGCAGATTGGTCGTGTCGAATTCGTAGCCGCCGATGGTGCCAAGCGAATAGGCCGCCTCGTCGAAGGCGATGGCGTGCTCTTCGCCGCTGCCGAGATCGCGGATCACGATGGACGGCAGCGCGTTGGCGCGCTCCAGCCGCACCAGGTGGTTGGCATAGAGCTCAAGATCGATGATGTAGATGCCCTCGCGATAGCCGACCAGGTCGCGCCAGTTGCCGCGCTGCGGCGCGGCCAGCGGGGCGGTGACGATCTTGAAGTCGATCGCGCCGTCGGCATTGGTCAGGATGAACAATTCATCGCCCCGGTCGGCGACCGAATACTGCATCCCGGGCTCGCGCGCCGCCACCAGCCGCGGTGTCGCCGTATCGTCCGACAGGTCGATCAGCCATTGCTCGGAGGTTTCATGGTCGCCGCCCGCGATCACGCAGAAGCGGCCGCTGGCGCTTTCATGGATATGGGTGAACCAGCCGGCATCCTTTTCCTGGTAGACCAGCACGTCGGCGGCCTGCGGCATGGCGAGGCGATGGCGCCAGACCTGCATCGGGCGATGGTTGTCGTCGAGCTTGACGTAGAAGAAGGCTTTCGAATCCGCGGTCCATACCACGCCGCCATCGGTTTCCTCGACCACGTCGGCGCTGTCGGCTCCGCTGCTCCAGTCGCGCACTTTAATCGAAAAATATTCCGAACCTTTGACATCGGCACTCCAGGCCTGCAGCTTATGGTCCGGCGAGTGCCGCGCGCCGCCGAACTTGAAATATTCGTGGCTAGCCGCGAGCGCATCGCCGTCGAGGATGATGGCCGGCTCGCCGCCGTCACGCGGCGTCCGGCCGATCATCTCGTGCTGGCCGCCTTCGCGGTATTTGTGCAGATAGGCGAACGGCCCGTCGGGCGAGGGCACCGAGGAATCGTCTTCCTTGATGCGGCCGCGCATTTCCGCAACCAGCGTCTTCTGCAAGGACGCGGTGTGGCCAAGGATGGATTCGGTATAGTCGTTCTCGGCCTCGAGATAGTTGCGGATATCGGTATCGAGCACGGAGGGATCGCGCAGCACCTCCTGCCATTTGCCGTCCTTGAGCCAGGCGTAATCGTCGACGATGGTAATGCCATGCTTGGTGAACGAATGCGGACGGCGCGGTGCGACCGGCGCAGCCGATGCGGATGTTTCGCGGATTGGTCTGTTCACCTGAGCCTTCTTTCGCGCAACGACATGGCCGCGGAGTTGCCCACGCCATATACGCTTCATCGGCGTGATTGCCAGATCGGCCGCCGCTGCGCCAGAGCGGTTTCCGGCTTGTTGATGAAGCACTTGTGTGGTTAGGGTTTTTTGGCTGCCGCCAGTACCGGAACCATGCTTTTCAATTCCTACGCTTTCATTTTCCTGTTTCTGCCCGTGGTCCTCGCCGGATATTTTCGGCTGGCGCGGGCGGGTGATCTGGCGCCCGTGCTGTGGCTGGCGATAGCCTCGCTGGTATTCTACGCGGTCGGAAACTGGCAGTTTGTGCCGCTGTTGTTGGCCTCGGTCGCGTTCAATTATCTGATCGGCTGGTTGTTGATTACGTGCCAGCTCCGCAGCACGCTGCGCTTTGCGGTGCTGACGATCGGCGTTGCCGGCGATCTGCTGGTACTCGGCATCTTCAAATATGCGGGTTTTTTCGCCGCCAACCTCAACGCCTTATTCGCCGCCGGCCTGACCGTCGATATCCTGCTTCCGGTCGGGATTTCGTTCTACACCTTTACCCAGATCGCGTTCCTGGTCGACGCCTGGCGCGGCAATGTCGCGCGCTATGCCTTGCCGCATTACGCGCTGTTCGTGACGTACTTTCCACATCTGATTGCCGGTCCGATCCTGCATCACAGGGACATGATCCCGCAGTTCGAGAGCCGGCGATCCAAGCGCCCCGACCCGCACCTGATCCTGTGCGGGCTCATCATCTTCGCGATCGGACTGTTCAAGAAGACCTGCCTGGCCGACGGCATCCAGCCGTTCGTCGCGCTGGCGTTCGGTCCGGACACGCCGTCCTTTGTCCACGCCTGGATCGGCGCCCTGGCCTACACCTTCCAGCTCTATTTCGATTTTTCCGGCTATTCCGACATGGCAATCGGCATTTCGCTGATGTTCGGCATCTTCCTGCCGCTGAATTTCAACTCGCCGTACAAGGCGACCTCGATCATCGATTTCTGGCGGCGCTGGCACATGACGCTGTCGCAGTTCTTGCGCGACTATCTCTACATTCCGCTCGGCGGCAACCGGCGTGGCAAGACGCTGCGCTACGTCAACCTCATGATCACCATGGTGCTCGGCGGGTTGTGGCATGGCGCGGCCTGGACGTTCGCCGCATGGGGGGCGCTGCACGGCGCCTACCTCTGCATCAACCACGCCTGGAGCAACTATGGCCCGGCCGTCGCGCCGCGGTTCGCGCCGCTGACCAATGCCTTGAGCCTGGTGCTGACCTTCGTCGCGGTGGTGGTGGCGTGGGTGTTTTTTCGCGCCGACAGCTTGGCCTCGGCGCTGACCATCCTCTCGAAAATGGCCGAACCTACCGAGGTCGTGTTCGGCCGCGGTGAAATCGCCAACGTCGGCATACTCATCATCTATGCCGCGATCGCCTGGTTCGCTCCGAACACGCAGACGATGATGGGCTATGATCACGACAACCGGAGCGTCGGCGAAAATCTCGATACGTGGCTGCGGCGGCCCGGCTTCCTCTATGCGGCCGCGGCGACCCTGGCCTTTGGCGTGCTCGGAATCCAGCAGCACAGCGAATTCATTTACTTCAGGTTCTGATGAGCGCCGCCGCCCGGAATTTGGTTCGCTTCCTCTGCGCCAGCGTCGCGGTGATCGTTCTGGCCGCGGCGCTCAATTTCGTCGTCGATCCGCTGCAACTGTTCCGGCCGGCGCGCTTGTTCCATGCGATGTATTCGCCGGACAGCCGGATGCAGAATGCGGGGCTGGTCCGCAGCCAGCAATTCGACACCGCGTTCATGGGCACCTCGCTCGCGATCCACTTCCGGCAGAGCGAGATCGACCGCTATCTCGGTGGCAAGTCGGTCAAGCTGTCGATGACCGGCTCGAATTCGCACCAACAGAGCTTTGTGCTGGATGCGGCGCTGGCGCGTCACCCCAAGCGGGTGCTGTGGGAAATGGACGACTGGATCTTCCGCGACGCGCCGGAAATCGATGCCGACATCTATCTGCCGGCGAACCTCTACCGGCGCAATGCCCGCGGTATCCTCAGTTATCTGTTCAACGGCGTCATGGCGCGGGAATCGCTCTGGATACTGGCGCGATCGTTGCCGCCACTCGAGAGGACCGTGGCGCGCCTGACCTCGGGCATTATCGTCAAGTTTCCCTATAGCGACCTCGACGAGGTCAACACGCTAAGCCCGAACCTGGACCCGGCTCAGTTCTACAATCGACGCAATATGATCGCCGCGTTCACCCGCGCCACCGATCCGCAGCACCGTTACTACCTCGCCGAGGGCTACAACACCGAGGAAATGGTTCGCAATTTCGAGCGCGATGCCATCGCCCTGATCGAGAAATATCCGGACGTGGAATTCGTCATCTACTTTCCGCCCTATTCCATCCTGCAGTTCGTCGCGATGCGGGACTTCTCGCCGGCGACGCTGCAGGTCGTCTACAAGGCCAACCGCTACATGCTGCGGCGGCTGTCGCAGTTCGGCAACGTGAAGGTGTACGATTTTCGCGAGGCCGAAGAAATCACCCACGATCTGAACAATTATTCCGACATCATCCACCACTCTCCGGCGGTCGACCGCAAGGTGCTGGAGATGATCGCGGCGGACAAATACCGGATGGACCGCGCCGCGCCGGAAGCCTCGATCGATCGCTTGAAAGCCCAGGTCGAGGCTTACCGGACCGACGGACTGGGCCGGTAAAGCACCGCCGGCAAGCGCGGCACGCTAGCTGTTCCGCAGCCGCGCGCCGGCGCCGGCGCCGAAGATCGGAATGCGGTTGATAGTGAACACCACCGCGAAGGTGATCACCAGCATCGCCAGCCCAAGCACCGAGATCGCGGCGAGGTCGCCGCTCTCATTCAGGTCGTAGATCAAAACCGACAGCACCTTGGTTTGCGACGTGAACAGCACGATCGCCGCCGACAATTCCCGCATCACGCCGATGAAGATGAAGCACCAGGTCGCGATCACGCCGGTGCGCAGGAGCGGCGCGGTGATCTGGCGCAGCGATTGCAGCCGCGTCGCCCCGAGGATGCGGCTGGCGTCCTCCAGCTCGGGATGAATGGTCGCGAATGCCGCCTGCAATTGCTGATAGGCCGACGGCAGGCTGATGGTCAGGAATGCGATCAACAGAATCCACAAGGTGCCGTACAGCACGAAGGGCGGCCGGGTGTAGCTCAGGAACAGGCCGACGCCGAGCACGATGCCGGGCACCGCGATCGGCGCGGTGGCGAGGAAGCCGAGCGCCCGCGAGCCCGCCACCACCTTTCGCGTCGTGACATAGGCGATCACCAGCGCCAGCACGGTGCCGATGGTCGCGGTGGCCGCGCCCAGGATCACGGTGTTCTTCAGCGCCAGTTGCGTCGCGGACAATTCGGTGAACACGAACACGATGTTGTGCAGCGTGAACGTCGCCGGCGTCACCAGCGTGGTGGCATTGGGCGAGAACGCGGCGTTGAACAGCGCGAAGTAGGGCAGGAACACCGGGTTGAGCAGCATGAGCAGGCAGAACGCGAGCGCCGCCCAGCGCCATGCTTTCAACTCGACCCGGCGCGGCGCGCCGTATTTGCCGCCGACCACCGAATAGCCGCGGCGGCCGAGAATGAATTTCTGCGCCTGCAGCAGCAGAATGGTCAGCAGCAGCAACGGCACGGCGGCAGCCGCGGCGAGCTCGAGCTTCGGCGGATACTGGAACAGGCTCCATATCTTGGTGGTCATGGTGTGGAAGCCGGCCGGCAGCGCGAGGATCGCCGGCGATCCGAACAGCGTCATTGCCTGCAGGAACGCGACCAGCGCGCCGGCGACCAGCGCCGGCAGCGCCAAGGGTATCGTCACGCGCCGCGCCGTGGTCCAGGCCTTGCCGCCGAGAATGGCGGAAGCGTCCTCCAGCTCGCCCGGCATATTGTCCAAGGCGTTGGCGACCAGGACGAACACAAACGGAAAGGTGTAGCAGGAGATCACGAAGATGATGCCGGTGAGCGAATAGATGTCGAACAAATGCTCGCCGGCATCCATGCCGGTGAGATAGCGATACAGCTGATTGAGCAACCCTGAATTCGGCGCCGCCAAGAGTTCCCAGGCGACCGCGCCGAGGAACGGCGGCGTCACGAAGGATGCCGTCACCAGCGCGCGGATGAACTGCCGGCCCGGCATGTCGGTGCGCGACACGAGCCATCCCATCGGGGCGGCGACGACGCAGCAGAAGAACGCGGAACTGGTGGCGATGATCGCGGTGGTCAGCAGCGGATCGAGGAAATCCGGATCGGTGAACAGTTTCACGAAATTCTGCAGCGTGAGGTGCCGGTCGCGGTCGGTCAGGCTGTACACCGCCAGCCACGACAGCGGCAGCACGATCAGCAGCACGAGGAATGCCGCGAACAGCCAGAGCACCGGCTTGGTCCAGTCGATTTTCGCGCGCGGGGTGGCGGTGGTGGTGGTGGTTGCAATTGTCATTTAACGGTCGATCCAGACTCTTCCCTCATCCTGAGGAGGGGCCTCTTGGCCGCGTCTCGAAGGATGGGCCGCACACTCATGGTTCGAGACGCGCGCCGAAAGGCGCGCTCCTCACCATGAGGATTAAACCCGAAACAGTCTTGCATAGCGCGTCTTGATCTCCTCGGCGGCGGCTTCGACGCCGGCGGGATCTTCCTTCATCAGCTTCAGCTCGGTGATCTTGCGCCGCCCGGGCTTCGACTGCACCTCGGCATGCGCGGAATACTGCGCGGTATAGTCGGTGAAGAACTGCTGCGTCTCGCGGGTGTGCAGCCACGCCTGGAACAGCCGCGCGGCGTTGGGATGCGGCGCGCTGGCGAAGATCGCGGTCGGGCCCGAGATCGTGGGCGTGCCTTCGCTCGGATACACCGGCTCGACCGGCTGGCCGGCTTCCTTCAGCAGCACCACGCCGTATTCGTTGCCGTCGGCCATTACCGCGCGCTCGCCGAGCGCCAGCTTCTTCGGCGGATCGGTCGAGGACTGCACCTGCATCACGCGCTGCTTCGACAGTTTTTCCAAATACTCCCAGCCAAGCTCGCGCACCAGTTGGAACGTCGCGGTCATGATGGTGCCGCTATAGGCCGGATGGCCCTTGACCATCTTGCCCGCCCATTTCGGATCGAGCAGGTCGGCCCAGCTCTTCGGCGCCTCTTCCGGCTTCACCAGTTTCGTATTGTAGGCGATCGAGGAGAGATAGATGCGCGAGGTGGCGCTCATGCCGTCGGGATCGCGAAACTGCGGCAAAAAGTGCTGGGCGATGTCCTCGGTGACGAACGGTGCCAGCCAGCCGTTCTTCTTCCAGCTGATGATATGCGAGGCGTCCGAGGTGTTGATCACGTCCGCCGCGCGAATGTTCGAGGCGAACTCCTGGTCGACGCGCTGGAACAGCCGCTCCGAGCCGGAGCGCTCGATCTGCACCGCCATCCCGGGATAATGCGCCTCGAACGCCTTGCCGAGTTTTTCGCCGACCGGCAGATCCATCGACGAATACAGCACCACCTTGCCTTCCTTGCGCGCCGCCTCGACCAGGTCCGGCGTGATAGACACCGGCGGCGGCGCGGCCGCCAGCACGCGCGTGGCCCATGCGCTCAATCCGAGTGCTGCGGAAGCCTTTATGACGGCGCGGCGGGAAAGTTTTTTTTGCATCTGCGGCCTCGTCATACACGGAACAGCTTTTGATAACGCGCCTTGATCTCCTCGCTGGCCTTTTCGGCGCCTTCGGGGTCTTCTTTCATCAGCTTGATGTCGGCGAGCGGCTTGCGGCCGGGATGTTCCTTGACCTGCGGGTGCAGCGAGCGCAGCCCGCCGGATTCGATGATGATCTGCTGCGCCTCGGGCGTAAAGCAGTAGTTCTGGAACAGTTTTGCCGCGTTGGGATTCGGTGCCGCCTTGAAGATACCGTTCGGACCGACCACGAACGGCGTGCCCTCGGCCGGATACACGGGCTCCACCGGCTGGCCGGATTCCTTGAGCAGGAAGATATTGTATTCAGTGCCGTCCGCCATCACGCTGCGCTCGCCCAGCGACAGCTTTTTCGGCGGATCGGTCGCCGACTGCACCTGCATGACGTTCTGCTTGGCAAGCGCCTCGTAATAGTCCCAGCCGATATCCCGCACCATCTCGAAGGTCGCGGTCAGGATGGTGCCGCTATAGCCGGGATGGGCCTTGACGATCTTGCCCTTCCATTTCGGGTCGAGCAGGTCCTTGAAACTTTTCGGCGCATCCTCCGGCTTCACCAATTTGGTATTGTAGGCGACCGGCGACAGCGTGGCGCGGAAGCCGGCATAGGTGCCATCGGCGTCGCGATGCTCGGGCTTGTAGTATTTCGCGACGTCCTCGGGCACGTAAGCCTCGAGAATGCCCTGCCGCTTCCAGGCCAACAGATGCGCGGCATCGGAGGAATTGGCGACGTCGACGGCGTGGACGTTGCTGGCATATTCCTGGCCGATGCGCTGGAACACGCGCTCGGCGCCGGTGCGCTCGGCGCGCACGTCGATGCCGAACTTCGCCTTGAAGGCGCCGCCGATCTTTTCCGACACCGAAAGATCGATCGAGGTGTACCAGACGACCTTGCCTTCTTTCTTGGCCGCCTCGATCAGTTGCGGCGTGATGCCTTGCGCGGGCGGCGCCTCGGCGCGGACGCAGGTGGCGAACATGCTCCCCGCCACAAGCCCCGCCGAGCCTTTCAAGACGTCGCGTCGGTTGATCCTGTTCTTCATCGCGGTTTTTCCTCGCGTTGTTGTTATCTTGCCAGCGCCCGGCAGCGCGCGGGGGGCAGCGTCAACCAGACCTCGCTGCCGCGCGACACCGGATCGTCGGTGTTGGTGACGATCCGCAAGGTGGTGCCGTCGGCGGTCTCGACCATGTAGTCGCGGCTGGCGCCGAGGAAAACCTGGCGCGTCACGGTGGCCTTGACCACGTTCTGTGCGGCCTGCGGCGCCACGGTCGAAAGCTGGATGTCGTGCTGGCGAATGGCGACCGCCGCGCTTTGGCCGGAGCCAAGCGTCGCGCCTGTCACCTGCAGCGTCGCGCCTGCGAAGGCGACATGATCGGCGTCGAGCGCGCTGCCCTTGATCACGTTGCTGGCGCCGATGAAGCGCGCGACAAATTCCGATTGCGGGCGGTCGTAAATATCCTCCGGCGTGCCGAGCTGGTCGATCACGCCGGCATTCATCACCGCGATCAGGTCGGCGGTGGTCATAGCCTCGGACTGGTCGTGCGTCACATACACCGTGGTGTAGCGGTATTCGTCATGCAGCCGGCGGATCTCGAAGCGCATCTCCTCACGCAAATTGGCGTCGAGGTTGGACAGCGGCTCGTCCAGCAGCAGGGTTTCCGGCTCGACGATCAAAGCGCGCGCCAGCGCCACGCGCTGCTGCTGGCCGCCGGACAATTCGCCGGGATAGCGCTGCGCCAACGGCTCCAGCTTGGTGGTGGTGAGAATTTCGTTGAGCTTCCTGGCGATGGTGTCGCGCGGCATCTTGCGCAGCTTCAGGCCGTAGATGATGTTCTCCGCGACCGTCATGTGCGGCCACAGCGCGTAGCTCTGGAAGATCATCGACATGCTGCGCTGTTCGGGCGGCAGCGTCCGCGCCTTCGACGACACCAGCCGGTCGCCGACGCGGATTTCACCCTCCGTCGGCTCCAGGAAACCGGCGATCAGCCGCAGCGTCGTGGTCTTGCCGCAACCGGAAGGCCCGAGCAGGCACACCAGTTGGCCATGGTCGATCCGGAGCGAAACATTGTCGACAACCGCAAGCTCTCCAAAGCGCTTGGTCAGGCCACGCAGTTCAACGGACGCCACTCACTTCTCCCTGATGTTCGCGCCGCTGTCGGCTTATTCTTCACGCCGATATAAGCACTAAAAAATCCGTGGCGAAAAGCCTTGGACCGGCCTCAGGCGCTTACACTTTCGCCCAACCATTCGATGGCGGCCTCTGTGCCGCCCTTGCCATGGGGGATTTCGAGCGCATTGAGGCCGACCTCGATCACGCCGAGCGTGCCGAGGATCATCGGCGCGTTGACATGGCCCATATGCGCGATCCGGAACGCCTGGCCGGACAATTCGCCGATGCCGGCGCCCAGCACGACGCCGCATTTTTCCTTGCAGTAATTGTGCAGCGCCATCGGATCAAAGCCGTTCCCCATCATCACCGTGGTCACGGTGTTGGACCGCTCCTCGGCCTCGGCGACATTGAAGCCGAGCACCTGGCCTTCCGCCCATACCGCGACCGCGCGGCGTACCGCTTCGCCGAGCAGGCGGTGGCGCAGGAAAACGTTTTCCAGCTGCTCTTCGAACAACATGTCGATGGCCTGACGCAGCGCGAACAACAGATGCACCGGCGCGGTGCCGGCGTATTTGCGGTAATGCTCAGGCCCGTCGCGCTCGGTCCAATCCCAATACGGCGTGCGCAGGTTGGCGGCCTTGTGCACTTCCAGCGCGCGGTTGTTGGCGGCGACGAAGCCGAGGCCCGGCGGGGTCATCAGGCCCTTTTGCGAGCCCGACATCGCCACGTCGATGCCCCATCGGTCCATCTCGAACGGCATGCAGCCGAGCGAG
>C688J35102_120989440_pt1 | contig 11346 bp, 8 predicted proteins | sample HopSoiMetagenom2_FD_35102 | JGI IMG/M metagenome (IMG submission 35102)
TGGGTGCGCCGCGGCCTGCCGATCGAGACCACCATGCCGCACATCGGCGGGAGCGACGTCGCCGGCGTGGTGGTCGAGGCGGGAGACGGCGTCGACGTGGGGCGGGTGGGCGAGCGCGTGGTGGTCAATCCCTCGCTCTGGTGCGGCGAGTGCGAGTGGTGCCGGCGCGGCGAGGAAAGCATGTGCCTGCGCTACCGCATCATCGGCGAGCACACCAACGGGGGATTCACCGAGCTCATCTCCGTCCCCGCCGACCACGCGTACCCCCTGCCGGACGAGGTGGCCTTCGAGGACGCGGCGGCGCTCCCCGTCTCCTACATGACGGCGTGGCGCGCCCTGCACTCCCGCGCGCGCCTCCGCCCCGGCGAAGACGTGCTGGTGCTCGGAGCGTCCGGCGGCACCGCCATCGCCGCGGTGCAGATCGCGCTGCTGGCCGGGGCGCGCGTGTTCGCCGTCACCAGTGGCGCGGAGAACGTCGCCCGGCTGCGCGCCCTCGGCGCCGCCTTCGTCTACGACCGCGCGGCGGAGGACTGGTCGAAGGCCGTCCACGCCGACACGGCGAAGCGCGGGGTGGACGTGGTGGTGGAGAACGTGGGCGAGGCCACCTGGAAGGGGAGCGTGCGCGCGCTGGCGCAGGGCGGGCGGCTGGTGACGTACGGCGGCACCAGCGGCCCCAAGGTGGAGCTCGACGTGCGGGTGATGTTCTGGAAGCAGCTCTCCGTGCTCGGCACCACCATGGCCAACAAGGCCGAGTTCGAGGCGATGCTCCAGGCCGTCTTCACCGGCCGCCTGCGCCCCGTGGTCGACACGGTGATGCCGCTGGACCGGGCCCGCGAGGCGCACGAGCGGCTGGAGGAGGGCGGCCAGTTCGGGAAGATCGTCCTCGTCCCTTAGCAAGCGAAATGGGCGCGCAGCCCCCTTACGCAGCCGCTTCGTCCGCGTCGTACCCGGCGTCTCCGCCACCCGCGTCGGCCGCGTCGTCGATGCGGCGGACGTCGCTGGCGCGCGGGCCCTTGGGGTCGTCGGTGATCTCGAACTCCACCCGGTCACCCCGCTTGAGCGACTTGAAGCCGTCCATCTGGATCACGGAGTGGTGCACGAACACGTCCTTGCCGCCGCCGTCCGGACGGATGAACCCGTAGCCCTTGTCGTCCTTGAAGAACTCCACGACTCCAGTCTGCCTGGCCATGCCTGCCTCCCCCGCGTGGCGGACCGCTCCCGTGCACCCGGCGCGCCGTCCCGCCAACCGCGCCCCGAGACCCGCTGGTCGGTAAACATCTAGAGCAAAAGGTGTTCCCGGTCAGGTGGCCCGCGGGGGGCGCGGCGAAGCGGTCAGCGTGAGCAGCGCCACCTCCGGGCGGCAGAGGAAGCGCACCGGGATGTGCACCGTCCCCACCCCGCGCGAGGTGTAGACCTGCGTCCACGGGCGGCGGCGCAGCCCCTCCTCGTAGAGGTCGTCGTGGCGGCTCGGGTTGCGGATGGCGCCCACCCAGGGGAGGCGCACCTGGCCGCCGTGCGTGTGGCCGCTCACGATCAGGTCCACCGCGTCGCACACCCGCCGCGCCTTCTCCGCCTGGTCGGGGTCGTGCGCCAGCAGCAGGGTGAAGTCGCGCTCCTCCGGCGGCGGGAGCACCCCCAGGTCCGGCCGCCCCGACGAGAGGTCGTCGACCCCCGCCACGCAGAGCCGCGCCCCGCCCACGTCCAGCACCAGGGCGCGGTTGGTGAGGTCCGTCACCGCGCGCTGCCGCCCCACGTCGCGGTGCCATCTCCCGATCCCCACGATGTGGTCGTGGTTCCCGGGCACGGCGTACACCCCGTGCGGCGCGGAGAGGGAGCCGAGGGCGTCGAGCACGTGGCTGAACCCGGTGGCGTCGTCCGCCACCAGGTCGCCGGTGACGGCGACGAGGTCGGGCTCCTCCGCCATCGCCATGCGGCAGGCGCGGCGGACGAGCGAGAGCGGCGTCCCCTCCCCCGCGTGCAGGTCCGTCAGCAGCGCGAGGGTGAACCCCTCCAGCGACGGGTGCAGCCCCCGCGCGTGGATGCGGGTGCGCGTGAGCTGCAGCCACCGCGGCTCCACCAGGAACGCGTACGCCCCCAGCGCGCCCGCCGCCGCCGCCGCGCCGCCCAGCACGGTCCGGGTCCTTCGGTCGATGTCCATGCGGGGCGGGAAGAGCAAGGGGCAGACCAACGACCCTTCACCCAGGTTCGGGCGGACCCGGCACGGTTCGCACGGAAGGTTCTGCGCGTCCGACCGAACCGACCCTCTCCCGAACAGCACGGGAGAGGGTGAACTGCAAGCTTGCTTCGCTCACCGCTGCGGCGGAGGCCGTGGTGGTGTTGCCGTTCACCTCTCCCGCGGTTGGGAGAGGTCGAAAAAACAGGTGAGACGGCGGTTTGTCTCTCCTGTTTTCGGGTGAGGGGTGCCGTGGTCGGGTGAGGGGCCCAGCCGCGGCCTGCACCGATGCCTGTCGTCCGCCCGTCCTCGGCCGTCGGGTGATCCCGCCTTGCCGTGCGCCGCCGGTGGTGCGCAGATTGCCGCGCTTCTCCGCGGCCCGCCGCGGAGCCGGAAATCGCATCCTTACCCATGTCACGATAGACAAGGAGACCCTCGTGGCCACCGTCACGACTCCCGCCGACGACCTCGCGCTGCTCTCCGGCGCATCCGTGCAGGCCCTGCTGAACGACGTCCGCGACTCGGTGCGCGTGGCGGACGGCGCCTTCGCGCTGGTGAGCGCCGACGCGCTGCGCGAGCGCGGCATCGACCGGCTGGTGCACGCCGCCGTCTTCGACGCCGACGCCGACGTGCGCGACACCGCCCGCTGGGTGATCGGCGAGGCCGGGCGCGCCGTAGGGGTGGCTCCCGCGTCGATCCACGACCTCTACCGGGCCCGCGGCCGCGGCGAGGTGCACGGCTTCACCGTGCCGGCGATGAACGTGCGCGCCGCCGCCTACGACACCGCCCGCGCCCTCTTCTCCGCCGCGCGCGAGCTGAAGGTGGGGGCGCTGATCCTGGAGATCGCCCGCAGCGAGATCGGCTACACCGACCAGCGCCCCGGCGAGTACGTGGCCGCGATGACGGCGGCGGCCATCCGCGAGGGGTGGAGCGGCCCGCTCTTCATCCAGGGCGACCACTTCCAGGTGAACGCCAAGAAGTTCAAGGCCGACCCGCAGGCGGAGGTGCGCGCGGTGAAGGACCTGGTCAAGGAGGCGCTGCACGCCGGCTTCTACAACATCGACGTCGACACCTCGACCCTGGTGGACCTCTCGCAGCAGGGGCTCGACGCGCAGCAGGCGACCAACTACCACCTCTCCGCCGAGCTCACCGCCTACGTGCGCCACTACCAGCCCGAGGGGGTGAACGTCTCCATCGGCGGCGAGATCGGCGAGGTGGGGACGGAGAACAGCACCCCCGAGGAGCTGCGGGCGTACATGGACGGCTTCGACCGTGAGCTGGCGCGCCTCTCGGAGAAGGAGGGAACGAGGTACGAGGGGCTCTCGAAGATCAGCGTGCAGTCCGGCACCACCCACGGCGGCGTGGTGCTGGCGGACGGGAGCATCCAGGAGGTGGCGATCGACTTCGAGACGCTGCGCACGCTCTCGGCGATCGCGCGCGACGAGTACGGGATGTCGGGCGCGGTGCAGCACGGCGCCTCCACCCTGCCGCAGAGCGCCTTCGGCCGCTTCCCCGACGTGGAGACGGCGGAGATCCACCTGGCCACCAACTTCCAGAACCTCCTCTACGAACACATCCCCGCGGAGCTGCGCGAGCGGATGTACGAGCATACCCGCCAGAACTTTCCCGACGAGCGCAAGCCGGGCGACACCGAGGAGCAGTTCATCTACAAGGCGCGGAAGAAGGCGATCGGCGCCTTCAAGCGCGACCTGTGGGAGCTCCCCGAGGCCGACCGCGAGACGCTCCGCGGCGTGCTGAAGGAGACCTTCGCCTTCCTCTTCCGCCAGCTGCGGGTGACGGACACGCAGGAGAGGGTGAAGCGGATCGTGAAGATCCCCGAGGTCCGCCGCCCGGGCCCCACCGCCCTGCGCATGCAGGCCGCCGCCGACGACTGGGACCTGTCGGACTGACGCCGCGGCACGCTCGGCTCCGCCCGCGGTTTGCTCGGAAGGACACTCGGCACCGGCACTTCGTCATGGAGGGCCGGTGCCGCCGTTCCGGCACCCGCCGCCACCAGGCCTTATCCTGCCGCCATCCCGTATGCGATGCGGGCCGGGGCCGTGAGTTCGTAGGCCTGAGCGGGGCGGCCGGGCCCCCGCGCGACCCGGGTCGTATCCGCTTCCACCAGGTATCCTTTCCGACGCAGGGCAGCGAACGTCTCCGACGTGGTCTTCTGCGTCGTCGCGAGTGCCCTCACTACCTCGGACTGAGTTGCCGAGGAATGCACGCCGCGCTCCACCATCCCCTTTACGAAAGTGAGCTCGGCCGGTGTAAGGTCAGCGATCATCCTCTGGGCGTAGATGACCGCGAGAACTGGCTGCATGGTTTCTTCCGTCATGGGATCCGTCGGCTTCGACCCGTGGCCCACCAGGAGCTTGGCAGCTTCATTCAGCGCATGGAGGGTCCCGCGCAGGTTTCCCCTGAACAGCCGGTAGAGGGCATGCCCCGCACCGGGTTCCACGGGTGGCAGCCACGGCCGGTCCGGTGACAGCCGAAGGTGGTCGTAGCGGGCCACCAGGAGCTCGTCGAGCTCTGGCTCCGTGAGCGGCGCCAGGGAGCCAGGGTTGTGGAACACGCTGCGGAGTTGCTCCTGGGCGGCAACGACTGCGCGGACCGCGTCGTCCGTTCCCACCAGCAGGAAGTGAAAGCCATCGTACATCAGGCCCGTATCGCGAAGATCCCGGACGATCTGCGCCGCCTTCGCCTGGTCAGCTTCCGATGCGTTCTCAAGGTTGTTGAGGTGGATGAGCACCCCGGGCGTTTGCAGTCGATCCACGGCGATGTCCCTAAGCTCTCGCAGCAGCCGCTGGGGCTGGACGGTGAGTGCTCCAGGTCCGGTGTGGCGCTGGTGCCCTGTCCCGGCGCCCGCGCTGCCTAGCTGCGAGAAGCCAAGGTTCAGGTTGAAGGTGCGGGATCGCTCCAGGTCGAGGAGCTGCCGGACCTTTCTCATCGGCTCAAGATACGCCAGGGTTTCGTCTCGAGCCGCGAGCGCGTCATGAACTGAGGTGAGGATGACCAGAAGCAGGTGTTCGGCGGTCGCGGCACTGACAACGCTGATCGGATTGGCGTCTGCGATGTATGCGTTCGCGGTGAGCTCCGCTTTCACGTAGTTGACGAGGGTGGTCTTGCCGACGCCCGGAGCGCCCTGGATGGCCGTGCGGCTGTGTGGCGATCCTCCGATCTCACTGAGGATCGCTGCCGCCTCTCGCCGGCGGCCCACGAAAAGGGAGAGCGGGTATCTGACCCCGGTTCCCGGCTCCAGGGCATCCTGGAAGAAGGGAGTAGAGCGCAGGTTCAGCACGTGCCAGATGTTCGTCACGCCCATTCGCGCCTCCCCATGGCAATTCTATACGCTGCTGTGCAGTTTAGCGGCAGCGAACCAATTTTATACCTACGAGTGGGATATAATCTGTTTCATTCGCTCTCGTATGTCCAGATGAATAAAATTCGAAGCACGGCGTCCGGTGTGCACCAGCGAGGGCCTTCTGGCGTTTTTACTCCGTGGCTCGCGTTGCACGACGCCTCCGGTTCGGCAGTTCGGTCTTCCTGGTCATGGCTGGCCTGTGGGAGGTGCCCCCCACGGGAACGGAATGTGCTAGCTCGTTGCGGGTGAGCGTTCGTTCCCTCGGCTGGCGGTCCCCCAGCCGCGCACCTGCACCGGTGCGCGGACGTGGGCCCCCGCACACCGAAAACCGTGTGATCACCGACACGCAGACCCTGGTCCCGCCCGCCCCGTCCTCGTCCTCCGGCCCCGCGCCGGGGGAGGAGCCGCTCGTGCTGCGCGCCAACAAGCTCGACCTGCTGGAGCGGCTGGCGGACGACCTGGCCCACGAGATCAAGAACCCGCTGCACTCCATGGTGATCAACCTGGAGGTGCTCAGGCGGCGGGTGGCGCGCGCCGACTCGCCGGAAGAGGTGCAGCGCTACATCGGCGTGCTGGCGGGGGAGCTGGAGCGGGTCAACCGGCGGATCGAGCTGCTGCTGCGCCTCTCGCGCCCCGGCCGCGGCCCCGAGAGCACCACGCTCAACGAGCTGACCGAGGAGCTGATGGAGCTCATCCAGCTCGAGGCGCGCCACGCCGACGCCCAGGTGGAGTACCTTCCCCAGGGCGCGCCGGCGCGCGTGTTCGTTCCCCGCGAGCCCACCCGCCAGGCCATCCTGAACCTGGTGCTGGAGGTGATCGACCACATGCAGCGCGGCGGCACCCTGCGCGTGCTCATCTACGAGCGCGACGGGCGCGCGCGGCTGGCCGTGGCCGACTCGGCCACCGCCGTCCCCGCCATCCAGGCGGACCCCGGCGCCCCGCGCGTGGCCGCCGCCGTCGCCCTCGCCGCCGCCGTCGACGGCCGCGTGGAGGTCGAGGACGCGGACGGCATCCCCCTGCTCGTCCTCTCCCTCCCCGTCGCCGGCCGCTGATCGCGAACAGGCGGTTGAAACCGCGGCAACAACGGCCCAAAGTCCGCCTTCGCGGACTCGCTGCCGATGCACGGTGTATTTCTGCGTTCTGGATCAGCATCAGGCGCTTGGCACTTGGCACTCAGCACCAGGCACTAGGCACTTGGCACTTGGCACTTTCCCCTCGAAACCCGCCCATGCACCGGATCCTCATCCCCCGCGCGCTCGCGCTCGCGGCCGTGCTCGCCGCCGCGCCGGTGGTGGCGCAGGAGCGCAGGCCCGTGGTCCCGCTCGACCTGTACCACCTGCGCATCGCCGGGCAGGCCACGCTCTCGCCGGACGGGAGCAGGGTGGCCTACGTGGTGACGCAGGCGGACTCGGCCAGCAGCAAGTACCGCCGCGAGCTCTGGATCGCGCGGACGGACGGGAGCGGCGCGCGGCGGCTCACCTGGCTCAACCTGTCGGCCGGCGCGCCGGCGTTTTCGCCCGACGGGCGCCAGCTCGCGTTCGTCAGCGCGCGCGAGGGGAAGCCGCCGCAGATCTGGATCCTCCCGATCGCCGAGGGGGGCGAGGCGTGGCCGCTGACCGCGCTGGAGACCGGCGCGGGAGGCCCCGTCTGGTCGCCGCGCGGCGACCGCATCGCCTTCACCAGCGGGCTCACCCCCGAGCAGATCGACTCCGCCGCCGCGAAGCGCGACACCACGAAGGCCGACGCGGGCGCCATCCGCCGCATCGACCGCGACCGCGCCGCCGCCGACCGGGCCATCCGCGCGGAGCTGCGCGACCAGGCGAAGGACGACGACCCCGAGGTGATCGGCCGGCTGGGCTACCTGGCCGAGACCGGCATGCGCACCGGCGACGAATGGGAGCAGGTGTACGTGGTCGACGCGCGCCCCGAGGCGAAGCCGGTGCGGCTCACCGCCAACCTGTGGGACACCAGCGATCCCTCGTGGTCGGCCGACGGGGCGTGGCTGGCCGTCTCGTCCGGCCAGCCCAAGGGCGATTACCACCCCGACTTCGAGCAGGAGGGCATCGTCGCGCTCCTCCCCAGCACCCCCGGCGGGCAGCCGCGCTCCCTGGCCGAGGCCGGCTTCAACGCGAACCGTCCGCTCTATTCGCCGGACGGGAACTGGATCGCCTATGCCCGCCAGCGCACCGGCGGCCGCTTCCCCACGGCGCGGAACACGGAGCTGGTGCTGATGCACCCCGACGGCAGCGGCCGCGTGAGCGTGACCGCGACGCTGGACCGCTCGGTCGGCGGCTACCAGTGGGGGCCGGGGGGATGGCTGTACTTCACCGTCGGCTCCGAGGGCGCGAGCAGCCTCTACCGCACCCGCGCCGACCGCGTGGCGCCGCAGCGCATCGTCTCCGGCCCGCGCGGGGTGCTGAGCTTCGACGTGGCGGGCGCCAGCGTGGCGTGGACGCAGATGAGCCCGCAGCGCCCCAGCGACGTCTACTCCGCCGCGCTCGACGGGAGCGGCGAGCGCAGGCTCACCGCGCTGAATGACTCGCTGCTGAGCCAGGTGTACGTGGCGGACTACGAGGAGATCCGCTACCCCTCGTGGGACGGCAAATCGGTGCAGGGATGGATCCTGCGCCCCATCGGCTGGCGCCAGGGGCAGCGCCCGCCGCTCGCGCTGGAGGTGCACGGCGGCCCGCATTCGATGTGGGGCCCGGGCGAGGCCAGCATGTGGCTGGAGTACCAGTCGCTGGCCGGCGCCGGCTACACCGTCTTCTTCTCCAACCCGCGCGGCTCCGAGGGGTACGGCGAGGCGTGGCTGCAGGCGATCCACCAGGACTGGGGCACGCCGGCCGCGCGCGACATCCTCACCGGGCTGGACAGCGTGATCGCGCGCGGGCTGGGCGACCCCGGCAAGCAGGTGGTGACGGGCGGCAGCTACGGGGGGTACATGACCGCGTGGCTGATCGCGAAGGAAGCGCCCGACCGCTTCAAGGCGGCGGCGGCGCAGCGCGGCGTGTACGACCTGGCCACCTGGTGGGGCGCGTCGAACACCTGGCGCCTGTTCGAGGGCGAGTTCGAGGGCCGCCCCTGGGAGCAGCCCGAGCTGGCGCGCGCGCAGTCGCCGCTCACCTACGTGGCGAACGTGAAGACGCCGCTGCTGATGCTGCACGGCGCGCTCGACTACCGCGCCAGCGTGGCGAGCGCGCTCGCCTTCTACCGCGGCATGCGGGAGGGGAACACCGAGGTGCAGATGGTGCTCTATCCGCGCGAGGGCCACGAGGTCACGCGCTCCGGCGAGCCCGCGCACCGGGTGGATCACATGCTGCGCATCGTCGACTGGTTCGAGCGGCACGTGGGGCACTGAGAACGGAAGTGCCTAGTGCCTAGTGCCTAGTGCCTAGTGCCTAGTGCCTAAGTAACTAGTGCTAAAGTGCTTGGAGCGTGCGTCGCACCCGTGCGAGCGGCGGGAGGTGCGCGAATGCCCGCGACCCACACCCGTGGTGGGGATGCAGTCCGCGAAGGCGGACTTCGTGGGGTTGTAGCCCGGGTTTCAACCCGGTTACGAAGCGGACGCCGGGGTGCGCCGCGGGTGCGGAGCCGCCGGCCACGCACCCCCCGCAGATCGTGGCGCCGCAACGGCTTGACCCTTTCCGTGCAACGCGGGTATACTACACCGCTTCGGACCGACGACCACCCGCAGACACAAGCCGGCAATGGCAGAGAAGATCCTGGTAGCGGACGACGAGCGGCACATCGTGGACGGGCTGCAGATGCTCCTCGCCGACGACGGCTTCGAGGTGGACACCGCCACCGACGGCAAGAAGGCGTGGGACCTGGTGAGCGGCGGCGGCTACGGCGTGGTGCTGGCGGACCTGCGCATGCCGGAGATGGACGGCCTGGAGCTCTTCCGCAAGATGCGCGAGGCGGGGATCCCCTCCGAGATGATCATCATCACCGGCTCGGCCTCGGTCGACACGGCGGTGCAGGCCATGCGGCAGGGCGCCTACGACTACCTGGAAAAGCCGCTCAACGTGGAGCGGCTTAAGGCGCTCCTCCCCAAGGCGCTCGAGGCGTTTCGGGTCAAGCAGGCCAACAAGCAGCTCGAGGAGAAGCTCAAGAACCTCACCCGCTTCGGCGAGATGATCGGCCAGAGCGAGGAGATGCGCGAGATCTACTCGATGATCGAGGCCGCCGCGCCGAGCGCCGCCAGCATCTTCATCGTGGGCGAGAGCGGCACCGGCAAGGAGCTCGTCGCGCGGGCCATCCACGACAAGAGCCCGCGCGCCAAGGGGCCCTTCATCGCCATCAACTGCGCCGCCTTCCCCCGCGAGATCCTGGAGAACGAGCTCTTCGGCCACGAGAAGGGCGCCTTCACCGGCGCCATCAACGAGAAGCCGGGGTGCTTCGAGCTGGCCGACGGCGGCACGCTCTTCCTGGACGAGATCGCCGAGATGGAGGCCGACATCCAGGTGAAGCTGCTGCGCGCGCTGGAGCAGCGCTCCTTCCGCCGCCTGGGCGGCAAGAAGGAGATCCACGTGGACATCCGCGTGGTGAGCGCCACCAACAAGGTGATCCAGAAGGCGCTCGACAGCGGCGAGCTGCGCGAGGACCTCTTCCACCGCCTGGCGGTGATCCCCCTCACCCTCCCGCCGCTGCGCGAGCGCCGCGGCGACGTGCGGGTGCTGGCCGAGCACTTCCTGCGGCGCTTCGCCGAGGAGAACGGCAAGCCCATCAAGGGCTTCGCGCCGGAGAGCACGGAGTTCATCAACACCTACCGCTGGCCGGGGAACGTCCGCGAGCTGAAGAACGCCATCGAGCGCGCGGTGATCCTGGCCCGCACCGACCTGATCACCCTGGCCGACCTGCGCGCGCACGAGCTGATGGTGTCGGACGACCGCGAGGTGCGCCTCCCGGTGGGCACCTCGATCGAGAACGCGGCGCGCACCCTCATCCTCAAGACCTTCTCCTTCGTGGACGGCGACCACTCGCGCGCCGCCACCCTGCTCGGCATCGAGGAGGAGGAGCTGCGCGACCGGCTCACGCGCGCCGTGGGCACCGAGCCCGCCGCGGTCGCTTAAAGGACAACCGCCGTTTCACGCAGAGACGCAGAGGAACCGAGAGAAAAGCAGTTCTCTCGGTTCCTCTGCGTCTCTGCGTGAAACGTTCTTTTTGCCCTTGTCCGTCCAAGGTTTGCCGCAGAATTCCTCGCTTTGCTGCATTCTGGTGAGAACATCCGTTCACCGGAAGATGGCATGGCGATTGCCTTTCCGGGGGGAGGACGAGCGGCCCACTGCGGGTGGCCGGCGCACCCCCACGGTTGCAGGGCAATGGCGGCACGACGTATTCTGGTCATCGAAGACGAGCCGGGTGCGCGCGAGGCGCTGGAGAGCCTGCTCTCGGAAGAGGGCTACACGGTGGCCAGCGCCGAGAGCGGGGAGAAGGGGCTCCGCCAGCTGACGGAGTTCCACCCCGACACCGTGGTGTGCGACTTCTACCTCCCCGACACCGACGGGCTGCAGCTGCTGCGGCGGGTGCGCTCGGAGGCCGAGGTCACCTTCATCGTGATCACCGCCGGCTGCGGCGGCGACGGGGTGGAGCGCACGCTGCAGCGCGAAGCCGACTACTTCTTTCAGAAGCCCGTGGACCTCAAGCGGCTGCGGCACGCGCTGCAGCGCGACGCCCGTCCGCCCGCGCTCGCCCAGCGCGCCTGACCCGCGCGGGGGCGGGCGCGCACCCACCCCTGACCCCCGGACCCCATCCATGTCGGACTACGACGACGACCTGCCGGCCTTCGTGATCGAGACGCGCGGCGGCG
>C688J35102_120989438_pt1 | contig 11343 bp, 9 predicted proteins | sample HopSoiMetagenom2_FD_35102 | JGI IMG/M metagenome (IMG submission 35102)
CCAGCGTTTCGCCGACACCGGTCATGACGCAGGCTCGCGAAGCCAGGCACACAGGCACGTCGGCGCCGGTCTTTTGCGCAGCTTCGATCAGGCGGGAGTCATTCATAGCCAGGCCGTTCGCCCGGGCCAGCAATCTGAGCGCGGCCGCAGCGTCGGCCGAGCCGCCGCCAATGCCCGCAGCAACGGGCAGCACCTTGTGCAGGGTAAACTCACCAACCCTCAAACCAGGCACGCGCTGGGTCAGCAACTGCGCAGCCTTGAGCACGAGATTGTCCGCCGGCTCGCCACAGGCCTGCGCCAGAGGCCCGGCAGTCACTAGCCGGAGTTCAGATCCGGGTTTCAGGCTGAGACGGTCGGCGCAATCGGCGAATGCCACCAAGCTGTCGAGATCGTGGTAGCCGTCGGCCCGCCTGCCAACCACCCGCAGTGTAAGGTTGACCTTGGCCCGCCCGTCCTCGATCAGCATTGCTGCGTTCGGTTCTGACATTCCGTATTTCCATGACGAATACAGCGAATGTCAAATCCTATACCTCAGTGGAGTGGCACCTGTCGGGTGAGAACATCCGCGCGCAAGCTAAGCCACAAGGGCCACGCGAATGCCAGAGCCGGAAGGCCCCTGCCGGAGCTCAACCATCCAGTGGTGGCCTTGATCAGCCGCCCCTGCCGTCCTCTTTTTTCTTGTCGGCGGACGCAGCCGAGGAGGTGTCGTCGGGAAGGCCATTTTGCAGCTTGGCCTCGATCTTCGGCAACTCCTCCGGCTCGGGCTTCAGGTCGCGCGCATGGGCCCATTGGAATCTAGCCTCCAGCGTGCGGCCGGTGCGCCAATAAGCATCGCCGAGATGGTCGTTGATGGTGGGATCTTCAGGCTTGAGATCGATGGCGCGCTCGAGATGCTTCACTGCGTCGTCATAGTTGCTGATCCGGTAATAGGCCCAACCGAGCGAGTCCACGATGTAGCCGTCGTCGGGACGCTGATCGACGGCGCGCTTGATCATCTTCATGCCTTCGTCGAGGTTGATGCCCTGATCTATCCAAGAATAGCCGAGGTAGTTCAGCACATGAGGCTGTTCCGGCTGCAGTTGCAGCGCCTTGCGCATGTCGGTTTCGGCCTTGCTCCACTGCTTGGAGCGCTCTTCGCAGATGCCGCGGTAATAGTAGTAGACCCAATTGTTCTTCTCATTGGGATCGGGCATCGCGGCGATCCCGCGCGAGTAGGTCTGAGCACAGTCGGCGAACTTCTTGCGGCCTCGCTCGATGTTGCCCAGCGCCATGATGGCTTCGATATCCTTGGCGTCCTCCGCCGTAACACCCTTGAGGATCTTGATGGCTTCTTCGCTGCGATCGGCGGCATCCAGGTTGGTGGCGAGCTGGATTTGCGCGTTGCGCTTCAGCACCGAATTGGCCGGCATGCGCTCGTAGACCTTGATCGCCATCGCCGGTTTCTTCACCGTCTCGTACAGATCCGCCAGCGACAACAGCGCCAGCGAATGATGTGGCGCCAGATAGAGCGAGAGCTGCAGATAAACCAGCGCGAGGTCCTCGCCGCCGCGCCGCGTCAGCGTCGCCCCGATGCCATAGAGCGCCTCGGCCGCGCCGCTCTGGGCTGAATCGACCAGGGGGCCCATTTTCTTGCCGGCTCTGGTCTCGCGAAGAGCCTCCTGAACGAGGGGATGTCTTGGGAGCTTTTTCTCGAAGGCCTGATAGATCGAGGTCGCCGCGGCGCTGTCCTTGTTGCGGGTGAGCCAGCGCGCATAGTCGTCGGCCACGCGTAGCATCGATTCGTCGAGCTTATAAGCGCGCTCAAGACGTGTGCCCGCTTCCTTTTCCTTGCCCGAGAGTTCGAGGATCATGCCTGAATGCAGGTCCTTGAAGATGGGATACCATTCCGGACCCGTCAGCTTGTCGATATTCGTGACCGCCAGTTTGGCATCGCCGGCGCCGTAAGTTGCCCAGCCCGACAGCAGCGTTGCGACCAGGTCCGTAATCGGTCCCCGTATCGATTGATTGATGTTCAGCTGCGCCGCGGCATATCGCTTCAACTTGAGATCCCGCACCCCGACCACCAGCCGGGCGACCCGATTGGATTTGTCGATCGTCAGGATACGATCGGCGAGCTTGACGGCCTCGTCGATGTCGCCGTCCGCGAGCGAGGAAATGAAGGCGCGATCCAGCAGTTCATTGTTCCTGGGATCGATGCGCAAGGCCGAGCGATAAAAGGCGGCGGCTGACGCCGAGTCCCGCTCCACGCTGGCGTGGCGAGCCGCAAGATAGCTGCCCGACATGGTGAGCGTTTTCATGTCGTGCGGACTGGGGTAACGCGCCGAGTTGTCGCTTGGGCGATCGGGAGTTTGGGCCAAAAGCGCCGTCGGCAGCGTGAGCACTGCCGAGGTGAATGCGGCAACTAACCAGCGGTTCAAACGAATTGAAAACATCAGGGTTCGCTTTCAGCTCAAGGGGTTTACGGCAAGATCTTGCGATCAATCTCGAATGCGAACCCAGCCGGCAGCACCAAGCGGCAGACCATGCCGCGTTTGGAGTTGAACCGCAAGGACAAGGGCTATCGAACGCCGCGCGGACGCCCAGGGCCACAGCCCCCCGGGTCTGAAAACGATTTCAGTGTGGCCTTATCGTGGCCGGGGTCCGCGCAGCCGCAAACCGGTCACGCAAACGTGGTCACATCGCCTCGTAGTTTGGTCCGCCGCCGCCCTCGGGCGGAACCCAGGTGATGTTACCGTTGGGATCCTTTACGTCACAGGTTTTGCAGTGGACACAGTTTTGGGCGTTGATGACAAAGCGCGGTCCTGCGGGCTCTTCCACCCACTCATAAACGGCGGCAGGGCAATACCGACTGGAGGGCCCGGCAAAAACATCGTGCTCCGAATTCTTCTGAAGGGTCATGTCGGCGACCTTCAGATGCACCGGCTGGTCCTCTTCGTGGTTGGTATTGGAAAGGAACACCGATGAGAGCCGGTCGAAGGTAAGCTTGCCATCGGGCTTTGGCGCCGGAATCGGCGCATGCGCGGTTGCCGGATCCAGCGTCGCGCGGTCAGGTTTGGCGTGCGACTGGGTTCCGAACAGCGAGAATCCAAGCGTATTGCACCACATGTCGATACCGCCGAGCGCAATGCCGACGATGGTGCCGAATTTCGACCAAAGCGGTTTGACGTTGCGAACCCGGTACAAGTCCTTGCCAACCGGAGAGTCACGCCACGCATTCTCGTACTCGACCAGTTCGTCATTGGCGCGACCGGCGGCAAGCGCCGCATTGACATTCTCGGCCGCAAGCATGCCGCTGCCAATTGCGTTGTGGACGCCCTTGATACGCGGCACGTTCACAAAACCTGCAGCGCATCCGATCAGCGCGCCGCCGGCGAAACTCAGGCGAGGCACAGACTGATAGCCGCCCTCCGTGATTGCGCGCGCCCCATAGCCGACCCGCTTGGCGCCTTCGAACAAGGTGCGGATCGCGGGATGGGTCTTGAAGCGCTGGAATTCGTCGAACGGCGAAAGATAAGGATCGCTGTAGTTGAGATGCACGACAAACCCTACCGCGACGAGATTATCATCGTAGTGATAGAGGAATGACCCGCCGCCGGTTGAATTGTTCAAAGGCCAGCCGAACGAATGCTGGATCAATCCTTTCTGGTGCTTGGAGGGCTCGATCTGCCAAACTTCCTTCAGGCCGATGCCGAATTTGGGCGGTTCGCTTTTGGCATCAAGCGCGAACTTGGCGATGAGCTGCTTGGTGAGGCTGCCGCGAGCGCCTTCGGCAAACAATGTGTATTTGCCCAGCAATTCCATGCCGCGCGTATAGGAAGCTTTGTGCGAGCCATCCTTGGCGACACCCATGTCGCCGGTTGCGATGCCGCGCACCGCCCCTTTTTCATCATAGAGCACTTCTACCGCCGCGAAGCCGGGGTAGATCTCCACCCCCAGCGCCTCTGCCTTCCTCCCGAGCCAGCGGCACACATTACCCAGCGAGCCGATGTAGGAACGATGATTATCCATCAGGGGCGGCATCGCGATCGCCGGCAACGGGATGGCCGTCGATTCAGTCATCCAGTAGAACTTGTCGGTCTTGACCTGCGTTTTGAGCGGACAATCGGCATCCTCGCGCCAATCGGGGATCAAGATGTCGAGCGCGACAGGATCGATGACGGCGCCTGACAAGATGTGCGCGCCTACTTCGGAGCCCTTCTCCACCACAACGATCGTCAAATCCGCGTTGAGCTGCTTCAGCCGGATCGCCGCGCCAAGCCCGGCGGGCCCCGCACCCACGATCACGACATCGAACTCCATGGATTCGCGCGGCGGCAGTTCTTCGGTGCTCATGATCTGATCCCAACCGTTAGGGAAGCTTTAGAGGCCGTTTGTTTCCGATTTTTAGCCTGAGAACAACTGGAAATGCCCAGTGAAGCATTTCGTTGCGAGCCGATCAGCTCTAGAATGTCGGGATGCCCCCACATCCGGCCATGGCGCCCGAGCGCGCGCCCACCCTTCACCAGTTGCTGGTTTTCTATCTGGAAGCCGGGGTGGATTGCGCACTGGCTGAGGAGCCTCTCGACCGCTTGTCGGGTCCCGTAGCCATTGACGAGGTCGGCATATCCGCGCCGCCACCGAACCTCACGGCTGCCGCTCCGATGCCCGCGGGGCGCATCGAAAGCACGCCGGGCACTGAAGCAGCGATTCTGTCGGCGCGCGAGGCGGCCCGGACCGCGCCGTCGCTGGAGGCGCTGCGTGCGTTGCTCGAACAGTTCGAGGGCTGTGCGCTCAAATCGACCGCCACCCGACTGGTATTTGCGGACGGCAATCCTCAGGCACGCATCATGTTCGTCGGCGAGGCTCCCGGGCGGGAGGAAGACCTCGAAGGACTGCCTTTCGTCGGCCGTTCCGGCAAGCTGCTGGATCGCATGATCGGCGCGATCGGGCTGGACCGCACCAACGTGTACATTGCCAACGTCATTCCGTGGCGCCCGCCCGGCAATCGTACGCCGACACCGCAGGAAACGCAGATCTGTCTGCCGTTCATCCAGCGCCAGATCGAATTGGTCGATCCGGACGTGCTCGTTACGCTCGGCAACCCCTCGACGCAGACGCTGCTCGCGACCCGCGAAGGCATCATGAAGACGCGGGGCAAGTGGTTCGAATACAACACCGGCTTGCGGGTGATCCGTGCGATGGCCACGTTCCACCCCGCTTATCTGCTGCGCTCGCCGTCTTACAAGCGGATGGCTTGGCAGGATCTGCGCGCGATTGCCAAAGCGCTTGAGCAGGCCCCCTCCTGAGATCAACCCCTAGCTACGGCTGCTTTGGCCGCACGATGGCCCAGCCGATCCTCAGCAAAGGCTGCCGCCCGGTCACGAACCATTCGAACGCGCGTGGCACTTCCGGCACCAGTCCGGGGAACCGCTGCGCTATTTCCGGCGGCGGGCTGCCGATCGTGTCCGAGGCTCGCCACACCACTACCCCGCCGGTCTGATTGAACTTCGGTAACGAAAACCATGGCGTCCGTTCCGGCGCCGCATCCAGCAGCAGATGGGGACGCGTTCCGCCGAGGGCGATCAACGCCGCCAGTTGCGCGTCACCGGTCACCGCCCGCAGCGGCACGTTGGTGCGACGCTCAAAGCTGTCGCCGAAGAAACTCGCAATCATCCGCGCGGGCAGCGATGTCGCCACTTCGCCGCCGTGGGTCCAAGGCACAAGGAGCGTGGTCGCGAGAACGGCGAGCGCGGGCGCAACAACGGCCGCGGCCCATGCCGAACGCAGCAGTTTATGGCGCCGAAGATGAATCAGATCACCGGCCGCGACGATCACGGCCAGACCCGACATCGACAACACGACACCGGCCCCACCCGCCACCCGATCCAAATTGAACAGACCGGAAATCAGGGTTCCAAGGAGCGCGGGGGCGATCGCAAAGAAATAGACGAAATCACGGGCAAAGGGATCGACCGGCGGTCTGAAGATAATCGGCGCCTCTTCCGGGTTACGGCCAAACCATCCGGAATTGAGCACGATCAGCAGCACGATTCCGCAGAGCGCAGCCAGCAGCGCACCTGCCAGTGCGGCCCAATGCACGGCACGTCCGCTGAACTCGGCGATTGCCGGCCAACGGGGCAAGCCGAGGGCGTCGGCGCGGACCAGCCAAATCAGATATGGCAGCGCCAGCACCACAATCACCAGCACCGCGAACAGCGGATCGAGCGACATCAGGGTGCGCCGACCGCGCGGCGTGGCAAATGTGAACCCAATCACCAGCAGCAACAGGCCGACCGCTGCGGAAGTTGTGAGCAGCAGAAGTCCAGCTTCGATCGACCATGCAAACCAGGCGTTGCGGCGATTCTGGCCGATGATGCGCCAGGTATGCAGCAGCAACAGCGCCCAGAGCGGCGCGGCCAACACCTGTGGGCCGAACTCCAGGCCCGGCGAACTGAACGCGGTCACCGTCATGGTCAAGAGCACCGTGAGTACCGCCTGCTGAGCCCCGACGATCGCGCGCGCGAGCAGATATACCGCCCAGAACATCGCGATCGAGCAAAGCTGAGCCAGCAGGTAGACGCCGAACATGTGATTGCCCGCAGCGCGGAAGCCGATGTCGGCGAGCCAGAAAGCCAGCGGCGGTCCGAGATCGGTCCCGACCTGGTATTCCCGACCATAAGCCAGCAGGGTGGCGAGGTCGCCGGGAGGACTGCGATACAGCAGCAACGATACGAGCAGCCACAGCGCGGCCTGACACAGCAGCACCAGCCACACTACCAGGCGCGGCCGGGCGCGGATCAGTTCGATCACAAGGGAGGTGAAACGCATGCAACGTCCGAAATGCCCAAGCCGGCGCAGTCGATCTCGGACGTGTGATAGGGCCCGTCCGCGGCCGAGGCAACTCGTCAGATCATCGCGGGCACTTCGATTCCGATCGGCGTTTCCGCGTTGATTATCCCTATCTCCGGCACGCCCGAATGTTTTTCGCGCGCTGCCACCACGGGCGCAAACAGGCGACGGTGATGCACGGTGGGTCCGAGCCGGTGCAGCGCCTCCAAATGTTCCGGCACGCTGTAGCCCTTGTGGGAATCGAAACCATAGCCCGGGCAGTCCTGGGCCAGCGCGCACATAAGTCGGTCGCGCGTGACCTTGGCGATGATCGAGGCCGCCGCAATCGAAACGATCAGTCCATCGCCGCCGATCACGGCTTCGCAGTCGCAATGTGTGTCGAGCCTGTCGCGACCATCGACGAACACGTGCTTCGGCATTTCCGCAAGCCCATGCACCGCCGATTTAAGTGCCCATAGCGATGCGCGCAGGATGTTGTCGCGATCGATCCGCGCTGTAGACGCGAAAGCGACCGCAAACGAAGCCGTTGCGCAAATCTTCTCGAACAGTTCCTCTCGACGCTCCGGCGTAAGGCGCTTGGAATCATCGATGCCTTTTGGGATCCGCTTGGGATCGAGCACCACCGCGGCGGCCACCACCGGACCCGCCAAAGGGCCACGGCCGGCCTCGTCGCAACCGGCCACGGGCCATATGCCGCGCTTGATGAGCGCGCGCTCGCGGCGAAAGCTCGGTGGAGCTAGCGCGATCACGCCCCTCTCCGGCTTCTGCTGGCTCTCTTTTGGCGTTCCCCGAATCATGGCCGGGATCGTGCGCAAGCCTGTTCGACAGCGCAACCGGGAACTCCGGCAAATTCCCGATATTCATTTTGGCAAGGGACCGTTGACTAGAACAGGCTGAGCTGTTGCCCGCTGCGCTTAGGTCTTGCGAAATGATCGGTCGTCAATTTCGATCGGCGCTTGTTGAGCCCGAGCTTTTCGCAGGCGATCTCGAACCGGCGGCCTATCATCCACGCCATCGGTCCCGTTCCTTTCATCCGCGTTCCCCACTGCGAGTCGTAGTCCCGTCCGCCGCGCATGTCGCGGATCAGAGTGAACACGTGGCGGTATCGGTCGGGATAGTTGGCCATCAGCCATTCTCGAAACAGGTCGCGAACTTCGAGCGGCAGCCGGAGCAGCACGTAGCTTGCTTCCTTGACCCCGGCATGCGCCGCGGCGTCAAGGATGCGCTCGATTTCCGAATCGTTCAGAGCAGGTATCACGGGCGCGACCATCACCGTGGTCGGAATTCCCGCTTCAGCCAATTTCCGTAACGCTGAGAGACGCTTGCTGGGAGCGGAGGCGCGCGGCTCCATTGTGCGGGCGAGTTCGGGATCCAGCGTTGTCACCGAGATCGCCACTTTTGCGAGGCTTCGTTTCGCCATCCGCGCCAGTATATCGATGTCGCGTGTCACCAGTGCCGATTTGGTGACGATCCCGACCGGGTGGCCGGCCCGATCCAGCACTTCGAGAATGCCGCGCATGATCTTTCGCTCGCGCTCGATCGGCTGGTACGGATCGGTGTTGGTGCCGATCGCGATCATCCGAGGTTCGTAGTCCTGCGCCGCGAGTTCCTTTTCGAGCATTTGCGGCGCATCGGGCTTAGCGAACAGCTTCGACTCGAAATCGAGCCCGGGTGACAGCCCAAGATAGGCGTGAGTCGGCCGCGCGAAGCAGTACACGCAACCATGCTCGCAACCCCGGTAGGGGTTGATGGAACGGTCGAAGCCGATATCGGGAGAGTCGTTTCGTGTGATTATCTTGCGCGCGGTATCGAGGCCGACCGTGGTTTTGAAGGCCGGCAATTCATCGAGGCTCTGCCAACCATCATCGAATGCAACGCGTGCCTCGGCCTCGAACCGGCCACTGGCATTGGATTGCGCACCGCGGCCGCGCCGTCGCTCGCGCTCGATCGCAACCGCGAGTTCCGGAAAAGAAGAAGGTGCACCCGCCGGCTCGGAGGGCGCCGTGACCGGCGGGTGCTTGAGGGCATGAGAGGATGCACGGCTCATGATCTGGAGATAGCACATCCTGAGAACATATCAAGAACAAATCTCGGCCCTGATTGGCCTCGGGCGAGCGGGACTGTCAATGCGCTCAGATGAGGGCCGGGGCCGGAGGAGAAACCTCGCCGTTTGGGCTGATTTGATGTGCATCAGGTGATAACAGTGCGGCGCTCTGAAGCCGAGAGACCTATTCCAAGCCATGCTGACCGTCATTATCCCCACTGAAGGGCTCGAACAGCCGACGGTCGCGACCCTTGCTGCCCTGGTGCCGGCCGCCGCCGCGGGCGTGGTACGGGAGGTGCTGCTGGTGGATCGCGGAGCCAGCGGCGTGATCGAGCGGGTCGCCGATGTCTCGGGCTGCCGGTTTCTGGCATTCGAGGGGTCCCGGGCGGCGGCGCTGGCCGCCGGCGCGCGCCAGGCCCGATCGCCGTGGCTGATGTTCCTGCATGCCGGCGCGGTGCTGGACGCCGGTTGGATCGAGGAGACGACGCAGTTCATCCAGCGCGTCTCGAGCACCGGCCGTCCCCGCGCCGGCATCTTTCGCTACGCGAGATCGCCCTATGCCGAGGCGAGCCTGCGTGAGGCCTTGAAATTCGTCGCGCGGCTCGTTGCCGGACCCTCGGCCGACCAGGGACTGTTGATCGCGCGCGACCATTACGAGCGGCTCGGCGGCCACTCGCCAGATGCTCGCCGATCCGAGGCCAAGCTGCTCCGTCAACTTGGCCGCTCCTCGCGCACCCTGCTGCGCAGCCGGATCATCGTGGCGTGAGAGGACAGTCCAACTACGCCGTCGCTCCCTTTGCCTTGGGGCGCCGCAGATGCTCGTCCAGCCGGGGCAGGATTTCGACGAAGTTGCAGGGCCGGGTGCGGTAATCGAGCTGCGCGGCGAGGATACCGTCCCAGCCATCGCGGCAGGCGCCCGGCGATCCCGGCAAGCAGAAGATAAACGTGTTGCCCGCGACGCCCGCTGTGGCGCGGCTCTGGATCGTCGAGGCGCCAATCTTGGCATGGCTCAGCATGTGAAAGGCGATCGAGAAGCCGTCCATCCGTTTCTCGAACAGGGGCTCTATCGCCTCCGGCGTGACGTCACGACCGGTGAAGCCTGTGCCGCCGGTGGTGATGATGGCATCGATGCCGGGATCGGCGATCCACCTCTTGATGACGGCGCGGATCTCATTGACCTCGTCAGTGACAATGTCGCGCGCGGCGAGAACGTGACTGGCCGCCGCTATCCGATCGGCCAGCGTTGCTCCGGATTTATCCTCCGCAAGCGTACGCGTATCGGAAATTGTCAGCACCGCTATGTTGAGCGGCACGAATTGCTTGGGCTGGTTTATGGAAGCCATTGCTGAACCTTGGTCACAATGCGGCCGACGCAAATGTATTGCAGGCCTGCACGGTGCCCTGCTGGTAGCCCGTCATGAACCATTGCTTTCGCTGCGCGGCGGAACCGTGGGTGAATGAGTCCGGCATCACCCGCCCCGTGGCTTGCCGCTGCAGCGTATCGTCGCCGATCGCCGACGCCGTCGCCAGCGCCGCGTCGATATCGCCGGCTTCGAGGAAGCCTGGCCGCTTCTTCTCCTCGCGGTTGACCCAGACGCCGGACAGGCAATCCGCCTGCAACTCGACCTTGACCTGAAGGGCGTTGGCTTCAGCCTTGCTGCCGGCCTGTTGCTGCAGCCGCGTCACGCGCGGAAGAATGCCGAGCAGGTTCTGGATGTGATGCCCAGCCTCATGAGCGATGATGTAAGCCGCGGTGAACTTGCAGGCGTTGCCTGAACAGCCGCGAAATCTTGTCTCGACCTGGCGGAAGAACGCGGTGTCCAGGAATATCTGCCGGTCCGGCGGACAGTAGAACGGCCCCATCGCCGACTGCGCCATGCCGCAGCGTCCGCCGTTGGTCGCGTTTCGAAACAGCACGATGCGCGGACCCGAATAGGTCTGACCATTGGCCTGGAAGATTTCGGTCCAGCGGTCGTCAATTTCGCCGAGGACGCCGGAGATCATGCTGCCCATCTCGTCGGTCGGCGCGCCACCTTTGGCAGACCCGGACCGGCGATCGGTTTGATAGCTCGGCGCTTGATTGCCGCCGGTGAGAATTTCCGCGCCACCAATGAGAATGCGCGGATCGATTCCGAATGCATAACCCACCAGGCCGAGCACGATGATGGTGCCGATGCCGAGACCGCCGCCTCCCATCGGAAGACCAAAGCCGCCGCCACCACCACCAAATCCACCGCCATCATCGCCGCGACGATCCTCGATGTCGTCGCTGCGACGGAAGTCATCGTAACGCATGGGGTCCCTCGCTATTGCCCGGCGGCAACCAATTCGCTGATAGCAAACGCTTCAGTCACGTAAAATTTCCAATCGAGTAGTCAATAACCTGCCCGGCAAAAATTGCCTAGCGTGAAAGAATTGCCCGGTTAAGTCGATTTTTACTTTGCCTCGTCAATGTATCGCCAGTCGGTTGT
>C688J35102_120989437_pt1 | contig 11316 bp, 12 predicted proteins | sample HopSoiMetagenom2_FD_35102 | JGI IMG/M metagenome (IMG submission 35102)
GCCCTGCGCATCCAGCAGATAACGACCGACGAGGTCGGACGCGGTCATGTCTTCGTTACAAGCGAGCGTGATGAGCGGCTTGCCGAGCTTCCAGGCCATGTATTCGACGAAGCGCGTCTTGCCGCAGCCAGTCGGGCCTTTCAGCATCATCGGCATGCGCACCGCGTATGCCGCCTCGAACAGTGGCACCTCGTCGGCAATGGCACGGTAATACGGCTCCGCATCGATGGTGTACTGGCGCACGATACCGTGCGCGGGTGTCAGGTTATCGGTGTCTTGCGGATTCATGATTACTTTCTTTCGCGGCATTGCACGCAGATTCAGGCCTTACTGGAGCCCAATGCCATGCCGATCAATTCCATTCAAGCCGGCCGGGCATGCGCAAAACGCCGGCCCGGTCGGTTTTCATTACAGCGCTTTAACGGTGCGCAGGTTCCTTCTTGTTGGGGATACCGGGAATCGGCGCTTCATCAGTGCCCACGGTGTTGCGTGTAATCGCTTCCACCATTTCGCGGGTTGCATCCGGATCGGTAATCCATTTCTTGTAAAAATCGTAGGGGCACGCCGCCACGCCCTTGTCGCCCTCGTGTGAGTTGATAAGGCCGGTGTATCCGCGGTGCAGCAGCTTGAACAAATGGTTTTCGGATTGCATGTTCTTTCGTGCATCGCGGATCAGCGATTTGGACAGCGATGCATACTGGATGCCGTAGTCTTCCTCGCCGCATTCTCCTAGTGTGCGACCATCGAAGCCAATGATTGCGGAATGGCCGAAGTACGAATACACACCGTCGAAGCCAGCTGCATTGGCTACCGCAACATAGACGTTATTGGCCCAGGCCATGGCCTTCGCCATGATGACTTGCTGGTCCTTGGCGGGGTACATGTAGCCCTGACAGCGCACAATCAGCTCGGCGCCTTTCATCGCACAATCGCGCCAGATTTCCGGGTAATTGCCGTCATCACAAATGATCAGCGAAACCTTCAGGCCTTTCGGGCCTTCGGAAACATATGTGCAGTTGCCGGGATACCAGCCTTCGATCGGCACCCAGGGCATGATCTTGCGGTATTTCTGCACGATCTCGCCCTTGTCGTTCATGAGAATGAGCGTGTTGTATGGCGCCTTGTTCGGATGTTCCTCGTGCCGTTCACCGGTCAGGGAGAACACGCCCCAGACCTTGGCTTCGCGGCACGCGGCGGCAAAGATGGCGGTTTCCTCGCCGGGACAACTGGAAGCCGTGTCGTACATTTCCTTGCTGTCGTACATGATCCCGTGCGTGCTGTATTCCGGAAAAATGACCAGGTCCATGCCCGGAAGGCCAACCTTCATGCCCTTGATCATTTCGCCGATCTTTCTCGCGTTGTCCAGCACTTCTTTCTTCGTGTGCAGCCGCGGCATCTTGTAATTGACGACCGCTACGCCGACTCCGTCCTTGCTGCTTGAAATATCACCGTGCATCATGATCCTGATCTCCTTGTCATCGTTGACTCATTTGAAGCTTACTCGTTTGCGCACGGCCCTAGGCTGCGCGATTCTTTGTGCGGGCTTCGACCCGTCTTCCTTTTTCCAAGACCTCCCCTGACGGTCAGACCGTCAAGAAGGCATGAATCTTTGCGGTATCCACCCCGTCCCGGGTGGCCTCATAGGCGAATTCTCCCCGCTCAATGATCAGGAAACGATCCGCAATTTCGAGCGTGAAGGAGAGGACTTGCTCTGAGACCACGAGGGAAAAATTGCGTTCCGATTTCAATTTATTTAGCGTTCGCGCGATGTCTTTTATGATGGACGGCTGGATACCTTCCGTCGGCTCATCCAGGATAAGCAGCTTTGGATTGCTCACTAGCGCGCGTGAAATCGCGAGTTGTTGCTGCTGGCCGCCGGACAGATTGCCGCCTTTGCGGCTGCGCATTTCATGCAGTACGGGAAACGTGTCATACACGAATTGCGGAACCGCTTTATCCTTGACGTTTTCCATTCCGGCCAGAATGTTTTCTTCGACGCTCAAGTAGGGGAAAATCATGCGTCCCTGCGGAACATACGCCATCCCTGCAGCGACGCGCTGATAGCTTTTCTTACCCAGCATGGTATCCCCGTCGAGCGTGACCTGCCCGGTGCGCGCCGGCAATACACCGATCAACGACTTCAGTAACGTGCTTTTTCCCATCCCATTGCGGCCCATTATGGCGACCGTTTCTCTGTCGCCAACGCTGAATCCAACATTACGAATGACGTGGCTGTCTCCGTAATAAACGTTCAAGTTGCGCACTTCAAGCATTGCCCACGCTCCCTTCATCGGCACTCCGGAGCGAGAATTTCCAAAGAAGCGCGCAGCACATGACCCCTAACCGCAACGAACATTCGAGACCGTTCATGCTCGGTTCAGTGGCCCAGATACACATCGATCACTCTTTCGTCTTTCTGAATTTCAGCCATCGACCCTTCTGCCAGCAGTTTGCCCTGATGCAGCACAGTTACCTTGTGGGCAATCATTTTCACAAACGCCATGTCGTGCTCGATCACCATGAGGCAGCGTCCAGGGGCGATTTTTTTCAATAATGCGGCAGTTTGCTCGCGCTCGCGTGGACTCATGCCCGCTACCGGTTCATCGAGCAGCATCAGTTCGGGCTCTTGCATCAGCAGCATGCCGATTTCCAGCCACTGCTTCTGTCCGTGTGATAGCAGGCCGGCCTTGATGTCGAGATAGTCACGCAAATAAACCTGGTCCGCCACTTCATCGATGCGCAGGCGCAGTGTTGCCGTACGTCGGAAAAACAGCGATCCGATCACGCCGCGCTGCTCGGGATATGAAATTTCTAGATTCTCGAGAACCGTGAGGTCTTCGTAGACTGATGGATTCTGGAATTTGCGCCCAACCCCTGCCCGCGTAATTTCATACTCGCCCATGCGCGTAAGTTCAAGCGTCTTGAAAATAATTGAACCACGCGTTGGTTTTGTTTTGCCGCATACCATATCGAGCAATGTCGTCTTGCCGGCCCCATTTGGACCGATGACACAGCGCAATTCGTTACGCTCCACCACTAGATCCAATCCATCGACCGCCTTAAAGCCATCGAACGAAACGCTAAGATCGCGCATGGAAAGAATCGTCCCGCTCATTTGACGGGTTCCTTGAGGCTGGCCGCCAAGACTGCACTACGCGCTGGGGGAGTTCGGCCAAATCTGGCGAACAAGCCCGCCAAGCCCGCTGGCAGAAACATCGTAATCCCGATAAACAGTCCGCCAATGAAGAATAGCCAAATGGTCGGGAAATTTTCCGAGATCATTGATTTCGCCCAGCCCACCAGCAAAGCTCCGTAGACGGCACCGATAATGGACATGCGTCCACCCACCGCAACATAGATCACCAGTTCAATTGAAGCCACCGCGCCGACCAGCGTGGGGGTGATCAAACCCACCTGCACGGAATAGAGCGCTCCACCAATCGAAGCGAACAATGCGCCTACCGTAAAGATAAAGGCTTTGAACAGCGCGGTGTCATAGCCTGAAAAGCGCACTCTGTCTTCGCGATCCCGAATAGCAATCAAGATCTTGCCGACCCTGCTCTTGACGATCAGTGTGGCAACGCCCATTACAGCCATCAGCATCAGCACCTGCACGAAGTACAGGATTAGCTTTCCGTCGTCTGAGATGATGCTCATGCCTGCAAGCGTCTTGAAATCGGTAATGCCATTCGCTCCGCCGGTGTAGCCTTGCTGCCCGACAAGGAGAACCGTCATGGTCAGCGCTAGCGCGAGGGTAATGATTGCAAAGTAAACACCACTGACGCGCTTGCGAAACACGGCGTAAGACAGCACGAACGCGAGAGCGGTTGGAAGCACAACGATGGAAATCAGCGTCACAGCGAGGCTGTGATAAGGCACCCACCACCAGGGCAGCGCTTCGGTGCTGCTCCAGACCATGAAATCCGGCAACTCTGGCGCAGAGGCTTCCAGTTTGAGAAACATCGCCATCAGATAGCCGCCAAGTCCAAAAAAAATTCCCTGGCCCAGGCTCAGAATGCCGGCATAGCCCCATACCAGAACGATGCCTACGCCAACGACGGCGAATACCAGGTACTTGCTGACCAAATTGAGCCGGAAGGGATCAAGTACGTTCGGAAGGATGGCCAGCAGCAGAATCGCGAGGACGACGATGCTCAATATTCCAAATCTGTTTCCGGTGCGAAGCATCACTATTGTCGTATCTTGCTCGAGAAAAGCCCGTTCGGCCGGAAATACAAAACGGCGACAACCAGCAGCAGAATCGTGACTTTAGCCATCGAGCCGCTGAGAATATACTCCAGCGTCGTCTGGGTCTGCGAGATTACGAGAGCCGACAAGAAAGTCCCAAGCAGGGTCTGTACTCCGCCAAACACCACAACGATGAAGGAATCCACGATGTAGAGCTGGCCGGTCAACGGATTGGTGGATCCCACCATGGTGAATACGCTACCGGCAATTCCTGCCAGACCCGATCCAACTGCGAAAGTGGCAGCATCGACTTTGTCAGTATTGATACCTGCAGCCCCGCTCATTAATCTGTTTTGCATTACGGCGCGGGTCTTCATACCCCACCGCGTTTTGAAAAGCGCAAGGTAAAGCAAGCTAGCAACGATAATGGTGAGACCGACAATGAACAGGCGATTCAGCGGCAGCTGGATTCCCACTACCGGTTCCCACGCGCCCTCAAGCCAGCTCGTCATCGGGACACTGACCTCTTGCGCCCCGAATACTGAGCGGTAAGTCTGTTGCAGCACAAGGCTAAGACCCCAGGTCGCCAGCATGGTATCGAGCGGGCGGTTGTAGAGAAACCGGATGAATCCACGCTCCAATATCCAGCCGAAAACAAACGTGACCATGAACGAAAAAGCAATGGCGAAGAAAAGGTAAACGCCCATCAGGGACGGCATGAATTTCTCGAATACGTGAGCCGTCATATACGTCACATATGCGCCCAACGCCATAAGTTCACCGTGCGCCATATTAATGACGCCCATCAATCCAAAAATGATGGCCAATCCAAGCGCCATCAGCACCAGGATGGTAAACAGACTGATGCCGCTGAAAACCTGCATCACTGCGATATCAAGGCTCATGAATGGCCAGTTCCGAAAGAGAAAGAGGACGGACTGACGCGGGCCGCAAGTGACGAAGCGAGGAATGTTCTACCTTCTCCATCACTAGCGGGTGTCCACGTAAATCAGGGCGCCGAAATTCCCCTACAATTTCGGGAACGGATTCGGCTCCAGCAGACCCGACTCATGCACGATATCGAATTGCCCGTCCGCACGCGCACGTCCGATGCGTGCATGCTTCCAGGTATGATGATTCGTCGCGTGGATCTTGATATCGCCCTCGGGAGCCGCGAACGGAAGATTTGAGGATGCCGCGACAACTTTCTGCACGTCCAGGCTCTTGGCTTTTTCGACCGCCAGCTTCCAGAAATATACGCCTGTGTAACCACATTCCATCGGATCGCCAACGACGCGTTCCTGTCCGTATTTCGCCTTGATGGCCTTGACGAATTTTTCATTCGCCGGATTTTTCTGGCTTTGGAAATAGCCCATGCAGGCGTAATAACCGACCGCGTTCTCCTTGCCGATCCCGTCGATCTCGTTTTCGGAAACCACAGTAGAGAGAAGCGTTTGTTTATCGCCGGAAAGACCAGCTGCCTTCAATTGCTTGAAGAACGCGACGTTGCTGCCCCCGACGACGGTGCTATATATGCAATCCGGCTTCGCTGCCTTGATCTTGTTGATGATCGAGGAGAACTCGGTATGTCCCAACGGAGCGTATTCTTCACCGAGTGTCTTGCCGCCCACGCGTGCAATAGTAGGCTTGGCAATCTTGTTGCAGGTCCGCGGGTAAATGTAATCTGATCCGACCAGAAAGAAGGTCTTGCCCTTGTTGGCTGCCAGCCATTCGACTGCCGCGATTACGGACTGCGTTGCTTCCTGGGCCGTGTAGATGACGTTCTTCGATTCTTCCTGACCTTCGTAGTAAGTGGGGTAATAAAGCAACCCGTTGTTCTGCTCGAATACAGGCAATACGGCCTTACGCGAAGCAGAGGTGTAGCACCCGAAAATAGCCGCCACTTTGTCTTTCTGGATCAGCTTGCGTGCTTTTTCGGCGAAGGTCGGCCAGTCGCTGGCACCGTCTTCCACGATCGGCTCGATCTTGCGGCCCATGACCCCACCGGCTGCATTGATTTCGTCGATTGCCATTTTTTCAGCATCGACAATCGCTGCCTCCGCGATCGCAATCGTGCCGCTTAACGAGTGCAAAATACCGACCTTTATCGGATCGGCCGCGTGCGCGGCCTTCATTACAAAGGGCGCCGTCAATACACCCGCTGCAGCCGTGGCGGCACCGGCCTTCAAGAAATCCCGCCTGTCGAACTTGCTCATCAGTTAACTCCTCTCCCGTGAAAACAGTACCGCGAATTGCGGCAATTAAAAAAAGCCCATGAGCCGCGCTCGGCCTATGGGCTCTCTACCATGCTCGAATGAGACAATCCGGTCACATCCGAAAAAATCCAGTTACCGCAGACGCCGCTGGCTCTTCGCTTATTTTTACCTGGTTGCATCGCAAAATGCGAGCCGACAGGGACACTGAAGAATGATAGCGACGGAGCCACTGAGCCACTCAATCAACAAGGGGAAACAGTTTGCGAGCCGATGGTTATCTCTTCGCCACAACATGATCAAGCACTATTTTGCAGCATAGATCATCGAGCGCGCACTGCACCATATACGATCACTGCACCGGACCCGTGCATTGCCGTCACGCGCCCTGTTCGGCCCTCATGCAGAGCGGCTTAACAGGGCCACCTCCCCGCCCTTCTTTATACATCCTTACGCACTTCATATTCAAGCCTCGTATATTTTGGGACGAAACCAATGTCATTCAGTGCGAAGCGAAATGACGGGCCCGATAGCGTCGGATGCCGCATGCAGAATACTGCAACGGCCCTCCACTATTGTCCGCGTGCGGACCATGCGCCCGGGCTAATAAAACGCAAGATATCGTCGCGCTTGGCCATTGTGTCCTTGTAGCCCAGCGCGATCAGGGCCCGACAATATTCCTGCTCGAACAGCAGATAACTGGTCAACGTGGCCCCGCCGGTACGCGTTGCGCCGAGTCCGCGCAGCAGGAACCGGATCGAGCGTGGCAACGCGTGGAAATACTTCGCGGCGATTCGATCAATTTCCTCGCTTGGCGTAATCACCAGCACGTCGACTTCGCGCAGCTGCATGTTGTGCTTGTTGCGCTCCTCCCGAGGAATCAGCTGGATGGTCTTGTTGATACGCTCCAGGCGCTCAATGTCGACTTCCAGACCATCCAGAAAAATACTGTTAAGCGCATGACCGGCTATCTGCGCAAGCGATGGATAGCTCGCCATGCTCATGCGCGGCGGCGTAGCCTGCGTCTGCCGCCCGACTCCGATGACCAGAACCCGATCCGCCCCCAGGTGCAGCGCCGGACTGATGGGCGCGATTTGGCGCATGCTGCCATCACCGAAAAATTCCCGCCTTAGCGGAACGGCCGGGAAAATAAACGGCAGCGCGCTGGATGCAAGCAAGTGCTCGAAATCGATGATTTCCGGTATGCCGATCCGGCGTGCACGCTGCCAACCGGCCACTCCCGGAACACTCTGGAAGAAATTCACCGACTGGCCAGATGCGTAGCCCGATACGCTGACCGATAAGGCATACAAGGCCCCCGCATCGATGCTGCGGCGAATACCGGCGAGATCAAGGCGCTCCCGCAACAACTGAGACAGCGGTGAATTGTCCAGCAAGGAACTTGGATTATTTTTGCCGAGACCGCCCATAAGCATGGCCAGCAGCCAGCGCATGCCGGTACCGAGCACGCCCGCCACGTCCGAGCGATACACCTGGTCAACATGGAAATATTTCCATATCAGCAGCAGTTGGCGAACAGCGCGATGGAAATCGGTGGCGTTCGAGGCAAGTGCCGCCGCATTGATGGCGCCTGCCGAAGTACCGCAAATAATCTTGAACGGATTCGGGGTTCCACGCGGAAGCAGATGGGAGACCGCCCGCAGGAAGCCGACCTGATAAGCAGCGCGCGCGCCGCCGCCGGTAAGGACCAGGCCTATTTTGGCTGCAGAGGCCGATGAATCTTTCAAGACGCCCTCGCAGCCCGTGACCGCACGGCGCTCTTATTGCTCTTTTTGCTCAGCGCGGGCCGATTCGATGGAAGGTTGAACGAGCTCGAGCGCATCGCGCAACGTATCTTCGGATAAGTCGTTCAGCGCGTGCGCCAGCATATCGGCCACTGCGTACGTATCTTCGGGCAACGATTCACTATCGAGATTTGCGACGAAGACTGCGGCCGCGCCCGTCGCGCGCAGAAGTGCCTGGCGTTCGGCCATCAACATCTCGACTTCCGTGCGCAACATGGCGATTTCCTGCGCGTGCTGTTCGGTGGTCATACGCCTCCAACGCTCTTGTTGTTAAATCATGATGCCATAAGGCTTTTGCCAGGGCCAGCAGCGTTGGACGCCAAAACTTAAAGATCGTCCCGAAGCGGCATTTGTTGTCCCGGTCAATGCAGCCTGACCACATTGGACGCCGGTGCAATGACCGGCAAGCTCAGCGAAAGCAACTGCCTGCCCACAATCGTGATGGAGCCGCCAATGCGATTATTACCGGTGTCACTGAATTCGAATTCGTACGTGCGCTGAAATCCCCTGCGCCCTTCATCGTCCCGACCGAGCCGAATACGTTTCATGGCAACTGTCCAGTCGAGCAGTTGCACGCCTTCCGATTCGCATGCGCGGCGCGCGCCGTCGAGCGCCACATCGCGTGCACGCAGACTGTCGAGCCAAAACCAGCCAGCGGCGAGGAACGCAAACAGGACGCCAAGTTCAATCACGGAAAATCGGCGGCGAAGTCAGGCGTCACGGCTCTTTTATGCCCACATTAACCAATGTCGGGGCAAGCAGCCGCACCACATCTGCGGGCGCCATCCCGAGGAGATAGCCGCGCCGGCCGGCGTTGATGTAGATTTTCGGTAACCCCAGAATTGTTTGTTCCATGTAGACGGGCATTTTCTTGCGTGTACCGAATGGCGAGGTGCCACCGACCATGTAACCGGAATGTCGGTGCGCCGTGTCGGGATTGCAAGGGGCGATGGATTTCACGCCTGCGATTCTGGCAAGTTCCTTGGTGGATACTTTCAAATCCCCGTGCATCAGCACGATCAACGGCGTGCGCGAGTCGTCTTCCATGACCAGGGTTTTGACCACGGCATGTTCTGAAACACCGAGTTCGCGCGCCGATACCGCGGTGCCGCCTTTGTCCTCGTATTCGTAGGGATGATCGGTAAATTTAACGTTTGCGGCACGCAACTGATGCACGGCCGGGGTGCCCGGCGTCTTCTCCTTGCTCATTAGCCGATACTGGCGGTCAATATCCGGTACAGGCTGTAAACCATGCCTGCCGTAGCGCCCCAGATATTTCGCTCGCCATACGGCATCGAATAGTAATAACGCGCGCGCCCATTGCGAATGTCGCTGTGACGCTGGTGGTTGGCCGGATTCAAAAAAAACTCCAGCGGGACTTCGAACACATCGGCCACTTCAAAAGGATCGGGCTTCAGTTGCAATGGCGGCTCGACCCATGCGACCACCGGCGTGACCCGAAATCCGGTTGGAATGTCGTAATCCGGAAGTGTTCCGATGACGTCCACGCGCGAAGCGCAAAGACCGGTTTCTTCCTGCGCTTCGCGTAGCGCGGTGGCAACGCGATCCGCATCCTTTAACTCAACCCGTCCGCCCGGAAAACTGATCTGGCCGGCGTGGTCGTACAAATGCGCTGTTCGCTGCGTGAACATCAGGGTCAAACCGCCTGGCTGATTGACAATCGGCACGAGCACCGCTGCCGGAACTGCCTCTCGCTCGGGAGGATGGGCGTAAGGCGGAAACTTTTCGTCTATCAGCGGGCTCGCCTGAATGCGCAGGCGTTCCATCAGCCAGGCACGGCTGTACCGAAGATCGTCGAAGCGGGCAGGTCCAGGCACTTAAGAGGCAGCAGCAGCGATTATTCGAGGCGCTATTTTACCTCTGACGCCGTGCACGGGATCACAGGAGGCATCGGGTCCGGCAAAGCAACCTCGACGCGATCGGAGATGAACAGTTCGCCACCCTGGATGACACGCGCAGTGATACCGCCATGACCCCGCATTGCATTGTAGCCACCTGTACCCAGCACCTCTTCCATGCGTGAACACGGTTCGCAAGGGCCGGTGCCTTCGAGCAGAACCCTGCCGATGCGAAATTGCATGTTGCGCAGGGCATGCAGATTGATACCGGACACCACAAGGTTCCGGCGCACGATCGCAGGCGATACTTCAGATTTACCGAGCATCTTCGCCACTACATCGAGATGCTCTTCCTGGAACAGGGTGACCTGGCGCTTGCCGTCGTACTTCGATGCATAGTGATCGCCAGCGAGGCCGCTGCCGGCGATGACCTCGACGTGCGTCAGCGCCGACAGGGCGATGCGGCGCTGCGGCCGTATGCCGATCCACGTGAGCACTCCCGCGCGTGGAAATTGTGCCATCAGCCTGGCAAGCTCACCTTTCACCGCATCCCCCGCTTCACCTCGCAGCAGCCGAGAAGGCCTTTATCGGCTAATCTGCTATTTCATACCATATCTTCGGGGCGAACCCATTCATCGAACTGCTGCGCCGTCAGGTATTTCAGCGCGAGCGCAGCCTCTTTCAGCGTCTTCCCTTCCTTGTATGCTTTCTTCGCAATTTCTGCGGCCTTGTCATAGCCGATATGTGGGTTGAGCGCAGTCACCAGCATCAGTGACTGGCCGAGCATCTGCGCAATGCGATCGCGGTTTGGTTCGATGCCGATTGCACAATTGTTATTGAAACTGATGGCCCCATCGGCCAGCAATCGTACGCTTTGCAGGAAATTGTGGATGATGACCGGTTTGAATACGTTCAGCTCGAAATTGCCCATCGCACCGGCGATGTTGATGGCAACATCGTTGCCGAACACCTGGCAACAAAGCATCGTCAGCGCTTCCGACTGAGTGGGATTGACTTTTCCGGGCATGATAGAACTGCCGGGCTCGTTTTCGGGAATGCGAAGTTCACCGATACCGCTGCGGGGGCCGGATGCGAGCCAACGGATATCGTTGGCGATTTTCATCAGCGAAGCGGCCAAGGTCTTGAGCGCGCCATGCGCGTGCACCAGCGCGTCATTTGCAGCGAGTGCTTCGAATTTATTGGGCGCAGACACAAACGGCATTTTGGTGAGATTCGCCAGCTCTTGCGCCA
>C688J35102_120989436_pt1 | contig 11309 bp, 8 predicted proteins | sample HopSoiMetagenom2_FD_35102 | JGI IMG/M metagenome (IMG submission 35102)
GACTCAGCAGCTTGAGAGTTTTGAAAACGAGAACGCCGATTACGCCCGCGGAGGCCGAAGCGCCAACCGCCGCATAGCGCGAAGCGCCTCCGAAAATCAGCAGCATCGCGCCTAATCCGTACCACAGCCATCCGTCGCCCATACGCGTGGCCGCGATCATCCAATAGCGAATCCAGCGTGGCGCACGCCAGCGATTCAACCGCCGCATCACCCGGTGATCGCGACGCTCGATGTGTCCCCAGAGGTTGCGTGCGATAGCCATCGCGACACCTCCTCACCTTCCGATTGCCGGAGCCTTGCGTGGTGCCTGCCTCAACTCCGTGCCACGTGAAGCCAACCTACCGAGCGGGGGCTTCCATAGCCTGAGAAACTGCGATGTGGCTCAGCTGGCCAGATTGGCCTCGAGTCCCGGATCCAGCTTCCACAATAGCCGTGGCCGCCGTCCTTCGCTTTCCAGCGCAGCGGACCACTTACGGCAAAAGCGCATCTCGTTCAGCCAGTGCCCAGCGGTAATTGCCGGCACCAGCGCGGTCAAAGGCAGGACCGGCAGCGCCCACGGCTGCTCGCCAAAAAACGCCAGCGCAATGCGGTAAACGTCAGTTGTAAGTTTTGCGAGGCTCCCGTGAACTCCGTGAACAACTCCGGAGCCGGATCGCAGCCCGGCCATGAACTCATCAACCGTGCCTACGCCAGGCACTTCGGTAAAAGTCGATCCGACCCCCGAAATGGTGTGCGCGTCGCTACCGCCTATGCCAATCTTGCCGAGGCGTCTTGCCAGGCGCTCTGCCGCCACGTTCGCGGCCGGCCACATCTGCCCGTTGCGCACCTCAAATGCCGGCACATACGATGCGAACCAGTTGAAGTCATCCTCTTCTCGCCGTCCGGTAAGCCCTGAGAACACATGATTTACGCTAAAGAAAAGCTTTCGCTCCGTCAAATACATCAAAAGAGCGATGAAATCTTTCCGGCGACGCTGGATTTCGATGTGCTCGCGCTCGGTGATACGGTACACGCCCAGATGCATTTCGGTTCCGCTGGGCATTTGCGCGGTGACTTCCTCGCTCAGAAAGAAGTCCGGAAAACGGCGCAAGACCTCAACGGCGTCGATGGAGTCGTGATCGGTCATGGTGACGACGGACATCCCCAAACGCTTCAGCCGATCGTAGACCTCAAGGGGATCATTGTAGGACTCCCGGCACACGCGGCTTAAACCGGGAGTGTTGCACATTCCCGATGCGGTCGAGTGAACGTGAAGGTCGCAACGCATGAAGCGATTGTGAAGTACAGATATGAACAGTCCATGAAACAGTCGCGAAATCTGCGTGAATGTGCTCATGGAACTCATTGAACACAAGTCGCTTACGCCGTTATCCACATGGCATGTAGCTTGCTCCTCGTTGAGGTTCTCACCACGCATGTAACAATTCGCTCATGAAAAAGGTACACATACTCTTTCACGACGCAGGCGGCGGCCATCGCAACGCAGCGGTGGCCCTGAAGGCGGTTATTGAGCAGCAGCAGCGCCCATGGCAGGTCGAATTGGTCCAGTTTCAGGAACTTACCGACCGGCTGGATGTCTTGCGGCGCGTGACGGGGATTCGGATCCAGGAACAATATAATAAGTTACTGCAAAATGGCTGGACCTTGGGTGCGGTGTACCTGCTGCGCGTTCTTCAGTTTACGATTCGCGTGTTCCATGGTCCGTTGGTGAAACTGCTGGAGAAATTCTGGCGCGCCAAGCCCGCCGATCTGCTGATCTCCGTGATCCCGCACTTCAACCGCGAGATCGCCGAGAGCTGGACCAAGCTTTATCTCGGCCGGCCCTTCGTCACCATCATCACGGATCTGGCGGACTTCCCGCCACACTTCTGGATCGAATCGATTCCCGAGCAGTACGTGATCGCCGGTACGGAAAGGGCGGTCCAGCAGGCTCGAGCCTTGGGACACGATGACTCCCACATCTTTGCGACGTCCGGGATGATTTTGCGACCGGACTTTTATGCCGCCGATGATACCGACCCTGTGGCGATTCGCGCCGAACTTGGGTTGAAGCCGGACTTGCCAACCGCGATCGTCCTGTTCGGTGGTCACGGCTCCAAAGTGATGTACGAAATCACCGAGCGGCTGGACGCCGCAAAAGTCCCGGTGCAATTAATTCTGATCTGTGGGCGCAATGAGGAGCTTGCCGCCAAGCTGCGAGCCAAACAGTGGAGCATGCCCGTGAATGTCATTGGCTTTACGAAGGAAGTGCATCGCCTGATGCGCGCCGCGGATTTTCTGATCGGCAAACCAGGACCCGGCAGCATCGCCGAAGCGATGGTCCGCCAGCTTCCGGTGCTGATCGAGTGTAATGCCTGGACTCTCCCGCAAGAGCGCTACAACGCCGAATGGGTCGTGGAGAAGGAAGTCGGAATCGTGTTGAACAGCTTCCGAGAGGTAGTGAGTGGGGTTGAGCAAATGCTGGATGCTGGCCGGCTCGCCAAGTTCAAGAAGAATGTCGCCGAACTTAAGAACCGGGCGGTCTTTGAGATACCGGAGATTCTGAGCAAACTCTTGGGAAAGACACCGACCGCGAATGGCGGTCGCTCGCAAAATGAACGCAGTGGAGACTCAGTCTGCACGGCGAGCTAAGCCAAGGGCAGATCGGCTAGCCATTCTCTTCGGTTCAGTTGTTGAATCCGCCCCGTGAGCGGATAGGGTTGCTGCCACTTCAAAATAGCGTGACCGCAGCAGCTCCGACTAGACCCCGAAAGATCCTCGTTTTCTCTTAACTGCTCATTCCGAGCCACTTAAAGGCCTTCATTTTCATACGGATACGTAAGTGTTGACAATAAAAGGGTTAACGCGGCGGCCAGCACCTACCCCCTTTGACGGAAACCAGTCTCCAGGTATTTAGCGGCTAAGTGCGCTCGAAGCGCTGGCGGGCTGCTGTTGCCGTTCCACGCGCGCGTGTTCGGCGCGATCCGGGTGCGGTAGGCGCGGGCCTGCTTTGGCCGGGTTCGGGTTCTGCTTACGTCGAGGCTTGGCGCATGAAGTGGCCCACCAGCGCGACGCATATCTCGCTGTTTCGCACATCTTGGCGCAACCGCTTTGCGCTTGAGAAACAGCACAATGGCAATAGCAGGTGGCTGGGCCTTTACGAGAGAAGGGGACGGAACTGTCCGCGTAGGCACCGCTTGTTCCCACCAGCCAGCCAAGTATAAGGACCAATCCGGAGGTGACTTTTCTTGAGGAGCGGCTGGAAGAACGGAAAGCCATGACGCGAGTCTGGGCCAGCTCGGAAAAAAAACCTATGGAGCCGAGCGTCTAGCCCGAGGCATTACTCCGGTAATAGGACCATCTTGATGTGAGAGACCGAGACAGATCGGAAGAGTCGAGACAGATCGCAAACAACGATGGTCCAGAAAAGGGGCGAGTTCCCGATTTAGGTTGCCCCGCGTTCCGAAGTGAATTGAACCGAGCAGAAGAACGATGCAATGCGCTACGCGATGTAGGCTAAACTGCTGACTTAAGAAGGTTTAGGTTTTAGTTACGTAGCTTCAATATTTGGCGTGCAGCTTGCATTGGTCAAGGCCGTGGGCGCGTTTCACTGGCGCTCCGTAAGAGAAGTGACGAAGCGAGGGGGAAGGGGCTTGCTCGTCGCTGCTTTATGGATCGTCCCACCTGCCTCTGAGAGGGAAGCTAGGATGGATGACCCCACGCGCTGGTGTGAAAACGACACCGGCAACGAAACGCGTTCATTGGGGCCCCGGATCCCAAGCCGGGGCCCTTATTTTTTGCACGATTTGCCGCCCAGCACTATTCTCCGAATTGCAAACTGCTGTGACGCCATCCACGTTCTTCGAGCCCGCTGTCAAACTTTTTGAAATTGCAGAGAGCCCGGCGAGGTATTGCTTCGCGCCATCGATCGGTTGCATTTATTGCTCGATCGATCTGTCGACTACGGCTTTGGCATCGACTCGCCTGGAGACATCGTGCGTTCGGGAGTTGGCACGTTGGTTTCACGTATTGGCCGATCGACTTCGCCGGGCGTAGCCGGGGCTTCGAGCCCATCAGTAAGCAGGAAACCTTGCAGCGCAATGCCGTTCGTCCAGACGCCCTCGAGCGCGCCGATGTATTCGAGCTGAAGCTCGAAGAGCTTTTTCTGCGATTCGAGGACGCGCGGATAGCTCGCCAGCATCAAGCCATATTTTTCCACCATCAGGCCATAGGATTTTCTAGCGCGAGGAAGCATTTCGTCGCGGAACTCAGATGCCATCAGCCGAGCATTCGCATATTGGTCGACTGCGGAAGCGGCACGATCGCGGAGGGTTAGGGCGATGCGGGTTTTTTCGTGGTTGGCGCGCTCAATGTCAGCGGAAGCCGCCGCGACGTTGCCCTGATTGCGATTGAAGAAGGGAAGTTCGACCTTTAATTCGGCGATGCCTTCCCAGCCTTTTGCAAACGGAACAGAGCCTAGCAGCTCATCGTTGTATTCCATGCCGCCGCGCACGGTGATATCGGGAATCGATTCGCGCCGGGCGCGTGCGAAAGAAGCTTGTGCACGAGCGGCATTGGAACCCGCTATGCGGACTGCGGGGCTTTGTTTCGCGATGGCCTCAACTGTTTCTTCTTCGTTCAACTGCGGCCAATCTTTTTCCAGATCACCGGCCACGACGGCCATTGACATATCCGGCTGACCAACGACGGCGCCGAGAGAACGCCATTCTTCGCGCAATGTGTTTTCCTGCATGCGCGCGGCTGTGCGCATGCGCTGCGCATCGACTTCAGCGTCGAGCACTTCGGTTTCATCCGCCTGGCCGGTGTTGAACAGGCGTCTCTCGGTTTCCGCGCGATCCTGCGAAATGTTGTAAAGATCGCGGCGCGTATCGAGGAGTTCCTGCGCGGCGAGCACACGGATGTAAGCCATCTTCACGGCGCTCTCCACGCGAATGCGTTGCTCCTCCGCTTCAATGGTGGCGAGTTGCGTTTCGTGTGCGAGAACATCTTTGGCGAGCTGGAGCTTTCTTCCGGTGACGATGGTTTGCTCGACGAAAAAGCCTTGTTTGCCGCCGCCGACCGAGCCGCCGCGGATTTCGTCGCCGGTATAGCCAACCGAAGGATTGGGATAAAGGCCAGCTTGCTGGCGACGGGCGTTGGCCGCGCGTATCTCGGCTTCCGCTTGTTTGAGCGTGGGATTGTGCTCGCGGGCGAGGCTTTGGAATTGCTCGAGGGTGACGAGTGCCGATGCTGCGGCGGACTGGCTGCGTCCCATCTGCGGGAAATGAGGTTCGACGGGCGGGATGTTGCCATGGTGGTGTTCGGTTTGCGCGGCGGGTTGTTGTGGCATTTGCATTGGTTGTTGAGCGCGGGCGATGGGAGTTAGGACGAGGAAAGAAAGAAGCAGAAATTTTGCCGAGCGGAGATGAAATGATTCCGGAGCGCGCCCGCGCCCGAGAGCCCCGAGCAAGTCACGGACATAGTGCGGACGTCGTTTTGCAGTAGCGGATGCAGCCTCGGCGTGGGCATCGTGGGCACAGACAGGAGTGCCTGTGCTACTGGTGGTGAGCTCAGGAGTTGTGGTGATGTTCATGTTGGGGCTGCTCCTCGCGGATGTTGGAAGTTTTGCGGCGCATTATTTCGTTGAATTTGTCGTCGGGTAGCACGCGAACGAGGCTCATCATGCCCATCATTCCGGCGCTCCAGTTGGCTGGAAGGCCGTGGGTTTCGGGCTTGGCAACGACTGAGTCCATGCCCATTTCCATAAAGGCGTCCTGCGGGAAGCCTTTTACGTTGTTGGCGTCTTCGGCGATGGGGGAGTGATGGACATGTTCGAAGCCAACAGTGTTTGCCAGCGTTTGCATCTGGCTCAGGGCTTTGGAATCCGTTTGATCGGCGGTTTCGATCTGCCGGTCGCGAAGCAGATCCATCATGTTGTTCATCATGTGGTGGGGCAGATGGCAGTGGAGCATCCAGTCACCGGGATATTTGGCGTCGAATTCGACGACGCGCGCTTGGGCGACGCCGACGAGGATGGTGTTCATTGGGTACCAAGTGGATTCGGGAGCGCGGCCGCCTTCGGTACCCGTCATCACGAACTGGTTGCCATGTAGATGAATCGGGTGATGGTCCATGCCGATGTTCACGATACGCAGACGAACGCGACTGCCCAGACGAACGATCATCGGCGTGATTGCGGGAGCGGACAGACCGTTGAACGTGAGCCAGTTGAATTCCATGTTCGCGGTATTGGGGACGGTGTTGCCCGGCAGAACAGCCCACTCTTGCAGAATGATTCCGAAATCGTGATCGGCGCGGGGTTTATACGGCGTAGCCGGATGAGCGATCAGGAAACCGATCTGGCCAATCATTTCCTGCATGGCGCCGTGTGCGTGATAGAAGAAGGTGCCTTCCTGGTGGACGGTGAATTCGTAGGTGTATTTCTCGCCGGGCGCGACAGGTTTTTGGCTGATCCACGGAGCGCCATCTTGCTGGATGGGAATTTCCAGACCATGCCAATGAATCGAAGTGGATTCAGGCAAGCGATTTTCGAAGATAACGCGAACGCGATCACCTTGCTGAATTTGTATGGTGGGGCCGGGGCAGGAGCCGTTGTAGCCCCATGCGTCAATGGTTTTGAAGGGCGCGATTTTGCGGCGCACCGGCTCGGCGACGAGATGGAAAACTTTGATGGTGCCATCGAGTTCGTGCGGGAGATCGGCCACGTCCGGAGTGATCATCGGCGGCCCAGGAGAGGCGCTGGGCTGCGGTTTCAGTGGTGCGGAATCGCGATGAGGATGGGCGGCGTACGCCGTGGCGCTGCGACTTTCCTGTGCTGAGAGCGTAGCGCTGCTTCCTGCGCCGAAGAGACCTGCACCGAGGATGGCGGCATCCTGGAAGAATTTGCGGCGGGAGTTGATCAGACTCATGTTTTTCCTCGTGAGACTTTGGTCGTCAATTTTGGACTACAAGTAATAACCGGACTGTTCGAATTTGGGTTTGGCGGAGCTATATCTAAACGCCGGGCATGCGCATTTCGGCTTGGGGCCAATCTGCACGGTACTGCACGTCTACAGGTTGCGAGCTTGGATTAGGGAATCAGGTGCGGAGAACAGTTGTGGTGGAGATTGGAGCGGTGGCGAGAAATGGGAGGGGATCGGGCAAAGGTGCGGCTCCACTGTCAGCACCAAGCGGAAGAGTGCTTGCCGCTGCTAGTGCGACTTGTGTGGAGGAGAGCAATCCGGAATTCGTGAGCTGCTTTTTCGTCCCATCGAATAGGATGGCGACGTTTTCAGGCTGCGCGCAGTTTGTGTGGCCAGCGAGAGATACAATGGCGTCCGAATCATCAGCGGAGATCGCGAGGTGATGGCAATCTTCGGTTTCAGCGTGAGCGATGGCGCTCGCCTGTGCGCAATGGGAAGGTGCGGCGCAGAGCGTACCGCATAGAGGTGCCAGGAACAGCGCAAAGATCGTCAGGGTGACGATGGCAGGTCGCGCGAGTTTTTGGTTGCGGTCCAGCATGTTCAAACTCAACGCTACCTTGCGCGATGCGTGCCGTCAACTTTCAAAGGCGTGATCGTGTCCATCCTTTTCAACCGATACTTTGCCTGCGAAGTTGCGATAGACATACACGAAGTACCCGGTGGCCAGGATGATGCCAAAAGTCCACCAGATCAGTCCGATTTTCAGGCCATAGTCGGCGGCCTTGGCACTTGCAACCGTAAGCGAGTAAACGGGATTGCGCGCGGGTAAAACCATGGGGTAAACGCCAAAGACGACGCTGGTGAGCATGCCGGTCAGATACGCGCAGGATGCGAAGAAGGCTTTGCGATCGTCGCGCTTAATGATCTCGAATTGGACACCGGCGAGTCCGGCAACCGCAAGGAAGGGGAAAATAAATCCCCATGGGTACGTGGTGAAATTTTCCTTTACCTGCGGCTGAATTTTGAAGGTCAGAGCCGTTACCAGCGCAGTTAGCGCGACGACGGCCCACCAGACCTGTCGGGTGAGTCGTGCGCAACGTTGGGCGACGGGGCCGGTGGTCTTCATGTGAACCCAGACGGCGCCGTGCATCACCAGCGCCGCCAGTGCAAGGACGCCAACAAGGATTGTGTACCAGTCAAGGATTCCGGTTTCTTCGCCGAGGGCGAAATTGGTCCACAGAGGCTCGAAGAAATAGCCGGAGGAATCGAGCGGAACTCCGCGGACCACGTTGGCGAGCGCCGCACCAAAAAAGACGGCGAGCAGCAGGCTCGATGAGCAGAAGAGAAAATCCCACACGGGTTCCCATACAGCACTGTGAACGTGATTGCGAAATTCGATGGATATGCCGCGAAGGATCAACAGCCAAAGAACCATCATTAGCGGAAGATAGAATCCGCTGAATCCGCTGGCGTACAGCGCGGGGAAAGCAAAATAGAGAGTGCCGCCAGCCGCGAGGAGCCACACTTCATTGCCGTCCCAGACAGGGCCGATGCTGGCAAAAACCTGGCGGCGTTCGTAATCCGTTTTGGCGACCAGAAAGTGGATGGCGCCTGCGCCGAGATCGAAGCCGTCCAGAAGAACATAAACGGCAATCATGATGGCAACGAGGCAGAACCAGACTGTGCCCATGTGCGTGTACGCTCCTCAGTCCGCGGCGATCGCTACAGCATCTTCGCGTGGAGACCGCTTGTCTTCAGGTTCAGGCCCTTGTTCAATTTCGCGATAGATCAAAAATAGCCAGAGCACGCTGAGCACGACGTAAATGCCCATGAACCCAATGAGCGTGAACCAAACGTTGCCGGCACCCACGCGTGGCGAAACCCCGTGAGCGGTGCGCATCAGGCCATAGATGAGCCATGGTTGGCGGCCAAGTTCGGCGGTCATCCACCCGGCGGTGTTGGCGATGTAGGGAAGCGGAACGCAAATCATCAGAATCCAAAGCATGGGGCGGAAGGTATACAGTTTGCCGCGCCAGAGGAGCAGCGCCGCAATGACCATGACCGCGATGAAGATCGTCCCGAGCCCGACCATAACGTGATAGCTGTAATAAAGCAGCGGAATCATGTCCGGCCAATCTTCTTCTGGAAAGGCATCCAGTCCGCGGATGCTGGCGGACCATTCTCGATAAGTCAGAAAGCTGAGCATCCTGGGGAATTCGAGAGGATTATCGAGCTTGCGGTTTTGGACGTCTGGTTGGCCAAGAATGGCAAGCGGCGCGCCAGTCTGCGTGTGGAAGAGGCCCTCCATGGCCGCAAGCGTAACCGGCTGGTGCTGGGTGATGAGCTTGCCTTGCATATCGCCGGTGGGAAAAAGCTGAAGCAGTGCGGCGACGACGCCGACAAGTACGCCGGCTTTGACAAAGATGCGACCGTAATCGTCGTGACGATCGGTGAGCAGATAGAAGGCGCCGATGGCGGCCATTACAAAGCATCCGGTCTGCACGGCGCCGAGCATGGTGTGGGCGTACTGCCAGACGGACCATTTATTGATCAGGAGTTGCCAAAAACTGGAGAGCTGGATTTCGCCGTGGGGACCCAACGTGTAGCCGGTGGGCCGCTGCATCCAGGCATCCGTCGCAACGATCAGGTAGCCGGAGAGCCATGAGCCGAGCCACACCAGAAATGCCGCCCACCAGTGCCCGATGCGTCCGAGTTTCTTTTCGCCGAATAAAAAGAGGCCGAGAAAGCTGGATTCTAAGAAAAAGGAAAAGACGCCTTCCATCGCCAGGGTCTGACCGATGACGCCGCCGGCGGATCTGGAGAATTCGGCCCAGTTCGTGCCGAACTGAAATTCCATGGGGATGCCAGTGACGACCCCGACGGCAAAGTTGATGCCGAAGATGCGCGCCCAGAATTTCGCAGAGCGATTGTAGCGTTCGTCGTTGGTGCGCAGAAATTTGGTCTTGAGATAGACGATGAGCAAGGCGAGGCCCATGGTCAGCTGCGGGAAAATGTAATGGAACGTTACCGTGAAGGCAAAATGCAGCCTATGAACGTTTAATGCTTGCTCCATCTCCTCACCTCAGACGGTTAAAACGGGAATCGGGCGATAGGAGGGGCCCGACAGAATGCGTTGCGCGCATTCTCTCACGTTATCGATTTGCAAAGCTAAGTATCCCCACTCGAATGGTGTGGATTTTAATATGGCGGCAAATGCGGTGGATGTGACGTGCGTCACATCATCGCAAAGAGTTCAGTTAGTGCGAAAAACGATTGGTGGCCCGGTATTGGGAATGTACTGCTTCGAGGAATTTTTCGTTGGCGGGCCAGCCGCGAACTTCGACGGCTAATTTTGTGCTGATGCGTGTCGTGATCTGCGCGGCCATGGAGCCACGCAGAGCCGGATCGAAGGTGTCACGGCGTTGCAGGAAAGTTTCGATGAGGCGTAGCTCGTCGATGGTAATCAGGGCGATGTTGTAGGCGGGCGCCGCGGCATCGATTTGGGTTTCCTGAAACGGACGAGCGGCTTCGACATTTTTTTCGTGTACTACGACAGTGCCGGCGACGAAATCGCCCAGGCGCTTGTTCTGCTTGCTGCAGAACACGCTGATCATGGCAACGCCGTAGAAAACCGGAAGCTGATCGACGATGCGCAGGAGGTTGCGAGCGATCGCGTCGTAAGGACCGATGGGACGGCCGTCGTCTTTCATCACGCGGAGCTGGGTGTAGCGTTTGCCGGGGGTCTGGCCGTTCCAGAGCGCTTCGAATATGGCGAAGTAGCCGTAATAGATCACGAAGAAGCTGACGATCATGGCGGCGATGATCCACTGCGAGGCGATGGAAGCTACGCGGGTGAGCGCAGGAATTGATAAGGTGAGCGCAAAGAAAAGAACGAAGCCGATCAGAACCTGGATCGCGGTGTCTGCCAGCATTGCCACGAACCTGCTGCCGACTCCGGCAAGTGGGAACTCCAGCGCGGTTTGCTCCGGAGTGTCGATGGTAAGCTTGTCGAGAGGATCCATCCGTGATCTCCACGCGCTGGCTCGAGAAGCGACGCCCACACTGGAACCGGCTTGAGCAGCTTGTGGCTGCGAGCGGACGCAGAAGTGTGACAGCGCTAACACCTGCGGAGCTTCAGGAGTTAGCTCTATTATACCGGCAGTCCGCCTCCGATCTTTCTACAGTGCGCGAAGATCCAACCAGCACACAACTTGCGGCTTACCTGAATCAACTTCTGGGGCGCGCGCATAACCTGATTTATATGGGACGTCGCTCGGACAAGCGAGGAATCTGGACATTTTACAAGGAAATTTATCCCCGAATTTTTCGCGAGACGTTCGCGGATACTTTCCTGGCGTTTCTGTTGTTTTTTGTAGCGGCGGTTGCGGGCCTGTTGATGGGCTTCGC
>C688J35102_120989435_pt1 | contig 11306 bp, 11 predicted proteins | sample HopSoiMetagenom2_FD_35102 | JGI IMG/M metagenome (IMG submission 35102)
AATCCCAGACCCCGGCACCGACCAGATGCTCAGCCACAACGGCCGCCGCCTCGCGTTCCCCGCCGTAAAAGCGGCTGGGCACACGGAGTGCGCATAGCCCGGGCCGTACCGGTGACACGCCTGCCGAAATCTCCTCGATCGCCGACAGCACGCTCTCGAAAGTCCGGATCTCACTCCCTTCATTTCGTTCCAGAACGGTCAGCTCCGGGCAGCGTGCCGATGCATCACGGCGTCGCATGCCTCGCCGTACACCTTCGACCCTGGCCATGGCTGAGCAGGCGAACACTTCACCACGCTCGAAGACTGCTAGCGGCAGCTGGGTGCTCAAGCCGAGTTCGGCTGCCGTGGCGACAACCGGCCAGTCAGGGCACCAAACAACCATTTGTCTGGTCATAGAGCCCGAACGTTCGTCGCTAATGATCGAGATATTCCGCTGATCAGGTGGCTTCACAACGGTCATGTCTCACCCTGCCTGCGCCACGCCAAGCGGCACGACTTCGTGATCACATTCCGCTATTTGTTGGTCGACTCCCGGCAACCACAGCGATACCTGGCGCGCCGGTCCACCTTCGCGAATCGAGACGACCACGCGACGGGCCCTCAGGCGACCATGTCCGCGGCCCAGTCCGTGCCAGGAGGATGCGGTGATCGTCAGCGTGGCATCCGACCGTGGCCACTCTCCCAAGCACAGTAAGGCAGCATCCTTCAGCCGAAGTCGTGACTTCAGCCGCTCGGCTTGCTGCGCAGTCACCGGCACCGGTGGTTTTACAACGACGACAGTGGCCACATCGAGCAGGCCAGCGGTCACGCTCAGCCAGAGGTCACCAGGATGCGGCACCACCACAGTCCGTTCAAGATCGATTCCGAACTGTGCCGCAGCCTCCAGGCCAAGATCGGAGACTCCCACAAAGGCAATCCACTCTCCAGCCTGCGATGGACCTGCGACCAAGGCCGTCGCAAGGCTAGGACTGTCTACCGCGTACGCCTCACCAGTCCTGAGCTGAATGACTCCGGACAGGCCCGGCAACGACTCCAAAGTCCTCCAGACCCCAAGCCCCTGCATCCGCTGCACTCGTTGCTGCAGCTCATGGATGCGGCTCGGCGCGACCTTAGGAGTGGCTTGCGGTGACACTCTCTTATAATCGAACATCTATTCGAGCATAGTCAAGACGACTGACACGCTCGTTAACGATGTCGCTCTCTCGATTGCACTCTGAACGGGCAGCCCGCCAGATTCGCCTCCTTCGTCGCTCGCCAACAAGCTCCCAGCATCCCTGCCGCACCACCCGCGAGCTCCTGCAGTCGGCGAAGCGGGCTGCGCGTCATAGTGCGGTGGCTTGACCAAACCAGCCATAATCCGATTACAGCGTTCTTGGCTTTCGTGCACTCTGGGCCCAGGAAAGGAGTGCGGTGATGTCAGCGGTGATCGTTCTCAACACCGACAACACGGCTCTGCACACCGTCTCGATCAAGCACGCGATTCGGATGCTGGTGCGTGAGGTTGCGATTGTTGAGGAAGCCCGCGACGGACACCGCATCGGCCCATATCCCTGGCCGCTGGTCTTGCGCCTCATCCGCTACGTCAAAACCACTTTCCTGTACGCTCGAACACCCGCTTGGTCCAAGCGTGGCGTGCTGCGCCGCGATCATCATCGCTGTGCCTACTGTGAACGTACGGCAGACACCGTTGATCACCTGCTCCCGCAATCGCGTGGTGGCACCAACAGCTGGCAGAACACCGTGGCGGCATGTACTCGCTGCAACAACCGCAAGGCAAACCGGACCCCTGTCGAGGCTGGGATGACTCTCGCCTGGAAGCCGAGTGTGCCGACCTGGCGGGAGGCATACCATCGGCGGAACTGATCAGCAGCCGCTGCTCGACACCTGCTGATCAGATCATGACTGTCTGGGATCCTCGGAAATACCTGGAGTTTGCCGATCAGCGTTCCCGGCCGTTCGTCGAGCTCTTGAGCCGAGTCAAGGTCGCCGATCCGAAGGTTGTCGTTGACCTGGGATGCGGACCTGGCCAGCTCACCGCCTCATTGGCCGACCGCTGGCCGGAGGCGCAGATCATCGGCCTCGATTCCTCGCCGGAGATGATCATGGAAGCCGCGCGGTTTGCGGAGCCGCGGGTGAGTTTCCAGGTGCAAGACCTTCGCGAGTGGCAGCCGGAAGCCCCAGTGGATGTGATCATCAGCAACGCCACACTGCAGTGGGTCCCAGGACACCGCGAGCTGCTGCCATCCCTGCTTTCCTCACTAAGGACACTTGGGTGGTTGGCATTTCAGGTGCCCGGAAACTTCGACGAGCCCAGTCATCGATTGCTTCGGCAGCTAGCGGCCGACCCACGGTATGCGCCGATGCTCACAGAGGTCGCTTGGCCGGCCTCAGCCGATACGACGGCATATCTCGATGATCTTGCTGGCTTGGGCTGCTCGGTCGATGGATGGGAGACCACTTACCTGCATGTGTTGAGCGGCCCGAATCCGGTCTTTCGCTGGATCTCAGGCACTGGCGCGCGACCGGTGCTCCAGGCGCTGCCTGATGATCATCGGGCGCAGTTCGTTGCCGAGTATCAAGAGCTGTTGAACGAGGCCTATCCGCCTCGGCCCTATGGCACCGTCCTCCCCTTCCGGCGCATCTTCATTGTGGCGCACCGAGAGCACAACACGCTCTAAACAGCGACCTGTTTTTGATCATCGACCCACAGACCGACGAGGCCACGGAAGTGGGCCATGAACTGTTCGCGCTCGTGTTCTGGGTAGGTCATGTTGACCGTTTGGGTGAGCATCCGGTCGAAATCAGGCGATGACACCCACTCGAGGACGAGGTCGTCGATGTCTGGCAATGCAGTGGCACAGAAGTCCAGATAACGCTCCTTCTCGAAGTGCTCATCAGCAAGCTGCTGGTATCTGGCGAGCTTGGCGCCGTAGTCGAGATCGGGATCACCAGCGACGGCGAACCACGGATCGGTATCGGGTTGCATCTTGGCGCGGCGCCCTGTCGCTGCACAAAAGGCGGTCCACTTGACCAACGACTTCATCGCCCATGGGAAGTAGTAGTGCAGCGAGGTAACAGCCACATCAGGACAGGCATTGGCGTAGTCGATCGGTATCACGGTGTCGCCCTGAACCAGCATCTCGCAGGAGTTGAACTCCCAGCGGAAGAAGGCATTCACGGTCTGTGAGATCGTCCGTGTCTCCTGGCCGACGCTCGGCGGAAGGAATTCATGATCAACGGCGTAGCGCTCATGCATAGGCAGATCGGGGCGGAAATGCATAACCATGGTCTCCGGCCCGATGGTCAGGGCCCGCGCGAAGACGTCGTACGGCTCAACGGACTTCTGCAGATGCATCAGCATCTCGCCGGAGTCGTCGTACGCGGCCATCAGCTGCGCCTCGTCCCTGACCTTCGACACGCCACGCCAACCGCCGCCGTCGAAGGGCTTCATGAACAGCGGGTAACCCATCTCGGCGGCGATGGCGGCAAGATCGAATTGATCGTTGTAGTTGCGCGATGTGTACGCCCAGCGCACGTTGTCGATCGGGTTCTTGTACGGCACTAGGACCGTATCCGGCACGTTCATGCCAAGCCGCATCAGAGCGCAGTACGCCGAGTGCTTCTCCATCGACTGGAAGGTGAACGGGGAGTTCAGCAGATAGACGTCGTCCATCAACGCCACCTTCTTCAGCCACTCCCGCGGGTGGTAGTACCAGTAGGCGAGCCGGTCGATGACCACCTGATGCCGCGCGCGGTCACGGAGATTGAACGGGTGAATGCGTACCCGCTCGGTATCCAGAACATGATCATCGCCGGCGTAGTGGAAGACGCCGAGTCGACCGGAGATCGCTTCGAATGCCTGCGGCCAGTCCTCCTCGGCGCCAAGCAGCAGTCCCACCAGGTGGTGATTCACAGACATGCTCAACCTCCTTGATGATCGTTTCGGCCGCTGCCGAGCGGCAAGTCAGACTGATGGCGGTTCAGCTGACCCCTGTCACTGATACTGGCCTCGCGCGATACCGCCCGCAAGGTCTCGGGTAGCCGGAGACCGTCACGTTTCAGCTCGAGCTCTGCCAGCTTGTTGATCACCTCCCGGTCACCGGTCCGCCAGGCCTTGACAGGGTCGTCGCTAATCCCTGCTAACACATAAAGCGGCTGTACGGCCATCGCGCGTAGCGCGAAGAGGTCGAGGTCGGCAAGCGCATCCAAGAAGGCCTGGGACGCGCGAGCCTGCCGATAGAACCGAATGCGACGAGGCAGCCAAAAGGCCACCACGATCGTTACGGGAATCAGAAAGACCAGCCAGCCGACGATCAGCGCCAATCGTTCGATGCTGGCGACCTGCTCATTGGCAGACGTGATCAAGTTGCCGAGCGTCACCGAGGCAGCGTCCAGCGGACGCCGGAGCTGCTCGCCGGCGACCGGCACCTTGGCTGCTTCGGTTGCAGCCTCACGGAAGTTCTCTGCCAATCGCGTCGCCGTGCGCGCGGTTTCCCGCGCCGGTACCGCCAAAACCTCGATCACCCGGTGAAGGAAGATTCCGACAAGTGCCCAACCCAGCGTCCAGAGCAGAACGAAACCATCTCCGAACATTTGGCCGATCATCTTCGCAGGACGTTTAGCGTAGATGCTCATGGCCGCGACACTACCCATGGCTGCTAGGGATGGCAGGATTGCCCGATGTCGCTGAGCAAGGACTGCCGATATTTTCAGGCTGCATCCATGCGATTCGGATGCCTATTACTGATCGTCCTTATGGCGGCGACAGGGTGCGGGATCTCGCTTCCCAACCCGATCCAGGACAAGAGGGGCGACGCCCTCAAGCAAGCGGCGGCCGCGCTGGCGGCCGGTCTTAGCGCGAAGAACCTGACACCGGTACCCTTTGTCGGCTCATCCGGTGCGGCGGTCAACGATCTGTTTCAACCGCTCGTCGCCGGCATGGGCCCCTTGAAGCCGACCGTTACCGTCGCCTCGGTCTCACGAGATGGCTCCTCGGGCACGGCCAGGCTGGCTTACAGCTGGGCATTCCCGGGCGTTCCCGAACGCTGGGCGTATGAGACAGATGCCCAGCTGGTCAGCGAGTCGGGACAGTGGAAGACCAGCTGGCAACCGACGATCGTGCAATCCGAGCTTGATGGGACGAATCGGCTCACCCAGCGCCGGCTGTACCCCGAGCGTGGTGAGCTGCTCGGTCAGGACGGCGACCCGATCGTGGAGGATCGGGCCGTATTCCGGATTGGCATCGACAAATCAAAGGTCAGCGGCGACAAGGCCAAGGCGTCCGCGGTCCGGCTCGCCAAAGTGGTCAAGATCGATCCTGCGGCGTACGCGGCAGAGGTCGCTGCGGCCGGTAACAGCGCTTTCGTGCTGGCCATCGTGTTTCGCATGGATGCCTCGGATCTGCCGCTCGGCTCAAAGATTCGTGCCATCCCGGGAGCGGTCTCGATCCGGACCACCCAAATGCTTGCACCAACCCGCGACTTTGCTCGGCCGATCATCGGAACTGTTGGCGAGGCGACGAAAGAGGATGTCGACCGATCAAGCGGGGCCGTCGTTGCCGGCGACCAGGTCGGGTTGTCCGGGCTGCAGAAGCGCTACGACGCTCAGATGCGCGGCATACCTGGTGTACGGGTCCGACTGGCGGCCGCTAAGCCGAGCGGCAACTCCGCAAGCCCATCTCCGACGCCGTCACCGGTTGCCGAGCCTGAGCCTGTCGTGCTGTTCGAAGTCAAGCCAGTGCCCGGCAAGCCGCTGACCACGACGTTGAACGTAGGGCTGCAAAAGCTTGCGGAAAAGACATTGGCAAAGACGAAACCAGCGAGCGCCCTGGTCGCTATTCGCCCCTCGACAGGAGCGATTGTGGCGGCGGCCAATGGCGAGGGTAATCGTGGGCAGTCACTTGCCACGATGGGACGGTCAGCACCCGGATCGACGTTCAAGGTTGTCTCAGCGCTGGCACTGCTGCGAGCCGGGCTCACTCCGGAATCGTCGGTGAAATGCCCACCGAAGGTTACGGTTAATGGCCGGAAGTTCAGCAACTACAGCGACTACCCGCGTAACCATATGGGCAGCATTACCTTCCGCACGGCGCTTGCCCAGTCCTGCAATACCGCGTTCATCGGGCAGCGACGCAAACTCGAGGGGTTTGCGCTGCGAGACGCTGCCGTTTCGTTGGGCTTCGGCACCGACTACGACGTTGGCTTTCCGTCCTTCTTCGGCTCAGTGCCGAACGACCAGTCACCGACCGGCCGTGCCGCTGCGATGATCGGCCAGGGCAAGGTCGAAGCCTCACCGATGGCGATGGCTGCTGTCGCTGCTTCGGTCGGCGCTGGTGAGACCGTGATCCCTCGCCTGATCGACGGGACGCAGGCCGGCCCGAAGGGGAAACCACTGACGCATAAGGAGGCGCGCCAGCTACGGCAGATGATGCGGGCAGTCGTGACCGATGGCAGCGGCCGGGTGCTCGGCAACCTGAACGGGCCGGCGGTCATGGCCAAGACCGGCACTGCAGAGTACGGCACATCGAAACCGCTCAAGACCCACGCATGGATGATCGCTGTGCAAGGTGATCTTGCTGTCGCCGTTTTCGTCAACGACGGCAAATCCGGTTCGGGAACTGCCGGTCCTCTGCTTCGGACGTTTCTGGCAAAGGCGGCCTAGACCCTTTTTGATCATGGTCGCGGCCCGCCGACTGCGACCAGCCATCCTCGCTCGTCGCCCTCCACTAGTCCGGCAGACTCGAGCGCGGTGAGCGCGCCGAGGCACGAAGGAACACTGACGCCGGCAGCAAGAGCGATGTCTCCGACGGAAGCTCGCCGACGGGCGGGAATCGCTTCGAATACCGCCAGCTGAGTCTCGGTGAGCGTATCTGTCGCTCGGGACTGGCCGTGGGCGAGCGGCAACATGGCCTGACCCATGCCAGAGATCAGTTCCAGCACCTCTGCCGCAGAAGTGATCAACACCGCCTGCCCGTTGCGGATCATCAGATGCGTTGCCGTCGACGCTCGGGAGTACACCGAACCCGGAACCGCCATAAGCGGTCGCCCGCAACCAAGCGCCCAGCTAGCCGTGTTCCGGGCACCCGAACGCAATGCCGCCTCTACCACGACCGTGCCTCGAGACATTGCGGCGATCAGTCGGTTGCGTGCCAGGAATCTGACGCGCGTCGGATGGGCGCACGGCGGAAGCTCAGAGACCAGCAACTGATCCTTTGCCAGGGTCTCAAAGAGCGCAGCGTGCGCAGGCGGATAGGCAACGTCGACACCGTTGGCTAGCACGCACACGGTAGGCCCACCGGCAGCAAGCGCTCCCCGGTGCGCCGCCACGTCAATGCCGAAAGCTCCACCGGAGATCACGGTCACGTCCTGTTCCACAAGGTCGGCCGCGAGGTCGGTTGCGATGCCGTTTCCGTACGCAGTCGCTGCGCGCGATCCGACGATGGCAACAGACCGCTCGATCAGGTGAGCCAAATGTCCAGGACCGCGTAACCACAGACCCAACGGCTCACCACCCCGGCGCTGGATGGGCTCGGCATGTCGAAGATCATCAATGCCCTCCGGCCACTCTTCATCGCCTGGAACGACAAAACGCATTGCCGCCGCTGTAGCCAACCGCTGAACCGCCTCGATCGACACCCGAGCGGCGCGTTCTGCAGCCGGCTCCCCGAGTGCACCCTGGGTGATCTTGGCCCAAGCTCCTTCGGCACTCAGGTTTTGAACCAGGCCAGCAATTGCGGGATCACCACCGTCCGTCGCACAACACAGCAACATCCGTGCTCTCCGATCCGCGCTGATCATGGTCCAGCCGCCTCCTGTCGAACGGCACCGGGTTGCTCGCCACGCCGCATCGCCAGTGCGATGGCCAGCTCATCGCCGCCTGGCACATCGCGTCCAGCCAGATCGGCAACGGTCCAGGACAAGCGCAATACCTTGTCCACGCCGCGGGCACTTAACCGACCACGATCGACGGCCTCGTCGACGGCCTGCAGACCGTCCGGAAGAGGCAAGTGACGCCGCAGGTAGGTGCCAGAAACCTCGCCGTTGGTCTGCCAACCGCTACCGGCCAAGCGGCGACGCTGCCGATCACGAGCTTCCAGCACACGCTCAGCAACCACCGCCGAGGACTCCGCCCGCTGTCGCGCCACCTTCAGGTAGGCCTTCCGAAGCGGGAGGAACCCCTGGTTGATGTCGATACGGTCTCGTATCGGACCAGAGATCTTCTCGGCGTACCGGCGCACCACCATGGGTGTGCAGTGACAATGACCGCCCGGTGTCGCCGCCTGGCCACATGGACACGGGTTGGCGGCCAAGATCAATTGGAAGCGGGCCGGAAAGCGGGCATGTAGCTCACTGCGGCCGAGTGTGATCATGCCCGACTCCAGCGGTGTTCGCAGCGCCTCGAGGACGGCCGGCTGGAACTCCGGGGCCTCATCAAGGAACAGCACACCTTTGTGCGCACAGGAAATCGCACCGGGCTTCGCCATTCGTTGGCCACCGCCGACGATGCTGGCAACCGACGCGGAATGATGCGGATCGCTATAAGGCGGTCTGGTGATCAGTTCATCAGCGAGATTGAATCCAGCGAGCGAGTGGACCGCTGAAACTTCAAGCGCGTCGTGAACTTCAAGATCAGGAAGCAAGCCGGGAACACGCTCGGCCAGCATCGTCTTTCCGACGCCGGGCGGCCCGTGAAAGAGCATGTGATGGCGGCCGGCTGCGGCCACCTCGCAGGCCCACTTGGCCTCGACCTGACCTACCACATCTGCCAAGTCGAGACGGCGGCCCGCGTGCTGGCCGGCCTGCTCCCCCATCACCTCGACCGGCTCAACAAGCGGCATCGGCTCGCCTCGCAGAAAGGCGACCAATTGGGTGATTGAGGCAATACCGAAGACCTCGATCCCTGCGACCAATTGCGCCTCTCCAGCTTGCCGTAACGGAACGATCACCCTCGTGAAACCTGCCTGCCGAGCCGCCAGAGTTGCAGGCAGCACGCCGCGTACCGGCCGGAGCCGACCGTCCAGACCAACTTCGCCCAGCACAACCGATCGGCGCAGCTGCTCGGCTCCAAAGATTCCCTGTGCCGCGAGCACGGCTGCGACGATGGCAATGTCGTAATGACTGCCGGCCTTCGGGAGGGTCGCCGGACTGAGGTTGATGGTCAGCAAGGAAATCGGCCACTCCTGTCCCGAGTTGCTGATCGCCGCCTTGCAGCGATCACGCGCCTGGTAGAGAGCCGAATCAGGCAGCCCGACAAGGACTGTGCGTGGCAGCCCGGCGCCGATATCGGCCTCCACCTCGACGATCCGACCTTCCAGCCCGACCAAGGCGACCGACCAGGAGCATGCGGAAGCCACTCAACCCACCGCCCGGACGTGGGTCAGCGACGGCTCCTGCTCCGGCGCCAACACGACTCCGATGGCGTCGACGCGGATGCTCGACGCCTTCATTCGATGCTCCCGCATCCACAACGCAGCGAGCTGTCGCAGCGTTCGCATCTTGGTGTAGGTGATCGCCTCAAGGGGATGGCCGAAACTAAGCCCACTGCGACACTTCACCTCACAGAAGACCAACGTCAGCCCTGCCGCGCCGGACTCCGCCGCAACAATGTCGATCTCTCCGAGCCGGCAGCGCCAATTCCGCTCGAGTACCTGCATGCCCTGACGCTCCAACTCCGCGCACGCCAGGTCCTCACCGCGTACACCGATCTGCTTCTTCGATTCCGTCGCCGCCATCGATCCACCTCCACCAGGAAGCATGCGGACGCCGACCGGAATCGTGCGAAGTCGCTGAAATCTGTGGAAACCGCCCGATTCTGGGCTGTGGAAACAAGCAGCGCGGCCTTGATCGATGTGTCAAACCGGATCGACGATGAAGGGGTAGCAGCAGGAGCGGCTGCCTGAAGATGAATGAGCCATGAACGGTGTCGCCAACGAGATCACCGCGACCGAGGAGTTCGGCATGGCTGCAATTTCTGAACGGGAGAACCGGCAGATCGAGGCGGCAAACTCCTCCGGTAACACGCCCGTGGTCGTCATCCACGGCCCGTGGCTGTTGCCGAGCAGCTGGGACAGCTGGGGGCAGCTCTTCAGTCTTCCGCGGTGTTCTGCCTCTGCCGCTTTTGGTGCTTAAGGGGATCGGCCCGTTCCTGATCAACCCGCGTACGCGCCGCCGCGCGATCACGCTCACGTTCCACCAGTTCAGGTACGGCTGGGCGGCTTCTCGCGCCTGCGTCAGGGCAATCTTGACAATATGCGCGTGTCAAGAGATCCTTGACAGTATGGAATTGACGTTTTATGGACTTCGAGAGTCCGCTCCTGGCCCCCGCTGGCAGGCGCTGTACGACGCCACGTGGCCTGCGTATCGGGCGTGGTACCTGAGCGAGGGAACCGGCGTACGACCTAGCCGGCAGATAGCCACAAACATGCTGCGCCACCACATGCCCGAACTGATGCCTACCTGGGAGCGGCTGGTCGAGCTGTCCGGTGGAGATGACGACACGGCTCGCATGCTGACCCTCTACGACCCGCCGCGGTTTCTTCCGGGTTGCTCGCAGGCGGTACTGACTGGCGATGAACCGCTGTTGGTCCGTAACTACGACTACCGGCCGGATCTGTGTGAACGGGTTGTCTACTCGTCCCAGTTCACCGGCCGGCGGGTGATCGGCAGCGGTGACTGCCTATGGGGCTTGGTCGACGGCATGAACGACGCCGGCTTGGTCGTCTCTCTGGCTTTCGGCGGCCGCCCCGGTTCTGGACCCGGATTCGGGATCCCGCTTGTCGTCCGCTACTTGCTCGAAGTGGCAGAGACGTTGACCGATGTCCGCACGGTGCTCCAGCGGGTACCGGTGCATATGGCGTACAACCTCACCGTCCTGGACCGCGCAGGGCAGGCGGCGACCCTCTATGTCGCGCCCCAAACCGAACCGCAGGTCTTTCCCTTGCCTGCGGCCACGAACCATCGCGGCCTGACACCGGACTGGCCGGAGCATGCACAGCGATTTCGCAGCGTGTCACGGCAACGGCACTTGCTCGATCTGTTGCACTCGGCTCCCGAACCCGATGATCTAGTTGCCGCCTTCTTGCAGCCGCCGCTGTACAACACCGACTACGCGGGGGGCTTCGGCACCGTCTACACGGCCGCTTATCGCCCAGACCGCGGCGCTGTCGAGTACCACTGGCCTGATTCGGTGTGGCGGCGGACGTTCGATACACCGGACGGGACGCATCAGGCCGTGCTCGGCGAGCCGGCCAGGCCTACTTGACAATCACCTTGCGCCTGCCGAACCTTGGCGCCATGGCCGCCGGCGAC
>C688J35102_120989434_pt1 | contig 11303 bp, 8 predicted proteins | sample HopSoiMetagenom2_FD_35102 | JGI IMG/M metagenome (IMG submission 35102)
CCGCCACGCTGGCCCGCGACAGCGGCACCCCGATGGATCCCACACCCGTCCGCGAGTGGCTGGCCGCGAACCCCGGCGTGAAGCTCGGCACCTTCACCGAGGCGGCGCGGTTCGGGGAAGCGCTGATCAACGCGACCTCGGGCGGCGGCGCGCTCCCCGCGCTCGAGGCGGCGGGGGCCGACGCGCTGGGCGAGAAGATCCTGCTCGACGTGGCCAATCCGCTCGACTTCTCGCACGGCATGCCGCCCACGCTCACCGTCTGCAACACCGACTCGCTGGGCGAGCAGCTGCAGCGCGCCTTCCCCCGCCTGCGCGTGGTGAAGACGCTGAACACGGTCAACACGCGGGTGATGATCGACCCGCAGGCGGTCGCGGGCGGCGACCACACCCTGTTCGTGTGCGGCAACGACGCCGGGGCGAAGGCCAGCGTGACGCGATGGCTGGGCGAGTGGTTCGGCTGGCGCGAGGTGATCGACCTGGGCGACATCACCGGTGCGCGCGGCACCGAGATGCTGCTGCCGGTGTGGCTGCGCCTGATGGGCACGCTCGGCACCCCAATGTTCAACTTCAAGATCGCGCGGTGATCCGTCTCGCTACGCGGGTCACGCTTCGGCGGCTTTCCTCCGCGACGCGTTCGGCATCTTGCCCACGGACGAATGCTCCTGTGGGGGGCCTGAGCCTCAGAGCAGCGAGCCTCGCAGGAGGAGGAATGCGACGCTGAAGTAGATGACCAATCCGGTCACGTCGACGAGCGTCGCCACGAAAGGCGCAGACGCGCTTGCAGGATCGAAGCCGAGGCGCCGAAGCAGGAACGGCAGCAGGGAGCCGGCCATCGAACCGAACGTCACCACGCCGATCAGCGCCAGGCCGACCGTCAGCGCGACGAGGAGGTGGTGAACGCCGTAGTCGTACCAGCCGAGTGCCTGCCAGAGCAGGATCCGGATCACACCCACGGTGCCCAGGATCACCCCCAGGGCGAGCCCGGCCGGCAGCTCCCGGAGCGCGACCTTCCACCAGTCCTTCACCGTGAGCTCGCGCAGCGCCAGCGCACGGATGATCAGGGACGTTGCCTGCGAGCCGGAGTTCCCGCCCGAGCTGATGATGAGCGGGACGAAGAGCGCGAGCACCACGGCCTTCTGGATCTCCCCCTCGAAGTGCCCCATCGCCGTGGCCGTGAGCATTTCACCGAGGAAGAGCGCGGTGAGCCATCCTGCCCGCTTCTTGATCATGCGGACGAAGGAGATCCGCGTGTAGGGCTCGTCCAGCGCCTCCATACCGCCGAAGCGCTGCACGGCCTCGGTCTGCTCGGCCACGATTGCGTCGATCACGTCGTCCACCGTGACGATCCCGACGACGCGGCCTTCCTCGTCCACGACCGGGATGGCGAGGAGGTTGTACTTCGAGATGAGGCGTGCGACCTCCTCGCGATCGGTGTCCGCCGCGACCGACAGGGGCTGGCGCCCATCCCCGACCTGGGAGACCGGCACCGAGCGGTCGGAGACGATCAGCTCCCGCAACGAGACCACGCGGCGCAGGCGCCGGGTGTCGGGGTCATGGACGTACACCGCGTACACCGTCTCCTTCGCCCGCCCGACGCTGCTGATGTGGCGCAAGGTCTGCTCGACCGTCCAGGAGGCGGGAACGCTGACCAGCTCGGTCGTCATGATCCCGCCCGCGGTCTCGGGAGGATAGCGAAGCAGCTCCTTCAGCGCCGCCTGCGTGTCGGGCTCCAGCGCGCGGATCAGCTTCGCCCTCTGCTCCTCCGGCATGGCGCGGAACACGTCCGCCTGCCGGTCGGCCGACATCGCTTCGACTAGCTGCGCGGCTGCGGGTTCCGACAGCAGGGCCAGGATCTCGTCCTCGCATTCCATCTCCGGCTCGTCCAGCACCTGGACGGCGACGTGGAAGGGGAGGTTCGCGACCACCTTCGCCGCGGCGGCGCGCGGCAGCTGATTCAGCGCCTCGGCAAGGTCGGCGCTACGCATTTGCGCCGCCACCTCTGCCAGCTCGGCGGGCTCCGCGGAGCACAGGTACAGGAGTTCGGGCGTGGGCGGCGTTTCGAGCAGGACCATCGCATGCTCCCTGGATCGGAAGTGGGCGCCTGCGTGGGCGATCGACGGCACACCCGGGCGGAATGCGATCGGGTGTACCGATGCGAATGTCCACCGGCAACAGTAATTCGGAATCCCGGGGGAGTTGCCTCCGCCGCGCCGCGGGGAGCGGCTGGAGGCGAGCGTGCGAAGCCTGACTTAGAAGGCGCTTCGAGAGGGGCTCACATCCAGTCCTCTTCCCCCGGGGCGGCAAGCGCCGGAGACGAGATCGACACGGCGATCACGCGCAGTACGGAAGCGGTCGACCGGACGACTACTACTCGCTGGGTCGGACATGACTCACGGTTCGAGGGGGAGCGCCACCGCCGGTTGGCGTCGCGCGGGCGAGAGTGTACTACCCTGGCGCAGAAAGATCAACGGGGGATGCCGTCCAGCCCGGCGTGCGCAGGCTGCCATGCTCGCGCCTGTGTGGTGCGTCACAGCCGTTGCCCAGGGCGGGAGAGACACGGTCCGGGGCGCCTCCTCGCCGTGGGAGTGTGCGCCGCGACACCGCGACGCGCGAGGCGGCTCGGTCCCCCCTCACCGCCGGCGCATCACGAACCGCCCCTCGGCACCGGTGGCGCGGCCCCACTCGTAGCGCCAGTGCCCCGCGACCGAATCGCCCGAGAGCCTGCCGGCCAGGACGACGGCCCGCTCGCCCTCGGGGTCCAGCGCGATCTCGACCGAGTCGGCGCCCAGCAGCCGCGCGACGGCGGTGGGGACGCGGCCGACGTCCGCGGCGAAGCCGAAGGGCGCGAAGTCGGCCGCGTACACGCCGTAGTGCGTGGGGCGCCCGGGGAGCCCGGGCTCGCTCCGCACCACGCGGTTGTCGATCAGCGAGAGCTCGCCGCGCACCGGCCCCGCCGCCGTGTCGCCGCGGAGCTGGATGGGCTCCTCCAGCCGCAGGACGAGCGCCCAGCGCCCGTCCAGCCGCTCGGGACGGTCGGCCCCCATGCCGCGTGCGCTGGCGCCGCCGCACGCCGCGAGCAGCGCCAGCAGCGCAGGAAGAGGATGGAATCTCGTCCGATGGCTCATCTCTGCCTCCCCGGGCTCCCGGTGGTCACGCGGCGCGCGGGCGGTCGAGCGCGCGGACCGGGAGGAGCATGGCGTTGATCCCCGCGAACTGCAGCCGGCGCTGCAGGCGGTCGGCGGTGTTGTTGTGCAGCACGCGGAAGAACCACCCCTCGCGCTCGAAGATCAGCTTGCCCATGAACACGATGGAGCGCGGGAACTCCTTCGCCGTCTCCAGCGCCAGCCGCTCCGCCCCGGCCACGGCCTCGGTGCCCACGCTCATCCGGTAGTCGGCGGGGAGCCCCAGCCCCCGCGCGAGCTCCACGTAGTGGCGCAGCGCCGTCCCGGTGGCCTCGCGCACGCGGTCCACCTCGTCGACCCCCTTCATCGCCGCGGCGTCGATCACGCCCACCGAGACGAAGACGAAGTTCTTGAAGTGGTTGGGGAAGAGCCGCTGCACCGAGAGCAGCGCGTGGATCCCCAGCCCGCCGTAGCCGCCCACCAGCAGCACGGCGGTGGGCGCCTTCGGGTCCAGCGGCTTCGCCTCGCCCGCGTAGGCGGCGGGGAGGGAGCTCATCACCCGGTCGAGGCGGCGGAAGCCCTCGCGCACCCGGTCGTAGTGGCGCCGCACCCCCAGGCAGAGGAGCACCACCGCGCCGGTGACCGCCACCGTCACCCATCCCCCGATGTCGAACTTCTCGTACAGCACCCCGGCCAGGATCCCCGCGCAGAGCACCAGCGCCACGCCGTGGATGGCGAGCCCGCGCGCGCGGCCGGCGCCGCGGCGGCGCAGCCAGTAGCGCAGCATCCCCAGCTGCGAGAGCGAGAAGGTGGCGAAGACGTTGATGGAGTACATCGTCACCAGCTTCGTGATGTCGCCCCGGGTGTAGAGGAGCGTGGCCAGCGCGGCGGCCCCCATCAGCAGCACGCCGTCCTGGATGGTCAGCCGGTCGGAGAGCTGCGCGAAGCGGTGCGGGAGCCAGGAGTCGATGGCCATGTTGCTCATCACCCGCGGCCCGTCGATGAACCCCGCCTGCGCGGCCACGAAGAGGAGCGCCGCCTCCGTCGCCAGCGCGAAGGCCACGAAGCCGTAGCCCACGCGCACCCCGCCCACCCTCCACCCGCCCGCGAAGCTCTCCAGGAGCACCGCGTTCATCGTCTTCCCCGGCTGGGGCGCGGTGTGGAAGAGGAGGTAGAGCACCAGGATGCCGCCGGCCGTGAGCGCCAGCGAGACCGCCATGTAGACCATGGTGCGGGTGGCGGTGCGCACCTTGGGCTCGCGCATGATCTGCAGCCCGTTGGAGACCGCCTCGATCCCCGTGTACGTTCCCGCGCCCATGGAGTACGCGCGCAGGAAGAGCGCGAACATCCCCAGCCACCCCAGCGTTCCCAGTCCGGAGCGGAACCCCGCCGACACCTCGCCGGCCACGCGCGGCACCTGGCCCGCGTGGGTGGCGAACCCGCCGGCGATCAGCACCAGGTGGGTGAGCAGGAAGAGCCCGAAGATCGGCGCCAGCACGGTGACCGACTCCCGGACGCCGCGCAGGTTGAGGGCGACCAGCAGGAGGATGACCAGCGCCGTGGCGGCCAGCTTGGCCGCGTGCCAGGCGGGCGGGAGCACGCTGAACACCTGGTCGGCGCCGCTGGCGATGGAGACGGAGATGGTGAGCACGTAGTCCACCAGCAGCGCGGCGCCCGAGACCACGCCCCAGCGTGGCCCCAGCAGCTCGCTGGCGACCACGTACCCGCCCCCGCCGATGGGGAAGCGGCGGATGATCTGCGAGTAGGCGATGGAGATGACCAGCACCGTCACCGTGGTGGCGCCCGCGAGCGCCACGGCGAGGTAGGCGTGCGGCCCCAGCGCCCGGAAGGCCTCGTCCGGCCCATAGGCCGACGACGAGAGCCCGTCGGCCCCCAGCCCGACCCAGGCCAGGAGCGCGACGAGTGAGATGGTGTGGTAGGTCTGCGGGTCCTGCACGTCGCGCGGCTTCCCCAGCACGGCGCGCCTGAGTCTCTTCTGCGTCCCTGTGGGCATCGATCGGAAGTGGGCCCGAGCATCCACCCGCGTGCCGGAGGGCGCGCGGACAGTCCTTACGCTACGGGCCCGGGCGTGAAGGAGGCACAAAGAAGCGGTGGACGGGCATGAAGAAGTCGCAAAGACCGCAGACGTCGGGACGCGGAACGCGGCGAGGCGCCCGGCAATGCCGGGCGCCTCGCCCTTCGCCCGCTGCACCCGGAGCCGCTCACCGTGCGGCGGAGGATTTCGTCTCGCTGTCGGTCTGCCGGATGGGCGCCGCCACGCCGCGCGCCAGGGTGGCGCCGTCGCCGGTGGCGTACCAGTGGACCCAGTACATCCGCGGCGACTCGTCGAGCGTATGGTTGTGCACCGCGGTCACGTGCAGGCCGTGCGACTCGAGCGCGCTCAGCACGGGCTGCACCTCGTCGGGGGTCACGTACATCTCCCCCGTGTTCGCCACGCGCCCGCCGCCCAGCTCCTGGAACACCACCTCGCTCGCGGTCTCCATCATCCCCGTGGACTTCACCGCCACGCCGTGCACCGCGTGCGCATCCTTCCGCGGAGACACGTACTCGGCCACCTTCCCCTCCGCCTCCTCGGGCGCCCCCAGCACCGCGTCGACCGCCTTCCAGTCGGCCGTGGGCGGCTCCGGCGTCTCGTCGGGCGGCGGGGTGCCGGTGCGCGAGAGCACGGCGCGGAGGCGGCGGGCCACCGAGTCGGCCGGCCCGTCGGCAACCAGGTGCATGTAGACGATGCGCGGCTCCTCGCCCAGCAGGTGGTTGTGCACGGCCGACACCGTCACGCCCTGCGCGCGCGCCTCGGCGAGCGCGGCGGCGACCTCTTCCTGCCGCATCACCACCTCGCCCATCGCCATCAGCCCGCCGCCCGCCGCCGGCGCGAAGCCGAAGTGGCTCACGAACTCGAAGTCGGGCTCCAGCGCGTCGGCGCCGATCTTCACCGCCAGGTCGCTGCGGGGGAGATCCACGCGGAAGTAGCCGTCTTCGTATTTGCCGTGGAGCGAGAACGCGCGCCGCACGGCGTCCCACCGCGTGTCGTTGGCGTTCGCGGGCGGCGGCGACACCACCACCCGGCGGCCCGGCGCCGCGGCGGACCCGGCGGGCCGTTCGCAGGCGAGCGCCAGCACGGGCGCGAGCGCGGCCAGGCAGCGGAGCGTGCGGCGGAACGGCGAAGTCACGGGATCGTCTCGGAGGCAGGAGGCGCGGCACAGGCGTGCAACTCACAGGCCAGTTGCCGATCAGTCGTGCATTCTGACAGGAGGAAAATGCCTCACCGATCTGTTTGCCTGAATGCACAATCAATCATCAGAAATGGTATCAGCCTCAGGATACGCCTTTGAGAGGGTCGCGAAAGAACGAACGTTCGAGAAGATTTGATATGAGGAGATACTGGAAGCTCAGCGCCCCTCGCGGTCCGGACTGGTTTGGCCGACGTACCAGGCGCAGACGGCGCCCACCAGCAGCCCGGCGGCCCCCGCGCGCAGGAAGCCCGTGAGCTGCCATCCCCGCAGGTTCGCGACGCTCAGGCGCAGGAAGAGGAAGAGGGGGACGGCGGAGACCGCGCCGGCGGCCACCGTGCCGCGGGTGGAACGCCAGCGCTCGGCCAGCCGCTGCCAGAGCCACGCGGCGCACCCCAGCCCCGCGAGGAAGGCCGCGCCGAGCGGGAGCGGCGGTGCCCCGGGCACCATCATGCCCTCCCGGCGCGGACGAGGGTGAGCGGCGCGCGTGCCGGGCTCATGGGATCACAGCTCGATCTGCGCGCCCAGCTCCACCACGCGGTTCGGCGGCAGGCCGAAGAAGCTGGTGGCCGTGCGTGCGTTGCGCGACATGACGGCGAAGAGCTGCTCGCGCCAGATCGCCATCCCCGGCTTCTTCGACGCGATCAGCGTCTCGCGCCCCAGGAAGTAGGTGGTGCGCATGGGCGGCAGCTTCAGGCAGGGGTGCTCCACCTCCGCCAGCACCCCCGGCACGTCGGGATCCTCCATGAAACCGTAGCGCATCACCATGCGGAAGATGCCGTGGCCCAACGCCTCCACGCTGGTGCGCTCGGCCGGGTCCACCACCGGCGCCTCCTCGGTGTCCACCCGCAGCAGCACCACCGTCTCGTGCAGCACCTGGTTGTGCTTGAGGTTGTGCAGCAGCGCCGGGGGCACGCCGGTGGGGTTGCCGAACATGAACACCGCCGTCCCCGGCACCCGGTGCGGCGCGCTCCGCCCCACGTCTTCCAGGAACAGGTCGATGGGCAGCGTGGTCTGGGAGAGGCGCTCGGCCAGGATCCGCCGGCCCGTCTTCCAGGTGGTCATGGCCGTGAACACCGCCGCGCCCACCAGCAGCGGGAACCACCCGCCGTGCGCGATCTTGGTGGCGTTGGCCAGGAAGAACGCCAGGTCGATCACCAGGAAGAAGCAGGCCGGCACGCCCGCCTGCACCCGCGTCCACCCGAAGCGCTCGCGCGCCACGAAGTAGAAGAGGACGGTGGTGATCCCCATCGTCCCCGTGACCGCGATCCCATAGGCCGCGGCCAGGTTGCTGCTGCTGCGGAAGCCGATCACGAGCGCGATGCAGGCCACCATCAGCAGCCGGTTCACGCCGGGGATGTAGATCTGCCCGATCTCGCGGCTGGAGGTGTGCTCGATGTCCACGCGCGGGCTGAAGCCCAGCTGCACCGCCTGCCGCGTGAGCGAGAACGCGCCGGAGATCAGCGCCTGCGACGCGATGACCGCCGCCGCGGTGGCGAGCGCCACCAGCGGATAGAGCGCCCACCCCGGGGCCAGCCGGTAGAAGGGGTTCTCCACCGCGGCCGGGTCGCGCAGCACCAGCGCGCCCTGGCCGAAGTAGTTGAGCAGCAGCGCCGGCAGCGCGAGGCTGAACCACGCCGCGCGGATCGGGTTCCTGCCGAAGTGCCCCATGTCGGCGTACAGCGCCTCGCCGCCCGTCACCACCAGGAACACCGAGCCCAGCACCAGGAAGCCGAGGTAGCCGTGCGCGGCCATGAAGCGCACGGCATGGTGCGGGCTCACCGCCAGGAACACCTCCGGCCGGCGCACCGCCTCCACCAGCCCCAGCGCCGCGATGCTCACGAACCAGAGGAGCATCACCGGGCCGAAGACGCGTCCGATGGCGGCCGTCCCCCGGCTCTGCACCATGAAGAGCCCCACCAGGATCGCGATCGCGATGGGGATGACGTAGGCCTCGAACAACGGCGTCGCCACGTTCAGCCCCTCCACCGCGCTCAGCACGGTGATGGCCGGCGTGATCATCCCGTCGCCGTAGAGCAGGGCCGCGCCGAAGACCCCCATCAGCACCAGCAGCCGCCTGCCGCCGAGGGGGGGCGCGCCGCGCGGGGGGGCGACCAGCGCGAGGAGCGCCAGGATCCCGCCCTCGCCGCGGTTGTCCGCGCGCATCACGAACACCAGGTACTTCACCGACACCACCAGGATCAGGCTCCACACGATCAGCGACAGGATCCCGAGCACGTTGGCGGGCGTGGGCGCGATCCCGGTGGAGTGGTGGAAGCACTCCCGCAGCGCGTAGAGCGGGCTGGTGCCGATGTCGCCATATACGACGCCGAGCGCGCCCAGGGAGAGGGTGAGGAAGTACCTCTTCCCGGCCCGGGGCTGGTCCGATTCGATCACGTGTTCCGGTGAGCCCATCTGGCTGGTTCGCGCACCCGCGCCAGGGTGGTCCGGCGCGCGGCAAATCCCTGGACGATGTCTCCGGGTACGTTAAGGAAGCACAAAGACGGACGGGCAGAGCATTAAGGACTTGTAAAGATCCGTCGGAACGATGGCTCGGGCGGGCGCGCCAATAGAAGGCTGAACTGGTTGAGATTGATCATGCAGAAAAGCGTCATCCTGAGCGTCGCCGCCGCCCTGGACGAGCGTCCACGATGATGCCCGGCTTTCATCGCGAGTTCCGGCATCGAGCAGCGGCGCCTTCAGGATGACGCCTTTTCGCACAATCGATTGAAGAAGACGGATGAAACCTCCGAAAGGGTAGATCCCGGGGCGCGGATTGCGCTCCCGCGGCGGGAGAGCATCGTTGCGACGGCGGGTAAGGGGCGTTAGCATGAGCGATCCCCACCGCCTCGAACCTCATCCGGCGGCCCCACCTCCGGCCGGGTGCCGCAGCGCCCGCATGAGGCGGGCGCTCGTTTCCATCCCCTGCCGAGAGGTGAGCGATGAACGAGAAGCTGAGGCTGGACCTGAACGCACTCCGCGTGGACACGTTCGTGGCGCAGGAAACGCCGACGGAGCGCGGCACCGTGCACGCGAACGAGGAGGCGGCCACCAACAACGTCTGCTGCCGCACCGTCTGCTTCACCACCCCCTGTTGCGCACCCACGGTCACCTGTCCGACCGCGTGAAGGAAGCGGGCCCGGGAGTCGCTCCCGGGCCCGCTTCGCGTCGCCGTCGTGTGCACGCGCGTCACCCCGGCGGCGCGAGCGCGTTGGCGAGCCCGGCCGCGGGGCGCGAGAATGGTCACCCGACGCGGTCGCCAGCAGCTCAGCCTTCGCCGGGTGCTTTCCTCATGGTCCCCATCCCCCTGCTCGCGCTCTCCGGCTCGGTGGGAGTCGGCAAGACGACGGTGCTCGTCGAGATCCACGACGTGCTAGTGCGGCGCAGGGTGCCGCACGGGTGCATCGAGCGCGACGCGCTGGCCTATTCGTGGCCGGAGCGCGGGTACTTCAACGAGGTCGCCGCCCTGGAGAACCTCGCCGCGGTGTGGGCGAACTTCCGGGCGGCGGGCGCCGAGCGCCTGGTGGTCGCGGGCGTGGTGGAGCGCCCCGAAGACCTGGCGGGGTTTCGCCGCGCGGTGCCGGGCGCGCGGATCACGGTGTGCCGCCTCGTCGCGTCCGAGGCTGCGCGCCTGGAGCGCCTGCGCGACCGGGAGCGCGGCGCCGGCCTGGAGTGGCACCTGCACCGTACGGTGGAGCTCGAGCGGGTGCTGGAGGCGGCGCGCCTCGACCACTTCACCGTCGTCAACGAGGATCGGCCGGTCCGCGACGTCGCCCTCGAGGTCCTCGCCCGCGCCGGCTGGCTCGACCCGGAGATGCCCGGGCAGGCGTGATCCGGCGGTTGAATCTCACGATGTGAGACGGCTTTGCCCGAATGGCTGTGCATTCGTCGGCCGCCGAAACTGAAATGGGTCTCACGGAGGTCACAGGGGGCGCGGAGGAACTGCACCGTTTTCCTCTGCGTCCCCTGTGACCTCCGTGAGAGATCCGGTTTGGCCCTGCTCGTCGAATGCACCGCCAATCGGCCGATCGGGTATGATATCGCCCCGATCCGCCTCCAGCTCCGCGCCGGGAAGGGTGAAGACGAACACGCTCCCGCCGCCCGGGCGCGTCTCCACGGCGAGCGTGCCGCCCTGCGCCTGGGCCAGGCGGCGGGAGATGGAGAGGCCCAGCCCCGCGCCGCCCACGTCGGGAGAGGTCCCGGGGCGGCGGTAGAAGGGCTGGAAGATGCGCTCGCGCTCGTCTTCCGGAACGCCGGGGCCGCGGTCGGCGACGCGGAACACCAGGCGCTCGCCCTCGCGCGCCGCGGAGACGTCGACCGGCTGGCCCGCGCCGTACTTGTGCGCGTTCTCGATCAGGTTCACCAGCACCCGCAGCGACTGCACGAAGTCCAGCCGGCCCAGCAGCAGCGGCTCGCCCGGGTCCAGGCTCGCCCGCACCCCCTGCTCGCCGATGGAGCCGGAGACGCGCTGCAGCGCCGCGCCCAGCAGGTCCTCCGCGGCGACGATCGCGGGCGTGACGGGCATCTCCCCCGCGTTCAGCCGCGACAGGTCCAGCAGGTCGGCCACCATCCGGTTCAGGCGGTCGGCCTCTTCCTCGATGGTGACCGCGCGGTCGTCGCCGTGCTCCGCCAGGTCGTGGGCGAGCGCCTTGATGGTGGTGAGCGGGGTGCGCAGGTCGTGCGACACCGCGGCGATCAGCGCGTCCTTCAGCCGGTCGGCCTCGCCCAGCGCCTTCGCGCGCTCCGCCTCGGCCGAGAGGCGGCTGATCTCGTCGGCGCGGCGGCGCGCCCGCTCGGCCTCGCTGCGCGCGCGGGAGAGCAGGTGCGTGGCCACGCCGGCCACCGCCAGGAAGGTGAAGAGCACCAGCCAGTCGCGCGGGTCGTGGACAGCGAGGGTGCCGTACGGCGGGATGAAGACGGCGTTGAAGCA
>C688J35102_120989433_pt1 | contig 11300 bp, 15 predicted proteins | sample HopSoiMetagenom2_FD_35102 | JGI IMG/M metagenome (IMG submission 35102)
CCGACGCGTTCGCCGGCTGGAATTGGATATCGTCGCTCGGCTCCTACATTTCCGGCTTCGGCGTGCTGATCTTTATCTACGGCGTGGCGCTCGCCTTCATCAAGAAGGAACGCGCCGCCGACAATCCTTGGGGCGCCGGCGCTACCACGCTGGAATGGACGCTGCCGTCGCCGCCGCCGTTCCACCAGTTCGAAGTGCTGCCGAAGGTGCAGTGAGAATCGTCGTCCCCGCATATGCGGGGAGCCAGTAAACACCGGCGTTGCGTTTCCAGGCTCCGGTGCATCGATTGCTGGGTCGCCCGGTCAAGCCGGCCATGACACTTGAGAGGATGAGAGTAAGCACCATTGTCGATCGTTGAACACCAGTTCGATCTCGCCGCGCCCCGCATCTCGGAGGCGGGCGTCGCCGACTATGTCGCGCTATTGAAACCCCGCGTGATGTCGCTGGTGGTGTTCACCGCGCTGGTGGGTCTCGTGATCGCGCCGGGCCATTTCCATCCCGTTCTGGCGTTTACTTCGATCCTCTGTATCGCGGTCGGCGCCGGCGCCTCGGGCACGCTCAACATGTGGTACGAGAGCGACATCGACGCCTTGATGTCGCGCACCGCCAACCGCCCGATCCCACGTGGCCGCGTCACCGGGCCGGAGGCGCTGACCTTCGGCATGACGCTGGCGTTCTTCTCCGTGATGACCCTCGGCATTCTGGTCAACTGGTTCGCCGGCGCGCTGCTCGCCTTCACCATTTTCTTCTATGTCGTGATTTATACCATCGCGCTGAAGCGTTGGACCGCACAGAACATCGTGATCGGTGGCGTCGCCGGCGCGCTGCCGCCGGTTGTTGCATGGGTGGCGGCGACCGGCTCGCTGTCGCTTGAGCCGATCCTGTTGTTTCTCATTATCTTCTTTTGGACGCCGCCGCACTTCTGGGCGCTGGCGCTGTTCCGCAACGACGACTACGCGCGCGCCGGCGTGCCCATGCTGCCCGTGGTCGCCGGCCCGGACGCGACGCGGCTGCAGATCCTGCTCTACACCATCGTGCTGGTCGCGGTCGCGGCAGCGCCCTGGCCGCTCGGCTATTTCGACGCGGTCTACGGCATCGCCTCGCTGCTGCTCGGCGCCGCGATGCTGTGGCTTGCGATCGATGTCTATCGCCGTCGGCAGGGCGTCGCCGCGTTGCGCGCGACGCGGAAGCTGTTCGCGTTTTCGATCTTTTATCTGTTTGCGCTGTTTGCGACGCTGCTGATCGAAGTTCTGGTCCGCGCCATCGCGCCCTGGGTCGGGTAGGGGGCGCATGGCCGGCAATGGAAGACAAGCAGGAGCCCAAAGGCATCGTCCTCACCGAGGCGCAGAAGAAAAGCCGTCGCGAGCGCTCGATCGCGATTGCGCTGGCGCTCGGCGTGTTGGTGGTGCTGTTCTTCGCCGTCACCATGGTCAAGGGGCCCGCGGTTCTCGTGCGGCCGATGTGATGTGATGGAAGGCAAGCGAACGACCGGATCCGATTCTCCCCGCCGCGGTCTCAGCCGTGACGCGGCGGTCGCCGCCGCCTGCGGCGCCTTCGTGGCGCTGATGGTCGGCGCGGCCTATGCGGCGGTGCCGTTCTACAACTGGTTCTGCCGCACCACCGGCTTCAACGGCACCACCCAGGTCGCGACATCAGCGCCTTCGTCCGCGCCGCTGGAGCGGACCATCGCGGTGCGTTTCGATTCCAACGTCGCCGGTGGACTGCCCTGGAAGTTCGAGCCGGAGCAGACCGAGATCAAGGTGCGGATCGGCGAGGTCGTCACCGTCTACTACACCGTGACCAACCAGTCCGCACGCGCCACCACCGGCCAAGCCGCCTACAATGTGGCGCCGCTGACCGTGGGGTCGTATTTCCAGAAGATCAATTGCTTCTGCTTCACCGAACAGACCATGGCGGCGGGCGAGAAGCGCGAGATGCCGGTGGTGTTCTATGTCGACCCGAAACTCGCCGCCGACCGCGAGAATGACGGGCTGAACAGCATCACGCTGTCCTATACGTTCTATCCCGTGCGCGCCGCGGCCCCACTGGCGGCCGGCGAGCCGGACGGGCGCAAGGGGGCGCTTTGATCGCGAGATCGAACGGGCTTAGGGTATGAGACAAGACGTGCCGCGCAGGCACCGCTAACGGAGAGACCGAAAATGGCTACGGCGCAAGTCAAGCACCACGACTACCACCTCGTCGATCCGAGCCCGTGGCCGATCGTCGGCTCGGTGTCGGCCTTCATCATGGCGGTCGGCGCGATCTGCTGGATGCACCATCTGTTCGCCGCAGCACCGATCGTGTTCGGCGTGGGCGCCATCGGCGTGCTCTACACCATGGCGAGTTGGTGGGCGGATGTGATCCGCGAAGCCCAGTACAAGGGCGACCACACCCGCGTGGTGCAGATCAGCCACCGCTACGGCATGATCCTGTTCATTGCGTCGGAGGTGATGTTCTTCGTCGCCTGGTTCTGGGCGTTCTTCAATTCGGCGCTGTTTCCGGCCGACGCGGTGCATGCCACCCGCGACGCGCTGTTCGGCTGCGGCGCGGGCACCGCGCCGGGCGCCTGCAGCGTGCCGGGCACCTGGCCGCCCAAGGGCATCGAGACCTTCGACCCCTGGCACCTGCCGCTGCTGAATACACTGTTGCTGCTCACCTCGGGCACCACGGTGACCTGGGCGCATCACGCGCTGCTCGAGAACGACCGGCAGGGGCTGAAATACGGGTTGATCCTGACCATCGTGCTCGGCGCCGCCTTCACCTGCGTGCAGGCCTATGAATACAGCCATGCCGCGTTCTCGTTCGGCGGCAACATCTATGGTGCGACCTTCTTCATGGCGACCGGATTCCATGGCTTCCATGTGCTGGTCGGCACCATCTTCCTGATCGTCTGCCTGTTCCGCGCCATGGCGGGGCACTTCACGCCGACCCAGCACCTCGGCTTCGAATTCGCCGCCTGGTACTGGCACTTCGTCGACGTGGTGTGGCTGTTCCTGTTCATCTGCATCTACGTTTGGGGCCACGGCGCCGAAACCATGGCCCACGGCGCGCACTAAGCCGAAGCCGCTGTGCTAACAAGGGGCGGCCGCAGGGCCGCCCTTTTATCATTCCGGGATGCGCGATCTTCGCGCGCAGACCCGGAATCCACGCGTTGTGTGGTAACTGCTGGATTCCGGGTTCGCGCCGAAGAGGCGCGCCCTGGAATGACGAATGAATGGGGATCGATGGTTCTCGATAGCAAACCGACGCTACCGCAAACAATTGTGCGCGGGCTTGCGTGCAAATGTCCGCGGTGCGGGGAGGGCAAGCTCTATGCGGGCTTTCTCACCCTGCGCCCGGCTTGCGAGCATTGCGGGCTCGACTACGCCTTTATCGATTCCGGCGACGGGCCCGCGGTGTTCATCATCATGATCGCCGGCGCCATCGTGGTGGGGGCTGCGTTGATCGTCGAGGTCAAATACCAGCCGCCGTTCTGGCTGCATGCGGCATTGTGGCTGCCGCTGATCCTGGTCACCACGCTGCTGCCGCTGCGCTCGATGAAGGCGTTGCTGATTGCGCTGCAATTCCATCACAAGGCCGCGGAGGGCCGGCTGGTCGAGCGCGAGCGGCAATGAGCGCAATCTCCGCAACCCAACGCGGCATCACCGGCCTCGCCATCGTCACGCTGCTGATCACCGCGGTGCTGACCGGTCTCGGCGTCTGGCAGCTGCAGCGCCGCGCCGAAAAGCACGCACTGATCGCCGCGCTGACCCAGCGCCTTGCGGCTGCGCCCGAAGCGCTGCCGCCGCCATCGCAATGGAATGGATTGACGCCGGCGCATGACGAGTTCCGGCGGGTGACGTTTGCCGCGACCTTTCAGGCCGGCCCCGACGCGATGGTCTATAGTGCCGGCTCCGCGCTGCGCAGCGATGTTTTCGGCCCGGGCACCTGGGCCTTCCTGCCGGCGCGCCTGCCGAGCGGCGAGACGGTGGTGATCAACGCCGGCTTTGTACAGAACACCATGCAGGATCGCGCGCAGCAGAATCGCGCCGTGGCGCGGCTCATCACGGGCGCGCCGTTGACCCTGACCGGCTACCTTCGCTTTCCGGAATCATCGAGCTTCTTGACGTCCGCGCAAAATCCCGCCGCGCGGCTGTGGTTCGTGCGCGATCACCATGCCATGGCGAAGGCCCTCGGCTGGGGCGAAGTGGCGCCGTTCTATGTCGACCTGGAATCCCCGGTTCCCGAAAGCGGCATTCCCAAACCCGGCCCGCTCGACGTCCATCTCAAGGACGACCACCTGCAATACGCCATCACCTGGTTCGGCCTTGCGGCAGCCGTCCTCATCGCATTCGCGGTCTGGGCGAGAGCACGCAAATCGTAAGGTGGGCAAAGGCGCGCCTTCGCGCGTCTCGTTGGCTTTGCCCACCCTACGAAAAGGCTCTAATGTTCGAGACCGCCTTTGGAGGACGGCTTGACGCAGTATATTTCAACCCGGGGCGAAGCCCCGACTCTGGGCTTTTGCGACGTGATGCTGACCGGGCTTGCCCGCGACGGCGGACTCTACGTGCCCCGCGAATGGCCGCTACTGCCGGATGAGACCATCGCCGGCTTTTTCGGCCGGCCCTATTGGGAAGTCGCGGTCGACGTCATTAGACCGTTCGTCGCCGGCGAGATTTCGGATACCGATCTCGGCCGCATGGCCATTGAGGCCTACGCCACGTTCCGGCATCCGGCCGTCGTGCCGCTGAACCAGACCAGTCCCAACCAGTTCGTGCTCGAGCTGTTTCACGGACCCACGCTGGCGTTCAAGGACGTCGCAATGCAGCTGATCTCGCGGCTGATGGATCACGTGCTGGCGCAGCGCGGGGGGCGCACCACCATTATCGTCGCGACCTCAGGCGATACCGGCGGAGCCGCGGTCGATGCCTTCGCGGGCCTCGACAATGTCGACCTCATCGTGCTGTTTCCGCACGGCCGCATCTCCGACGTGCAGCGGCGGATGATGACGACGACCGGCGCCGCCAACGTCCATGCGCTGGCGATCGAAGGCAATTTCGACGATTGCCAGGCGATCGTGAAAGGCCTGTTCAATCACCACAAATTTCGCGACGCGGTGGCGCTGTCGGGGGTCAATTCCATCAACTGGGCGCGGATCGTCGCCCAGGTCGTGTACTTCTTCACCTCGGCGGTTGCGCTCGGCGCGCCGGCGCGTACCGTCGACTTCACCGTTCCGACCGGAAATTTCGGCGATATTTTTGCCGGCTTCGTCGCCAAGCGGATGGGCCTGCCGGTGCGCTGCCTGCGCATCGCCGCCAATATCAACGACATCCTGGCGCGGACCCTGAAAACCGGCATCTACGAGGTGAAAGAGGTCCACGCCACCGCGTCGCCCTCGATGGACATCCAGGTCTCGTCCAATTTCGAGCGGCTGCTGTTCGAGGCCTCGGGGCGCGATGCGCCGCTGGTGCGCCGCCTGATGGCCTCGCTTACCCAGTCCGGCCGCTTCGTGCTGCCCGATGCCGTGCTGGCGGCGATCCGGCGCGAGTTCGACGCCGGCCGCGCCGACGAGACCGAAACCAGCGCCGCGATCCGCGCCGCCTGGCGGGAAGCCGGTATCCTGGTCGATCCGCACACCGCGGTGGCGCTGGCGGTGGCCGATCGCGACACCTCGGATACCGGCATTCCAAACATCGTGCTGTCGACCGCGCATGCGGCGAAATTCCCGGACGCGGTGGAAGCCGCCTGCGGCATGCGCCCAGAGCTGCCGGCCTGGCTGGAGGGGCTGATGACCAAGCCTGAGCACATGAAAGTCATCAAGAACGACCAGGCTGAAGTGGAACGGTTGGTGCTGTCGGTCAGCCGCGCCGCGAAACAGGGAGTAACCGGATGAGCGTTTACGTCACACAGCTTCCTTCCGGCCTGACCGTCGTGACCGACACCATGCCGCATCTGGAAACCGCCGCGCTCGGGGTCTGGACCGGCGTCGGCGGCCGGGACGAGAAGCCGAACGAGCACGGTATCTCGCATTTGCTCGAGCACATGGCGTTCAAGGGCACCACCACGCGCTCCTCGCGCGAGATCGTCGAGGAGATCGAGGCGGTCGGCGGCGACCTTAACGCCGGCACTTCGACCGAGACCACCGCCTACTACGCGCGGGTGATGAAGGCCGACGTGCCGCTGGCGCTCGATGTGCTGGCCGACATCCTCGCCAATCCCTCCTTTGTGCCGGACGAGCTGGAGCGCGAAAAGAGCGTGATCGTGCAGGAAATCGGCGCCGCGCAGGACACCCCGGACGATGTGGTGTTCGAGCATCTCAACGAGCTGTGCTATCCGGAGCAGCCGATGGGCCGCTCGCTGCTCGGCACGGCCAAGACGCTGAAACGGTTCGACCGCGACACGCTGCTCGGCTATCTCGACACCCATTACCGGGGACCGGAAATGGTGGTGGCGGCCGCGGGCGCGGTGGATCACGCCAAAGTCGTGGAGGAAGTGAAGCGGCGCTTTTCGACCTTTCCCGGCACGCCCGGCCCGAAACCGCAGCCCGCGGCGTTCGGCAAGGGCGGCTCCAAGGTGGTGCATCGCGAGCTCGAGCAGGCGCATCTGACGCTGGCGCTGGAAGGCCTGCCGCAGACCGACACGTCACTGTTCAGCCTGCAGGTCTTCACCAATATCCTCGGCGGCGGCATGTCGTCCCGGCTGTTCCAGGAGGTGCGCGAAAAGCGCGGGCTGTGTTATTCGATCTACACGTTCCATGCGCCCTATTCGGACACCGGCTTCTTCGGGCTCTATACGGGCACTGATCCAGACGATGCGCCGGAGATGATGGAAGTGATCGTCGACGTCATCAACGAGGCGGTGGAGACACTGACCGACGCCGAGATCGCGCGCGCCAAGGCGCAGATGAAGGCCGGACTATTGATGGCGCTGGAAAGCTGCAGCTCGCGCGCCGAGCAGTTGGCGCGGCATATGCTGGCTTACGGCCGGCCGCTCACGGTGCAGGAGCTGATGACGCGGATCGACGCGGTCAGCATGGAATCCACCCGCAGCGCCGCGCGGGCTTTGTTGTCGCGCAGCCGGCCCGCGGTCGTAGCCCTCGGCAGCGGCAGGGGGCTGGACACGGCGGTCGGTTTTGCGGAAGGATTGACGCAGTCGAAGGCGAAGACGCTGCTGCATTGAGCGGTTCTGCCTTTCGCCCCTGAAGGATCCGCTTTATGGCTCTGTTTCGCCTGCCATCCAGCGCACCGCCGGCCCTTGCGCCGCGCGGCCATGGCTTGATGCTGCGCGCGCCGGAGATGTCCGACTTTCCGCAGTGGGCGCAATTGCGCGAGCAGAGCCGCGCCTATCTTACGCCATGGGAGCCGATTTGGCCGTCGGACGATCTCACCCGCGCCGGTTTTCGCCGCAGGCTGCGCCGCTACGCCGAGGACATCGCCGCCGACCGGTCCTATCCCTTCATCGTCTTCCGGGAAGCCGACGGCGCGATGATCGGCGGCGTGACGCTCGCCAATGTCCGGCGCGGCATCGTGCAGGCCGGCACTATCGGATACTGGATCGGCGAGCCGCATGCCAATCGCGGCCTGATGACCGCGGCCCTGCGGGTCCTGCTGCCCTCGCTGTTCGGCGAGCTCAACCTGCACCGCATCGAGGCAGCCTGCATCCCCTCCAACGCGCCGTCGATCCGGGTCCTGGAAAAATGCGGGTTCTCCCGCGAGGGACTGGCGCGGCGCTATCTCTGCATCAATGGCGTCTGGCAGGATCACCTGCTGTTCGGCCTGCTGCATGAGGATTTTCGCGGCTGATTCTGCTGCAAAGGTCTAAGCCGCGCGCCTTGGGTTTGCCGGGATTGCCTTGCACTAAGCGCCGCGGGCGGGAAGCGGGGAAATGCGGATGGATGACAGGCCTTTGATCGTGACGGCACGCCGCAAGCACATACGGCGCGCCGCCATCGTGCTCGCCGCCGGGCTATGCTGCGGGCTGGTCGCCCCGGTGGCGCCCGCGCAGTCGATCGTCGACCGCTTCAAAAGCATATTCGGCGGCAATTCCGACCCCGCCGATGGTGCGCCATCATCGCCATCCGCGGTCCAGGATGGCGGCGGGCTGACCTGTCCCGACGTCAAGATTCGCCCGGGCGCATCGACCTATGCGGTCGCCGCGCCCGGCAAGCAGCCGGTCGGCGTCGACCTGCGCTACCAGGCGACGATCACGCGCTACGCGCGCGATTGCAATCTCGAGGGTGGCCGCGTCGTCGCGCGGGTCGGCATCCAGGGCCGCGTCATTGTCGGGCCAGCCGGCGCGCCGCCCTCGGTCGAGGTGCCGCTGCGCGTCGCCGTGGTCAAGGACGGCGTCAACGAAAAAGTCATCACCACCACGGTGGCGCGCACCACGGTGTCGATGGGCGAGGGCTTGAGCGTGCCGTTCAGCGTCGTCGCCGAGGACGTGGTCTATCCGGCCGTCTCGGTCGACGAGAACGATTCCTACGTCTTTTATATCGGCTTCGACCCGCAGGCCTTGAAGCCCGAGTCGAAGCCGAAGGTGGTCAGGAAGAAATAAAATAGACCGTCGTCCCGGCGAACGCCGGGACCCATAACCACCGGCTCCGCTGCGGAGGCGGTATGGTTCAACAGCATGGCTTGAACGGATAATACACGGCGTATGGGTCCCGGCGTTCGCCGGGACGACTAAAAAGTTAGTTCAGCTTCTGCCGGACTTCGGCGATGCCCTTGGCCAACAGATCGTCGCCAACGGGTCCCTTCACCGACTGGGACAGCACGGTAGAAGCGGCGGCGACCGCGGCGTCCGCGGCTGCGGCGCGGACATCGGCCAGTGCCTGCGCTTCGGCCAGCGCGATCTTGCTCTCCGCGGTCTTGGTGCGGCGCGCGACGAAGTCTTCCATCTTTGCCTTCGCCTCGGCGGCGATGCGCTCGGCTTCCGCGCGCGCATTGGTGACGATCTCCTGCGCCTCGCGCTCCGCGGAGGCGTGCCGCGCCTTGTAGTCGGCGAGCACCTTTGCGGCTTCGTCCTTCAGCCTGCGCGCGTCGTCGAGCTCGGCCTTGATGCGCTCGGCGCGGTGATCGAGCGCTTTCAGCACGGTGCGGTGAACGCCCAGGTAGGCGAACACACCCATGAGGATGACGAAGGCGACGGCGACCCAGAATTCCGGCTCCAGGAACATCAAAACTATCCCTTCAAGGACGCATCAACGGCGCTGTCGACCGTCTTGCCATCGGGCGCGAGGCCGGTGAGCCGCTGTACGATGGCGGTGGCGGCTTCGGCTGCGATGCCGCGGACATTGCTCATGGCCGCTGCGCGGGTACCCGCAATGGTCTTTTCGGCGTCCGTCAGCTTGACCGAGAGTTGGTCTTCCAACGTCTTGCGTTGGGCCTCGGCCGCGGCGTTGAGTTTTTCACGCGTTTCCGCGCCAATCGCTTGCGCGCGCGAACGCGCAGCCGCCAACTCGCTCTCATATGCCTTTAGCGCACCGTCGGACTCGTCCTTCAGCTTCTGCGCCGCGGCCAGATCGCCCTCGATCGCGTCCTGGCGCTGCTCGAGCAGGCTGCCGACACGCGGCAGCGCAATTCGCGACACGATCAGATAGAGCGCGACAAACGCGATCAGCAAGGACACCAGCTGCGAAGCAAAAGTGTCCTTCTGGAACGGCGGAAACGGCGCCTTGTGGCCGCCGTCTGCTTCGGTGTGGGCGTTGCCATGACTTTCAGCCACGGGCGTCTCCTCTTCGGCTGGGGAGGATCGATGTAGCGACCCTTTCACCGGCCCTGGATGCTTAGAGCGCGAACAGCAACAGCAGCGCGATCAGCAGCGAGAAGATGCCCAGCGCTTCGGTCACCGCGAAGCCGAAAATCAGGTTGCCGAACTGGCCCTGCGCGGCGGACGGGTTACGCACTGCGGCAGCCAGGTAGTTGCCGAAGATGATGCCCACGCCGGCGCCCGCGCCACCCATGCCGATGCAGGCGATGCCCGCGCCGATGTACTTTGCCGCGACTGGATCCATGGAACGAACTCCTTCTTGAGGTTTGGTGAGATGAGCCGGATCAGTGGCCCGGATGGATAGCATCGTTGAGATAGATGCAGGTGAGAATGGCGAACACATAGGCCTGCAGGAACGCGACCAGCAATTCCAGCGCGGTCAGCGCGACAGTGAGTGCCAGCGGCAACACGCCGCCGATCCAGCCGATTGCGCCGAGCGACACGCCGAGCATTGCAACGAAGCCTGCGAACACTTTTAGCGCGATGTGGCCCGCCAGCATGTTCGCGAAAAGGCGTACCGAATGCGAAATCGGCTTCAACAAGAACGATATGACCTCGATTGGCACTACAATCGGCATGACGAACACCGGAACGCCCGATGGCACGAACAGCTTGAAGAATCTCAGGCCGTTCTTGTAGAGGCCGTAAACCAGCACGATGAAGAACACCAGCAGCGCCAGTGTCACGGTGACGATCAGATGGCTTGAAACCGTGAACGCAAAGGGGATGATCCCGACCAGGTTCGAGACCGCGATGAACATGAACAGCGAGAACACCAGCGGGAAGAATTTCATCCCCTCCGAGCCGGCGGTGCTCTTGATCATGCTTGCCACGAATTCGTAGCTCAGTTCGGCCATGGACTGCGCGCGGCCGGGGACGAGTTGCCGTCTCGCCGTCCCGCCGATCATCAGCACCGATATCACCGCCACCGCAAGAAACATGTAGGCCGACGAATTGGTGAACGCGATTTCCTGCCCACCGATGTGACCCAGTGTAAAAAGCTTGGTGATCTGAAACTGATGGATTGGATCGGCGGCCATTCGTCTCTCGGTCTATCGGTTTCGCGATTCGCTTGCGAATCGCGTGGAATGTTCAGTTGCGCTCCGGCATGCCCGCGTCAGAGCCGTTCAGACTGCTTCGCCATCACGCCCGCCGCCCGCATCACATTGATCACCCCGGCGGCGAAGCCAAGCAGCAAGAATACGATGAGGCCCAAGGGCGAAGTCGACAATAAGCGATCGAAACCCCAGCCAAGAGCCGCTCCGGCAAGAACACCCGCAACCAGTTCGGAGGAGAGGCGAAGCCCCATAGCCATGGCGGATGCCTTGGCCTGAGCCGCGTCCTGCTCGCTGCCAGACTGGCCAGTCCCGATTTTTCGGCCGTCCCTGGTTTCGGACAACCGCTGATCCAGACTTCCGAGCCTTGCGGAAAGCGCAGCTTCGTCGGAGGACGATTGTTCGCGATTGCCATTTCCGCTTGTCTTCGCGCCGTCCGCCATGATGTGGAGACCCGAAACGTGCTGCGGTTGATGGAAAATCGCCCCGTCACCCTCA
>C688J35102_120989432_pt1 | contig 11297 bp, 12 predicted proteins | sample HopSoiMetagenom2_FD_35102 | JGI IMG/M metagenome (IMG submission 35102)
CGGCCCCCAGCGCCCGGGAGAGGACGAGCTCGACCGGATCGCGACCGGCGGCCAACTCCGCCGCCAGTGACGGGCGCTCGGGGTACTCCCGGGCCAAACCCTGCTCTCCGCCGGGCGGTCCCAACGCCGCCCGCAGCAGGACCCGGTCGCGCGGCGCCACGTCCCTCCACGGCTCCGACGTGAGCAAGTCTGATGCGCGGACGGACAGCTCGGCCCCGCCCTCGCGCAGCTCCACCAGCCCCCACCCGGCAAGCAGCGCGAACCCCCGCGGCGCCTCGTCTTCGGCGGCAAGGCGCAGCAGCTCGGCGTCGCGGCGGTCGGCCGAGACGGTGCTCAAGTCGACCTCGTGCAACAGCGCTGCCGTCTGCGGCTCCAGCTCGAAGTCGAAGCGGGAGGCGTAGCGGGCGGCCCGAAGTGCCCGTGTCGGGTCGTCCTCGAAGGAGCGCGCGTGCAGGACGCGCAGCAGGGCCGCATCGAGGTCCGTGCGACCCCCGTGCGGATCGATCAACCGCCCCTCTCCCCGAAGCGGGATTGCCATCGCGTTGATCGTGAAATCGCGGCGGGAGAGGTCGGCCTCGACGCTCGCCGCCGGCTCCACCACTGGCAGCGAGCCGGGGTGCGGGTAGGTCTCCGAGCGGGCCGTGGCGATGTCCACCTCGTGATCGTCGAGCGTCACCTTGGCTGTGGCGAAGCGTTCGTGGGATACGACCTCGGCGCCGAGCCGCGAGGCGAGCGCGGCGGCATCGCCCTCGACGACGAGGTCGATGTCGGCCCGCCCGCGGCCGAGGAGCAGGTCGCGCACGGCGCCGCCGACCAGGTAGACGGGCTCGGTCGCCACCTCGCGCACGAAATCCAACTCCGGATACGTGCTTTGGAGCGCCTCGGCGATGCTTTCGCTGTGGTCTTTGGCTGCCGCCATGTCCGCGTTGCCTACCATGATCGCCTCTCCGGATGGCCGAACAGCCCGACAGCGACCGCCCCGACCCCGGTCGACCCGACCTCTTCGCCCGACGGGAGGCCCAGCAGCGACAGCTGCGGCGACGCCGCTGGGGGGCCGGCGCAGCGCTGGCGATCGCGGTCGTGGCGATCGCCGTTGTCGTGGCCTCGGGCGGTGGCATGTCGACTCACGGAGAGACGTCGAAGCCGGTAAGCAGTGACGCCTCGAGCGCTCAGAGCAAGGCGAGTGGGGAAACGTCACCCCCCCTCGTCCGCAACGCGACCCCCCAGCCGGACTGGAAGCCCTACACCGGTCCGGTGCCGATCCTCGAGTACCACGTGCTCGGAGCCGCGCCGGCGGAGGCGCCCTACCCCGAGCTCTACGTGACCCGGCCGGACTTCCACCAACAGATGGACTGGCTCGACGAGCACGGCTACGAAGCGGTGACGCTGGAGGCGGTCGAGAACGCCTGGTACCGGGCCGGCACGCTACCCGCGAAGCCCGTGATCCTCTCCTTCGACGACGGCTACCGGCCTCAGTTCACCTACGCGCTTCCCGAGCTGCGCCGCCACGGCTGGCCCGGCGTCCTCAACCTCAAGGCAGAAGGCTCCGACCTCTACACGAGCAACGTCGAAGCGATGATCGAAGCTGGCTGGGAGCTCGCCGCCCACACGATCCACCACCTCGACCTGACCACCCTGGATGCAACCCAGCTGAAGGAAGAGGTAGCCGGATCGCGCCAAATGCTGCGTCGCGAATACGGCGTCCCCGTGGCGAACTTCTGCTACCCGGCCGGCCAGTTCGACGACACCGTGATCGCAGCGGTCGAAGCCGCCGGCTACACGGGCGCGACGACCGAGGTCCCCGGCTACGCAACCCGCGACGAACCGTACGAGCTGGCCCGTTTCGAGATCCTCGGCTCCAGTGGGGTAACCGGCTTGACCGAAGACCTTCAGGGAGGGTGAGGACTAGCGCCGCACCGGGATGCCGGCGGCCGCCATTCGCTCCTTAGCTTCGCGCACTGTGAAGGTGCCGTAGTGGAATATCGAGGCGCAAAGGACGGCATCCGCACCGCCATCCGAGATCGCCTCGTTCAGATGCTCCAGGGCTCCGGCACCGCCGGAGGCGATCACGGGGACCGAAACTGCATCGGCGACGGCTCTCGTCAGCTGGATGTCATAGCCGTCATTGGTGCCGTCGCGATCCATGCTGGTCAGGAGAATCTCACCCGCCCCCCGCTCGACTGCCTCGCGGGCCCAGGCCACGGCCTCTCGATCCTCGACCCGCTTGCGGCCCCCATTGACATAGACGCCCCAACCGTCCTCCTCGCGCTTGGCGTCGATGGCGATCACCACGCACTGGGCGCCGAAGTGGTCGGCCAGCTCCGTGAGCAGCTCAGGTCGTACGAGAGCGGAGGAATTGACCGAAACCTTGTCGGCGCCGGCGTCGAGCACCGCCTGGGCATCCTCGACCGAACGGATGCCGCCGCCGATCGTGAAGGGGATGAAAACGTTGTCGGCCGTGCGTCGCGCCAGCTCGACGATCGTGTCCCGCTTCTCGTGCGAGGCCGTGATGTCGAGGAAGACCAGCTCGTCGGCGCCCTCGGCGTCGTAGCGCTCGGCCAGCTCGACCGGATCGCCGGCGTCGCGCAGGCCGACGAAGTTGGTGCCCTTGACGACGCGTCCGGCGTCTACGTCGAGACAGGGGATTACTCGCTTGAGGACCACGGCCAGCCGAGAATACGACTTGCTTCAGCTAAGCGTGGCTCAGGGAGCTTGCGTGGAACTCATCACGAAGTGCAGCGTCTGCTTCCCTGATCTTGAAACGCCCCCGATACAGAGCCGTGCCGACGATTACCCCCGCAAGGTTGGGCAGACCGAGCTGACCCAGCGCTTTGACGTGCTCAAGGTTTCCAATGCCGCTCGCGTAGATGACGTTCGAGCTGGTGGCATTGGCAGCCTCCCGCAACTCCTGGAGCTGCGGGCCCTCTTCCATCCCGTCAACCTCGATTGGGGTGTAGATAACTGTCGATATACCGCGACGGGCCATGTCCGCGAGAGCCTCTGCCACCGGCGTCTCGGTCATGTTCGTCCAGCCGTCAACGGCAAGGTAGCCGCGCCGAGAGTCAACCGAGACAACAATCCGATCGCCGTACTTGCTCGCCATCTCCTCCGCGAACTCTGGGTTGCGGGCTGCCTCCGTACCAAGCACAACGCGCTTCACCCCGACGGCGAAGGCGGCATCGACCGCCTCGGCTGTGCGAAGCCCACCACCAAGCTGGACGGGGACCTCCACCGCGGCAACAAGTCGCTCGATGTCGTCAAGGTTGGCGGATCTGCCGTCCAAAGCTCCGTCTAGATCGACCACATGCAACCACTGGGCACCATCCCGCACCCACCGCTCGGCGGCGCTGAGCGGACTCAGGTCAAAATCGATCTCGCGATCGTAATCACCCTGTAGTAGCCGGACCGCCTTGCCATCGCGAATGTCAATCGCGGGGAATAGATGAGGGGGCTTTGCTGTCGTAATAGGAAGTACCTGGTTTATCAGCTCGGAGGCTCCGAACGGCGGTATAAGAGTTTAAAGCATTAAACGTTCTTTGAATATTCTGGAGATCTCTCGTTTGGAATGAAACCAATTGGCTGCAGTCTATGGAATTGCCCGGCAGCAGATGTAGCCGCAAATTGCACATCTGTGAATTTGCCGGCAATAACTACCCAGTTTCGGGGACTAAGAACCCACCTGGGGTTTCGAAACCGCAGCTTAGAAACACATAAGTCTTAGCGAGTTGTGGTTTCGGTGATCGATTGAACGATCCGAGGTTGGTCGTATCCGGGTCCGGCGCAGATGCCGGCGAAGTTGGAGAGCAGCCGCAATCCTGCCGCGCTCGACTTCTCGGGGTGGAACTGGACGCCGAAGACGTTGTCGCGCTCGGCCGCGCAGGCGAAGCGGGCACCGTAGGCGGTGGTGCCGAGCAGGTCGCCCGGCTCCGGGCTCGGCGCGAAGGAGTGGACCAGGTAGAAGGGGGTCTCGGACTCGATCCCCTCCGTGAGCCGGGACTCCTTCTCCCAGCGCACGGGGGACCAGCCGATGTGGGGGATCTTGAGGCCGGGGGCGTCGAGGACGTCGACCTCGCCCGCCATCAGGCCGAGGCCATCGGCCCCGCCCAGCTCGGCGGTCGAGTCGAAGAGCAGCTGCAGGCCAAGGCAGATTCCGAGGATCGGGGCGCCGGCGTCGCGGCGCTCGGCGATCAGCTCGTCGAGACCCAGCTCTCGCACGCCGGTCATCGCCTTCGGGAAGGCACCGACGCCCGGCAGGATCAGGCCGTCGGCAGCGCGGACCGTCGCCGCGTCGTTGGCGATCGTCGCCGTGGCGCCGACGTGCTCGAGCGCCTTTTCGACCGAGCGCAGGTTGCCCATGCCGTAATCCAAGATGCAGACGCGTACGGTCACTCGCTCAGCGTCCCCTTGGTCGAGGGCACGCCGCTCTCCTCGGGATCGACCGAGACGGCGACGCGCAGGGCGCGGGCGAAGGCCTTGAAGCAGCCCTCGATCATGTGGTGGGCGTTGGTCCCGTAACGGACGGAGACGTGTAGGGTCAGCTTGGCGCTGTTGGCGACGGCGCGGAAGAACTCCTCGGCCAGCTCGGTGTCGAAGCCGGCGATCGAGGTGGTCGGCAAATCCGCCCCGAAGACGCAGAGCGGCCGCCCGGAGATGTCGATCGCGCACTCGGCCAACGACTCGTCCATCGGCACCACGGCGGAGCCGTAGCGCCGGATCCCGGCCCGATCGCCGAGCGCCTCGTCGATCGCCTGCCCAAGCACGATGCCGACGTCCTCCACGGTGTGGTGAGCGCCGGTCTCGAGATCGCCGTTTGCCTCGACTTGCAGGCCGAGCCTACCGTGGCGGGCGAGCAGGTCGAGCATGTGATCGAGGAAGCCGACACCCGTCACCGCGCTCGCCTCTCCCCCGTCGAGGTCGAGCGAGAGCTTGATCTGCGTCTCGGCGGTGCTGCGCTCTCTGCTTGCCGTGCGGCTCATGGTTCGGTCCTAATCATCGCGGACTCGCCGTGGACGGGGAATCCCTCCGCCCGAGCGATGGTGTCGACGTGCGGAGCAAGCTTCGCCGCCGCCTCGGCCGGGACCTTCACGGTGGAGATCTTGCGGCGAAAGATATGCGGGCCAAGCGGCCCGGAGAAGCGACCCGCGCCGCCGGTCGGCAGCACATGGTTGGAGCCGGCGACATAATCGCCGAAGGCGGTCGCCCCGTAGCGGCCGACGAAGACGCAGCCGGCGGTCGTAACGCGATCCACAAGCAAAGCCGCATTCTCATCGAGAAGCTCGAGGTGCTCGGGAGCAAAGGCGTTGGCGAAATCGATCGCGTCGTCCAGGTCGGGGACCTGGACGGTGGCAAGCGGAGCATCGCCCACCCCGGGTCGATCCGCGGCGACTTGTTCGATTGCGGCCGCAACGCCATCCAGCACGGCTTGCTCTGTCGAAACTGCGACGAGCGACCCCTCGGCGCCGTGCTCGGCCTGGGCGCAGAAGTCGAGTGCCGCCCACTCCGCATCGCCGTCGTGGCTCCCCGGGATCGCCATCAGCTCCGAAGGACCGGCGAGGGAATCGATCCCGACCGTGCCCGAAACGGCTCGCTTCGCCTCGCGAACCCAAGAGTTGCCGGGACCGGCGATCACCTCGACGGGCGCCACGGACTCGGTTCCGTAGGCCAGGGCGAAGACCGCTTGGGCACCGCCCATTGCGTAGACCTCGTCGACCCCGCAGAGCGCGGCGGCGGCGAGCACCAGCGGATTAATTTTGCCGTCGGGGGCCGGCGGCGAGGCAAGCGCGAGGCGCTCGACCCCGGCAACCCGCGCTGGGACCGCGCCCATCAAGACACTGGAGGGATAGGCGGCCCGCCCGCCGGGGGCGTAGAGGCCAGCGGCAGCGACAGGGACTTCGCGCACCGTCACGCCTTGGCCTTGAGCCAACTCAACGGTCCGCGGCACCGAATCAACCTGGGCCTCGGCGACGGCACGAACGTTGACAACGGCCAGCTCCAGCGACTCTCGAAGACCCGGATCAAGACCCTCGAGAGCGGCCTCGACCTCCCCGGGCTCGACACGCAGCGAGGTCGGCGTGCTCTCGGTCGCGTCGAAGCGAGCGGTCAGGCGCAGTAGGGCCCCATCGCCACCGGCGCGCACCTCGCGTTCGATCGCGGACACGTCGACCTCGGGAGCCGACTCGACCGTCCAGTTGCGAATCGCGGCAGCGGTGGCGGTCGCTCCTTCCCACTCGAAGCGCCGCACCCTCATCCCGCCATCGCCTCCCGCAGCTTCGAGGTCATCTCGTCGACCTCGGCGGCCCGCAGCTTGTGCGCCACGCGGTTGGCGACGAACCTCGCCGTGCACTCGAGGATCTCCTCACGCACCTCTAGGTCGTTCTCTTCCAGGGTGCGGCCGGTCGCTACGAGGTCGACTATCCCGTCGGCGAGGCCGATCAGCGGCGCCAGCTCGACCGAGCCCTTGACCTCGATCACCTCGACCTGGCGACCGGTCTGCTCGAAGTGGCGTTCCGCGGTGCGCGGGTACTTGGTCGCGATCCGCATCATCCCGAGGCGACGCTCGGACTCGCCCAGCCGCTCGTCGCCCCTGCGCCCGGCGAGGACCATGCGGCAGCGGCCGAAGCCGAGGTCGAGCAGCTCGTAGACGACCCGGTCTGCCTGCTCGAGCAGCACGTCCTTGCCGGTGATGCCGACGTCGGCGGCACCGGCCTCGACGTAGGTGGGCACGTCGGAGGGGCGCATCGTCACCAGGGTGATGGCGTCGCCTTCGAAGATCAGCGAGCGCGACTCGCCGCGCACCTCACTGGTGTCGATCCCGATCGCGTCGAGCGCGTCGAGCGTCTCGCCGAGCAGGGCGCCGCGCGGCACCGCCAGCTTCAGCGGCCCCTCGGACTTGGCGTGCCCCATGCCGGCGACCTCGACGCTCACGGCTCGTCCCCGGTGCGCGACTCCTCCTCGGTCTGGGCGACGTGGACCCGCTCCAGGTAGAGCGCGAAGCCCGCCGCGGGCAGGTCGACGCCGAAGCGCTTGAGCAGCTCGTCGTAGCGGCCGCCGCCGCCCAGCACGTGGCCGATCGCGGGGTCGTAGACCTCGAGGATGGCGCCACTGTAATAGCCGAGGTCGCGCAGCAGGCCGAGGTCGATCTGCACGCGATCGGCGACGCCGCGCGCCTCCAGCGCCTCGAAGGTCTCGCCGATCCGGGCGGTCGCGCGCTCGACCGCGGCGCCGCCCAGGGAACGGGCCTCGTCGAGCACCTCACGACCCCCTCGCAGCTGCGAAAGCGCCACGCAGGTGGCGACCTCGTCGTCGCCGATCCCCTCCATCTCCGAGAGCTCGACCTCGAGGCCGACCAGGTCATGGGCGGCGAGACGGCTGAGGACAGCGTCGCGCGCATCCCCCTCGATTCCGAGCTCAGCCAGGAGCTGACGGTAGAGATCGGCGTCTCCCAGGCCAATCACAGCCCGGTTGAGCGACGCGGCGTCGAGCGCCGCCTCCAGCACCTCGACCACCTCGGCGGTCCCCTCGGGCGCCGGGGCGCCGATCAGCTCGACGCCGGCCTGGGCGAACTCGCGCATCTGCCCGCGCTGCGGGCGCACGGCGCGGAAGGCGTTGGCCAGATAGCAGAGCCGCAGCGGCGGCTCTGCGTTGGCGTAGCGGCTGGCGACGAGGCGGGCGATCGGCACCGTCATGTCCGAGCGCAGCGCAAGCAGGTCGCCGCGCTCGTCGAAGAAGCGGTAGGCGGAGTCAGCCGTGCGCCCGTCGCCCCGCGCGAGCACCTCGTCGTACTCGATCGCCGGCGTCGCCACCTCACCGTAGCCACGGCTCTCGAAGACCTCGATCAGAGCGAGGTGCAGGCTGCGCAGCTCCCGCATCTCGTCGGGCAGCACGTCGCGCGTTCCGGGTGGTATCGAGTGGATCATTCGCCGGACCTTACGAGAGCGGGCGGGAAAGCCCTGCTAGGCAGGGACCTCTGTGGAAACCCGTTCAATCTGGGCACCGAGCCCGCACAGGCGCTCGTCGATCTGCTCGTAGCCGCGATCGATCTGACGGATGTTGCCGATCTCCGAGGTGCCGTCGGCGGCCAGGGCGGCGATGAGCATCGCCATCCCGGCGCGGATGTCGGGGCTCTCGACACGTTCGCCGTGAAGCCGGCTCGAACCACTGACGATTGCCCTGTGGGGATCGCACAGCGTGATCCGAGCGCCCATGGCGACGAGCTTGTCGACGAAGAAGAGGCGGTTCTCGAACATCTTCTCGAAGATCAGGATCTCGCCGTCGGCCTGGGTGGCGAGGGCGAGCGCGATCGAGGTGAGGTCGGCGGGGAAGGCCGGCCAGGGCCCGTCCTCGATCTTCGGGATCGCATCGCCGAGGTCGGACTGGACCCGCAGGTGCTGGCCCGGCGGGACGAGCATGTCGCTGCCCTCGATCTCCGAGTTCAGGCCGAGGCGGCGGAACTGGCGGCGGACCATCAGCAGGTCCATCGGCTCGACCTCGCGGATGCGCAGCTCACCGCCCGTCGCCGCGGCGAGGGCCATGAAGCTGCCAACCTCGATGTGGTCGGCGGAGATGGTGTGCTCGGCACCGGCGAGCTTGTCGCGGCCGTGCACGGTCATCACGTTGGAGCCGATCCCGTCGACCCGCGCGCCCATCGCGCAGAGCAGCCGGGCGAGGTCCTGGACGTGCGGCTCGCAGGCGGCATTGGAGATCGTCGTCGGCCCCGGCGTCAGCGCCGCCGCCATCAGCGCGTTCTCGGTGCCCATCACCGAGGGCTCGTCCATGAAGATCGCGCAGGGGCTGAGGCCGCCCGCGGGAGCGCTCAGCTCGATCCAGCGGTCACCCTCGACGCGGGCACCGAGGTCTTTGAAGGCGTCGAGGTGCGCATCGAGGCGCCGGCGGCCGATGAAGTCGCCGCCGGGCGGCGGCATCCGCGCCTCGCCGAAGCGGGCCAGCAGCGGCCCGGCGAGCAGGAACGAGGCCCGGATCTGCTTCGAGAGCTCCTCGTCGACCGAGGCGCCGGAGACCCCGGCGGCGCAGAGCCGGACGCTGTTGTCGGCGACCCACGCCGCCTCCACCCCGAGCCGCTCCAGCAGCGCGATCTGCGCCTCGGTGTCGCGGATGCGCGGGACCCTGTGCAGCACCAGCTCCTCCTCGGTGAGCAGGCAGGCGGCGAGGATCGGCAGCGCGGCGTTCTTGTTTCCGGCGACGGTGAGCTCGCCCGAGAGCGGCACCCCGCCTTGGATGACGAATTTCTCCATTAGGAGTCCTCGCGCTTCATGGTCCGGCTAGGGTAACGGCCGCCATGCGGAGAGGCTGGAAGATCCTGATCGGCGTCGGCGTCGCCCTGGCGGTGCTGCTCGTGCTGAACACCGTGATCGTCGATCACGAAACCAAGTCGGCAGCCGTGACCGAACCCGGCGGCCGGCTGCTCAAGCTCCCCGGCGGCGAAATCGAGGTCGTCGAAAAAGGCCCGAGGGACGCCAGCCCGATCGTCCTGATCCACTGCTTCAGCTGCGCGATCAACTGGTGGAACCGGATGATGCCGAGGCTGGACCGCGACCACCGGGTGATCGCCGTCGACCTGCTCGGCCATGGGGGCTCGGAAAAGCCCACCTCCGGCTACACGATCCCCAACCAGGCGGACCTGGTCGCGCAGGCCCTGGCCAGGCTGGGCGTCCGCGACGCGGTGGTCGCGGGCCACTCGCTCGGCGGCTCGGTCGCGGTCGGCCTGGCGGAACGCTCACCCCAACTGGTGAAGAAGGTGATGATCATCGACACCCCGCCCGATCACTCCGGCAGCAGCCTCGGGCTGGTCGCGAAGCTGGGCTTCGCCCCCGTGATCGGCGAGCTCTTCTGGCGCGTCAAGCCGGACTTCGCGGTGAGGAAAGGGCTCGCGGTCGCTTTCGCGCCCGGCTTCGACGTGCCCGACGAATTCGTTGAAGACGTCAACCGGATGACCTACAGCTCCTACCACGACTCCCCCCAGGGCTCCGACGACTACACCAAGGAAGAGGCGCTCGACGAGCGGATGAAGGAAAGCGCCAAGCCCCTGCTGGTGATCATGGGCACCGAGGAGCAGATCGTCAACGAACCGGCGAAGCGGCTCGCCGAATATCGCCAGACTTATCGAGGGACCGAGACGAAGCTGGTCGCCGGCTCGGGCCACTCCCCCAATGTCGAGAAGCCAGCCGAGACGGCGGCGCTGCTGCTCGGATTTGCCAACTCACCGCTCAGGAGCGTGGGATCGAAGGCACGAGGAGGCGTCGGCTCAGCCGATGGGACCCCTGAGCAGAAACCGAAGTCCGGCTAGAAACCGCGCTAGAATGCCCTTTCCGGGCGTAAGCTGCAAGAAGGCCTGCAGTCTCGCTCTTCCATCCGAAGACCCCCGTACAGTCGAACCTATGTTCGATACGACAAAGACATCACTGCCCACCCGTCTAGCCGACGCCGCCGACTTGGCGATCGATTTCGCCACCCTCGGCGAGTACGGCCTCGAGCCCGTCGACGCACCGTCTCGCCCCTGCGAGAGCCGTCACCGGCCCGCCGCCCGTACCCGCAGCACAGGCACCTGGCACTCGGCGATCGACCGCTTCGCCACCCACGCCTGACGCGCAAGCGGCGGCGGCCTGGCCGCGACGGCACGCCCTCGCCCTCGGCGCCACCGGCATCACGCGCGCTCGGTATTCGAATTCAACGCCGAACAGATGGGCCTACCCGGCTTCCCGGCCCTACCCGTAGAGTGGGCGATCGACGCCCGCATCGGTCCCGACTGGAACAGCCTAGATGCCCTCGATCACACAGAGGACTTCCATCTCTCAATCCTGCTCTTCCACGCAGCCGAAGACGATCTCGTCCCAATCTCCACCAGCGAAGACTTCGCCAAAGCCCTCCTCCACAGGGTCACCTACTACTGCATCCCCAAGGGCAGCCACACCGAAGCCTGGAATGTAGATCCAGAGGTGTACAACCACCGCCAAAGCGCTTTCTAATGCAAAATCTCAGCGGTCCGCGACGGAGTTAGGCGTTTGGAAAGTCGTTCGAACCGACTGATTCGCAATTGACGCGCCCAGCGGGGGCGCGGCTGGCCAAGCTGGGCGGCGCACGCGGCCGCTGCGCGTAGCAGAGCTACGTGCGGGGCCGTGAGTGCCGAACCAGCGCCGCGCCAGACGTGTCATCCGTGGCGCGGCAATTCGAATCATTCGGTTCGGGCGACTTAAAGAACCGGCGGCGACCTACTCTCCCAGGAGGTTGCCCTCCAAGTACCATCGGCGCTGAGAGGCTTAACTGCTCTGTTCGGAATGGGA
>C688J35102_120989431_pt1 | contig 11281 bp, 9 predicted proteins | sample HopSoiMetagenom2_FD_35102 | JGI IMG/M metagenome (IMG submission 35102)
CACCGTGAGCGGCAGCGGCAACAACATGTGGGCGCGGGAAGATGACTTCCAGTTTGCGTGGAAGAAAATGTCGGGTGACGTTTCGCTGGCGGCGGACATTTCGATTCTCGGGCAGAGTGGCAATCCTCACAAAAAGGCGGTGCTGATCGTTCGCCAGAGTCTCGATGGGGATTCGGTCTATGCGGACATCGCGCTGCACGCCAACGGCTTGACAGCGCTGCAATATCGCGATGAAAAGGGCGCGGTCACTAATGATATCGAGCTGAATTTATCTCAGCCGGCGCCAAAACGACTGCGACTCGAGAAGCACGGCGATGTTTTCTATATGTCGGTCGCAAGAGAAGGAGAAGATTTGCATTTCTCCGGAGCGGGAATGCGCATCCCGATGCAGGAGCCGTTCTATGTTGGCATCGGCATGTGCTCGCATGACAAAGACGTTATGGAAACGGCGGTGTTTTCGAATGTGAAATTGAACAAGGCGAGTTTCGATTCTTCTGCGAAGCCGGTTTTGTACAGCACGCTGGAAACGCTGTCGGTCACTTCGAACGATCGGCACCTTATCCACGCTTCCGCCGTAAGGTTCGAAGCGCCGAACTGGTCGCGCGACGGATCGAGCCTGGTGTTCAACGGCGACGGACGACTCTGGAAGCTGCCTGCAACGGGCGGTAAACCGGAAATTGTGGACACGGGATTTGCGAACAAAGTGAACAACGATCACGGGTTTTCGCCTGATGGCACGCAGATGGCGATCAGCGACGGTTCGCAGGGCGATCAAAAGTCGATCGTATATATCCTGCCGGCGGCGGGCGGCGCTCCGAAGCGCATCACCGTGCCCGGCCACGGCGCATCGTATTGGCATGGCTGGTCGCCGGATGGAAAAACGCTCGCGTTTGTCGGCGAACGAAACGGAGATTTCGACATTTACGGAATTCCGGTCAGCGGCGGCGCAGCAGTTCGCCTGACGACTGCGAAAGGTTTGGATGACGGGCCCGATTATTCGCCGGATGGTAGGTACATTTATTTTAATTCGGAGCGTTCCGGCTCGATGCAGATCTGGCGCATGCATCCAGACGGGAGCGCTCAAGAGCGTGTGACTACGGATGATTCGAACGACTGGTTTCCGCATCCTTCGCCGGATGGGAAATGGATGGTTTTTCTCGCTTACGATAAAGATGTGAAAGGGCATCCGGAGAACAAGAATGTTGCGTTGCGTTTGATGTCGATGAGCGACAACAAAATCGCTACATTGGTGAAGTTGTTCGGCGGACAGGGAACGATCAACGTGCCTTCGTGGTCGCCCGATAGCAAACAGATCGCTTACGTGAGTTATCACCTCATCTCGCCGGAAAGCCGCAAGAATTAGATCGGCTATGAATGATCTGGTGCAGTTCACGCAGCAAGGCGAAATTGCGGTCGTCACTATCAACAATCCACCTGTGAACGCACTGAGCCCCGGCGTGCCTGAAGGCATTGCCGCAGCGCTGGAGCGAATCGATCGCGATGACTCCATTGGTGCCGCGGTGATCATTGGCGGCGGCAAAACTTTCGTCGCGGGAGCGGACATCAAGGAATTTGGCAAGGTCACATCGGGCGAAAGATCGCGCGGTGAAGGTTTCAAGCCGCTGCTGATCCGCATCGAGGATTGCCGCAAGCCGATTGTCATGGCCATTCACGGAAATGCTTTCGGCGGCGGACTGGAACTCGCGATGGCCGGCCACTATCGCGTGGCCGTTCACGGCGCGCAGGTAGGTCAGCCGGAGGTAAAGCTGGGTTTGATTCCGGGAGCCGCGGGTACACAAAGACTGCCGCGTTTGGCCGGCGTCGCAAAAGCGGTGCAGATGTGCGTGGACGGCAATCCTGTGAAGGCTGAAGATGCGCTGACGGCCGGCATTATCGATCGAGTGATCGATGGCGATTTGTTGCAGGGCGCTATCGCATTCGCCAGGGAAATCGCCGGTGTGGCGACGCGCAAAACGCGCCAGCGCGACGAGAAACTTGGCTCACCTGAAGAAAACCTGCCGATTTTTTTCGGAGCACGCGAGAGCGCACGAAAAAAGCAGCGCGGGATGATGGCGCCGCTGGCGGCTGTGGATGCCGTGGAAGCGGCCACCAAGCTGCCTTTCGATCAGGGCGTCGAGGAAGAGCAGAAACTTTTTACGAAGTGCTTGTTTTCGGATCAATCTAAAGCGCTGATCCACGTTTTCTTTGGGGAACGTGAAGTCGCCAAGATTCCAGATGTGCCCAAGGACATGCCCATTCTTCCGGTGAATCGCGCGGCAATCGTGGGAGCCGGCACGATGGGCGGCGGAATCGCGATGGTTTTTGCGAACGCCGGCATTCCGGTGCTGCTGAAGGAAACCGATCAGGCGGCGCTCGATCGCGGCGTGGCCAACATTCAAAAAAACTACGCAAGCTCCGTGAAGCGCGGGCGCTTTACGCAGCATTTCGTAGACGAACGGCTGAAACTGATTGAGCCGACGCTTGTTTATGATGGTTTTTCGAACGTGGATATTGTTATCGAAGCGGTATTCGAAGGCATGTCCGTGAAGAAGGAAGTGTTCGGTGAACTCGATCGCGTCTGCAAGCCTGATGCGATTCTTGCCAGCAACACTTCCACATTGAATATCGATGAAATCGCATCGTCGACGGCGCGACCGCAGTCCGTGTTGGGTACGCATTTTTTTAGTCCCGCGAATGTGATGCGTTTGCTGGAGATTGTGCGAGGCAAAGCGACCAGCAGGGAAGTGCTGGCAACGTGCATGCAGCTTGCGAAGAAGCTTGGAAAAATCGGCGTGCTGGTCGGCAACTGTACCGGCTTCGTCGGAAATCGCATGTTCCATCCGTATCGGCGCGAGGCGCAATTTCTCGCCGAGGAAGGAGCGGCAATCGAAGCGGTGGACGCGGCGCTCTATGAATTCGGCATGGCGATGGGGCCGCTGGCCACCGCCGATCTTGCGGGGCTCGATATCGGTTGGCGGATTCGCAAGGAGCATCGCCACCTGCAAAAAGCTGGCGTACGGCAGCCAATCGCGGAAGATCGGCTGTGCGAGATGGGGCGCTTCGGACAAAAAGCCGGAGCAGGCTGGTACAAATATGACGAGAATCGCCGCGCGATTGCTGATCCCGAAGTCGCCGCGTTGGTCCGTCAGTGGGCAGCGAACGCAAACATCGCGCGACGCGAGATTTCATCGGCCGAAATTGTGGATCGCTGCATTTATGCGCTGGTGAACGAAGGGGCGCGAATTCTGGAGCAGGGGTACGCGCTGCGGTCCGTGGATATTGACATCATTTATTTGAACGGGTATGGCTTTCCGGCGTATCGCGGCGGGCCTATGTGGTACGCGGATACCGTGGGCTTGAAGAATGTTTATGAGCGCATCTGCGAATTTCAGAGGCAGCATGGCGAGCTATGGACCCCGGCACCGCTGCTGCAACGGTTGGCGGAGCAAGGCAAAACGTTTGCGGAAGTCGATAGTCAGAAAAGCATTGGGGCGTAAAACCGGACCTGCGCATCGCAGGATTGACCGCAACTACACAAACCAATTACACGAGCGAAATATACAAATCGGCTAGACGATCTTGTCCTTCGAATAGCAGATCGTTTCGAGATTACAGTCCAGGCATCGCGGCTTTCGCGCAATGCACACGCGCCGTCCATGCCAGATCAGTTGATGCGAAAACTGGATCCATTTGTCTTGCGGAATGACGCGCATCAAGTCCTGCTCTATTTTTTTCGGCTCTTCGTGTTTCGTAAGGTCCAGGCGCCGCGATAATCGCATCACGTGGGTATCGACGACCACCCCGACGGCAATTCCAAATCCGGTGCCAAGCACTACGTTAGCGGTCTTACGCGCGACTCCCGGCAAAGTGAGGATGTCTTCCATGGTCTGCGGAACTTTGCCGCCAAATTTCTCGAGGATTCCCTTGCTCGCTCCCATGATCGACTTCGTTTTGTTCCGGAAAAATCCTGTCGGACGAATCTCCTGCTGCAACTCACTCGGATTTGCGTACGCGAAATCTTCTGGACCTTTATATTTTTTGTAGAGTGTCTGGGTCACTTCATTCACGCGCACATCCGTGCATTGCGCCGACAGAATCGTGGAAATCAGCAACTGAAAAGGGTTTTCGTGTTTCAACTCGCAGTTTGCCGCTGGATACGCTTCGTCCAGCTTCGCCAAAATCGCGGCCACGCGCTTGGGATCGCTGCCCGGGCCAACTGCTTTTGCCACTTTCGCGGCCTTTGCAGGTTTCTTGCCCGTCGTGCCGATGATTGACTCAGGCAGTTTGCGGCGTTTCTTGGCGCGGGCGGGCTTTTTCGATTTAATTTTCGCCATGGCCCGAGGATATCACACGCTCTGATTCACGCTGCCAGCGGCAAACGCATCGCCGAATTCCGCTATTTAGCGGTCACGCAAAACCGTCAGCAGCTTTCGAAATGCTTTGCCGCGATGGCTGTGCTGATTTTTTTCATCGGCGCTCAGTTCGGCGAACGCCTTGCGCAATGGCGGAAAATAAAAGACTGGATCGTACCCAAAGCCGCCCGCACCCTGTGATGACTTCAGAATGTCGCCAGCCACTCGATCGGTAACAATCGCGACGGGTCGCCCGCCTTTAGCGAGCGCGATGACGCAGACAAAGTAAGCGCGGCGCGCATCACCGTCGAGTCCGCGCATTTCTCCTAACAGTTTCGCAATGCGGTCGGCGCTAGTTGCGGTTGGGCCAGCATAACGTGCCGAATGCACGCCGGGGGCGCCGCCTAAAGCCGGCACCACTAATCCCGAATCATCCGCAAAGACAAATTCGTCGCGATCTCTTTCATCGCACGCTTGCGAATAATAAAGCGCCTTGCCCAGCGCATTTTCCGCAAAGGTCGGCGCGTTTTCTTCGAATGGAGGGAGCGCATCGAACGAGGGTAGCAATTCAAGCCTAACAATCGAGTCGGCCGCGTCCGCGTTGGCGAGCGCCTGGAATTCACGCAACTTTCCAGCGTTTGACGACGCGAGGTACAACTTGTCTATCGACTTACCGGGTGCGCGCACTGAATTTCAGAGGCAGCAGCGTTCGTTGTTCGTCCGTGAGCCGCCGTATTCCCGCTGCGGCTAGTGCCAGCAGATCCTGCATCTCGCTTCCCGAAAACGGGCGCCCTTCGGCGGTGGCCTGAATCTCCACGAAGTGACCGCTGCCGGTCATCACCACATTCATGTCCACTTCCGCGCGCGAATCTTCTTCATACGCGAGATCGAGCAGCGCACGATCGTCCACAATTCCGACGCTGGTCGCCGCCACCGTATCAATCAGCGGCGAACTTTTCCAGATTCCCGCCGCAACCATGCGTTCGAACGCCAGCGCCAGCGCCACAAACGCTCCGGTAATGGACGCGGTACGCGTGCCGCCGTCGGCCTGAATCACATCGCAATCGATCCATACGGTGCGCTCGCCGAGCGCTTCCTGATCCGTAACGGCGCGCAGCGAGCGCCCGATCAAGCGCTGAATCTCCTGCGTGCGCCCGGACTGCTTGCCACGCGTCGCCTCGCGGGCCGTTCGTTCTTCGGTGGCGCGCGGCAGCATGCCGTACTCGCTGGTGACCCAGCCTTTGCCGCTACCCTTGAGAAATCCCGGCACGCCGTCGTCAACGGTCGCGGTGCAAATCACGCGCGTATTTCCCAATTCGATCAGCACGCTTCCTTCGGCCGTGGAAATAAAATCCGGCGTGATCTTGAGAGACCTTATCTGATCGGCGTTGCGCCCGTCGCTTCGCAATGTTCCTCCACTCATTCGGTTCACGTTTCGCTGAGGTGTCGCTGCGAAAACTCAGCGTCCCCGGCGTGCCGCATTAACCCAGTCGTTTCTCGTATTTGGTTTCGGTGTTCTCTTGCTGTTCAGGGTTTGCGTTCAGTGGGCGCCAGTTTGCCGGGGGGATTGGCGGGTGTCAACTTCTGTGCAGGGGCTGGTTTTCTCGCACCGAGCGCGGGCGATTTCACCGGCGCAGAGCCAGACACTGGCGAAGGCGCAGCTTCCCGCGAGTCGTCAGCTGCAACCGGCCGCACCGGCATCGCCACTGCTCGTGCATTCACCAAAAATGTTCGGGTCAAATCCAGATGACCAGCCAGAGTATCCACTTCCTGTCCATGGATGAGAATTTTCAGCCAGCGAATCTGCGGAACATTGGCTTCCAGCGATTTGGTAATCGAGTCTACCGCCAACTGCTCGCTCTGGATCCCGGAAGGAGTCGCGGTGGCCAGCGCTTCCGAAAAATCCGCTACGCCGGTGCCGTCGGGTAACAAATAAAATGCCAGCAGCACCGCATCGGGCGGCAGCGTTCGCAACTCCGCATCGACTGGGCCGGCCAGCAAAGTGTTCAGCACTTGTTTAGCGCGCAGCACCGGATCGTGTGGAAGCGGCAAATCGACGGTCACCGGCATCAACGAGCCGTCGCGAGCGCCCGCAGACCAGAACAGTTTCGCTTTGCCGACGGGCTCACCCACGTTCGAGGCGGCCGGCTGAGTTAGCTCGCGGCGCACCTGTTCTTCGCTCTTGGCAGGAGCTTGCGCGGACAGGCGCAAATTTCGCTTCAACACCGGAAAATATCCGGCCGCAATTGCGACCGCCAGCACGAGCATTGCAATCAACCACCAGCGCCAGCGAGGCATCAAGGCCGCTCCCCAGGGTTCGTCGCTACAACATACGACGGGCGAAAGGCCGACGCGCCGCGCGCGATTGCATCCGCCACGCCGGGAGCCATGCGATCGAGTTGGCCACGATCGTCGACTGCGACGCTGGAGACCTCGACCGCGATTGCCGGGGCCGCCGTCGTGCGTAGTTGGCGCACGGCGGCGACCTGCGCCGTCCTCGGAGAACCTTTGAATCGCTGCGAAAGAAAACTTTGCACCAGGTCACCGAAGCGCCTGCTCAGCGGCAGGAACGGCGCTTGCGCGCGTTCCCACGGAATCAATCCGGTGGTATCGTTCGCTCCGGCCAGGTCGCTCATCACGTAAACGCGCACGGTTCCCGGGAATCCGGTAGAGGCAACGTGAAGCGTCACAAATACCGCGCCGCGTTGCGCATTCGCGATCGCTGACCGATCGTCGAACGACGGATTCTCGTTCCCTTGCCGCGTCAACATCACCTGAAATCCCAGCGCTTCAAGCGCCGTTTTCGTTTGCGCCGTAAAATCCATCACCACTTCGCTCTCGCGAATTCCGCCGGTGCCGCGCGCACCGGGATCGGTGCCGCCGTGCCCGGGATCGAGCACCACAATACTTGGAGAGCTTCGTGGCGATGACGCAGCAGGCGCTTGCGCTGCTTTCGATGCGGCGGCCGCATTTGTTGAGGAAGGAGAGGGAACCGAGGTCGGACTCTGAGCGGGTGGAGCCGCTTGCGTCACCGCGGCGGTGACAGGCGACTGCGCGAAGACGCTGCCACTTTCCAGCCACAAGAAAACTCCAACTGTTAACAGCGCGGTTGCGCGAAATATCATCGCAATTGAGACGGCAACGGGCGCGGTAGGCCCACCAACACGAACGCGGCAGTCGGCGCTGACGCGCAATCGGATCTTCAATAATATTTTTCTCGGAAGGTAATTTCTCACGGACAGCAGAATAGCAAACCCAGCGGATAGCTCACTTCATACCACTCACATAGGCCGCGAAAAAGGGACGGGCAGGCGTCGTCCCTTGCAGTGCGGCGGCTCGACGCCGCGTTTCAGCGGCGCCATCCGCATGGATGATCGTCACGTGCAGAGCTGTGCCAACGAGCCTTAACTCGCCGCAGGGTCCTGTCCGTTTCGGTGGCCGCGATGTTCCTGCCGCCACTCCTTCATGGTCTTGCGCTGCTCCGGCGTCAGCATGGCCTCCACTTGCTTGTGCGAATCGCGACGAATCTGCTTCATCTTCGCCTGCTTCTGTTCGGCGCTCAGCGAAGAATCATTCTTTACTGCATCCATCTGCGACTTCGCGTCCTCGTGGATCTTCTTCATCTGCGCCTTCTGGTCATCGGTAAGGTTCAGATTCGGACGATCCGCTTTCTTTTCGGGTGCCGCCTGTTCCTGCGCGGTCCCTTGTGCATCCTGCGCTAGGGTGATAGCTGGCGCAGCGCCTACCAACAACAATGCCGCTACCAGCCCCTGCGTGATGAATTTATTGCTCATGACAATTCTCCTCGTGGCGCTGGCTCTCTGGCCCTCAGCCTCGACAGCCTCGACGGAAACCAGCGCTCGACTTCTGCTTAGACAAACACCATCCCACACACAATGTCGCGCCAAGCTGTGCGAGCGTATGCATGTGAATCGCAAGGATTTGCCATTCAAAGAGAAAAAGTAGAAAAAAAGCCCGGCTTCAGAAGCCGGGCTGGCTACAACTATTCAACCATGGATACTAGGCGGTGCTCTCGGTACGCTCCAGCACAATGGTCTTCAATGCGGGCTGCCGCAATCTTCGCGTTGCCAGATAGGCCACAAAACCGCCCAATATGATGATCGCGCCAAAAACGAGACCGTTCATCCCCAGAATCGTTTCTTGCTCGCTCTCCACCATCGCCAGTACCAACAGCGAAATCGGGAACAGCCCGGTCAGGATCGCGCCGACCAGCCCGCCCGGCACGCGAAAATCGCGCTTCAGCTCCGGCTCCCGAATCCGCAGCGCCACCAGCGTGACAAATTCCAGGCTCAAGCTCGCGCCATACAGCATGATGTCGATGGTTATGAGCCGCTTGAATCCCAGGCCCAGGCAAAACGCCCAGCAAGTGGCGCAAACAAGAATCGCCACCCACGGCGCATCCGTGCGCTTGCTGGTTTTCGCAAAAATCTTCGGCAGCATTCCGTCCTGCGCCATCGCCAGCGGCAGCCGCGAATAGCTCATCACCAGCGCGTTGAACATTCCGAAGGCGCTCATCATTCCGCCGACCACGATCAGGAATCGTAGCCATTCGAATCCCAGGATCTTCCCGCCGATCAATCCGGCGATCGTGGCCCATGAACCATCTTCGGCAAACATCGAAGCGGGAATCCCCGTGAAGTACGCGGCCACGAACGGCGCGATGTACGTCACTGCCACCAGCACAACTGCTGCGATCATCGCTCGCGGATATGTTCGCTGCGGCCGCTCCACTTCGTCGGCGATCGTCGACGCGTTGTCCCAGCCCATGTAATTCCACATGGCCACGAGCACGCCGCCGAGTAAGCCGAGGCTAGCCCCCTCGGTCGTTGCCGCCGCCGGCGCCGCGCTGGCCAAAGCTCCTACCTTGAATGGCGCGAGCATCACTACGAGCGCAAATGGCGCCGACAAACAAAAGAACAGCCACAACGAGGTGATCCCGACCACGCGAATGCCGGCAAGATTCAGCACCGCGCATGCCGCCACCACAAACAATCCGGCCGCGATGGCGTGGCTCTGCGTGCCGAACCACGGCGAAAATTGTTTCAGGTAAAAGACAAAAAGCGTCGGATAAATGGCCATATCGAAAATGCTGGCCGCCAGCGACAACCACGCTTCCTGGAATCCCCAGAAATTACCCAGCCCGCGCCGCACCCACGCGTAGTAGCCGCCTTCCGCCGGCAGCGCGCTGCTCAGTTCGCCGATCATAAACGCCGTCGGCAAACACCACACCACCGGAAGAAAAAGCAGAATCAGGATTCCGTGCCCGTAGCCGGCGCCCGAAATAATTTGCTCCGTCCCATAGGTTCCGCCTGACACCATGAAGAATGTCGCCGCCACAAGCGGCCACAGTGTCAGCTTTGCGACTCGTGATGTAGCTTTGGAAATTGCCTGGGTAGGAAGTGTGGCGGGCAGCGATAACGTACTCAATTTTTACTAACCGTCCTCCTCAAACGACTCTCGTTCTCAACCCATCGCCGCGTGAAATGCGCTGTTCGGCTGGCAAAATCAGGCTGGAGCCAGTTCGCAGTCGAAGAATACAAGGTCCACACCGCCACGCAAGAAAAAAACGCACGCCGCGAAAGATTTCTGCTCGCCTGCGAGTGTGTACGAGAATCGATGTAAGGGCGGTCGAGCGGCCGGACGTCAACATCGCCGACCAACCAGTCACTCGCCACTGGCCACTCGCCACTTCCTCGCCCTCCTTCATGCTAAACTCCGCCGCCGATCCGCACTTATACTTGTCAGGAGCTTTTGCGAATGAAATTGGTCCCGGTCTTATTGCTTAGTGTCGCCGCCTCGATCCTTCCGCTATCCTCCGCCGCACAAACTCCCCACCCGATCACCATCGAAGACCGCTTCCGCATCCAGGAAGTGACCGACCCGCAACTCACGCCCGACGCCAAGTGGGTCGCCTACGTGGTCAGCACCACCTCGCTGAAAGAGGACGACTCCAAAGACCGCATCTGGATGGTGCCCTTCAGTGGCGGCGAGGCCGTCGCGCTTACGGCCGAACGCGTCTCGTCTTCCCATCCGCGCTGGAGCCCGGACGGCAAGTACCTCGCTTTTCTTTCCGCGCGAGATGAAGGCAAAACCCAGATCTGGCTGCTCAATCGAAGTGGCGGCGAAGCCCAGCGCCTCACCGACACCGCACAAGATGTGCAGGACTTTGCGTGGGCTCCCGACAGCAGCCGCATCTGCCTGATTCTTCGCGACCCCAGCCCCGAAGAGCTCGAAGCCACAAAGGACAAAGACAAAGATCAAGGCAAGCGCGACGACGAAGACGCCGCGGCGAAATCGAGCAAATCGAAAAAGTCTAAGGCGCAAAAGCCTTGGGTGATTGATCGGCTGCAGTTCAAGGCTGACGAAATCGGCTACCTCGATCACCGCCGCAACCATCTCTACATCTTTGCTCTCGACACAAAAGCTCTCACGCAAATCACCGGCGGCGATTACGATGACTCCCAGCCTGCCTGGTCGCCCGACAGCAAGCAGCTTGCCTTCACCAGCAACCGCTCCTCCGATCCCGATCGCAACTACGACAACAACATCTGGACCGTCGCCGCCGACAACACCGACAAAGGCGCGCATCTGGTGCAGGTCACCACGAACCCGGGCGAAGACCACGAGGCTGCCTGGTCGCCGGATGGCAAGTGGATCGCATACGTCACACAAACCGAGCCGAAATTAATGGAGTACGCCACCAAGCACCTCGGCGTGTCGCCGGCGGGAGGCGGCGAATCGAAAGTCCTGACACGCAGCTTTGATCGCGGCGTCAGCGATGTCCGCTTCTCTGGCGATTCCCAATCTATCTACTTCATCGCCGACGACGACGGCACGCAAAACCTCGCGCGCATTCCCCTAGCAGGCGGTGAAGTCACGCGCGCCATTGGCGGGCGCCTGATGCTGTA
>C688J35102_120989430_pt1 | contig 11278 bp, 11 predicted proteins | sample HopSoiMetagenom2_FD_35102 | JGI IMG/M metagenome (IMG submission 35102)
AAGAGCCTGCGCGCGCTGGCGCTGCCGCCGCGGCTGGCGCGCATGATCGTGGATTCGCACCGGCTCGGCGCGGGCCGGCAGGCCGCGGAGATCGCGGCGATATTGACCGAGCGCGGGCTCGGCGGCGACAGCACAGACCTCGACGCGCGGCTCGAGCAGTTTCGCCGCGACCGTTCGCCGCGCGCGGCAAGCGCACGCAGCCTCGCCGAGCGCTGGGCGGGGCAAGTCGCGGCGGTCGAGCGCGCCACGTCGGACGATGCGCCATCCACCGGCGCGATGCTGGCGTTCGCCTTTCCCGACCGCGTCGCGCGCAACCGCGGCAACGGGACGTTCGTGCTGACCAACGGGCGGGGCGCGGCGGTCGATGCGGCTTCGGCGCTGGCGCGGGCGCCGTTCATCGCGGTGGCCGAGTTGAGCGGCACGGCAGCGAGCGGGCGGATATTGCTCGCCGCGCCGATCACGCAAGGAGAGATCGAGCAGTACTTCGCCGGCCAGATCGAAGCTGCCGACGAGATCGGCTTCGACCGCGCCGCGCTCGCCTTGCGGGCGCGACGGAAGCGAAGCTTGCATGCCATCACGCTGTCGGAAGCGCCGCTGGCGCTGTCGCCCTCGCCGGAAGCGGCGCGAATCCTGGCCGATGGATTGACCGCGGCGGGATTCGACCGATTGCCGTGGTCAAAACCCCTGAAGCAATGGCGCGATCGCGTGATGTTCCTGCGCAAGGCGGAAGGCGAACCGTGGCCGGACCTGTCGGACGACGCGCTCGCGGCGGCGCGCGAGACATGGCTGGCGCCGGCGCTCTACGGCAAGACATCGCTGAAGGATTTTTCCGCCGGCGAGCTCTCGGATGCGCTGATGGCGCTGCTGCCATGGGAATTGCGCGCGCGGCTGGAGCGCGAGGCGCCGACGCATTTCGAGGCTCCGACCGGCACGATGCTAGCCATCGACTACGAGGCCGAACAGGGCCCCACCATCGCGGTGCGGCTGCAGGAATTGTTCGGGCTGACCACGCATCCTTCGATCGCCAAGGGCGCAGTGCCGCTGGTGCTGGAACTGTTGTCGCCGGCGCACCGCCCGGTCCAGGTCACCCGCGACCTCCCCGGCTTCTGGCGCGGCAGCTACGCCGCCGTCCGCTCCGACCTGCGCGGCCGCTACCCGCGCCATCCCTGGCCCGACGATCCGGCCAGCGCCTCGCCAACGCGGCGCGTCAAACCCAAGGGGACGTGACGCGTTAACCTTTCGCTCATCCTTATCCGCGAAATAGCACCGCCGTTAGCATCCGTTTGCGCACAGACATGCTGAGATCGCGGCCTCCTGGAGCGAGAATGAAGTCATGCGTAACATCGTGATCATAGCCGCGGTGCTGATCGGAGCCGGCACCTGGATGGCGCAGACCGCCGACAAGATGACGGCGTCCCGCACGACCAGCGGCGCCAACATGGCGGCGTCGGCGCGGCTTCAGGAGGCCGCGCCAAGCGGCGTGCGCAGCCTCAGCATACCCCGCGACGGGCGCGGCCATTTCCAGGCCGAGGGCCGCATCGACGGCCAGCGCATCGATTTCATGGTCGACACCGGCGCCTCGGTCATTGCGCTGAACGAAAAATCCGCCGCCCGCTTCGGCCTGCGTCCCTCGCGCGGCGACTACAATGCGACCGTCACCACCGCCAACGGCACCATCAAGGCGGCGCGTACGCGGCTTGCGTTGGTCGAGCTCGGCGGCCTCGTGGTGCGCGACGTCGACGCCATGGTGCTGCCCGACGAGGCGCTGTCGGAAAACCTGCTCGGGCTGTCGTTCCTGTCGAAACTGAAGCGCTTCGAATACGCCGGCGGCAAGCTCGTGCTGGAGCAGTGATTCGCTGAACGCGAAAGCGCGGCAATCCGCGAAATTCCTTCAACATCGTCATTGCCGGACTTGACCCGGCAATCCATCCTTTTCAAAGAAGATGGATGCGCGGGTCAAGCCCGCGCATGACGATGGTGTGAGTGATCCAGATGTTTCCCAAGCCGCAAAACTTCCTCGCGCCGAACAGCTACGCTTTCGAATCCGCGCCGATGGTGAAGCCGACCGGGTTTCGCGAATATGATGCGCGCTGGCTGTTCGGCAGCGAGATCAACCTGATGGGGGTGCAGGCGCTCGGCATGGGGCTGGGCACCCTGATCGCCGAGCTCGGGCAGCGACAGGAGATCGTGGTCGGTCACGACTTCCGCAGCTATTCGGCATCCATCAAATACGCGTTGGTGGCGGGGCTGATGGCCGCGGGCTGCAAGGTGCACGACATCGGGCTCGCAGTGACGCCGATGGCTTACTTCGCGCAGTTCGAGCTCGACGTTCCCTGCGTCGCGATGGTGACTGCCTCGCATAACGACAATGGCTGGACCGGGGTGAAGATGGGCGCCAGCCGCCCGCTCACCTTCGGGCCGGACGAGATGAGCCGGCTGAAGAGAATCGTGCTCGAAGCCGACTTCAGGACCGGAGCCGGCTCGTACCGGTTTCACGAGAATTTTCCGGCGCGCTACATCGCCGACCTCACCAAACGCCCAAAACTGAAGCGCAGGCTCAGGTGCGTGGTCGCCTGCGGCAATGGCACCGCGGGTGCATTCGCGCCGGAGGTGATGCGGGGCGTCGGCTGCGAGGTGGTGCCGCTCGATACCGAGCTCGACCATACATTTCCGAACTACAATCCCAATCCGGAAGACATGAAGATGCTGCACGCGATGCGCGACGCGGTGCTTCTGCACAAGGCGGATGTCGGCTTCGGGTTCGACGGCGACGGCGACCGCTGCGGCGTGGTCGACAATACGGGCGAGGAGATCTTTGCCGACAAGGTCGGCGTCATGCTCGCGCGGGACATGTCCGCGATCACGAGGAACGCGCAGTTCGTGGTCGACGTGAAATCCACCGGCCTGTTCATGACCGATCCGGTGTTGCAGCGGCAGGGCGCTGTGACGTCGTACTGGAAGACCGGGCATTCCTACATGAAGCGGCGCACCCACGAACTCGGCGCGCTGGCGGGGTTCGAGAAGTCCGGACACTTCTTCTTCCATCAGCCGCTCGGCCGCGGCTATGACGACGGCCTGGTCTCCGCGATCGCGATCTGCGAGATGCTCGACCGTGCGGGCGACCAATCGATGGCGGATTTGAAGAACGCGCTGCCAAAAACCTGGTCGTCGCCGACCATGTCGCCGCATTGCGCGGACGAGGCCAAATACGGCGTGGTCGACGGCGCGACCAAACATTTCGAGGCGCTGCAGCGGAGCGGCGGCAAGGTCGCCGGCCAGAACATCCGCGATCTGGTCACGGTGAACGGCGTGCGCGTCACGGTCGAGGACGGCAGCTGGGGGCTGGTGCGCGCCTCATCGAACAAGCCGGAACTCGTGGTGGTGGTGGAAAGCCCGGTCTCGGAGCAGCGCATGCACGACATGTTCGAGGCGATGGACTCGGTGCTGCGGGGCTACGCCGAGGTGGGGGAGTATAATCAGAAAATTTAGCTCTGTCATCGCGGGCTTGAGCGGGCAATCGAGCTACTTCGAGAAAGAATCTTCGCCGCGGCCGATATGCGGCAGCCCGCAGTCGATCACGCATTCATTGAGCTGACGGCGACCGGCGACGCGCAGCCGCTGGTCATTGAGCGGTTGCGGAGTAGGCACAGGCTGCAACCATCACCCGGCCCAGTTGATGCTCGAACGGTGCATGCGTTGCTGCGGTATGACGGGGATCGGAATTTCAGCAAAGAAAACGTATATGATGCTAAAGCAATCGAGCTAAAAGCGCGCGAGACATTGGTTGTCGTCGGGGAGGTCTTTAAACTTGGCAACAAGTAGTTCAAACCGGTATATATCTTGGGGGGAGTTCGAACGAGTCGACCTCCGAGTCGGAACTATTGTCGAGGTCTTGCCTTTTCCCGAAGCGCTAAAGCCAGCATGGAAACTTCGCATTGATTTTGGCGCGCTAGGTGTGAAGCGCTCGAGCGCCCAAGCCACGAAATATTACGAGCCGGCTGGCCTTTTGGGCCGGCAGGTGATCGCGGTCGTAAATTTTCCGCCGAAACAAATTGGGCCGTTTATGTCCGAAGTATTGGTGACTGGTTTTGCTGATGAGGCCGGTGGAATGGTCTTGGCCGGTGTCGAACGAGCGGTCCCAAACGGGGCGCGTCTAGTTTGAATGCACACCGTCAACTGAGAGGCATTTATGTTCGCGGTTGCAGAACTGACGCTTCGGGGTGATCAGTGCCGGTTTACGATCAGGAACAGTTTGCCCTCGCCAACCGCGGAAGTTTCCGGCCAACTAGCGACAGCTCTGCTCATCCCCGACCAGAAATCGCCAAACAAATCCAGGCACCGTCGGGCTCCGGTCAGGATGACTTGCATCTCACCGTTTCCGCGGGCGTATCGCACGAGCGCTTGCCGCATGGCCTGGATATGCTCTGGTTCCTCCTTGTCGTGCACGACGAAGAACTTCATTCCCTCTGAAGCGCCGCTTGCATTCTCCAGCATACGAAAAGCCTTCCGGAATGAACGCAGCATATTGTCTGCCTGAAATTCGAGCGCGTATTGTCCACCCATGCTGGCAAGGATCGGACTGTCGCGATAGAGCGTGGTAAGCCCGTTGATCAGGTTGTGCGTTTCGGGAAGCAGCGGAGCTCGTGAGAGATCCGCGTCCGCAACTCCGATGTCGCGGCATAGATGGCGAAATAAATTGCCGTGTCCTTCCGATTCGATTCCCGATCCCAGCTCCGAATACAGGATGCCCGTAAGATAGAAGCGGGTTCCGTGGTCCACGCGTGCGATAAGTTGAGCCAACACACCCGGAAAATTGTCGGTTACAAAGTAATATTCCGGAACAATCCGTCTCAGTCGCTCCATGCCGATTTTTTCAGCCATGTCAAAAAACTGGTTCTTCCAGGCAGAATGCCCCTGAATCATCGCATCCAGATTAGCGAATTCATTCATGTTCGTTCCTTTGAGAGCCCACGTCTGATGCAACGCGCGAATTTGATAATAGATCATCCGAGCACAAGCTTGTTATTCGCAAAGAGGTAGTACAGTACCGTTGGCCAAAATGAATGCCTCTATACAAACCCGGCAGACGGCCATTAAAGTAGCGCTTGTTAATTTGACTACCTAACGTTTACAGCCGAATCAAGTGGGCGAATTGTTGATAGACGCTTCGTCGAAATTTCGGCGTTCAGAATTCAACCCCAGGAACATGGAACGATGAGTAGTAGTCGCGCGACGATGATAGCGTCTATCGCGGTGGCGGTTGCCTTGGTCACGTATTTCGTCGTCCGTCCCGGCGAAGATGGCGAAGGAAATCTTGTTTTAGGCGCAGTTTTTCCGTTGTCGGGCGATGTGGCGAGCTACGGCAAGGCGGCGCAAAACGGAATAAATCTCGCGCTGGACGAAGTTAATGCTGCCGGCGGCGTCGGCGGCCGAAAAATCAAGGTCGACTATGAAGATAGTCGCGGCCAGTCCGGCGAAGCAATTTCGGCGATACGACATCTCATTGCGGTGTCGCATCCGCCGCTAATTTTCGGCGAAGCACCGAGTTCGGCGACGGTTGCGATCGCGCCGATCGCCAACGAAAACCAGACCGTCCTTATTTCGCCGATCTCCTCGTCCGAGGAACTAACGCAAAAGGGCGGACCCTATTTTTTCCGGCTGGCGCCCTCCGATGGCATTCAGGCACGGCTAATGGCGGGCTGGGTCCGTGAAGACGGACATTCAAAGGTTGCAGTCGTATATGTAACCAACAGTTGGGGAGACAGCCTGCGCCGCGAATTCATTCTGGCTTACGTGGGCGGCGGCGCGCAGATTCCAATCGTCGAAGGAATTGCCGAGGGCACCCGCGATTTGCGCACCGTCCTGACAAAAGTAAAAGCGTCGGGAGCGGACGCGTTGTACGCGATCACCTACGGCAAGGAAGGCGGCGCACTGCTTCGTCAGGCAAGGGAATTGGGCCTGGCGATGCAGATTTATGGCGCCGACGTTTGGGGTTCGCCTGAATTGAAGGAAACCGCCGGCGCGGACGCGAACGGTGTGAAAATAATCGTTCCCGCTCAATTCCAAGGACCGGGCTACGATACTTTCTCGAAGAAGTTTCGCGGCCGCTACGGCGCGGACCCGGATGTTTACGCCGCATATTCCTACGACGCATTCCAAGTCGCTGCGAAGGCCTTGGCATCAGCCGATCGAGGGCCGAAACTTAGGGATTTAATCCGCAGCATGAAATACGAGGGCGTGACCGGCCCGATCAGCTTCGACGAGAACGGAAATGTTGTTGGTAAGAATTTTAGCCGAGTAATTCTGTCAGGAGGCAAATAGTCACGTGATCATTTCGGTCGACCAGAGTTGCTGTGATGGTTGGTGAGATACTGCTGTTCGCAAACAACAGGATATTTGAGCCGCTTCTTCAGCGCCTGGAGGTTCGTGCGGGCGAACTTGATTCCAGGCGGAATCTCGGTTTTTGGTTTCGGTTTTACTTGCAGGTGCTGCTCACTCTGCTTGTATGCTATCTCATGGTATGGTTGCTAAGCTTCATTACAGCGATGGTACCGCCCTTTTTAGACCCGCTACTGGACAACATTCCGACTTTGAAGCCGTTATTCCAGGAAGCGGCGCACACATTTCACGTCCTGTTTGCGTGGTCGCCATTTCTGTTCACCATCATCGTTTCATGCGCGAAGGTACGCACAAGTTATCGGGAAGCCAAAGATAGTTCCGCGTCCGAGACACAGGCGCTCAATCAGGTCAGGCAAGAGATAAAATCGGCGAACGAGCAGTTTCCGGAAATGCTTGTCTCCTCCATTGAAAAGGTCGCCGACCATGGCCCCATCAAGACAATAGTCGAGGCGCTGAATCCCACGAATGAGCAGCTTCAGTCAGTCATCCGGCAGGTGACCGAGGATACCGTCTCACGAATGAACCTTCTCAGGAATTTGTTGCTGTTGCCCAAGCGGGCAAGAGATAGTCTTGAGAAGATAACCGACCTCTCGCACAAGCGCGGGGGGCGTGCCGAGGGTGACGACGACGCGCCCCATTGGAGCGATCTTTACATTTCATTCGCTATCACTATGCAAATGGAGCCGTGGCAGTCAGCCTTCAAGGACGAGAAATTTGTATTCGTGCGGGATATCGAGGAGCTGCGCTGCTTTCATGCGGATCCTAACCGCCTCCGCCTTGCATTCCAGGAACAATTGCATAAAGATTTTATCGAGATGCTCAACCTGGTCAACGGACGCCTAACCAGCGTCATGTATCGCGATATATCTGCATGGCGCGATCCTCGATACTACACGGAAAACGCGAAATTGCTTGAGCGGAAAATCCGGAGTAGTTCAGCGGAGGGATTGAAGCGACTGTTTGTTATCGACGATAGCTGGAAGAGCTCTTCAGCAGATGGAGTGAATGAAAATCTGGTCTCCGCCATCATGGGCGCGATCTGGCATGACGAAAAAAAGTATGATTCGAGGTTCGTCTCGGCTCAATCGGCCGGCACCGCGCTGGTGCCTGAAGATGAAAGCTTCCTGGCATCATGTGTGCTCAACGACACAGTGATCGCAATGCACGCCAAATACGAGCCCCAGCCTCCCGGAAAGACGGCTCGCGAATTCGAACGGTATATCTACAAGTGCGATTCAGACAAGCGGTTCGTTGAAGAGTACGGATACGCATTTTCGAAAGCATGGTTTGCTAGCGGCGCGCAGACGCCTGATAAATTTATTGAGGCTTATACAGCGTCGCACCCGAAAGAGTACGAGGTAGCCCGCCAGAATTATTCCTTGATTCACTCGCAACCAAAGCCAACTAGCGATCCGCCGAACACCGCAGTGAAGCGTCCGAAAGGCCTCAATCGTCAAAAGGGGAAGTGAAATAACTGCTTTTTTGTTCGGGAATATGAAATGTGGGGTCAAATCGCAGTTAACGGTCTGTCATACGGCTCGACGTTGGCCTTGCTCGGTCTCGCCTTCTCGATCACCTATATGGGTTGCAGATTTTTTACATTTACGTTTGGGGCGAGTTACGTTGCCGCATCGTATGTTGTACTGGCGCTGCATCAGAGTTACTCGCTCCTGGTCTGCATGATCACTGGAGTGCTGGTGGCCGCCGCCTTGGCTGCGGCATTGGAAGTGCTCTGCTTTGGCCCGCTGCGGGCCCGCAACGACAATCCGATGATTCTGATGATTGCCTCGATCGGGATTTATACGGTTGCCGAGAATCTGATAAGCCTGCAATTCGGTGACGACACGCGCTCGTTCAGAACGGGGCTTAGCTTGATGCTCTCGTTCGGCGGCATCAACTGGAGTTCGACGCAGTTGTATATCGTCGTCGTTAGCGCGCTGTTAGTGGCGGCGGTGCATGCATTCCTTCGCTACAACGTGTACGGCACCGCGCTTCGGGCGCTGTCGAGCAATGCGACGTTGGCGATGATTGCCGGCCTAGATTTGAAGCGCATCACGATCGTCGCCGTGACCCTGGGCGGGGCACTGGCCGGCGTAGCTTCCTGTCTGCAAGCGCTTGATACCGACATCGTTCCGACGATGGGTTTTTGGGCGCTGACTTACGGAATAATCGCCAGCGTGGTCGCGGGCCCGCGCCGGCCCACGCTTGCCGCCTTCAGCGGCCTCGGAATAGGACTGGTGAGCAATCTCGCCGTCGCCTTGATCCCGAGCAAGTGGCAGGACGCAATAGCCTTCATGATTCTGGCGGCCGTTCTTTACGTCAGGACACGCCCCGGGCAAGATGCCATTTCCAAGGTGGCGTGAGGCGATGCGATGGATTACGGAATATATCTCGTTACGCTGACAATGATTTTTATCAGCCTCGCGATAGGGCTCCGCATATTGGTTGGGATGTGCGGTATTGTTTCCGTTTGCCATGCGGCTTTCTTTGGTATCGGAGCCTATGGCGCTGTTTTGTCGGAGCGCTTGCTTGGGATACCGCCCTTGATGGCGCCGCTTCTGTTGACGCCTATGAGCGCGTTATTCGGATATGTCGTCGCGCGGGGAGCGTTGCGAATCCGCGATGACTATCTCGTCATATTTACGCTTGCGGTCCAGCTGATCTTCACTAACCTGGTTCGCAACGGCGGTGAAATAACGGGGGGCCCCGCCGGGCTGACAAGCGTCGGATCACTGGTAGATCTCGCGAGTACATGGAGTAGCGTGGCAACGTTGTTGGGCGTCTGTGCGACGATGTTTGCTACTGCCGGACTTTCAATACTGATCGGCAGGTCACCTTTTGGTGTCGCTCTGGCGGCGATGCGTGATGACGAGGTATTCGCGCGGTCGGTCGGAAAAGACGTGTCTAGCCTGAAAACCGCGGCTTTCGCCCTGTCGGCGGGGACGGCGGCTGCGATCGGCGCGATGTATCCGCGCTTCACGGGCTTTATTGATCCATCACAATTCACGATCAATCAGTCGATTGCTGTTCTCTCCATGGTCATTATAGGAGGAACCGGCAGAATAGCCGGCTCCGTGATGGGGGCGGCATTGCTTGTTCTAATTCCCGAAGTTCTGCGCGGTGTCGGATTTACCGGTGCAGTGGGCAACCTTCGACAAATCGCGCTGGGTGCGTTGCTTACCGTTATAGTTATTTACCGCCCCGGTGGGTTATTGGGCGGCGATGTACTCGCAAAGCCGCGATAACATGGCACATCTCGAAATCAGAAATTTGAGCAAATCGTATTCGGGTACCCCCGTGGTCCGGCAGGTGTCGTACATCTTCGAGCGAGGTCAGATATATGGACTTGTTGGGCCCAACGGGTCCGGAAAGACGACTCTTCTTAACGTCATTTCTGGCTTCGCAAGGTCTGATCACGGATTTACGTATTTCGAGACGCGGCAACTGAATCATCTGACGCCCGAACAATTATGGACCTTGGGCTTTGCGCGATCATTTCAGGATAACAGGCTGGCGCTACGGCTAACTGTTGCTCAAAATATCGGGCTTGCGGTTCGGGGGCAGACGGGCGAAGGGGCACTAGGCGCCGTTCTGAGGTGCTCAAAAATAGCGTCGAGTAACGAACGGGTGCGAGCGCGCGTTGGGGCGTTGCTTGATCATGCAGGGATTGCGGACCTGATCGACAAAGTGTGCGGTACGCTGTCTTTCGGGCAGCAAAAAGTTGTCACGGTGTTAACCTGCTTGGCCTCCCAACCGAAATTTCTACTTCTCGACGAACCGGTGGCCGGACTTTCGTTGGTACTTAAGCAGAAAGTTCTGGAACTGATTCTGTCGTACGTCGAGCAAAGTGGAGCGGGAGCGATCGTTGTCGATCATGACCTGGATTTCGTGCAACGGATCAGCTGTCGAGTGCTTTTTATGAATCTGGGGAGGGTTGTCACTACAGGAACCGTTCAGGAGCTACGGCAAAATCCACTAGTGATCGGCGCGTATCTCGGTGGAGTCATTGCCTCGGCCGGGAGTACTTGATGGCCGCAGCAGCTCCGAAGACGATATCCCTTGAGCAACTTAGTGCAGGTTACGTTGATGATTTCAAGGTTCTCAACGCGATATCGATGACATTTCGAACAAAGAGCATCACGTTGCTAGTCGGACCAAACGGAAGTGGAAAGTCAACGGCACTGAAGTCAATTGTTGGAATGTGTAAAATCTTGGACGGAAAAATTACGCTCGATGGATCCGACGTTACGCACAAATCGGTCAGAGAGATGTTTTTGCGGGGAGTTGCTTATGTGCCTGCCGATAACCGAATATTTCCAGACATATCAGTAAGAGGAAATCTGGAAGTAGTCCTGACAACTTCGTCTAAGTCAGAGCGAAGCCGTCGAATTGAAAATATATTCTCCCTCTTCCCAGCCGTCGCATCTAAACAGACCAATCTGGCGTCCTCGCTTAGTGGTGGTGAACAACAGATATTGAGTATTGCGCGTGCAGTTCTGGGAGGAGCTTCGGCGCTCCTTCTGGATGAACCGACATCGGGGTTGTCGCCCAGGATAGCAAATGAAATTTCAGAAGAAATAATCCGCCTGAACGACACGGCGGGAGTCCTTTTCGTTATTGCTGAGCACAATCTCGCGTGGGCAACCGAGATTTGTACGGGCTTCTATGCGCTTCGAGATGGCGGGTTAGTGGATAGCGGGTCAACATCAGGCTTCGCGACCGATATTGAAAGAATACGAAGGATATTTCTGTAAGCGCTCGACCAATCGGCAATGAAACCCGGATCGCTAATGGGTCACAGGCCGGACCGTCTGGAAGGCGTCGCAGCCAGCTTACTTCCCGAGCGGCTTCAAAATCTTGACCAGCTCGCCGTGCACAT
>C688J35102_120989429_pt1 | contig 11275 bp, 5 predicted proteins | sample HopSoiMetagenom2_FD_35102 | JGI IMG/M metagenome (IMG submission 35102)
AGCCGCTCCAAAATCTCCAAAAGCCCGAAAAATACTTTCGTGCAGGCAGCTTCATCGAAGCGAATTCGGCGCGTTGCCGCAATTTTGCAGCACAGAAGGAAGAGCGCGCATGTGCGTGCTCTCCGCTGAAGTAATGGAAGGTGCCATGCATTTTCGGGCAGAGCATTCCCGGCACTCAAGCAGTCCAGGATCACAGCGCCGGCGGCCCCTAGCAGAGAGGCTGCCGTGATTCCCCGTTCCTTGGCGGCGGCAGCGATGGCGGTCAAATTGGGAGACGATAGGCCATTGGCCCTCATCTGCCAGTAGACAAGCACGTTGGTGACGAAGTCCAACCCATACAGAACGCTTTCGGCCGCGCGGCTCGATACAGCATTTTGCCAGTCGAAGGGGAAATAGAACGGCAACGATTCTACATCGCCCTTCACTGAAAGGCAGACATTTCCGTCCAGAAAATGTTCGACACTTTTCGGACTGAGAGACACGCGAATGGAACTTGGCGGCGCATTGTCCACCCAAGTCAGTACCTTCAGAAGCTCTGACGGCCGTTCACCCAGGGAGCGCGCTGCCGCGAGATCTGCGGCCGGGTGCTCCGGTAGCGGATCGCAAGAAAGCGATTTGGAACGCCGGTAGAGTATTTGCTCGCGTAGGGCAGCGGCGAGAACACCGGCGCCGTCCGTCGTTAGATGTCCCTCGTGGTTCAACAGTTGGGCACGGCCATAACGTGGGATCAGGAACGGCAGGGGCAGAAAGATGCCGTTTTCCACAGCAGCGGCCGCCGCTGCAGCCTCATCGGAAGGCTGCCCTTGCTCTCTTGCCACAAACACCGTGGCAATCCGGCCACCATAAACTTGGGACGATGCCGCCGGTCCGAGATGCACCACCAGATCCGCCTCGTCGGCTGAACCCCTTTGCATCGTCACTCCAGCCACCTGGAAGACGGTCTTCAGTGACTCATAAAGGATATCGCCCTCCGCCGCCGTTCCGGCGTAGAGACGAATTTCTAGTGATTCGGGCAGCTGACGAGGAGCGGCGCCCGATTGCGCATCATCGTCTAGTGTCGAATCCTCTTGATCGAGAAAATCGTCTTCGGCAACAGCATCAGCATCCGCCTCACCGTCATCTGGGCCGGGAAGGTCTTCTGTCTCCTTTCCCCCGAGTGTTTCGTTCGGAGGCGGTGCCACTTCCTCCTTCTCTCCTGCGATCGCGACTGCTCTGCTCGCGCGACTTTCTACTTTGCGCAAGGCTCGCGCTTGCCGTCTTTCCGCGCGTCTTTGCTCACCGGCGTGCGACTTACCCGTTCCGCGTTTCTCGCGGCGCTGCTTGTCCAAACTTTCGACAACAGCCTGCTCTTCGCCATCTTCTCCCGCGGCGAGATCAGCGGGGCATTTCCTCGCGCTCCTTTTGCGTCGCGAGATTTGGTCTTCCGATTCTCCCCCGGGACCAACGGCCGGCAAGTCGCCTTCCTCTGCTGAATCTGAGGATGAAGAATGTGTCCCGGACGGAGAATGTCTGGATGTCACGCTCTGAGTCCCTGGCGGAAAATCAATCGTCTACGCTTGATATTCAGCTTATTGGACTGTGGCCAACACAGGATCAACCCCAACTTCCTTCCGAATAGCCGCAAGGCGCGCGCGCAACGTCTCGGAAAATTTTTCCACTGAATATTGAGACAGGATAGCGGCTCGCGCGGCACGCGCCTTTCTCAGCGCTGCGGGGTAATCGCAATACACACCCCTCATCTGCGCAGCCGCCGAATCAAGATCGGGCTCGGCCCACTCGGTACCCTCGTCCTCCCAGTGCGCCCCGTTCAATTTCACCGGCACCAAACGATAGGAAACCGGGAAACTCGTGTCCTGACTGCAGAAATCAACATTGCCAGAATATCCAGTGGCAACCACCGGAATTCCGAGTGCCATGGCATCCGACAGTATGTACCCAAACCCCTCTGAACGGTGAAGCGAGACAATGCAGGAGACAGCGCGCAAGAGTTCGCGCATCTGCTCTTCATTGTAGCGCTCGGCGATTACTCGGATTCGGGGATCGCCCTCGCTCGCCGCGCAAAGGCGCTCCCACTGCGCCAGAAGATTTCCAGGATGCTGCGGATCTACATTGGACGCCTTGATGATGAGCTCTACATTCTCATGCGCTGGAAAAGCTTTCTGAAAGGCAAGGACGCTTGCCACCGGATTCTTACGCTCGATCGACGAATGAAAATCGAAAACGGTGAGGAAGCGCACGCAGTCACCCGGTCGCGCGGAAGGCGAGGTCGCGCTTTGGGAACTGGAAAACAGGCCCTTACCCACGACATGGACCGGCGCGAACGGCGCATACACGCTACCCACGTATTGAGTTGGTACCCAGATCTCGTTCACGAGCCGGATTCCGAGGTGCTGTACCTGCGGAGCTTTCGATGTCTCCCAAAGAAAGAAGCCCGCGACGTAACATCGATCGAGCACATTGTGCCGGTCTTTGACGAAAAGGGTGGGTATATCCTGAGCGTTCACCGCCGCAACCACGACTGGAGGTGTCTGGCAGCGGTTCCACCATGTGACCAGATCGTAAGAGAATTCTTCTGCAGGTGCCTCATAGGACAGCAACGATAGGCGGGCACCAGCCGCCTGCAGCCCGTCCGCCAGCATCCCGGTGTTTCGCCCAAGCCCGGTGCCTTCCGAGCCATGGCCGATCAGAAGAACATCCTGAGGCGCATCCATTCCGCCCGTGTATACCGGTGTCGGCCGTGCCGGAATTGCGCGTTGGTTCAAAAGTGCGCTGAATGGGATGCCCCCCTCGCCTCTCACCGGGGCCAATGCAGCAATGCACAAGTCGGGGAATGCGACACCGTCTGTCGCGGGCAACATGCTGCCGATCAGAAAGCGGTACTGGGTGCGAAGAGGAAGGATGCTGGCCACAACCTCAAGGCTGAACAGGAGCGCATCCAAAGGATTGGCCGGATCATAGCTTTCCTTCCAGACCTGCGATTGTTTCCTGAGAGCGGCGGCGAAGCGCGTAATGACAACGCCAACCTCCGCAGATTCGTATTCTGCAGCATTGAGAGGCGCGGTGACGTCCTCTGATACGCAACATGAGGGGATTTTGTTGTGCAGTGCAAATTCGGTTAGATACCAGACGGCCCAGTCAGCGAACAACGAAGCAGACGCCAAATCGTAATGCGGGCGGTCGCGCAAAATTGCATAACTCATCAGCGCATCGGCCGACTCTGAACCCAGAGAAAGCACTGTCCTAGCGAGACGAGCGCGCAATGCCGCCGAAACCGGCATCTGCTCCGTATCCCGCATGCGCGCGAGCGTATCGAAATACTGCAGCGCAATCTCGCAAATCGCGAAGTCGGCCTTATAGCTCTCGCGGGGGCGATTTTCGCGTCGCTGCATGTAGTACTCGAAATACTCTTCACGCAGCGCTCCAAGCCGGCTGGTCTCTGGCGCAATCGCAAAACGCGAGTTTTCTGCAAGCTCGTCGCACAAACGGGAGAACGCAGGACTGCTGAAGAAGGCTTTCACCTGTGATGAAGCCCATTGGGCAATCACATCGGCGAGACGTTCTCCGATCCCGGCATTTGTTCGACCACCGCTCACCAGACTGAGAACGAGAGGGGCTATACGGCTCTTATTATCGTTGTAAAAACGCGTTGAAAGCTGTCCCTCTTTCACGCCCCGGTGCAGAATGTCAGTCGCGCGAAGCAGATCACCCCGTCGGCGGTGATGCTCTGCGAGCGCCAGCCAAGTCTCACCGAGGTGTTGTTCTCCTGTTGAGGAGAGCAAAATCTCTTCCAGCCGTTCCGCCGTAAGCCGGGAAGCATAGTACTGGAACAGGTCGGCTACAGCTGGATCGCGCGATAGCCGCACGAGAAACTGCATCGCTCGATCCTCCTCCCTCATCCGCCAGAGGTAATCCGCAGCCTGCGCAGTGTTAGCCACGGTCATTGCGGGATTAACGGTCGCTTTTTCGACAACGGCGAGGACTGCTGATTTCAGATTATGCTGAATCAGAATCGGCAGCAGGACTGACGCAAACGCACCTGCATCGGCCCGTTGCGAAACATTAGCCACAAACGGGAGCGGCAACGAATCTTGCGGAATATGCGCGAGCAACTCCTGAAGATCCGTTGCCGGGAGGCCAGCCATCTTTGCGTCGTCCGCGACACCGCGCAGCGCGGCGGCGGCCTCGGCGTAACGCCCAAGAGCCACACAGCATTGAAGATAAAGAACCGACGCCTCCCATCCCGGGTCACGGCGAAGCGCAGATTCGGCAAAGTCTAGTGCGAGGTCGGGAGCCCCCGCTTGCAGCACGCGCAATCCTGCCGCAACTTGCGACCTGTAGTCTGGTGCGGTGCGTTTTTTCAGACTTCCGTACAAGGCCTGCGCAGCGCTGCGCGATTCCGGCGAGCCAGCTCTTTTCTCTCGGCATTCCAGAGCGCGACGCGAGCCTTCGATGGCCGACTGGTCACCTGGTGCAATCTCAAGGACCTTCGACCATTGACTTTGGGCGCTTGCGAAATCGCCTTGTTCTTCGGCACCTCGCGCAAGGGAGGAGTAACACCACACCATGCCTTGCCGCGCCTCGTCGGACCGCGAGTCGAGGGTCGCCAGCAACTGCCAGATATGCAGCGATTGAAACACTGCTTTGGCATCGTGACGCACCTTCGTCGGGCCCAGCGCACATCTGACGAGATTGCGTAAGCTCTTCGTTACGTCCCCAGAGGCTGCGGCGTACCAAATCCAGTATCTGGCGGCGAGCGCCCAGCGCCCCAAACCCTCCGCGCGCCGCGCGCCGCGCAACAGCGCACTGACCAAAACAGCGGCTCCCTTGAGGTCGGAAGAACGAGCACGTATGTCCGCGAACGCCTCGTTGGCTGCAGCCCAGTCAGGCCGTTCGGCTATCCAACGAAGGCGCTGCGCGACCAGTTGCCGCTTTGCCAGCCTTTGCACTGCAGCCAACTTGGCCGAAACACCGGGGGGAATTTTCAATCCCCTTCCTGTTGCTGCTTGCAGCGGTTTCCTTTCGGAGGATCCAACTCTTGTCATCGTTCTATGCGCGCTCAGCTTATCGCCCATCCGGGCTCACCATGCCGACTATCCGGCCTGCCCCGCCGGCTAGTCGGCACTAGGGGGCCCGGCTGCATCGTCTGCCGCAGCGTCATGTCCCAACCGCTTCCGTACCGACAAGAGCCAGGCTCTTGCCTTGCGTTGCACAGGAATCGTTGAGAGTGCATCAGCCAAGTAGACGATCACAAAAATTAGCGATGAACTCGCGATCCTTCGCCAGTCGATTTTCGATCCACTGGATTTGTTCTGGCAACAGATCATCCCGCGTCAAGGTTGGTGGGCTCTTGTTGATCTGGGGCAGGTTCAGCAGTTCCTTGATATCAAGTTTGTTCGCGACAATCTCCAGGCCTTGCGTGAGTTTCTCATAGGAGATTATCAGATTCGCCACCACGCGTCCTTCCACGCCCGTAAACCTTTTAAATTGCGGACGCAGTTGGTCGGCATTCTTGGGCACCCATTCGGCAAGAAATTGTTTGAAATCCATATCGCCGGTGTAGAGCTTCGGCGTGGTCTGAAATTGCTCGATGCGATGAGAATTATAAAGGCTTACGACATAGTCGACCGGATCTCGCATCACACCGAAGATGAACAGGTCGTGCACATTGATACACCCGAGAACCCATTTGAAGCGTTCTGCGAAATCGGAAAAGGACTGATGCTTGCCGAACCGAGATTGCACCAGCCGGATCTCGGCGTGCGGCGACAAAACGCGCTCGATCGATGTCGATGCCGTTTTGAGATTCGCGATGAACAGAAATTTCTTTGTGAGGCTGAGAAGCATGAAAATACCTGTGGCTGCAGAGAGTCACTCGGATTCCAACTGGGTTGCAAATAGCACTCTTGAGCGGCGTCGGCGCCTCCGCTGCCAAAAAAAGCTCTTTGGCTCAATCAAGCGCTTGCCAAGTTGCGAATGGCTCGCAATTGCTGGCGCGAGAAGATCGCCATACTCTGTCGCATTAGCTTTGGTCCCGCCAAGTTCACAGGTTCTGTTCCAGTGACTGTCCGTTTCGCTTCTGCCAGGAACTTCAACGCCTACGGACCTGATTTTCTTTGCGTAGGAATGGCGAAGGCAGGAACGGGCTGGTTGGGGGACCAGCTGCGTCACCATCCACAGTTCTGGATGCCACCTGTGCAGGAGTTGGCCTATTTGGGCCGTGACGCTCCGGCACTGCGGAGCGCCAACCGGAAGTTGGCGCGCATGCAGGAGCGCGGGAAGCGAAAAAAGAAGCCGGACAAGGATCGTCCGGACGGGCGGGATATCGGGTTCCTCAGAGACATAACAGCGTGTACCGGGGAAGAAAGAAACATCGAAAAATATGTCTCTTTCTTTCGTCACAAGGGCGACCTGCTTTCCGGCGACATATCGCCGGGCTACAGCACCTTGGAAACGGATATCATCAACGCGCTAGCCGCAAGACTGCCGGACTTGCGGGTGATCCTTCTTATTCGTGACCCGGTTGAGCGTCTCTGGTCCCACATCTGCATGTGGCACCGAAATGGCAAATTCGACGATACAGTACTGAGCACTCCATCCCGGTTCCGCGAATACCTGAATGACGCGGAGATGGCCACACGCCGCTCCTTTCCAACGACGATTCTGGCTCACTGGGAGGAATTTGAACCGACCATTCGCTTCCGTTACTTTTTTTTCGACGACATCGTCGCCCGGCCCGAGCATGTTAGAAGTGAAGTCCTTTCGTTTCTCGGGGCAGATCCGGAAGCAGCTGGAGATGGCATTCCTGCAAGTTACAATCGGAAATCCCAATCAACCAAGCTTGCAATGACAGAACCAATCAAGGCAGTGCTCGTCGAGCATTTCGCTGGCGAACTGCACGCTTGTGCAGCACGGGTCGGTAGTTGCGCAACAAAGTGGGCCGCCAGGTATGGATTGTGAGGCTGGACCGGCCGGTTCACTGCCCGATCATAACCGGAAGTCGAGCGATCAGGAGCCAGAGCTTACAGAACCAATCAAGATAACGATGATCGAGCACTTCGCGGACGAATTGCGGGCCTGTGCGAGCATGCTTGGCGGACGCGCATGGCATCCGAATACAGGATATAGAGGCCGCTACACCCTCATCGCGCCGAGCGACTCTTATTTCCGAGCTGTCGCAGTCGTTACTGAGCCGCCAACAGGAAATCACGCAGCGGCGGAGGCTGACGCTGCAGTCGCTCGACCGCCCCGACAGACAATCCTTCCAGCAAGTTTAGCCGGCCCACCAGGTCATTTTCCTTGCAGGCATAGAACCAGCGCACCCCCACGCCGGAAATGCGCGTATCGGTGCCGTTGGTAAAGAGTGCGAAATCGGCAGCGGCGTTGCAGGTTACCGAAATTACGACCAGCCTCTCCTTGGCGGACACAGGTGGCAACCGCACTTTCACTACCTTGTCTTCATGATCTCCGAGATGGACGTCGAGCGTAGCGACCCCATCCATTTTCAGCGTACAGGTTGCCTGTTTGCCTTGGACGCCGCGCAACCCGATATATACGAGCAGCCCGCAATCCCGCACGTCCTCCACCTTAAAGGCGAGATAGGCAGGGCCCGTGTTCTTGATCCACGTGCCCCAAGGCTCGGGCCACCACCAGCCTGTGCCGTTGCGATAAATCTCTCCGCTTTGCAGTCCGGGCCAAAGCATGGAGCTCGTGCTGTTGGCCAGCAAGTGCAACTCGTTCAACTCCGCCTGGACCGGCCAGATGCCGGTTACTGGCACCACAGCATCCGAGTCCGGCGCCGGCTCCGGCCGCGAGCGCCATTCCCGCAACTGCTCGACAATCTGGTTGCTGATATCCGCCCACGAGCGAGGGCGAAACTCCGACAAGATTTTCCGCTCCCGCTCGCGGCGGTAGTCCTCGTCGAAAATCACGCGCTCAACTGCGGCGAGCAGATCCTTCTCCGATTCGACATCAAAGTATTCGGCGAATTCTCCGCCGGCTTCCGGCAGTGACGAACTGTTCGAGATGATCGGCAACTTCCCAAAGCATAGGGCTTCGGTAACCGGCAGTCCCCAACCCTCATAAGAGCTGGGATAAAGTGTGCAGAGACAATTTTCGTAAAGAATGGCCAGCGCCGCGTCGGATATCTTCTGCAGCATCACGACATGGCGTGAGAGTAGTTCGCTTGCACGCAATTTGCTGTAGGCCGCGTCGTTGAGCCAGCCGTCGTTGCCGACGCAAACGAGCTTGGGGACGGGCCGGGCACCGTACTTCTTCAGCAGCTTCAGCCAGACGGAAAAGGCCGCAATGTGATTCTTCCGCGACTCCACTGTGGCCACGAAGAGAACGTAATTCTCTTTCTGGAGGTCGTTGGTATAGAGCAGATAGTTCGGATCGAGCAGTTCCGACTTCTCCTCGAGCGACTTACGGAAATCCGCATCGAGCGTTACGATCGCAGCTTCTGGCACAGCGTGGCCCAATCGGGTGCCAACGGCGCGAAGATCCTTCAGGGTCGCCTTCGAATTTACGACAAAATAATCCGCGTGGTCGAATGCGCCGACGGCCCAGGAAATGAAGTCCTGCCTAAGTTCGTCAACGCAATGCTCCGGTGTCATCGCGGGTATGAAGTCGTGCACGAAAGGAATGTACTTGACCCCAGACAGACTCTTGGCCAGCCGGACATTGAGGAAGTAGTTCTGAAGCCACCAGGAAGTGCCGAGGTTCAAAAGAATGCTGCCTTGCGGAAACCGATAATACTTCCGGCTCTCCAGCAGTCGCTTCAAGTCTGTCAGCAGAGCCACCCATTCAGGCGAATTGGCATCGCCACTTGCCACGGAGAGCTTGCAGAACATTTGAAACAGCGAAGCCGGAATCTCTATCCAGAAGTCAGTCTGTTTCGTGAAGCACACCAATGAGAAATAGACGTCTCCACGCCACGCTTTCATGGCGCCTTTGATGACCTCGATCTGCACGCGTTGAATGCCGGTGGGCAGCCTGGCATTATGGAAATAATGCATGAGGTCGCTGACATCGAACACGATGGTCAAGGCGGCGCTATCCGGCGTAGTTCGAAGCGGCGCGCTATACGAACTTACGCCAGTATCCGAAAAACTGCCGCCGGCCTGCTTGGATTCGACTTGCCGCTCCAACAGTAGAATTTCGGCCCGCGCATCGACCAGATTGGGTTCTAGCAGGAGAGCCCTGCTGTAGCATTCCAGTGCCCCGCCTAGCGCGCCACGCAACCTCAGCATGTGGCCAAGCTGCATATGGGCATCCACGTCATTGGGATTTAAATCGAGGGCTTTGCGGTAGGCTGCCTCCGCACCCACCGGATCGCCGGATTGCTTTGCGGTATGCCCCAGTTGAACCCAGACTGGCTGCAGTGTGTTGTCCACGACGAGCGCTCGCGTGTAAGCATCCCGGGCGGCGAGCCAGTTCTTTGCGTCGCAATAAGCGTCGCCCTGCGTCACGGCATCCACGATGGCCAGTTTGGCTGCACCGTCAGGCCGAGGCCGCCCATCAGCGGTGAAGGGCGCGGCAGATGCGCCATTTCCCCCGATCTCGAGTTCATCCGCGTTGTGAGATGTAACCCCGGCGCCGGCGCTAGACTCTTCAATCGATTGGCCGTGAAAACCGCGCGGCCACGGCTGCTCGTTGTCCGCTTTGCTACCGTATCCGTCGTTCGCGGCGGACCCGTGAAGCGTTCCTCCGTTACCGGAGATCGGGTGATCGGTCACACCAAAAGGCGCGGCACCGTCACCATCGTTTGGATTTCTGCCCTTCATGATCGCCCGCGCCAACCTCTCTTACCGACCCTAATTGATTACGGTGCTCAAAGCCACCTTCCGACGAACATTCTGCCCGAATCTAATTCGATTGCCGGCCATTAGCCGCTTTCAGCAGGGTTCCCTCTCGCTGTCCGAAATCCCGAAATACTGCTCCCATCTCGACAGATTGTGCCCCGAGCATGAGACACGCTCGTCACGTTTAAGCGCCGAGAAACACGAACGTCATGCCGGCTGCGACAGCAGTATCTCCCAGGCCGTTCCCCTATCGGGCACCGCTTCTGGCCCGCGAGATCCTCACCCGCCCATCTGTTTCCGTCGATGATGATCAGCCGCGGGGGCGGATCTGCGAAATCGCCCTGTCGGAACCCATGAGGGACGGTAACGGCCGAATTCCGTGCTTAAATCGATACACCGTGGCTGGAACTGCCGGATCATCTTGTAACGGCTGCATGCTTAACCTACGTTAAGCTATCGCAGGGCTAATCTGATGCTTTCCTGGATATCTCCAACCGGTCGCTGGCCCGTTCTTGGGAACACCGGCCCGCTTTTTGCGTTTCAGCCCATGGGTAGGCAGTTTTAAAGCGAGCATCGGTTTTTAAGCATGATCCGCACGATTGCCGTAACACTGGCGCTGATTTCGTCCCCTGCGTTCGCGCAGGATCAGGGCTCGTCGCTTCGTCCGACCAGTGTTGCCTGGAACGCGCCGTCGGACGGGCGGGATGTAGGCTCCTCGGCACTTCCAACCAGCAGCTCTCCGGAAATTCAACGAGCAGTCGAGCAAAGGCTGCACGACGTCCTGACGCCGGAAATGGCCGGCAATTTCGGCTTGTTTGTCTATGTCAGTAAGGCCGGAACGGGGCCTTGGGCGCAGCGGATGTATGTGTTCCAGAAAGCTGGCGACGACCTTCTGCTCCTCTACGACTGGCCAGTCTCGACCGGGCGCGAAACGGTCGAAGCGGCAGCGACAGGTGTCGAGCTCCCAACCACCACGCCAGCGGGATACTTTGAACTTGATCCCAAGCGCTTCTTTGAGCGGTACCGCTCGATCCAGTGGGACGAGCCTATGCCTTACGCCATGTTCTTTCGATGGATGGACCACGGGGTCCAGACGGGTCTCGCCATCCACGGCACCAGCGAAACTGGGGTCAACCGCCTTGGGATGCGGGCGAGTGCGGGATGCGTTAGGCTGGCTCCGGAAAACGCGCGGACGCTGTTCACACTGATCCGAGACAATTTCAAAGGACAGATGCCGAAATTCGGCTACGACAAGTACACCAACAGCATTATGAATAATGGCCTCCTGGTGCATGATGAGAACGGGGGGGTTGAGCTGATGCCCGGGTACAGCGTGCTGGTCTATGTCGACGAGTATGGCGGCCAAAACCTTGAGGCGCAGGCCTACTAGCGGCGCTCCGTAAGCAGGGCTAAACAACCGAAGGCCGATGTTGCCTGCACCTATTTTGCCCTGCGGAACCAAACCAGAATTTTAT
>C688J35102_120989428_pt1 | contig 11273 bp, 12 predicted proteins | sample HopSoiMetagenom2_FD_35102 | JGI IMG/M metagenome (IMG submission 35102)
GGTATTTCCATGGCCACGATCGTCGCACCGCCTGCGGATCGCAAAGCGTCGGAGCGAAAATTCTACTCGCGGATGGCGCTGTTTCTCGTCTTCGTCGTGCTGCTCGGCTTCGCGCCGAGCTTCTATCTGCGTGGGATCGTACCGTCCTATCCACGGCCGAACCCGACGCTTCCACCGGCGGTCATTCTCCACGGCACGGTTTTCACGATCTGGATGGCGTTGATCATCGCGCAAACGCAGCTGATCGCGGCGCGCAAACACGAAGTACATATGCGCCTCGGCATAGCCGGAATGCTGTTCGCGATCCTGATGATCCCGGTTATGTATCTGACTGCCGTGTGGCAGGTCGCGCGCGCCAACCAGCCGCCGTTTACGGATCCGCTGACCTGGACCATCGTGCCGTTGGCCACCATCATCCCGTTCGCGGCGCTGGTCTGGGGCGGTTGGGCAAACCGCCGCAACGTGCAGACTCACAAACGCCTGATGCTCTGCGCTGCGATCATGGTGGTGATGGGACCCGCGATCGGGCGGCTACCAATCGCGCCGCCGACCGTCGTCGGGTTCACGATCCAGCTGTTGGTCGGCTTCCTCTTGTTCGTCCCATTGATCTGGTGGGACCGCCGCACGGTCGGACAGGTTCATCAGGCGACGAAGTTCGGCATCGGCATGGCCGCACTTTGGGTCGTCTTTCCGCTCGCAGTATTCTGGCTGAATCTACCGTGGGCGAAGGTCGCCGCGCACCTGCCGGGGGTTGGCGCCTAGGCGGCTTTCGCCTTTGCCATCGCCTGGACCAGTTTCAGCGCCTCGTGGGCGGACAGCGCTGCACCTTCCTGCCAGGTGGGCTGATAGCTGAGATGCTCGCCGGCGAAGACAATCGGACCTTCGGGTTTCAACAACTCGCGGTAGAGCGCTCCACGGCCGGCGCCACCACCGCCGGGCCGCGGGTCGAAGTCTGGCCAGAGCGCTCCGACGCCCTCTGAATAAGGGGTAAGGCCCCAGGCCACGGTCACGGGCTTGCCGAGCAAGTGCGATCTTCCGGGGTGCAGCGCCTCGATCGACTCGCGGCTGATCTGAATGCGCTGCTCGTGCGACATTCCAGCGAACGAGTCAGGCTCGTCCTGGTGGGTCCATCCGGCGCAGTAAGCGCCGACGATCACGCCTTTCGCGGAGCCATAATTGTGTGACGGATAGATAACGTTTTCATTGCGCTTGTCCGTCCACGCGAGCCCACCGAAGATATGATCGTCCGTCTCCCAGAAGCGTGGTGACTCGAACGCCAGCTTGACGCTGTGAAGATAGGCTGGCGCACCGGCCATCGCCGCTTTCTTCGCCGGCGAAAAATCGCTCGGAATCCTGCCGAGGATCGGCAGCGGCAGGGTGCAGATACAATAGTCGGCTTCGGTCATCTGCTTGCCGGGGCCATGCTCGATGCGCACTCGGTCGCCAACGCGGCGCATGGCACTGATGGGCGCGTTGAGCCGCACCGACGACTTAACTGGCTGATAAATCGCGTGCGCGATGCGATCCATTCCGCCGACTGGCTGAAGCATCGACGGCTGCATGTCCCAGATCGATTCGAACAGGTACGGGAGCGCGATACCCGGCCCTCGTTCAAGTTCCTTCCAGGTCAGCGCCGATGACGGCACCGGCGCCTGGTCGTAGCCGCCTCCCTCAATCGTATACCCTGAGCTGCCCGCCGGCGTGTAGCGGCCCTTCTCGTCGAGCGGCCCATAGGCGTTCAGAAAGCCGCGAAACAGCTCCAGCTCCGCTTTCGGCAGCTCCTGATCGAGCGCATGCCGGTCGATGGCCTTGGCGAGCAACTCGCTCATGCGGCCGCGAAAATCGAACACGAGCCGGCGCTCGGGGAAGACCTTGCCATCAAAGTCCCAGCCGGCGTTACGGTTCACGTTGATGAAATTCTCAAGCTGAACGCCGAAACGGCGGGCGTAGCCGAGGATTGCCCGGTGGGTAGAAGGGATCCGCGCGGGCCCGGAGTTGAAATAGAGGCCTGGATCAAAGCTCGCGCGCTGATCGGGACGGCCGCTCTGGACGATGCGGTCGCCCCCGCGGATGGTCCACGAGCGACCGCCGATTCGATTGCGCGCTTCCAAGACGGTGACGTGATAGCCCGCGCGTTGGAGCTCGTAGGCGGAAACGAGACCGGCGATACCCGCACCGAGGATCACGACGGAACGGCCCGCCCCGCTGGCCCGAGGGAGGTTGAAATTCTCCGCTCCGGCAGGCGTCGGGATGGCGAGACCCATCGTCTCCATCGCCATGTAAGCCGCGCCTAAACCGCCTACCGTGCCGATTTGCTCGAGCAATGCGCGCCGAGTGAGTGCCATGATGTCCCCCTTGCGACTCACTCCCCGTGCGAGTCCAAGCGGCAGACTGACAGGGAATCGCGCCTCAAGCCCACAAAATCGACATCGCGTCGGCATCGGCCGGGCCACTCAAGCGTTCAACGTCTGATCCCAACAAGTGTAGGAGTAAGCCAATGACCGACCGTCAGGATGAAGTTTCGACGTTGAACACGCTCGTCGCGACTTTGATCGACAGCATTACAGGATACGAAGACGCGGCCTCGAACAGCGAAGGCGGCCGCTTTCAGCAGCTGTTCCGTGAGCGCGCCAACGAGCGCCAGCAGGTGGTCGAAGACCTTCGTGCGGAGGTCCGCCGGCTCGGCGGCAATCCTGAAGACGACGGGTCGTTTATGGGCAAGACCCATCAGCGTTTCCTCGACCTGAAGTCGGCGATCACCGGTCGCGACGACCAAGCCATCATCAACGAAGTCGAGCGTGGCGAGGACTACCTGAAAGAGAAGTTTGAGACAGCGCTCAATGGCGACACTCTCAGCGGCGACAGCCGGTCTGTCGTCGAGCGCGCCTACCAATCGGTCCGCTCCGGACACGACCAGATGAGCCAGTTGAAACACGGGATGGAAGCCGACTCCCACTCCTAACTCATTGTGCCACCTCATTTGGAGGTGGAGCGCGGGACGGCTCTCCGGCCAGCGGAGCCGTCCCGTTCTTTTAATAGCCCATTAGCGCGAGCACTTCGCGGCGGCTCCGCTCATCCTCGCGGAAAGTCCCCATCATCCGGCTGGTGCTCATCACCACGCCAGGCGTGTTGACGCCGCGCGCGGTCATGCACGCATGCGTGGCCTCGATCACCACGGCGACGCCTTTTGGTTGAAGGTGCTGCCAAATCGTATCGGCGACCTCCGCCGTAAGCCGCTCCTGCACCTGGAGCCTCTTGGCAAAACCATGAAGCACGCGCGCGAGCTTGCTAATACCTACGACCTTATCCCTAGGTAGGTAGGCGATCGAGGCCTTGCCAATGATCGGCGCCAGATGATGCTCGCAGTGCGACTGGAACGGGATATCCTTCAGCAGCACGATCTCGTCGTAGCCGCCGACCTCCTCGAACGTGCGGCTGAGATGCACCGCCGGATCTTCGGCATAACCGCGGGCATATTCGCGCCAGGCGCGCGCGACGCGGCGCGGCGTGTCGACCAGCCCTTCGCGATCGGGATCGTCCCCGGTCCAGCGTATCAGGGTTCGCACCGCCTCCCGTACGTCCTGCGGAATCTCGCACGTCGGCGCAGATTCGACGAGGTCGCCGTCTTCCGGCTCGCCATGCCCGAATGGAGGATTCATCTTTTTATCTCCCGCGCAATATCGTCGGCCACTGCCGCGGCCTGCTCGCGAATGTCAGGCACCGCGATGATTTCCCAGTAGCAGCCCCTCGTTAGAGGCCCGAGCGCCCAAATATGTTCCCCGCCCGACGCGCGCGAGTGCTCGTCCACCTGCAGTGCAATCCCAAGACGATCGGGATGAACCTGCCCCGCATCCAGCAGACTGCGCAGCAAGGGGTCCTTGGTCCGGGCGATCGCGTGCAGCGGACCAGTGCAGTTGAACGCAGAGGCGAAACGAATCGTGTGGACCGAAGGGGCGCCGCGGCGTCGGATGTCCACCTCGAGCGTCTCGCCGGTGTCGCGCGCGGATATCACGCGGCCGGCGATGATCTCGAGACGGCCTTCGCCGACCAACCGGGCGATCGTGCTCGCCACCTCTGGTGCAATGCGCGATCGGCGCACGTCCCACCAGGCGCGGCCATGGCGGAGGAACCGACGCTGTTCCCGCTCGTCAAGGCTTTGCCACAGCGCCTGAGTATGTGGTCTCAGGCTGTCGACCGCGGCGCGCCAGCCGACCTCGGCGCTCCGACAGCGCAGCCACCGAAACAGCGCGCGCAGATCGCCGCTCGGAAACTCTCCGACTTTAACCGGCGCCTCCGGATAATCGGCGTGCGAATGCGGAACGAGGCCGCGCCGCGAGAGCGCAACGATCTTGCCCCGGTGCCCCGCGGCATCCAGCGAAAGCACGAGGTCGACCATCGTAAGACCGGTACCGATGAGCAGAACGGGGTCACCGCTTGCGGCAAGATCCTCAACGGCTTTGTGTGCCGCGCTGCCCCAAGGATCGCCGACGAAACAATCGCCAATGCCCGCGAACGCGCTGAGCGGTTCGGGTTCCTGGTTGCCAACGGCGAGCACCAGCGCCCGCGATTCGAGCACGCCCCCATCGTCGAGATCAACCGTCCAGCCGTCGTTTTGGCGCTTCGCAGCCAGGGCCGTGGCGTCGATGGCCTTTGTGCGGCCACTGGCGACGGCTTCGTCCAGGATTTGCGCCAGATATCGCCCGAACTGCCGCCGCTGAGCATAATCCCGGCGATCGCCGCCGTCGGCCTCGACACGCCTAGCAAAATGGTCCGGGTCATCGGGCCAGGCGCTCATCACCTCCGCCGGGACATTGAGCAAATGTGCAGGCTCGGTTGTAGAATAGGCCACGCCCTTGCCCAGACGGCCGCTGCCGTCGATCAGGACGGAGGCGATGCCGCGGCGCGCGAGCTGGGCGGCCATAATGGTTCCCGAAAAACCGCCCCCAACGATTGCGACCGGAACGTCCCGGTCAGATTTCATAATCGGGCCAGTTCTCCGGGTCCGCCGAGCCGGCTTTCCGCGCCTGGATATGTTCGTAGATGCGGGTCACAGTCTTGCCGGCGCTCTCGGTGAACCAACCCGGCACTGCCGCGTGGACAATCGCGGCACAGCCAGCGCCGATCAGCTCGGCGCCGATCTTCACGGCTCCGGCAGCGTGACCGGCCCAGCTCATCCCGAGCGAGCCTGGGTGCTCGAGAAACATTCGGTGGAGAACGCCGGAATGACCGGTTTGGCTGATCGTCTGCTTGCTGGCCATGATCTTCGCTCGTCGAAACATATGGCGACCCCGACAGGATTCGAACCTGTGGCCCTCAGATTAGGAATCTGATGCTCTATCCTGCTGAGCTACGGGGTCTTGGCGCACGAATAGGGTTTCGCGCGCCGTCGATCAATTGACCTGGTTTGGCGGCAGCACCGGAAGCGGCAACGGCGCGACCGGGACGCCCTCGTCGACGAGTGACTTGGCCTGCTCGAGTGTAGCGTTGCCGTGGACCTGCGCCCGCTCGATCTCACCGCTGTGCATGGCCCGCGCGGTATCGGTGAAGCTGTCTCCCACCCAGCGCGAGTCCTTCAGGAGCTCGGCCTGCACCGCTGCCATGCGCGCGAGGGGATGATCTGACCCTTTGCGTGGCACGCGCGGCGCCATCGGAGCTTTGGCGATGTTCGCCGACTGGCAGAACGGGCATTGCACCATGCCGCCCGCGCGCTGCTCGTCATAATCGGAGCCTGAGCGGAACCACGCTTCGAACGTCTCGCCGCCGTCGAGGCACTGAAGATCGAACACGATCATAGGCTCACCGCCGCGGGAATAATGCGGCGGTGATTAAGCGCCGGTATGCGCGAGCGCACATCCGAAATGCGCGAAAGGTCGATGTCGACAAAGCCGACACCGGTATCGTCACCCATGTCGAGCAGCACCTCGCCCCACGGATCGACCACGAGCGAGTGCCCGAAGGTTTGCCGCCCGTCTTCATGGCGGCCGACCTGCGCCGCGGCGACGACAAACAGTCCGGCCTCGATCGCGCGAGCGCGCAAGAGCACATGCCAATGGGCTCGGCCGGTTGGAACCGTGAAGGCGGCGGGGACGGAAATCACGTCAGCGCCGGCCTCGGCGATGCGCGCGAACAACATCGGGAATCTGAGGTCGTAGCAGATCGTGAGGCCGAGCTTTCCGACAGGCGTGCCGTTGACCAGCGCGACGCCCTCGCCCGCCGAATATACGGCGGACTCGCGCCAGCTCTCGCCGCTTGGAAGGTCGACGTCGAACAAATGCATCTTGTCGTAGCGGGCGCGGATTTGCCCGTCGCGATCGATTACGAAGCCGCGGTTGGCGAGCTTGCCGTCGTCAAGGCGCACAGCGAGCGAGCCGACGTCCAGCCAGATTCGGTTGCGCTTCGCCGCATCCTGGCAGGCGGCGAGCACTAGGTCGTCGTCCTCATTCCTGAGATTGTTCGCCGCACGCGCCTTATCGCGATCAAGCAGGCCTGACATTTCCGGCGTGAACAGCATTTCGGCACCGCCAGCCGCGGCTTCGTCAACTGCAGCCACGAGAGCAGTGGCATTCGCTTCCGGATCGATTCCCGTGTTCGACTGGTACAGAGCGACCTTCGTCATGCCGCAATCAGCTGGTCGAGCTTACCGGCGCGATCGAGCGCCATCAGGTCATCGCATCCGCCGACATGGGTGCCGGCGATGAAGATCTGCGGCACCGTCGTCCGCCCGTGCGCGCGCTGGATCATGACCTGCCGCTCGGCGCCCGCATAATCGACGGCGATCTCCTCATAGGCCACGCCCTTGGATTCGAGCAGCGCCTTGGCCCGCCAGCAATAAGGACAAAAGCTCTTGGTGTAGATTTCAACAAGCGGCACGAATGCTCCTTCCGCGCCAATACGTAAGGCGTATCGTCAACGCATCAACTGCGCGGGCCGTACCACGCGCGCCCAAGTCACCAGCTCCACTCGAGCCGCGCCTGCGCGCTTCAGCGTCCGTGCACAGGCCTCGGCCGTGCTGCCCGTCGTCAGGACGTCGTCGATGAGGACGATCGTCTTGTCCGCAATCGCCGCTTTGTCGACCACTCGAAATGCACCGGCTACGGCCTTGCGCCGCTGAAGCGGGCTCATGCCCTTGAGCGGCGGCGTGCGCTTCAGCCGTCGAAGGACAAGGACATCCGTTCGAACGCGCGACCGTTTCGACAGCTCGCGAGCAACGAGAACCGACTGGTTGAACCCGCGCCGCCACAGCCGGGTCCAATGCAGCGGCACCGGCACAAGCAATGAATCGTCATCCGACTCTCCGATCAAAGGCGCCATGTAACGCGCCATCGTGCGTGCGATCGCGACCTTGCGGCCGTACTTCAGGCGGATCGCGAGGCTGCGCGACAGCTCGTCATAAGCAACGGCCGATCGGGTGCGGGCGATCCGCGGCGGTTTCGCCAGGCACACTGCGCACGTCTCGGAATCCGTCGCCTGCAATGGGGCACCGCAGACGGAGCAGCCTGCCTGCCCGAGGAATTCGATCTGCTTCCAGCATTCGGGGCAAAAACTGTGCACGTCGGCAACGATGGTCCCGCATCCCGCACAGCGTGGTGGAAGCACGAAATCGAGTGCCCATCGGGTGCAGGTGCGAAGTATGCTGCGGACACTTGCGACGATCATCCACACCTTGTCGCCCGGCAAGGCGCATCGCACAAGCGCTGCAGTGCCCCAACTATTCGACATGGAGCTGCGCGCGCTTCGGCGGGATCGGGCGGCGAGGACTGGTCCCGAGCTATTCCTGTTCGAGCGAGCATTTGCCGATTGCCTCGACCGGCTGGCGCTCGTTCAGCGGCGATTTGAGCGCGGCGTGCTGATCGGCTGCCCCGACGCGGACTGGCCGGCGCGTCTCCGCGAGTTCGTGGACGATGTTGAGGTGTGCGACCCAGGACGCCTTTTCGCCGGCGTGGCTGGCGGTGATGCAATCGTCGAGGACGGCTGGACTTGCTCGCGCGACACCTACGATCTCGTGCTCGCGATCGGCACGCTCGACACCGTCAACAACCTTCCGGGCGCGCTGACTTCCTTACGTCGGTCAATGCATCCGGAGTCGCTCTTCCTTGGTGCCTTCTCGGGCGGCGACACCCTCCCCCAGCTGCGCACGGCAATGCGGGCGGCGGATCTCGTAACTGGCACTGCATCGCCGCACGTCCATCCGCGTATCGAAGCAGCGGCGGTCGCGCCGCTACTCTCGCATGCGGGTTTCGTCATGCCGGTGGTGGATGTGGATCGCGTGCAGGTCTCTTATTCGTCGCTTGACCGCCTCATTGCCGATCTTCGGAAAATGGGCGCGACCAACGTCCTCTGCGAACGGTCCCGCGAGAACCTGTCGAAACCGGCGGCAGCCGCTGCGCGCCAGTCCTTCCTCGAAGCTGGCGACGGCAACCGCACCGTCGAAACGTTCGAAATTCTGCACTTCGCTGCGTGGACGCCAGCAGCATTTACCGCGGTTTAGAAGGATGACGCTGCATTAAGGATGAGCCGAGCAAGAGTTGTTAACCCAGATCCGGGTAAATCTACCGTGTGGACGTGGACCAGAGGAGGGTAGCGTGATCGCTGTCCGAACGAACTTGCGCAAGCTCGGCGCCGACAAGCGCGGAGCTACTGCGATCGAATATGGGTTGATCTGCGCGCTCATTGCCGTTGCGGCGATAGGCGGCATGCAGGCGTTGGGCGGAGGGTCCAGCGGCATGTGGACCAGAATCCAGCAGAATATCCAGAACGCCGGCTAACCGGTCAGCTGCGGCGAGAGCCGTAGACGATTAGCTTTACTTTCTGCCCCGGCGCCAGATTTGTGCCGGGCGCCAAGCCGTTGAGCGCGAGGAATCGATCCAGCTTGAAATCGCGGTAGGCCATTCGGCCAGCCAGCGACTGCACCGTATCACCGGGGCCGACAGTAACTACATGGATGATCCGCGGCCGGATCGCCGCCGCTTCCGCCTGGGTGATCTTCCGCAAGGAGTTCACCATCGGAGTGAACGAGCCGATCCCGCTTCCCCCCCGCGTCAGCATGACAAAATGATAAACCCGCTGCGGATCCCATTGATAGGCAACCACGCTCGCATCGACCAAGCCGGATGATGTATTCACGCGCACGGTCGTGAGGGCTGCCGGCATGCCGTTGATAATTGTGTGCTGCGGCTGCGGAATCGCCAGCTGCATCTGACCGCCGGTCAATTGCTGGAAGACCGCCAGGATGTAGTTGTCGAGACTGCCGGAATAGCGGCCGCCGCTGAACTGGGCTTTGCCCGCCGAGCCCGAGATCGTGACGGCATAAGTGCCGTTCGACATCAGATAACCGGGCGGAACGCGAAACTGGATGCGCAAATCCGGATGGCTGAAGCTTGGACCGTCGATCACGCCCTGCGCGGGATCGTCATCGACGAAGATGCCTTCGAGCTCATTCAGGAAGACGTCGCGGTTGCGCGCGCCCCTGCCGAGCCGTCCGCTCGGCCTCGCGAGCTGCAGCGCGCGCTGCATGCGGTTTTCGCTCAGTGGATGCGTGCTCGCCCATTCCGGCGTCTGGCGATTGGTCCGCCCCTGGACCCGCTCCTGGAGCGCCGACTGCCTGCTCAGTGCAGCGAGCAGGGCCGGAGCGCCCGCCGGGTCATAGCCGGCGGCCACCATGTAGCTCATGCCCAGCTGATCCGCCTGATACTCCTGCTCGCGCGAGAAGCTCAGAAGATCGAGGGTCGCCCGTCGCAACAAGCTCGTGTCACCAAAAATCGCGCCGATGATCTGGCCGATCCAGCCGAATGTGCTGCGCTCGGCATATTGTTCGCGGATATGCGCGTGGTTTGCGGCGATATGGCCGACTTCATGCCCAAGGGCGAAAGCGAGCTGCGACTCGTCATCCATCAGCGTCATCAGCTGGCGGGTGACGTAGACATACCCGCCCGGGACCGAGAAAGCGTTCTCAACGGCAGAGTTGAGCGTCGTGAAATGCAGCGCCTGGCCTGGATTGGCGACACCCGAATACGCACCGACTCGCCGACCGATCGATTCGACATAAGCGGCGCGCGGGCCAGTTTCGGCCCCGCCAAGCTCCTGCACGACCTGCGCGTGCTCGCGCTGCGCCTGAGCGACGTCCTGCGGATCGAGATAGACCAGCCGTTGCGCTGCGGCGGGTGTGATCGCCGCCGCGGCGGCTGCAAGGAACAGGATCGATCGTCGCATAAGCCCGCTCTCACCTTCCACCGTAAACTAAGCCCAATGATTTTGAACGGAGAATGACTGAGCGCGGTTCCGGACAGGTCAGCCTATCGCGAGGAACTTCGCTCGCCGCTGAGCCCGCAGCTCGTTTGGGCCGAGCTTGCTGCAGCCGTCGAGCTCTTCGAGGATGGCCCCTTTGAGGGAGCCAATCGCAGCATCGGGATCTCGCTGCGCGCCGCCCAATGGCTCGGGCACGATACGGTCGATCACCCCGAGCGCCAGCTGGTCTTGCGCGGTGATCTTCATGGCTTCGGCCGCATCGGGAGCCTTATCGGCCGTGCGCCAAAGAATCGAAGCGCAGCCCTCGGGTGAAATGACCGAATAGATGGCATGCTCAAACATCAGCACGCGGTTCGCGGTCGCGATGGCGACAGCCCCGCCTGACCCGCCCTCGCCGACGATCACAGCGATCATTGGGACGCGAAGCGCCAGGCACTCCTCGGTCGAGCGGGCAATCGCTTCGGCCTGGCCGCGCTCCTCCGCCTCCACTCCAGGGAACGCACCCGGCGTATCGACCAGCGTCACCACGGGAATCTCGAACTGATCGGCAAGCCGCATCAACCGGATCGCCTTGCGATAGCCCTCAGGCTTGGCCATCCCGAAATTGTGCCTAAGCCGAGAGGCGGTGTCGTCGCCCTTCTCGTGTCCAATCAGCATCACGCGACGGCCATCAATCCGCGCAAGACCGCCGACGATCGCCGGATCGTCGGCGAATGCCCGGTCACCGGCGAGCGGCAGGAAATCGTCGGCTATGCCGCCAAGGTAATCCTTAAAGTGCGGCCGCTCCGGATGCCGGGCGACCTGCGCCTTCTGCCACGGCGTCAGCTTTGCATAAGTGTCGCGCAGCAGCTTGTTAGACTTGCTTTCCAGCTTGCCGACCTCGGCGTCGATGTCCACCGCACCGCTACTTGCAGTTTCGCGCAGCTCGGTGACGCGGGTTTCAAGCTCGGCAATCGGCTTTTCGAAATCGAGATAGGTCGGCATCGGGGGGTGCGGGTAGGCTGAAGCTGCGTCAGCCGTCAACGAAT